>NPIE01000486.1_pt1 | contig 16669 bp, 12 predicted proteins | sample 8637661 | NCBI WGS metagenome assembly NPIE01 (sample SAMN07420842, study PRJNA396082) | bioreactor metagenome | isolation source: sample BA12 brine-fed electro-methanogenic bioreactor BA | place: Japan: Kochi | collected 2016-12-09 | reverse complement strand
GATCGCCGCGGTCAGAGTCGTCTTCCCATGGTCGACGTGACCGATGGTCCCGATATTGACATGGGGTTTTGTTCTTTCGAATTTTGCTTTAGCCATTGCTTAAACCTCCCGTTGCGCTTGCGAACGTTTGTTGAAATTGACTCACGGTCCCGCGACAACGGGACCCAAAGGAAGTTCTGCGACCAAAAAAGGCATGATCATGAAACAGCAAACTCTCCAGCGAGACAAAACTGGAGCCCACAACCGGACTTGAACCGGTGACCTCTTCCTTACCAAGGAAGTGCTCTACCGTCTGAGCTATGTGGGCCCATCAAATCTACAACTGAAGAATTCAAAGATTCTGGAGCGGGAAACGGGACTCGAACCCGCGACCCTCAGCTTGGAAGGCTGATGCTCTAGCCAACTGAGCTACTCCCGCCAAAACCTTCACACGATTCAAAGAAGCTTTTTGGAATCCGCACCGAAAGATGCTTTCAGTTTATACGGCTGCGACAGCCTCCTGAAGCGACACCCTTCGGCCTTCCTCCGGAATGCATTAAGTGGTGGAGGGGGGAGGATTCGAACCTCCGAAGGCTACGCCGGCAGATTTACAGTCTGCTCCCTTTGGCCACTCGGGAACCCCTCCAGAGAAAAATTCCGTGCTTTGCAGTATTTATTTTTTTATATGGGCTCGCACCCGACCGCGCGCTGGAGCTGGCGACAGGAATCGAACCCGCAACCTGCTGATTACAAGTCAGCTGCTCTACCAGTTGAGCTACGCCAGCATGGGCAGGGATATATAACCCAGAGCGGATCAAAAGGCAAGCATAAAATTACCTTGCCTACCCTCCGCGCTCAGCCCTGACGGCATGAGTGTGGAGGTTTATTATATTTGACGCGCGTTGTCAAGAGGATCGAGGCTTTTTTTCGGCAGCAACGCTTTTTTTAATCCCTCCCGGGGTGACGCACCAGGAAACATTGGTGAATTTTCGGGCTGCGACGGAAGTCCCACGGCACCGTCTGTGCGGAGATATCATGCACCTCCCAATGCTCTGAAAGAGCGGCATCCAGTCGGAATTTGCGGAAATTTGTTGAAAAAACCAGCGTGCCGTCCGCATCGAGGCGGCGCATGGTCCGCTTGATCAATGCCGCATGATCACGCTGGACGTCAAAATCACGGCCGCGGGTTTTTGAGTTGGAGAATGTCGGCGGATCAAGAAAGATAAGGTCGTAGGTCTCCCGGCCGGCATCAATCCACCTCATCACATCGGCGCGTTCAAGCTTGTGACGGCGCGAATCCAACCCGTTGAGTCTGAAATTTTCCTTCGCCCAGTCAAGATAGGTTCGTGAAGCATCAACAGTGGTACTCGATTGCGCGCCACCGCGAGCCGCAAAAACTGTGGCACTGCCGGTATAGGCGAACAGATTGAGAAAGCGCTTGCCCGCTGCCATCTCCATGATGCGCTGCCGGATCGGCCGATGGTCGAGAAACAGACCGCTGTCCAGGTAATCACCGAGATTGACCAGGAAGCGGCACGGCCCCTCGCTGACTTCGAAAAAGTGACCGCCTTCCCCCATCCGGCCGTACTGCGCCTCCCCCTTCTGCTGCCTGCGCTGCTTGAGGAAAACCCTGTCAGGCGGAATCTCGAAAACTTCCGAACTGATTCGCAACAGATCCTGAAGACGTCTTCGTGCCTTGCCGGGATCAATCGTTGAAGGGGCCTTGTACTCCTGGACATGCAATCGTCCATCGTAATAATCAATCGCCGCCGCATATTCGGGCAGATCGGCGTCGTAGACCCGGTAGCAGCTAACCCCTTCCCGCCTGGCCCAGCGCTGCGCCGCCTTGAAATTCTTGCGCAGTCGGTTGGCCAGCATCAACGCGGCATCGTCGTGCGTGCTTTTTATTTCAGCGCCGCGGGGCGAAGAGGTCGTATCCGTAGCAGGCGCAGGCCCCAGATGGTAGTGATAAAGCCGGGCCTGGATCGGTCCATTTCGCAGAGAATGAGTCCGCGTGGCGCGCAATCCAAGGAATGAGGCAAGCTCAGGATTGGAAGTAAACACACTGAGCTGCCAGCCCGGGAAAGATTGCCGGCATTGCCCGCCCAGCACGCTGTAAAGAACCTGGAGCTGCGCCTTGTCGCCCAGTCGTTCCCCATAGGGAGGATTGGTGACAACAAGCCCTGCAACACTCTCTTTCATGCCGCGGCCCATATCCGGCAGCCAGGTGGAAAAATCTCCAACATCGATACGGACATGCTGTTCAAGACCACAGGCGCGCAGATTCTCCCTCGCCGACTCTACCACATGGGGATCGCGCTCGCAGCCCGCAATCACCGGCAGAATGTCCAGCCCCTGGGCAAATCGCTCCCGAGCGTCATCCTGCACAGCCTGCCACAGGTCCTCGCGATGGCCGCGCCAGCCGTAAAAACCGAAATAGTCACGCCACAAACCGGGGGCTGCGTCGGCTGCGATCAGGGCGCCCTCAATCAGCAGCGTCCCGGCACCACACAACGGATCAAGCAACGGTGCCGACCGGTGGGCCGCATCGGCCCACCCCGCACGCAACAAGACGGCGGCCGCCAAGTTCTCTTTCAGCGGGGCGGCCCCACCCACCCTGCGGTATCCGCGACGGTGGAGAGACTCACCCGCCAGGTCAATGCTGAGCATGGCCTGATCCTTGTCCACATCGAGGGAGATCTGCAGATCGGGGCGCCGAGGCTGCACGTCGGGCCGCTGCCCCCAGCGCTCACGCAGCCGGTCGACAATGGCATCCTTGACACGCAGGGCGGCAAAACGCGAATGATTTAAAGCAGAACGACGCAGATGGGCATTGACCGCAAACGTGCCTCCAGCCGGCAGATGATCTTCCCAGGGCACCTCGAGCGCCTGAGCGTAGAGTTGGTCGCCGTCAAGCACTTCGAAGCGAGCCACCGGCAGATACACCCGGGTTGCCACACGGGACCAGAGACAAAGACGGTAGGCACCCTCCAGCGTGGCGGAAAACAGAATCCCATTGGGGGTCGCCTGCAGTTCGGCGCCACCGGCCTTTTCGATTTCCGCAGCCAGAAGATCCTCGGTGCCAAGCGGTGATACCGCAAAGAAACGGGACTGATTCAAATTGCTCTACCCTGAAGTATGTACGCGGCGTCCCAATAGTCTGCCGCGTGTAATTCTTTGATTGGCGGCCCCGTGAAACCTGGGCCCAGATGGACTGGAGGGGATTCTAACTTGAATCAGACAGTGCGCCAAGAATAAAACATCGTGCACCCGCAAAGGCAGAGCCTCCACATAAAAAGGGCCGCGACAAACGCGGCCCCGGCAGGCAACAGCAGCGGCAATACAAAATAGCCGCGGTGAAAATCACCCCACCCAGAAAGAGAACTCCACCTCTTCGCCGTCAGAGATGTGAACGGGAAAGCGTATCGCACGAAAAGAGGGGGGGACGTTAATCTCGTGCGCGCCTTCGGCAATAACAACCGGGGGGTTGATTTCCAGAGTATGGCCAAGTTGCGCCCCCTTGGCAGCGATGTTGCCGCAGACAATGTTGATAAACTCCATCACCGTATCATCCAGCACTTCTTTGGGCTCGTCCGAGACATCATCTTCTTTCAGGATCGCCTTGGCGATGGCCTGCTGGGCGCCCTCGCTGACCGACAGGACGTAGCGGCATTTCACAGAACCGCTGAAGTCCATTGCCACCGCCAGGTGGCGGGCATTAACAGTTTCAGCCTCCTCCCCTGGAGCGGGGCGGAAGGCAAACTGAGCGATGCGTGTGAGCATCTTGTAGGTCATATCAGCGGCCATCTCCCAGACCTGGGGATTTGACACGCCTGGCGGCAGGTTGACGCGCTCGGCGGTATAGGGTGCCTGATCCTCTTTGAATTCCGCCAGGTAGCGCAGAATCTCCCCTTCGTCCAGAGCCCCGACTTTCACCAGAGCTTCACCGATGTATAAATGGTTGTTTTTCTGGCGGGTAAGGACCTGCTGCATCTGGTTTGGAGAGATCAACCCCAGTTTGACCGCCATATCGCCGAAGCGCAGGTCCTCGCTGCGCTGCGCGTCATGCACGCGCTCGACATCCGCTTTGCAGATCATTCCCATATTCAGGGCCATTTCACCGAATTTGAGATTGTTCTTTTCCTGCAGCTCGATCGCCTCCAGCAACTTCTCCCGGCTGACGACGCCTTTTTCCACCAGGAACTGTCCAAAGAATTTCACTGCCATAGCATGATCCCTTTTCTGCTCAATATCATATTGTCTACAGGTTCCCGAATACTGCCGATTACGCCTCGCGCAGAGTCTGCAGTACCGTCTCGGCCTCGAACGGCTTGGAGATCACATTCTTGGCCCCCAGCCTGATTGCTTCGGTAAATTTTTCGCCGACACCGCCGAGAGAGGTCACCATGACAACCTTCACATTGCGATCCATGGCCACGATGTTACGTAACGCCGTCAAACCATCCATCACCGGCATGTTCATATCCATACAGATCAGATCCGGGTCTTTGGACTGATTGACTTTGATTGCTTCGGCGCCGTTCTTGGCATGGCCGATCACCTCAAACTCCCCGGTGCTTGAGACCATTTTTTCAAGCTGCCGGGCTACAGATATACTATCGTCCACGATCAAAACACGCTTCATACCACAGACCTCCAGCCCCTGTCCGGATCAGAGACCCTTCCCGAATCCGAATCATTTTTTATTAAGGGTTCAACAGAATTATTCATGACAATCTCTTAATAGCGCAATCGCGGATATCTGTCAATCATAATGATTAAAAAAAACATATCTCGCTAAAGGCTTTACCGGGAGACAAAGCAAAGAAAATGATCAATCTAAGGTCGCGGTTTGGAAGGCCGGAGTCCTGTCACCCCAGAAGCGGACCAGAGGGGACGCGGTGCATCTATCGATACCCTTGGATGACGCCATTGGAGATCTGAAGGTGGAGTTGGGCAGCGGCGTGAATATAAACGGTGGAGCAGCAGAGAAGTCGAGGCCCTGAAGCAAGCTAAGCTTTGCGCCTTTGGCGCAGCACCTCGAACAGGGAAAGAGCGCCGGCAACCGACACATTGAGAGAACCAACCCCTCCCTGCATGGGGATGGAGATCAATTGATCGCAATGGCTGCGCACGTTGGGGCGCAGCCCCTTGCCTTCACTGCCGACCACCAGGACCACATCGGAGGTGAAATCGATGCTGTACAGGTCCTGATTGGCTTCGCCGGCCAGGCCGTATATCCAGAGCCCTTCTTTTTTAAGAAGATCGAAGGTTCGGGCAAGATTAACGACACGACAGAGCGCAACATGCTCCAGGGCGCCGGCAGCGGCGCGCTCAACGACTCCGGTCACCGGGGCGCTGTTGTCGCGCGGGCAGATCACGCCATGACAGCCGGCCCCCGCGGCGGATCGCAACAGGGCACCGAAATTGTACGGATCGGTTACCCCGTCAAGAGCGAGCAGGAAAGCCGGCTCCCCCCTGTCGTGCCCGATCTTGAGAAGATCATCAAGTTCAACATAGGCGCAGGGCTCAATGCGCAGAACAGCTCCCTGATGACGTGCGTTCCCAGCCAGTCGCTCCAACTCGCGCTTATCGCTGTCGCGCACGGGCACTCCCCGTTTGCGGGCAGTGTCCGCCAGCGCCCTCACCCTGGAGCCGCCGTCACGGGCAACAAACAACTCGAGGGGTTTGCGGCGCCGCCCCTTGAGGGCTTCGTCGACCGGGTTGATGCCGTAGACGATCCCTTCACTCATGCACGCGAACTCAGTGCCTGGGCCATCTCTTCAACGATGGCCTCGGCGGCCGCTACCGGATCCTGCGCTTTGGCGATGGGACGTCCCACAACAAGATAATCCGCACCTGCAGCGATGGCATCAGCCGGAGTCGTCACACGCTTCTGGTCGTCGGCGGAGGCCGTTGCGGGGCGCACCCCGGGAGTGACAATGGCAAAATCAGGTCCGCAGGCCTCACGGATCAGACCGATTTCGCGGGGAGAGGCAACCACTCCACCGAAACCGGCCTCCTGCGCCAGGCGCGCCAGACGCGGTACCATCTCTTCAACAGAATGCTCGATACCAATTTCGCGCAGAGTCTCCTCGGTAGACGAGGTCAGAATGGTAACCGCCAGCATCAGAGGCATCGGACGCTTTTCTGTGGCACAGCGGCTGCGCACGGCCTCGGCGGCGGTCTTCATCATTTCGCTGCCGCCAAGGGCGTGCACGTTGAACATACCGACCCCCAAGCGATCCGCTTCGAGGGAGGCCATGGCTACAGTATTGGGAATATCGTGATACTTGAGGTCGAGAAAAACGTTACCGCCCTCCCCTTTGATCATGTGGATCACTTCAGGGCCGCAGCGGGTAAACAGCTGCTTGCCGACCTTGAACATGCCGACCTTGTCGTGCAGCAGCTTGACAAAGTGTTCGGCCTCTTCGAACTGATCCACATCAAGGGCAAAAATCAGCTTCTGCCGCGCATTTTCAATCATTTCGTCCTCCCGAGAATCTCGCCGGCACGCGCCGTCGCTTTTTTAACGTCGGCGACAACGGCCGCCGCCTTCTCATCACCAAGCACTTCTCGTGCGGCGTGACTTTCCATATACAGAAGTTCGCCCACAGCATCCGCCAGCAGCTGCCGCTTATCTCCCTCTTCCAGGCCCTCCAGATTGGCCAGAATACGGGAGGGCGCCAGGGCCCCATCCTCTTCGATCTCCGCATCACGCAGAATATAGGAATAGGGCTGGGGCAGTTCGCGCAGCAGAGAAATGACCCGTTGGTGGAATTGAGGATCAACCTTGCAGGCCGCCTGGTGAATCAGCCGCAGACCGTCATTGAGAACCGCAAGAATTTCACCGAGGTCGCCCGCATCATCAGTCGAGCTTTCGGCTTCAACCCTGACCGCCCCGCGCTCCACCAGATGATAGAGCACCCGCAAGCCTTCAAAATCGCCCAGGCCGCTGCGGCGCACGATCTCTGCAACCGACTGCTTCCCGGACCGGATTATGTCCAGCAGAGCCTGTTCACTGCCGCCAAGCCCCTCCGGGATCTTGTCGCCCACCCGGGCAACGCAATCCATCGAGGGAATCAGACGCATGAAAAGCTGTCGCTCATCCTGTCGCCGCAATCCTTCCATAAGGAGATTCTGGGTGTTCATGCTGAGTTGGAAGGGATCTTTTTTCTCCAGACTTTTGGCCTGAAAGGCGAAGCTGCCGCTTTGGAAAGGCAACAAATGGTAGACGATCGTTTCTGCCTGATGACGAACGGCCTGCCACAGGTCGCGGGGGCTGACAAGATTCTGATCAAGCAGAAATTTCACCAGAAAATTCTGATTTTCCCGGCGTCCCTCCAAGCGATCGAGAGAGTCGCGCTCGACCTTGCCGAGAGTGAACAGAATTTCGCCGAGATTTTCCTGTTCGAAGGAACTCAAAGCCGCAACGATCTCGCCATCCTGAAAATAGAGATCCTTTCGCCCCCCCTCCAAATCGAAACGCAGCACTCCCGTCTTACGGAACATGTTGAAAAAAGAGAGAAGGTCCACCGGCGAGATGTCGCCAAGCGTCCCCGTCATTAGAATGGGGTGGGTATCCTCGGTAACGCGCAGAAACAGGTGGCCGTTCGACTCGGAGGCGACATCGAAAGCGCGCGGCCCGAAACGCCGGGCAAGACGCGCCGGCAGAAAGAGCCGCCCCTGTTGGTCTAAAGTGACACTCGCCATGGCAATCTGTGTTCCAGTTAAAGGGAAAGAGCCTTGCGAACCTGCTCAGCCACTTCGGCGGCCGCCTCACCGAGCGGCAGCATCCGTACCTCGCCGCCGGCGCGCTGCTTGAATTCCACCTGGCCGTCCTTGAGGCCACGTGCTCCGACGGTCACTCGCAGGGGAATGCCGACCAGGTCGGCATCCTTGAACTTGAAGCCGGGGCGTTCGTCGCGATCATCGAGCAGCACTTCGACGCCGGCTGCCAGCAGCTGCTGGTAAAGATTCTCCGCCGCCTCGCGCACCGCTTCATCATTGGGGTTGAGCATCACCACCAGAACCTGGAACGGCGCCACCGCCAGCGGCCAGATGATGCCGTTTTCGTCGTGGTTCTGCTCGATGGCCGCAGCCACCGTGCGCCCCACGCCGATACCGTAGCATCCCATCACCAGCGTGCGCTCATGCCCCTGGTCGTCGAGAACTTTTGCGCCAAGAGCCTCGGAATACTTGGTGCCGAGCTTGAAGACATGCCCCACCTCAATGCCGCGCCACACTTCGAGCAGCCCGTCGCATCGCGGGCAGGGATCGCCCGCTTCGGCCTTGCGCAGATCGGCAAACTGCTCGACCTTGACATCGCGCCCCAGGTTGATTCCGGTGAAATGAGCGTCCTTCTCGTTGGCGCCGGCAATAAAGTCATTCATGCCCTGCACCTCGAGGTCGGCCACGATGCGCAGGTCCAACCCAACCGGACCGGCGAAACCGCTGGGGGCACCTGTCGCCTTCAGAACCACTTCCTCTGTTGCCATCTCAACCCAGCCGCAATCGAGCAGTCGGCAGAGCTTGATGTCGTTGAGTTCGCGGTCGCCCCGCATTAGAACCGCCAGGGTTTCGCCCGTATCGGTCTGCATGATCAGGGTCTTGATCAGCCGCTGCGGTTCGACCTTGAGGAAAGCACTGACTTCCTCGATGGTTTTGCGCGCCGGAGTCAGCACCTTTTCGAGAGGCGCTCCGGGCTCGGCAGCCGTCTGCCCTGCGTCACGGATTTCTGCTTTCTCGACATTGGCCGCATACTCGCAGCTGTCGCAGGAGACGATCTCGTCCTCCCCCGAAGAGGCCAGCACCATGAATTCATGGGAACTCGAGCCGCCAATGTTGCCGGTATCGGCCTCCACTGCACGGAATTTGAGGCCGCAGCGCTCAAAGATCCGCCGGTAGGCCTGATACATCCTGTCATAGGAATGATCGGCACCCGCATCATCCATGTCAAAGGAGTAGGCATCCTTCATAATGAATTCGCGCCCCCGCATCAAACCGAAACGCGGGCGGATCTCGTCGCGGAACTTGGTCTGGATCTGGTAGAGATTAAGCGGAAGCTGGCGGTAGGAGCGCACATCGTTGCGCACAATGTCGGTGATGACCTCCTCATGCGTGGGGCCGAGACAGAACTCGCCCTGCTTGCGATCCTTAAAACGCAACAACTCTTTGCCGTACTGCTGCCAGCGCCCCGATTCCTGCCACAACTCCGCCGGCACCACCATCGGCATCAGCACCTCGTGTGCCCCGGCGCGGTTCATCTCCTCGCGTACGATCTGCTCGACCTTGCGCAGGGAACGCAGCCCCAGCGGCAGGTAGTCGTAGATGCCTGCAGCGACCTTGCGAATCATGCCGGCGCGCAGCATCAGCTGATGGCTGACCACTTCGGCATCGGACGGGGTTTCCTTCAGAGTCGGCAACAGATACTGGCTGTAACGCATAAACCACCTCGCGGCAAAATTTCATGCACTCGAAAAATTCAGAAGATGGCTAAGCAAAAATTTCGTCCTACAAGACCTGGTGGTTTTTCAGGGGCGAAGGCATACATCAGGTATGTCGAAGTCCTGAAAAAACGCCGTAACGCCGTAGGGCGGAATTTTGCGATGCCATCAAACTTGAATGTGTCCTCAATGGAAAAAGCAAACTAGCCCATTTTCAGCGCGAATGCAACAACCGTAGTTGCGCTGCGCTCTCGGTCACAAAACCTTGTCTTACACAGGGGCGTCCCCTATCATGGATGCAATTCCGATCCCAACTCACTCACCATGAGGACCTCCCATGAAAGACAACCTCAATTTTTCAATGTTCTGCCAACTGGTGGCCGCCAAAACGCCGCTGATTTTCATCACGACCGACAACGAAAGCCGTACCGAGGCTTTAATCACACGCGCGGCTCTGCACGGCATCAAGGGGATGCCGGTTCCCCTTGAATGGGACTGCAACCAGGGATTCGCCGGCCACCAGGAGACGGTCGATCCGCTGGCCGGACTGCGCTGGGCGGTCGAACGCGAGGGACATGGTATTTATCTGTTCAAGGACATGGCCTGGTTCTGGGGAAACAGCCCGCATATTCAGCGCACCCTCAAGGATTTCGCCGCGGTGCGCCGCCCGGAGGTCAAGTCGCTGGTTTTCATCGGACCCAGGCCTGACATCCCAGAGAACCTGCGCGAGAGCTTTCTGATCCTCGACCACGCGTTGCCTGACCGCGCTGAAATCCAGCACTACTTGGAAGAGCAGCGAGGCAAGGACCCGTATCTCGCCCAGGTGTTGCGCAACGACAACGACCTGGAGGCGCTGACGCTTGCGGCCCAGGGCCTTGACCTTGCCGATCTCGAGCGTGCGCTGCGCCTGTCCCGCGTCACCAAAGGCGGCGATATCGACCGGGTGGTCGCCAACCTGTACCAGGCCAAAAAACAGATCCTTAAAAAAAGCGGCATCATGGAATTCGTTGAGAACGACACCCTGCCGGAGCAGGTGGGCGGCATGCAGGCTCTTAAATCCTGGATGGAGAAGCGGGAAAAGGCTTACGGGCTGGACGGGCTGAAAAGCGGACGCAACCTCCCCAAAGGGGTCCTGATGATGGGGATCAGCGGCTGCGGCAAGAGCCTGTTCGTCAAGGCGATTGCGGCCCGCTGGCATCTGCCGCTGGTGCGCCTGGATATGGCCACCGTCTACTCCCAGACCTTCGGCTCGCCCGAAACCAGCCTGCGGCGCGCCTGCAAAACCGCCGAAGCGCTTGCTCCCTGCGTGCTGTGGATCGACGAGATCGAGGCGGGGATCACCACCCAGGGCTTCAAGGCGGAAGGCGGTGCGTCCTCCCGCGTCCTCGGCTATTTCCTGACCTGGATGCAGGAAAAAAAGCACCCCGTGTTTGTGGCCGCTACCGCCAACGCCATCGAGATGCTGCCGGCGGAGATTCTGCGCAAGGGGCGCTTCGACGAAATTTTCTATGTCACCCTGCCGGGGCTGCAGGAGCGCGAGGAGATTTTCCGCATTCATCTCGCCCAGCGCGGCCTTGACGGGGAAGGGTTCGACTGCCGCATGCTGGCCCATTCCAGCAAGGGCTTTTCCGGCGCCGAAATCGAACAGGCGGTGGTCAGTGCCGGCTTTGAAGCTCTCTCACTGAACCGACCGGTGCATCAGCGCGACATCACCGAAGCCATCAGCCGCACGGTTCCCCTGTCGGTCACCATGGCCGAGCAGATCAAAAAGATCGAAGCCTGGGCCTTCAAGCGCGCGGTGCCGGCCAGCGGCACAGTTGAGCGGGATTGAAACCTGCATCAAAAAACCTGTGAAGAAGCGCTTGACAGGCTCAAAACTCTCATTTTATAGTTGCGCCAACAGGGAGATAAAACAATGTTTCAGCCATTACCTTTTGTGCAGCGTTTTCTAATTTCAGTCGTCGTAGTCGTCGTCGCTTCCTGACGACTCGCCGCTGCTCAAAGGTCTGCTGCAGACAGCATACCCTGGGGAGCGCGGGTCAAAGCCCGCCCCCACTGACGCGCACATGCCAAAGGCCGCGGGGCACCGACCCCGCGGCCTTTTTTATTTCAGATTCTGCCAACGCCAAAGATCATATATAAAGGAGAACAGACTGCCATGAAAACCGGAGCACAGATCCTGGTCGAATGTCTCAAGCAGGAAGGGGTCGACACCATTTTCGGCTATCCGGGGGCGCGCACTCTGCTGCTGCACGACACCCTGATGGACGACAAGGAGATCGCCCACATTCTTGTCCGCCACGAGCAGGGCGCAGCCCATGCCGCCGACGGTTACGCGCGCACCACCGGCAAGGTGGGCGTCTGCCTGACCACTTCGGGCCCCGGCGCCACCAACCTGGTCACCGGCATCGCCACCGCCTACATGGATTCGGTGCCCATGGTGGCCCTGACCTGCCAGGTCACCACCGCCGATATTGGCAACGACGCCTTTCAGGAAGCCGACATGACCGGCATCACGCGCCCGATTACCAAGCACAACTACGTGGTCACCGATATCAAGGATCTGGGCCGCATCATCCGCGAAGCCTTTTACGTTGCCCGCACGAGGCGCCCCGGACCGGTGCTGGTGGATCTGCCCAGTGACGTGCTGGCGGCCCAGTGGGGCGGCGAGGTGCCGACAGAAATCCGCCGACGCGGCTACCAGGAGATGCCGACCCTCAACATCAAGCAGCTTAAGAAAGCGGCCGACATCATCAACAAGGCCAAACGGCCGCTGGTTTATGCCGGCGGCGGCATCACCCTCTCAAACAGCCATAAAGCGCTGCGGGACCTGGCGGAGAAAGGCAACCTGCCGGTCACCAATACCCTCATGGCGATCGGCGTCATGGACGCCGATTCCCCCCTCTCTGTAGGCATGCTCGGCATGTACGGTGCCTGGTATGCCAACATGGCGGTACATGAATGCGACTGCCTGATTGCCATCGGCGCCCGCTTCGACGACCGGGTCACTGGGCGCATCGAGGGGTTCGCGCCCAACGCCAAAATCATTCAGGTCGATATCGATCCGGCCAGCATCCGCAAAACCGTGCAGGTGCACCTGCCCATCGTCAGTGATGCCGGCGAGGCCATGGAGCGCCTGGTGGAACTGGTGGAAAGCAAGGACCGCTCCCCCTGGCTCAACCAGATCGAGGAATGGAAAAAAGAGGCCCCCCTGCCCCGCCCGCAGAGTGATGCGCTCATGCCCCATGAAATTATGGATACCATCTGCCGCGTCGCTGGCGAATCACCAGTGGTGGCCTCCGACGTCGGACTTTCGCAGATGTGGACCGCCAACTTCTTCCGCTTTCATGAGCCGCGCCAGTACCTGACCAGCGGCGGGCTGGGCACCATGGGCTACGCTCTTCCGGCGGCGGTGGGTGCGGCGCTGGGGCGCAGAGGGCAGCCGGTATTCGCCATCAACGGCGACGGTGCCTTCCAGATGAACATCCAGGAGCTGGCCACCTGCTCCTATTACAATCTGCCGGTCAAAACCATCGTCCTCAACAACGGCAAACTGGGGATGGTGCGCCAGTTCCAGCACGTTTTCCTGAAAAAGCGCTATGCCGCCACAGACCTGGGCGGCCATGTGGATTTCTGTACCATCGCACGCGGCTTCAAGGTTAAAGCCATCAAGGTCAGCCGCAAGGATGAGCTCTCCCACGCCCTGATGAAAGCCATGGAGATTGACGGGCCAGTGGTGATCGATATCGACATTGATCCCGACTGTTACTGCTTCCCCATGGTGCCCCCGGGGAAAAAATCAGTGGAGGCGCTGTTTGCACCAGAGGATTGGGAGAGTTAGCCGTAATGGGTGAGATGTGGGATGCTCAGTCGACGTGACCGAGACGCAGAAAGAGCGGCCAGGTCACCAAACGCTTCTGACGCGGATCGCCCCACAGGAGGGTCAGGGCCGGCAGCAGCGGGGCCAGCGGATCACGACCCTGGCTTGAGCGATAGTTCTTCAGGGCAGACCAGGTTTCCAGGTAGCCGTGCAATTGGGAGAAATCCCATTCGGCCCGCAGCGTCAGGCGCGGCGCCGGCAGCTCCGGAAAAGGGAACGACAGGGTGCGGTAGCCCTGGTCGAGGATGCGGCGCTCCGGCGGCCACCAGGGGCCGAGAATCCCGGCGTAAAAGTGATGCAGCAGGCAGTCGATGGGCGGGTTGACGGACAGCCAGCCGTAGCCCACGACCGCCAGCAACCCTCCCGGAACCAGCACACGCCGGGCTTCCCGGTAAAAGGCTTCGACATTGAACCAGTGCAGGGCCTGCGCGACGACGACAAGGTCAACTTCCGCATCGGCCAATCCCGAAGCTTCCGCCGGCGCGACGCGGTAGGTGACGTTGGGGTGGCAGCGGGCGCGGGCTATCTGCTCGGCGCTGGCGTCGGTAGCGACCACCCGGCCGAAGAAGTCAGCCAAGCCCAGCGCCGCCTGTCCGCTGCCGCAGCCGCAGTCCCACACCGTATTTCGCCCGGGCGCCCTTTGCGACAGTTCTTGCCACAACCGTCTTGGATAATCGGGGCGATACTGGCGATAGCCCGCCGCCAGTGCGGAAAAGTGATCGGCAAAAGCACGCACTTCGCGCATTTCCTCTGCCTCAAGGTTTTTCCAGCTGACCGTAGCGCCGCGCAGCGCTCTCGGCGTCAAGCAGGCTCAGGCGCGGCGGGCCGCCATCCTTGAGCGCGGCGTGGTCATGGGCCAACTCCCACAGGCGCCCGTCCTGCGGATCGCGATACAGGGCGCTTTTTCCTTCGCCCCGCGCCACCAGTTCAAGCCGATCCGCAATGAGCCATTCGATGCGCGCCCAGGCGCCATCCTTCTCCATGCGGCTGCCCAGATCGATCCAGAATCCCCGCAACTCCCGATCTTCGGGCTTGAGTTCCCATTCTTCAGCATCGACGACCATAACCTGCACAACCTCCTTCTCAGTGATCTTTATCCTGACTGTGACAGCCGGCGGAACGCTCTGCCAGCAGAGACTCAACCTCCTCCACCAGGGCCTCGACCATCTCGGCCTGCGGCACCTTGCGCACCACCTCGCCACGGCGGAACAGCAGCCCCTGCCCTTCGCCGCCGGCGATGCCGATATCGGCCTCGCGCGCCTCGCCCGGTCCGTTGACGGCACAGCCCATGACCGCCACCGTCAGCGGTTCGGGCAGGTCGTGCAGACGCCGCTCCACCTCTTCCGCCACCGCGATCAGATCGACCCGACAGCGACCGCACGTGGGGCAACTGACGAAAACCGGGCCGCGCTCGCGCAGACCAAGGGACTTGAGGATTTCCCAGCCGACCCTGACCTCTTCCACCGGATCGCCGGTCAGGGAAACCCGCAGCGTGTCGCCGATGCCGTCATGGAGCAGAACACCAAGCCCAACCGCGCTCTTGATGGTTCCGGCCCAAGTGGTGCCCGCTTCTGTGATGCCGATGTGCAGAGGATAGTCCACCTGCCGGGCGAGCAGGCGATAGGCGGCCACGGTGCGCCGGATGTCGGAAGCCTTGAGACTGATTTTGATCTGATCGAAACCCAGCTCTTCAAGGATATGCACGTGCCCAAGGGCGCTCTCCACCATCGCTTCGGGCGTCGCATGGCCATGTTTTTCCAGCAACGCCTTCTCCAGCGAGCCGCCGTTGACGCCGATACGGATCGGGACACCCTGATCGCGGCAGGCGGCAACCACTTCCGCCACTTTCCAATGGTCCCCGATGTTGCCGGGGTTGATGCGCAAGCCGTCGACGCCCCCTGAAATCACCTGCAGAGCCAGACGATGGTCGAAATGGATATCGGCAATCAAAGGGATCGGGCAGTGCGTTCGGATGGCCGTCAGGGCAGAGGCGGCATCGGCGTCAGGCACCGCACAACGCACGATTTCGCAGCCGGCGGCGACCAGGCGGTCGATCTGGGCGCAGGTGGCTGCGACATCGCGAGTATCAGTGCTGGTCATGGACTGCACCGTCACCGGCGCGCCGCCCCCGACGGCAACGGATCCGACATGGATCTGGCGGGATTGATGGTTCATGGGACCGGATTCACCCTTTCATCTGGAATCATTGAAGCACAGCACGCCGCAAAATGAGGCATCGCATCGCGGAACCTCATTGACAGCGGAAGCGCAAAGTCTTAACTTGCCACAATTCATTCTGTTCCCGCAAGAAAGGTTTGACATGACGGCACGGCGTAAAAAAGGTCAGCAGCAACGCAGAGAAGAATTCACCATCGAACGGCTCGACGAAGAAGGCATCGGCCTGTGTGAGCAGGGCGGCAAAACCGTACGAGTAGTGGGCGCGTTGCCGGGTGAAAAGATTCTGGCGGAGATTGAATACGAGGGGCGCCACACCATCGGGGCCCGCATGGTCAAACGGCTGACCAACGCCCGCGAACGCAGCCGTCGGCAGAACTGCCCGATGGCAGAGCAGTGCCAGGGGTGCCCGCTGATCTCCATGGATTATGCGGCGCAGTTGCGCTTCAAACACGAAAAGGTGGCACGCGCCCTGGCCGCCCATCCTCAATTGACCGAAATCAAAGTCAATACCGTCTTGGAGGCGCCCAGACAACTGGGTTACCGCAGCAGCGCCAAACTGGCCATCGGCAAGGAGCGCGGCAAGGTCAAAATCGGCCTCTACCGCCGCAACACCCATCAGGTGATCGACATCGGCGGCTGTCCGCTGCATCACCCACTGATCAATGAGATCGTGGCGGTGGTGCGGGAGGAGATCGAACGACAGGGGGTTTTTGTTTACCGCCCCGACAAGGATCACGGGCTGCTGCGCTACCTGGTGGTGCGGGTCAGCCCACAGCGCAACGAAGCGATGGTGACTTTCGTCACCCGCGAGCGCTGCGACCGCGAAGTGATCCATCTGGCCAAATGGCTGGTGAAAAAAGTACCCAATGTGGTGTCGGTGCATCAGAATATCAACACCGGCAGCGGCAATGTCATCTGGGGCAACCAGACCCTGCGGATGATGGGCCATCCCAGCCTGCTCGATCAGGTCGCCGATCTTAAGCTGCGCATCGGGCCCAATGCCTTCTTTCAGGTCAACCACGACCAGGCCGAGCGCATCTACCAATTGGCGCGGGAATGGGCCGGGTTGAGCAGGGAGGAGGAAGCAGTCGATCTCTATTGCGGCATCGGCGGCATCGCTTTGAATCTTGCCCGCGACGCCCGCTCGGTGACCGGAGTTGAAGTGGTGCAGGAAGCGGTGCGCAAC
>NPIE01004345.1_pt2 | contig 16674 bp, 15 predicted proteins | sample 8637661 | NCBI WGS metagenome assembly NPIE01 (sample SAMN07420842, study PRJNA396082) | bioreactor metagenome | isolation source: sample BA12 brine-fed electro-methanogenic bioreactor BA | place: Japan: Kochi | collected 2016-12-09 | reverse complement strand
AGGAAATGTGTAAGTGGTTATGGTTACGCCGTCAAGTTCTTGGGATTCTACAACATATGAAGGACTTACAGACCAAACAAAATTTCTTACCAATTTGGATTCGTACGTGTATATATTATCTTTTTGTTCTTTAGGCAAGGTAGAGGCAGCAATTTGTGTTTCAGGGAGGGTATTGATAAGTTCAATTTCGATTTCAAAATTTGCGAGATCATAAACCAGATACTCTCCATAAAACCATGGTTCATGCAGAACCCAATTTCCTTCTTTATCTAGTGGGGGGATGAATGGATACCAATCCACAAAATTGGTTTGAACTGCAGAATACCCAAAAATACCTGGTTTTTTATCATCCGCAGGTGGGGGTAATAGCGGAACGCTCAAACTATAATCAATCTGAATATCAATCTTTTTTCCAGGTAGGAGTGGTTTTTCTAAATCTATAGAAAGGTAATAATCTTCTTCAGTAATTTCTATATTATTTTCAGAATTTGTAGTTGCGTTCTGAATTGAAAATGAATTTGGGTAACGCAAGGAATCGCAAGCCAACCTGATTTCACTCAATTCTNNCTTCAAACGAAGAGTTGTTTACAAATTGGATTGATTGTTCAATATTCGCTGATTGGGTTAAATAATCAAAAACAACACTGATTTCGTACGAAGGGGGGATTGGATTAAAATCGGATGCTGTGGGCTCTTGTTCGTTTATTAATTCAGGGGTTGAAGGTGGTTCTTGTGTTTGTTGGTTTGCAAGCGGTGGGGTGTTCTCAACAAAAGTTGGCTTTATAGCTGGTGTTTTTTCTCGAGGGAGATTTGTATTGCAACCTGTTGTCATTAAGAGGATGAGGAAGAGGGAGAAAAATATTATTGTAGAAGTTTGATTTTTCGATCTAACCATAATCAAGTGAGTTTTTCCAATCGAACCATTTTCATACCCTAAATCACAATTATAAATGATGAGCGATCTTTAGAGATCGATTTACCAGAGTTTTCTAAATGTCAGCATTAACTGATTAAATTTTTACAAACGTGACTGATTTGATCTCAATCAAGAGTATTACTCTAAATTGTTGTCGAAAATATTATAAAAAAACCCTCCGAAGAGGGTTTGATTTTTTAGTGATGATTATTAGATTCTTCCTCATCATCCAATTCGTCGAAATCTTCATCTTCAAAATAAAATTCTGAGTCATCCCCGTGTACATGACCATGTTCAATTTCTTCTGGTGTCGCTTGTCGTACTTCGAGAATGTTGACATCAAAATTTAAAGATTTGCCAGCGAGTGGATGATTGAAATCCAATGTAATGGTATCTTCATTGATCGCTACAATTGTTGCTTCCATTTCTTCTTCAAGAGATTCGTCATCTTCATCTTCGGTATTGACGGTGATTTCAACACCCAATTCCAAAGGGAAGTCTTCTGGAAATTCATCTTTGGGAACTTCTACGATCGAATCAGGATCAATTTCTCCATAACCATCTTCTGGAGCAACAGTAACTGATTTTTTGTCACCTGCTGTTAATCCATAAATAGCCTTTTCCAAGCCAGGAATAATTTGACCGGCACCTTGAAGGAAGACAATTGGATCACCATCTTCAGAAGTGTCAACAACTTCTCCATCAATTCGCAATTCGTAATCCATCGTTACGACATTATTGTCGGCAATCTTAATAGGTTGGTTTTCTGTGTTCAATTTAATTCTCCAATTTCATAAACAAAAAGTTAAGTGGTTTGATTATACCATGTAGGCGTATCGGTAATGTGAAGTTTAGGTATAAATTCATGAAATTTATTTACCTAATTTTCAATGATTTCACACAATAAGGAACTTGAATCTTCGAAGTTGTTCCAGATATTTTTCATCTGTTCAATGCTCAAATTAGATTTGAAACGATCAGGAATAAGGAGAGGCCATTCAACCCCTTCAACAGAAGGAATATTGTTGGATAAGGATAAACAAAGCGTATCTATGTGCCCGGTTGTCAAAGTCAAACTATCTGGTGTTTCATTTATCTGGTTATTAGAAGCCCATTTCAATAAATGAGTTACCGCGATTTGATCCAAAACAATAGCAGAGTTCCATTTTGTTTTATATTTTGTGTTGAAAAACTTTATAGTTCTCTCGTTTAATTCTCTTTCTGGTGTCAGGATGAAGGATTTCTCTAATTCATCAAAATTTAGTTTCGTTTTATCGGTTAATGGAATGAACATTATTCCATAGCTGTCTTGATAATAAAAAATAACTGACCATATGGATTGCAGTTGAGGTTTTCGATTTTCAAAATTGTCAATTACAAATATCAGAAATTGAGTTTGCGTTTCATCCGCTTCTACCAAATTTGTGCGATTATTATTCTCAGGTAAGGTTACATTAGCAAGATTTGCCCCAATTAAGAGACAAACAATGAATAAAAACAGGATAATTAGCAACCTTAAAATTTTTTGCATATTCTTCAATGATACTTTAGATAGTTATTAAATTATTTTAGCATGGATGGGTGTAAGAAATAAAAAATCTCTCCATCACTTTGGGGAGATTTGAAATGTGAACGATAAAAATTCTTACCTTGTCAAATAAAATGTGTAAAAAGCAAGCCAGCCTAATAAAAATCCACTTATACAGGTGATTGATATTGTTTTGATAATTTGCTCAAATTTCAGCCCCTCAACAAAAGGATAGAAAAATTTGATTATCCACTTGATCAAGGTAGATTGTTTCATCATAGGTATTAATGTGTCCCAAAACCGAATTTCTGTGTGTAGGATAAGTTCTTTCATGATTTCTCCAATTACTTTGATGAACTCATTTTCTTAATTTTTCCATTTTCGTCGACAAGTACCCGGATGGTGCGTGGAATTTTTACGCCATTTGGTCCGGAACCTTCCCCTTTGAAAATCAGAAGGATCTGTCCATCGGGTTGATTGTGGCGAGTTGGTTTTTTGCCAGATACTTCAGGATATTTTTTATAGACTTTTTGATAAATTTCGTTCAAAATATCACCTTTTATTGAAATTTGCGTTTGCGTAAAAATGCGGGAATATCTAAATTCTCTTCTGAAACCAAAGCCTCAGCAGGTTCTCTGTATTGTGACTGGGCGATTTGTTTTGCCGGTCTTACAGTTACTGTCTCTTTTGGTTCAGTTTTTACTGATTGGCCCATGTTGGTTTCCAACGGAGTAGCTCCTAAACCGGTGATGACCAAAATTACTTCACATCGATCATTTAGTTTTGGATCCATGATTAAGCCGGGAATAATATCAGCGTTACTGTTTGTTTGGTCACCTAAAAGAGTAAGAGCTTCAGTAACTTCAATAAATGAGAGATCCTCACCAGCGGTGAAATTTGCGATAATACCACTTGCATTCTGCACATTCACTGCCTCTAATAATGGATGATTTAAGGCATTATGAATTGCTTGCTTGGCTTTATCTTTTCCTTTGCCAATTCCAATGGATAGTAATGAACCGCCACCAGCTTTCATTAATTGCCGGATGTGAGAAAAATCAACATTTATGTAACCTGTTTGGTTGATGAGTTCGGAAATTCCTTGAATTCCCTGTCGGAGAACATCATCCGCTAAACGAAATGCCATATCCAGTGGTAAATTGCGAGGAGCAATCTTTAATAATCGATCATTTGGAATAGTTATTAAGGTATCAACATTTTGGCGTAGTCTTGATAAACCTTCCTGTGCATTACGTTGTCTTCTACCCATTTCGAAACTAAATGGTGTCGTTACAATTGCAACGGTTACCGCTCCTACGTTTCTGGCTGCCTGTGCTGCAATTGCAATTGAACCAGTACCAGTGCCGCCTCCCATACCTGCGGTCAGAAAAACCATGTCCGCACCTTGCATAGCATCAGAAAGATCTTCAATGCTTTCTTTTGCTGCTTCATATCCAGTTTGTGGATTTCCACCAGCACCTAAACCTCTTGTGATTAATGGACCAATTTGAATTTTGGTAGGTGCCAAGCTGGCATTTAATGCCTGTGCGTCTGTATTCACGGCAATAAAATCAACACCTTTTAATCCAAGTTCAATCATTCGGTTGATGGCATTGGAGCCACCGCCACCCATCCCAACAACTTTTAACACAGGTTTCATTACTGAAAATTCGGAATTTCTAGAAACAGGTTTGGAAAAATTATTGTTCATATCTCACCTCTTGCTGTTTATGTTGCAATTGTTGTGCCATTTTTTCCAATGTATTCGAGCACACATCCAAACTTTTTCAAATTATGGAGGGTGGCATCCGAATAATTATTTTCACCATCCAATAAAGTAACTTTGTGAGAAAGGACAGCCTCATCAACCGAATATCCAATCGTCGCTTTTGATTTAATTAAAAGAGGGGTGATTTGTTGAAAATCCCATTCGGAAATTTCATGCTCATAATCTGGCAACAAAACATAATGATTGATCAGGCACTGTTTTGGATCTGAGCGTCTCGATTTGCTTTGTTTTGCATTTTTTGTTGGAATTGATTTTTGTTCTTGGCGAAACGTTTCAATCATTTCTGAAACATATGGGTTTTGAATATTTCTTTCTAAAAACCAGGCAGAACTGGCTTCATGTTGTTCAAGATCTGCAGCCAGAACCCAAAAATTACAAGCAAGCACTGAAGGTGGAACCGGTTCAATAGAGATACCATTCTCCATAGATATACTTTGTTGATTATGGAGGATCATTGATATCAGTTTTTGGTTGAACCAATCTTTCTTTATTTGGGCAGGAGACAAATTTTCGATGTGTTGACCAGAATTTATTCCACCTCCGAGCAGGATGATCGGTACTTCCCTTTGGAGTAAAGCACTTGCAATTGCCTGGTACCAATCATAGATTCTGAATCCCTTTTGATCCTGTGAGCCGTTGGGGGTTATGTAAGGTTTTGTCATTGGCCAACTTTCCGGGCCACCAATTCCCCAATTTAGATCACGATTGAAAGTGAACCCATACGCTGATAAAACCAGATTTTCTAAGATTAGTGTTTGTTCTCTGCGGATCAGACTTTTAAGGCAATTCCGTAAGAATGCTGTATCCCAATAATTTCCTCCTGGCTCTAAGGGTGGAAAAACGGGAATTAAACCTTCATTTATAGCAAATTTAGCAAGGGGAATATAAAGGTCAAGAAATCTGTCGATGAGATCACTTTGTGTCCAATAGTTATCGGTCCATGATTTTTTTTGGTTCGGTTTATCATAAAAGATAACGTACTTTACACCCCATTTTGCATACATTTGAATCAATAATTTCAAATCACGAGTCCCAATTTTAGATTTGATTGGTAAGTTAAATTCAATAATTGGTGTGATACCATTTTTCAGTAAAGAATTTATGAAATCCTCAGGTATTGCACGACCTTTGTCGGATTTTAGAACCATCCAACCTGTTTTTAAATTCTTCAAAATTGGTAACCAAAACTTCAGATCTTCATTACGATAATGGAAAGTATCTTGAAAATAATGGACACCAAATTGATTGATAATTTCTTTTTCTTCATGATCGTTCATATGGATCCTCACTAATANNCTAATATTAGTTGATAGATTTGTAGCAAGTCTCATGCCAATCTGATGTTATTGTGAGGAGGTAGCTCCATATATGATCGTTGCACGGTAATTTCTGAAAGCTCTGATATAATTTGATCTTATGATTCTTGTCACTGGTGGAACAGGGTTTATTGGGCGAAATTTGGTTGAATCACTCATAAACAGCGGTTATCAAGTACGCACTTTATTAAAACCATCACAAAAAACCCCTGAGTTGCCAAAAGGCATTCCTGTCGAGGCGGTGGTCTGTAGTTTGAATGACGAACGAGGATTAAGGGCTGCCTTGAAAGGAATAGATATTGGTTTCCATTTGGCTGGATCTGAAAGACTATCATCGCGTGCTAATCTTTCTGAAACAGATGTGAATGGTACATATACCTTGCTGGAAGCTGCAAAGAAAAGCAAGATTTCTCAATTGGTGTACCTGAGTCATTTAGGCGCAGATCAAAATTCAGCTTATCCAGTGCTTAAAGCAAAAGCGTTATCGGAAAAGGCAATTATCAATAGCGGTGTGCCATACACAATTATTCGAACATCACATGTTTATGGAAAAGGTGACCAATTCGTGGAGGCGTTTGCCAAATTACTTCGAATTTCTCCTGGGGTGTTCTTTGTGCCTGGTAATGGTGACACCGCTTTACAGCCTTTACATGTAATTGATCTGATTGGATGTTTAAGTCTTACTATTACAGACGGAACACACCTTAATCAGTTGCTGGAAATTGGAGGAGGGGAGATCCTCTCCTTTCGAGATATTCTCCAATTGATCATGGAAAAAATAAATGTACGCAGATATTTGGTTAATGTGCAACCTGCTTACTTAAGAATGTTTGTAGTTTATATTGATCAGATCGTGCCAAAATTTCCCCTTTCGTTGTTCTGGTTGGATAGTTTGGCCGAAGATCGAACTACTTCAATTGATGTGTTACCCCGACAATTCGGTATTTTACCAATGAGATTTTCACAATCATTGGATTTTATTCAAGTATAAAATGAGGTTTTGAAAATGAGTGATTTAGGATTTTGTGTACATGGCCACTTTTATCAACCATCCCGAGAAGATCCTTTATCCGGTGAAATCCCTGAAGAAAAAGGAGCATTTCCATACAAAAATTGGAATGAATTAATACTTTCCCAGTGCTACCAACCAAATGCAGCATTGGGGAATTACCAGCAAATGAGCTTTAATTTTGGGCCAACTTTAATGGATTGGATTGATTCTAACCATCCGGAAGTTTTGCAAAGCATTATTTCTCAAGATCAAGTTAATTACCAAAAATATGGTGTAGGAAACGCGCTTGCGCAACCTTATCACCATACCATTCTTCCTTTAGCCAATACTGAAGATAAAATTACACAAATTTACTGGGGAATTCAGGATTTTATTCACCGGTTTACTCACCAACCAACAGGAATGTGGTTACCGGAAACTGCAGTTGATTTGGAAACACTTGAAATCATGGCTGATTTTGGAATCGAATTCACTATTTTAGCACCATGGCAGGCTAAAGTTGATAATCTTGACGTTTCGCAACCCTACTTTGTGAAATTGAGAAATGGAAAACGGATGAATGTTTTCTTTTATCATCGTGGGTTGAGTACACAAATTAGTTTTGATCCATTATCCACCATCAATGCTGACGTATTTGCCAATCATTCCTTATTTCCACTCTTCCAAAATCACGTTGAAAGGAAATTCAAGTACTATTTATTGGCTTCGGATGGTGAATTATACGGGCACCACCAACCATTTCGTGATAAATTTCTGGCTCATTTAATGAATGGTTCATTGAAAAGTAAGGATATTCGGATTGTTTTTCCCGCCTTGTGGTTGAAAGAACACCCAGCAACACAAGAAATAGAAATTATTCCTGATACATCCTGGAGTTGCCATCATGGAGTGATGCGGTGGTCAAGAGGTTGTGGTTGCACTCAAGATAGTGATTGGAAGAAGTATCTTAGAGAGTTTGTAGAAGCAGTAGCAATCATTGTAAATAGTGTTTATGAGGAATTCTTAAGCGATTATTCAATTGATAATTGGCAATTAAGAAATAATTACATTGATGTGATCTTAGGTCACGTTTCTTTAACCGATTTTATTCGAAAATATTTAGATTTGAATGAAGATTTAAAACTGGAAAAAATCATTTCAAATTTGCTTCAATCACAGTTTGAACGACAGCGAATGTTTACCTCATGTGGGTGGTTTTTTGAAGATTTCGATCGGATTGAACCTCATAATATCATTGCGTATGCCAGTCAATCCTTGAATTTGATTTCAGAATTGAATGGAATCGATTATTTTGAGGTGGTAAAACCTTACCTGCAAAAAATTGTTTCCACCAAAAGTGGAATCACAGGTGTTGATGTATTCAATAAATTTTATAATAAGCCAATCTAATTTAGTAAAAACTATTCTGTAAATTTTTTCTTCCATTCATAAAGCTTGTTTAACGCTTCAATGGGAGAAATAGAATTGATATCCAGCTCTTTCAAGGACATGAGGATCGGATTGTTTTCAGGGAATAACATCAACTGCTGTGGCATGTCTGGTTGGATTGTTATGGCTTTCCCTGAACTTACCTCTAATTGACGCAGAATTTCAGCTGATCTTTGGATCACCGGTCGTGGTAGACCCGCCAATTGACCGACATGGATACCATAGGAACGATCCGCCCCACCTGGAATGATTTTATGTAAGAAAACCACGTTATTATCTGATTCGGAAACTGCAACGTTGTAATTGCGGATTCCTGGTAATAAATCACTCAATTGCGTCAATTCATGATAATGGGTTGCAAATAAAGTTCTTGATCGGATATCAGGATGGTTATGGATATACTCGATGACAGCCCAGGCTATTGACAAGCCATCATATGTAGAAGTACCTCTGCCAATTTCATCCAAAATCAGCAGACTTTTTGCTGTTGCATGGTTGAGAATATTCGCAGTTTCGATCATCTCTACCATAAATGTTGATTGACCAGCGTGGATTTCATCCTGGGCACCAATTCTGGTAAATATTCTGTCAGTGATGCCAATTGTTGCTTTACTTGCTGGCACAAAACTTCCAATTTGAGCCATAAGGACAATTAAAGCAACCTGTCTTAAAAAGGTGCTTTTCCCACTCATATTCGGACCTGTAATAATGCGGATGATCTCTCCATCCTCAAAAATCGAATCATTTGGAACAAATCGTTTTCCCTGCAGTGTTTTTTCAACAACCGGATGGCGGCCATTTTCAATGGCAAGGATTTGGGTTTCGGTTAGCGCTGGTTTACAATAATTTCCAAGTGAAGCAGCCTCTGCGAAGGAAGCTAACACATCAATTTCCGCAATACCTTTAGAAGTCTCAAAAAGCCGCTTGTTGGAAGTGGATAGCTGTTCACAAATTTGTTTGAAAAGTCGTTGTTCAATTTCTCGTATTCTATCTTCGGCATTAAGTACCAATGTTTCATATTCTTTCAACTCAGGTGTAATATAACGTTCTGCATTAACCAAAGTCTGCTTTCGAATGTACTCAGTTGGAGCTGAATTGCTATTTGCCCTCGTAATTTCAATATAGTAACCAAAAACTTTGTTATAACCAACTTTTAAAGTTTTGATCCCTGTGCGTTCTTTCTCAATGGCTTCGAGATTGTTAATCCAATCTCTGGCATGTTGTGAGGCTTCTACTACCTGATCTAATTCAGAAGAATAGCCAGGACGAATAATACCTGTGTTTTGTAATGTAGCGGGTGGTTCATCATTGATTGAATTCACTAACAGATTTAATTCATTTTTACAGAGGTGAATTTGGTCTTTGAAACCATTTAAATTCTGTGATTTGAAATCTGAAATAATTCTGATTAGATCCGGTAAGTTTGCGAGAGTGGAACGAATGGCAACCAGATCGCGAGGAAGGGCATGACCGGAGACGACTCTGCTGGTGAGGCGTTCGAGGTCGAGGATATTTTTAAGTTGGTTGAAGAGCTCAGCTCGCAACAAACCTTTTTCGTACATTACCTGGACTGCATTTTGCCTGGTGTAAATCGCATTAAGATGGAGTAAAGGTTGGGAGACCCATTGGCGTAATAACCTTTTCCCCATAGGTGTTATTGCATAGTCTAAAACATGGAGTAAAGAGCCTTTTGTTTCATTTTTTCGAATTGTTTCGGTGATTTCCAGGTTTCTGCGGGTAGGTGCGTCTAAATTCATGAATTCAGAGGTTGAATAATTAGAAATATGACTGAGCAATTTCAAAGCGGCTGGTTGGGTATCACTTAAATAATCGATGATTGCACCAGCTGCTTGCACTGCTAATGTTTGTCCTTTAATACCAAATCCATCTAAAGTAGCCACCTTGAAATGATTCTTAAGTTTCTCTTCACAGCGAATAGACTCGAAATGCCAATGAGGATATTTGGTTATGTGGCTGAATAAGTCATCAGAGACTTTTAATGTGTCCGGAATGATAATTTCTGCAGGTCGCAACCTGAGAACCTCTGAGCGTAATTCGATATACGGCTCATGGCTTTGAATTTCGGTTGCTTTGAATTCACCAGTTGATATATCAACATAAGCGATTCCAGTTTTTGTATCATCAAAAAGAACGCTAACCAGATAATTGTTTTGATCATTTTTTAACAGGTTAGGCTCAATAACGGTGCCTGGGGTAACAACACGTACAACTTCTCTTTGAACAAGACCTCTCCCTTCAGGTTCACTGACTTGTTCAGCGATAGCAACGTGATAACCTTTGTTTATTAATCTTGATAAATAATTGTCGACAGCATGGTATGGGATACCAGCCATTGGAATTCTTACACCTTTAGCAACATTTCTTGAAGTTAATACAATCTCCAATTCTCTTGAAGTAATTTCAGCATCCTCATCGAAGGTCTCGTAAAAATCCCCCAATCGAAAAAATACAATTGCATCAGGATAATCTTTTTTAATATCTAAATATTGTCGTCTGATTGGAGTAATTTCATTTTCGCTCATAGTAATTTATTCTATGTTGACATCAACAATTGTGCAAGATGATTAATTCGATGAACAGGTAAAAAAACTCGAATTTTCACATTTTTTAGATTTCTTTGATTTATCAAGTAAAACTAGCAATTGTTATGATTATCTGTTGAAAGGATTCAATTTAATCAGTTATGGAGACCAAAGTAAAATTTTTACCGTTTCATGCAATAAATGAATTTATGTTGGATGATTATCGTCAATTGGTTATTCAATCAGTATTAGGTAAGTTCTCGAGATTAAGTGAAGAACGCCAAAGAAAAATTAATTCTTTGATAAAAAAATATGTGAAAGTACAGGGATTTAGAAATAGCTCATTGGCACCTTTACCCATGAAAGTAAATGGGTGTATTGACGCATTTAAAAAATCCTCCGATTTTGTAGCACAAATATTATCAGCGTGGTTTGAATTGCATCAGGATTTAGCTGTAATCATATATGAATTCCTGAATTCAAAAGGTTGGAAAATTCTCCCAATCGATGCTGATCGATCCGTTTTGCCAGGTTTTATGGTTGAATGGCCAAATGATGCTGATTTTGAGGGATTAATTCAATCATTTCGAGATTTACAACCTGAAAAAAGCATCAGTGATGATGATATTAGCTTGTTAATTGTCTGGATCAGTAATCGCTTGCCCTATGAACACGTTGAAAATTTATTTGGCGAAAAATAAAGGAAAGATTACTCACTAAATTCAATTTCAAGCTCTAAGTCTTGATCGACTTCAATATCAGATTGAAGGTTAATTTCACCAAACAACTCAGATTGATTTGCTTCGATGATATGTCTTTTAACCAACTCTAACAATGCTAAAAAAGTTACCACTAATTCAACTTTGGATTTTTTGTTTGTAAGTAAATTCTGAAAAGTGCTTTGGTTGAATGCTTTCAAATGGTCAAGGATTGATGAAATTTTTTCTTTGATGGTTACTTTTGGCAGGTTTATAACAGTATCCAAATCCGTTAAAGGTTTGTTGTTGAGGAAAATTTCATGGGCAACTTCAACCAAATCATCTAAAGTAATCCCGGTTAAATCCAATTTAGGTTGAAAATTAATTTTTGGAGGTGGTGCTACTCTCAAGTAGGTACGGAGTCCTTCTTCTTCCCGCTCGGACAACCATTTTGCAATGTCTTTGAATTTTTTGTAAATAATTAGTTGTTTAGCTAATTCTTCTCCAGGATCTTCTTCTTCCTCTCCAAGGAGATCAATCGATGGCTTTGGCAAAAGTGCTTGGGATTTGATTTGTAGGAGTTTGGATGCGATTACCAAAAATGAAGACACTTCATTTGGATTTTCAGTTTCCAGGTTTTCCAGATACGCTAAATATTGATCTGTAACTTTGGCTAAGGCTAATTTTGTGATATCGAGTTCGGCTTTTTCTATTAATTCTAATAATAAATCTAATGGTCCCTGATAGAGATCAGTGTCAATGCGATAATTCTGGTTATAATTGCCTAAAAAGCTCGTCACGTGAGATATTATAGCAGAATGATGTCATTTCAACGAAAAATTCTAATTTTGATTGATGGAAATTCAAGCCTAAGATAAAATTCAAAGATGGATAATAATAATTTAACACACATAGATCCAAAAGGAAATGCGAAAATGGTTGATGTTGGTGAAAAACCTATCAGTCATCGGATCGCCAGGGCTAAGGGTCAGGTGAGACTCTTGCCATCCACACTCGAAATGATTAAAAATGGATTGATGAAAAAAGGTGATGTCCTGACTGTGGCAAAAATAGCAGGTATTCAAGGAGCAAAGAAAACATCTGATCTGATTCCTTTATGTCATCCCTTGATAATCAATCAAATTAATGTCGAAATTAATCTAGATGAGGAATTACCGGGTGTTCAAATTGAAGCATCTGTTATAACAGATGGTAAAACCGGTGTTGAAATGGAAGCCCTGACCGCAGTGTCGGTTGCTGCACTGACAATTTATGATATGGTAAAAGCTGTAGAAAAATCCGCTCAAATTGAGAAAATTCGTCTTGTTGAAAAACGAGGTGGTATGAGTGGTGATGTTTTTAATGAATAAAACTTGGAGATACTTTTGAAGTCGAAAATTATATTTTTTGCAAAATTGAAAGATATTGTCGGAAAAACAGAGATGGAATTTGACCTGCGGGAAGGTTCAAAAGTTGCGGACTTAAAAAGAGAAGTTTTGCAAAAGTTTCCCAATTTACAGGAATATGTGGACATTATGATTGTTTCAATCAATCAAAATTTTGCCTTTGATGATGATCCAATTCCTGAGAATTCCGAAATTGCATTATTCCCACCCGTAAGTGGTGGTGCAATGGACGAAGATGATTTTGTCGACGTAATCGACAATGATTTCGAGTTCAATTCATTGATAAATGATGTCATCGAAAAACAAACCGGTGCAGTGGTAATGTTCACAGGTGTCATACGTGGTGAGACAAATGACCCAGAACATCCTATTACAACTGGTCTGGAGTATGAAGCCTATGTCCCAATGGCGAAAGCGAAAATGCTTCAAATAGCGGAAGAGACCCGATCTCGTTGGCCCAGTATTCAGAAAATTGTAATTATTCAACGGATTGGTTACATGGATGCTGGTACGCCAACCATTGTTGTCATATGTTCGGCTGCGCATAGAAATACTGGTGTATTTGATGCTGCAAAATATGGAATTGATCGTGTAAAAGAGGTTGTGCCTATTTGGAAAAAAGAAATTGGACCTGATGGACAATCCTGGATCGAGGGAGATTATATTCCCGGTGAAAATGATTAAGGATCCAATAACTTTGATACAATAATGAATATAAATGTAAGATAAATAAATTATTTAGAACTTTTGGGGCGTAAGCTACTTGATTAGATAATGAGGTGGTTTTCGCATCATAAGTTCTTGGGAGGATGAAGATGAAGCGTGAAAATAACGCGTCTGATATTGAAAGCCCTCAAGACTTAGCAAAGCGGTTAGGATTAAAAATTAAAGACTGGCTGTTGTTGAGCAGGGCGTTAACACACAGGTCATTTCTGAACGAACACCCCGAAGCATTAGAAGATAATGAACGATTGGAGTTTTTAGGAGATGCCGTCCTGGATTTTGTAGTTGGGTCCTGGTTATACCATCATTTTCCAGAGATGCCTGAAGGTGATTTAACCAGAATGCGTTCCGCATTGGTTCACACTGAACAATTGGCAGTGTTTGCCTCGAAGATACATTTAGGTAAAGCATTGCGATTGGGTAGGGGCGAGGCACAGGCAGGTGGTCGATTTCGACCAGCCTTACTATGTGATACGTTTGAAGCTTTGATTGGGGCAATTTATCTGGATGGTGGGATTTCGGCTGTTAGTGAATTTATTGAACCCCTATTAATTGAGGCTTCTGAAGATATTTTATTGAATCATAAAAATGAAGATCCTAAGAGCTTATTTCAGGAATGGGCACAATCGCAAGGTTACCTTGCACCATTGTATGTAACCAAAAATTCATTTGGGCCAGATCACTCAAAAATTTTTGAGGTGGAAGTATTACTGAATGGGGAACCTTTTGGTCGAGGAGAAGGGCCAAGTAAACAGGCAGCTGCGAAATTAGCGGCACAAGCAGCGTTAATTCGACTAGGCTTAGTTCATAGCAATAAACAAATAACGGACTAATATCCTGGAGAGAATCAGAACATGACTTCACGTTTAAAATCATTGGAATTACACGGGTATAAAACTTTTGCCAGCAAGGTGAATTTTGAATTTCCAGGAATAATAACTGCTGTTGTAGGGCCAAATGGATCAGGCAAATCTAATATCGCGGACGCAATTCGATGGGTGTTAGGTGAGCAATCTTACCGATTATTGCGAGGTCGCAAAACGGAGGATATGATTTTTGCTGGCAGTGAAGGTCGTTCAAGAGCCGGTATGGCATCTGCCACAATAACCTTTAACAACGAAGACGGTTGGTTGCCAATTGATTATTCTGAAGTGACAGTTACTCGTCGAGCATTTCGAGATGGCCAAAATGAATACTTATTAAATGGCCAACGGATTCGGTTAAGAGATATTCAGGAATTATTAGCTCAATCCGGATTAGCTGAACGAACTTATACTCTAATCGGCCAAGGTTTGGTGGATTCTGCATTATCCATTCGACCGGATGAAAGAAGAAAGTTTTTCGAGGAAGCAGCCGGAATTGGTTTGTATCGTGCTCGAAGAGAGGAATCGCTTAATCGTCTGGATCAAACGCGTCACAACTTGGAACGGGTGACGGATATTCTCAGTGAACTTACTCCCAGATTGCGAAGCCTCGAGCGACAATCCAGGAGATTCCTGGAATACAAGACCTTACAAGCCGATCTTCAAGCTCTCCTAAGAATTTGGTATGGTTATCATTGGAACAATGCACAAAAAGACTTAACCTCATCCAAACAGGTCTTACTAAATCGAGATAAGCATTTAGAGAGTGCGAAATTTGAATACAAAAAACTTGATGTGGAACTATCTAAAGCTCGCGAACAAATATCAATAAAAAGAGAAGAACTGAATAACTGGCATACTGAATCGTCTTCCCTGCACCTCGAATTGGAAAAAATCATCCGTGATCTGGCAGTTTTAGAAGAACGTCAACGATCGTTAATGGACCAGGAGCATCATCAAAATTACGATTCGATTCGATTAGATGAAGAAATCAAATCGAAAGAAATTAGCCTGAATGCTTTGAAATTAGATTTAGAAAAACTGTCTGAAGAAGTGACTGAAACAAAGTCTAACTTAAAAAGTTCTCTTGAAAAATTAAACAATCGAACTGCTGGACGCGTTGAAATTGACAACAAGTTGCAGCCATTGCGAAGAAAATTGGTCGATAATGAAACCAAGTTATTACAGGCTAAAGCAAAGCTTAACGAATTAAATGAAAGAATCAGGAATTTAAGCACTTCAAAAGAAAAATTACAAATTGAAAAAGATGATTTTCAATTAGAGTTCGCCGAAAAACAAAAAAGCTTTGAAGATTCAACAACCCAATTAGTTCTCTTAGAAAAAACAAAATCGGACGTTTATCAAAAACGTGACAATTTAAGTTTAAAGAGAAAAGAAATTGATGAAAATATCAGGGAATTTAATAACAAATTACGAGATAGCCAAACTGAGGAAATCAAGTTAAGAGCTCAATTAAGTGCGATTGAAGAAGCTGAAAACAACTTGAGTGGTTATAACATGGGGGCTAAAAACCTGGTTAAGGCAATTAGAAATGGGAAATTTTCCAGCTCTATGGTTTCATTAAATGAAGTGTTGAATGTTCCCAGAGAATATGAAGTTCCAATCTCCGCAGCTTTAGGTGAGTTTTTAGATTCTATCTTGATTCAAAGTAAATCAAGCCCTGAAGAAGCTATTCAATTTCTCTCCACTGGTGACCAGGGAAGAGCTGTATTGTTACCGATCGACTATGTGAAAGAGCCGGTTGTTGAAATCCACGAAAAAATACAAGGATTGATTGGACGTGCCAGTGAATTAATTAGTATTGAAAATCAATTTAAGTCAGCAGTCAATTGTTTGTTGGCTAATACCTACATAATTGATAACCAGGAAAATGCTTTGAAAGCAGTGAAAAAATTACCATCAACAACAAAAATCGTAACCTTGACGGGTGAGGTTTTCCATGGAAATGGTGTAATTGTTGCTGGTAAAGAAAATAGATCCTCCTTAATTAGCAGACCACGAGTAAAACAAGAAGTAATGGACTTACTAAAGGAAAAAGAAGCAAAAACTAACGAAATTAAGAACCAAATAAGCACTTTTGAAAAAGATTTGTTGGTTGTTACTGAAAAAGAAGAAAAGTTGCTATCAGAAGAAAAAGAAATTGAAAAGACAATTAATCAACAAAATAAATTGATGAATCAATTGAATTTGGATGTTGAAAAACTCAAACAAAGGAAAAATTGGTTAGAAAACCAGATTGGTGCTTTAGAAAACCAAATTGAAGAAACCAACCAATCCATTTCATCGACGAATAGGTTTATTGATGAGTTGGAAAAAATTATTGCTGAGCAAAAAATAGAATCTACTAACTATCGGGACCAATTAAATCAGTTGCCGATCGATGAACTTCAATCAGAGGTTGGTCATTGGAGAACAAATTTAGCGGTTGTGG
>NPIE01003339.1_pt1:0-15000 | contig 16697 bp, 17 predicted proteins | sample 8637661 | NCBI WGS metagenome assembly NPIE01 (sample SAMN07420842, study PRJNA396082) | bioreactor metagenome | isolation source: sample BA12 brine-fed electro-methanogenic bioreactor BA | place: Japan: Kochi | collected 2016-12-09 | reverse complement strand
TTCAGTTGATGGACTGTATGATAAAGATCCCCATAAACATCCCGATGCCCAGATGTTCCCGGAGATCACCCCCCGTGAAATGCTGGAAATGCTGGCGGATAAGGAGATGAAGGCCGGGACCTATGAGTTCCTGGATAAAACCGCCATACAGATCATCGGGCGGTCCCGGATAAAAACAGTCATTTTCAATGGAGAAAACCCTGAAAACCTTAAAAAAGCCCTGAATGATAATATTGGCACATTGATTGTGCCTAACACTGCGTGATCCCATAGAATTATTCTTGCTTAAACTGTTAAATTGATTTAATTAAAAAAATTAGAGAAAAGAGATTAAATAGATTAAATAGCTTAAAATAAAAGAGGTAATACTTATGATTGAACAACACAAACACTGTCCCCTATGTGGGAAACCCATACCATTGAATGAAAGGTTCTGTTCACCTAGCTGCGAAGAACTCGCCCTGGCCAATCAGAAAAGAGTTAAGAAAACCAGGAGAATGCTTTATGTATTATTCGCAGTTTTCATACTGGTCTGGTTGTTTTTCATGTTAAGGGGCCAGTTGGGATTTTAATAATTAATTAATGGTTTATCTTTAGTTAATGGTTAAAATTTTGTTAGAATACGAAATAGAATATGATAAGCAATCAGGTAGGTCTGGAATTTTAAAAAATAAAACTTTAGACAACCTGTACTTTTTTTTAACTGATGTTTTATTTAGATCTTAAAATTGAAGCTGAACCGGGGGAACTCTAATTCAGTGATAATTTCTGAATTTATTTTTAAATTTTTAAAGATCATCTTTTTTTAAATGAACAAAAAAGCCATATAATGTTATCTGGCTTCAATTAATTTTAATAAAGAATATGATAAAATATTAATATTAAAGAAACTATCTATCCAAGAAATAAGGACACTTATACTAAGGAGGTTTTTTCAATGCTTGTTTTAACCACGCCTTCCATACAGGGAAAGAAAATTAACGAATATTATGGTTTAGTCACTGGTGAATCCCTTTTAGGGGCCAATGTTTACAAAGACATGTTTTCAGGGGTAAGGGATGTGGTGGGTGGTCGAACATCCGCCTATGAAGAAGAACTCAAAAAAGCCAGAGAAGTAGCCCTGGAAAGTATGAAAGAGAAAGCTGCCGATAAAGGAGCCAACGCAGTTATCGGAGTTCGCTTAGCCTATCATAACCTTGGTGGAACCATGGGGAACACCATCATGGTCACGGTCTTTGGAACGGCAGTTTCCTACGAGGAATAGATTAAAAAATCTATGGAGAATGGATTTAAATAAAAAAAATCATCTTAATTTAAGTTAAAAAGTAAAAAATCATCCTAAGTTTAACCCCATGTATTAGGAAGGGATAGATTTGCCAATATCGGTTATAAAGTTTCTAAAAGATAAACGCTGGGCATTTGCCGCCATACTCATAGGTTTTGCCGTGGGATTCCTATCCGCTTTACTGTGTGTGATATGGCAACTGAAGATCTTCGGCTTTAACATACTGTTCATTGTATCTCCCTTGGTTGCTGGTTTTGTGGAAACGTTCATAGCCCAACGCATGTACGGTAAAAGTACCGGAGCAATAAGTGCCCTGCTAATATTCATATTCATAAATGCCTACGCCTGGCTTTTCCCCCAGGACCCCATTGTCATCAACTTCTTCACCCTGGGTGGTTTGGCCATGATGATACAGGCGGCATTCCCCATACTCATCAACTACCTCCTTTTTGTTGTATTTCTGGGCATATTAACTTATATTATAGGATATGTGGGAAACCTCCTGTCTAAAGCCATGAACAAAGTTACCCGGAAAACCCCCGAACCCGAAGCAGAGTCCGATATTGGTGATCAGTCCGGAGACCTGTTGAAAAGTCCTCAATTAGGTTTTATGGATGACCTGGAAGTCCCCTTGGTATCCATTCCCTATATGACTGGTGGCCAGATCACCAAACACCTGGGACTGGTAACTGGAGAAGCAATGGTAGAAGATGAGTCAGAGGGAAATTCCCGGTTGCCAAAAAAACCAAAAATTGATGGTATGAGCTTAAACAAAGCCAAAGAAACCGCAATCCTTAGAATGTTGGATAATGCGTACGAAATGGGTGCTAACACCGTGGTTGAAGTTTTAATCGATTACAATTCAATCGGGGGTTTGCAGGGCAATGCCATAATAGTCACCGCCACTGGAACCGCGGTAGTGTATCAATAGCAATTCAGGGTACATGAATTCAGGGATAGGATCGGAGCACCCCATATTCAAGCACATAACTCTTATCAAAGAAGTTATGCAGTGAACTCTGGCTGCTGGTCAGTAGTAGGGTAGCATCGATTTTTCTTAAAAGTTCCAGGAAATTCGCAGTGGCCTCCTGATCCAGCTCGGCAGTTGTTTCATCCGCCAGTACAATAGCAGGATCATTAACCAGTGAACGGGCCAGTGCAACCTTCTGTGCTTCTTCAGGTGACAGATCACTGGGGAACCGCTCCCAATTATCCACCTGGACTTTTTCCAGTAATTTTCCTGCTGTCTCTTCATCAGGTGAACTCATGGGGAGCATCACATTCTCCAGAATGGTGAGGTAGGGTAAAAGATTGGCCCTGCGGAAAATAAAGCCAATTTCATTTTTAATCATCATTGAACGTTCACTATCCCTCAATCCAGTAGTTGGGACTCCTTTAATACAGATTTCCCCTGAGCTGGGGGTCTTGATAAGGCCCGCAAGGTAGATCAGGGATGTTTTACCGGCCCCGGAAGGACCGGTCACCAGGGTGGATGAGTCCGGAGGGAGTGAAAAAGATAAATCTTTAAGGGCAGTTACCTCGGAGTTTTTACGGTGGTAGACTTTACTCACCTGGTTAAAGGCCAGAATACTTTCAGTAATCACAGAGAAGAGCCTCCTCTACTTTTATTTGGGAGGTAAACCATGCGGGGTACAGGCCGAGGATGAGACTGAGCAGGGTGGTGATGGCAATGGTGCCCACGAACAACCACAAAGGGAGCACATTGAACAGATCCGGTGCGAGAAAAACTGATATTAACCAGATACCCAGAGTTCCAATAATAACTCCGATAATGGATCCAATAAAACCTAATAAGCCGGATTCAAGAGTGCAACTAATGAAAATTTCTCTTTTTGTAAAGCCCATGCATTTAAGAAGTCCGATCTCTCTTCTACGCTCGGAAAGGTTGAAACCCATCGTGTTCATAATGCCTAAAACTCCAATTAACAGGGCCACGCTGGCCAGCCCATCTAAAAGGTAAACCAGGTTGACTAGTAATCCTTCTAAACGGCTGAATAACTGGTTTTCAGTGATTGAACTGCCTAAAAATGAGTTTATATAGTTAACTGCCGATGATACCAGGTTGGACTGGTTATCTGTGGTTGTGCTGGATTGCACTCCTATTTTTCCACTGGATGGTCCTGATTTTTCTAAAAAACTGCTTATGCCCAGCCCGGAGCTTACCAGGATCAATAAAATGATGACTCCCAGGGAAATTCTTAAAACGGTTGATAGATTCCGCAGGCGGTTACGGCGTAAATTTTTCCAGGATAAAGCGTATATTCCCATTAAAACCAGCTCATAATTAAAAATTGATTTCCGGCCATTAGGAGAGTTAATATCCATTTTTTTTCAGAAATTTTATTTTCTCCAGATATATTCATTGGTGGTTTAATCTTTATGTTTTTTTTGGGAAATAAAAAGTTCTTAATAAAAAATAAAAGGTTCTTTATCGAAATAATGGGGAATCCATAAAAATTAATGAAGATCCTTTATGGAAAATAAAAGAGGATGAGGCTTGTTATTTTTTTATTCTGAAGCTTCAGCTTCAACCTTTGCTGCTGGTTTAAATATTTCAAATATTCCACTGATTATTAACCAGATACCAATTAATATTGCGAGGTAGAAGGGATTCCAGGCATACAATCCGAGAATTATGTATATAATACCCATTAAAATTCCTAAAATACCTACTCCCTTGGCTGATCCTCCTTCTCCGGTAAAAAGGGTTATCACACCGGACATGAATAGGAAGAATCCTGCTAAATAAAGTATAAAGCTGGCTAAGAAACTCAATTCAGTTATACTTCCTACCAGTCCTATTCCTGCTATTATGGCAATAATTCCCAGGATTATGTTGAGAACACTGGTTCCTTTACTGACCTTCCATCCTGAAAATCCTTGAACCAGGAACCAAACACCTAAAGCGAGTACTCCCAGCCCGGCCAGGATACTGAACGTGTAAACACTTATCAATGGGAATGCAATCACTATTAAACCTAATATTATTGCTACAATTCCTAATGCTACATTTTTGCCTTCGGCCATATCAATCAAACCTCCCTAATGTTGGTTACAAGCCCCATACACTTTCATCTTGTGTGACTACTTAATAAGCTTTTTCTAGGTGATAACCAAAGCAGGGGATAGGGTACTGGCTCGTGGAATGGAGTTAATTTATTCTAGCCTTGAATTATCCCAAAAATCTGGTGCAGATTCTGGAAACTAATCCCTTGATTGGTATTTTCCAACAATCACAATAAAATCCATTTATAAACTCCAAAAATAAGTTATAGGAGATTTAAACCTGTTTTTTGGGGTAATAATGTTCATTTGAAATAGTAACATATTTATGCGTTCGCTGATAGATTATAACTAGTTAAACATTGATTTAACTAAAAAGAGATGGAGGGTTTTGATGAAAAATACTGTATTGGGTATTTTAGCAATAATTCTTGGTTTAATTGTTTTAGCGTTCCCACTGGCAGGTCTTGTGGCTGCAAGTGTGCTGACCGGATTTGTAGTATTGATGATTGCGGTATGGCTTTTAATTGTGGGTGGATCCCAGTTGGAAGTCAGTAAAAAGGCGGGGATTATGAACCTGATCCTGGGTATAATAGTCCTTATTGTGGGTATTGGCCTCATTTTCAGCCCAGCTTTATTCGCATTCCTGGCTGGATTCTTACTGTACCTGGCAGGTATATTCATGATAATAGCCGGAATCATATCTCTGGTATCCCGTAACGAATTTAAAAACGCCACCTGGGCTGGTGTACTGGGAATAATACTGGGTCTTCTGTACATTATTCTGGGAACATTTGCCTTTGACCCGGTTTACCTGGGAGTCTTAATTGGTGTCTGGCTGGTAATCAATGGTATCTTTGCTTTCCTTGAATAAAAAAAGACCATTAAAGCCATAAAAGAATTAAAAAAAAGGTTTAGGAAATATTTAAACATATTTCCTACTATTATTTTTCTTATAATGCCGAGGAATTATTCTTTAATCTCTCTCAGCATATTCTTAATTTCAGTTATTTCCGATTTAATTTCATTTATCTCAGTTTTTATTCCTTTAACATCCTCTTCTTTAGCCATTTGGGATTCTAAATCATTCACTGTGTCATCAATTTTTGCCACGTACTCCACACTCTTCTGGACGATTTTTTCCCGATCTTCACGTAGTTTATCCATTAATGAAGAAGTTGTAGCTGCAGTTAACAGGCTGGAGATACCTATGGCACTGACCATGGCAATTATCCCCACTACACGTCCCCAGGAGGTGATGGGAACCACATCTCCGTAACCAACCGTGGTGATGGTTTGCACCACGTACCATACCGAATCCTCAAAGGTGGTAACTTCGGGGTTAACTCCGTGTTCAATTAAGAAGAACATCACTGAACAGAACACCAGCACCACCACAAAGAAGGCAAACCCGTATACTAATCTACTTTTGGTAACAAACCGGTCTACTGCTTTACCAACCTGGCGAGCGGCCATTAACAGGGTTACCACTTTAATCAGTGCCAGAATTTTCAGTATGAGGGAAGCTTCATCAATCCCCAGAAGAATCAGGCCGAGGAAATAGAAGGGTATAACTGCCAGGATACCATTCCAGTTTTTCTTCAAATAACTTTCCTGGGGTCCGGTTCTCCGGTGCTGGACCCAGTATCCAAATATAAGCAGTGCACAGGTTAATAAATCCAAATAAGCGATATTAGAATAGGTATCTGGTCTCAGGGGTAGGAAAACGCTGATAAAAAGAAGGAAACTATCCAGGAATATGAAGACCATGAGAATTATTTCCAGGACCAGTTCCAGTCTATATCTCAGCTTACTATTCATGATTTCAACTTATAATTACCCACAAATATTTTTTTCGATTATAAATTGATCCGTTAAGGTCCGGTTGGGTTTAAGTAGGTCCACCTTGTGAGGTGAACTTTCAACCTCATTTATAACCCCTCAAAGATTAACTCAAGTCACGGTACCTTTTCCAAATTCCAGTGCGGTGGCCCAGTTCTACTTCTTCCTGAATTAATTCCACATCACTGGTGATCCAATCCAGATACATCTCCAGGTCTGGTGTTAACCCTTCTCCTTTAGAGTAAGATGTCCTGATTTTCATAGGAGGCAGTACAACATTTTTATCCACGGATAAGGCCATGTGGGAGAGAACATCCAGCAACTGTTCTTTAAAAGTGGACAGATCAGGTAATGATTCACTGGATTCCATTAAAGTTGCCAGAGCAGATATATCAGCGGTTAATTTTTTATTAACTGCCTCCAGATCCTTATAGAATGAAACATCATCCTCCACATCATTAAAAGTATCATTAACCTTTTTAATGGCTGATTCGAGGTTCTTTTCCTCTAACATGTACTTCCTGAACAGTTGAACTGCCTTTTCATGCTGGTAAACCATCCCTTCACTGGGGATAACTGTTTCCAGGTATTCCCGGTTGCTACGAATGGTCCGGGCAATCTGCTCGGGTAGGTTTATGGCCATTCTACTGGGGAAGATAAGATATGCGCAGACCAGTGCTAGAACAGCACCTATGGATATGTCAATTAGTCTGGCCACTGCATTTCCAAACACAGTCCCCGTGGGCCAGAGCAAGACTACAAAAAGGGTCATAGCCATTATAGACAGACTCATATAATTGGGATAGAAGGCCCGGAAGAAGAAGAGCATTATAAATGCTATCCACACCAGTATCTGGTGGGGAAAAATGAATCCCAAAATAATTGCCAGAATTATTGCTATAAAGTTGAATGAAACCCGGGAAATCATGTTGTTCACCGTACTGGTCACATCGGGTTTCATGATTATTAAAATTCCCATGGTTATCCATATAGCGCTGCGTTCGTGGGTCAAATATACTACCACGAGTCCCAGGGTCATGGCCAGGGTAAAACGAAGAGCATGGCGTATGTACATATTGTTAAGATTGAAATTGGCTTTCAAAACTTCCTGCAGAGATCTCCGGGGTGATCTTATGGACTTTTTGGGGGAAGATGTTTCTTCTTCCGCTAACAATTCGTTGACCCGTGTGAGCAGACTCTTCATACTTCTAGCTACATCCAAAACCACATCTCTGCTCCCCTCTTCCAGGGTACCTGTTTCTTGTAACTCCACCATTGTCTGGTCAAGTGGGGATAAATCTATCCCCTTCTGTTGGGTGGTGATGTTGAGGGCAACCTTCTTACTACTGGTATTGGCAGTTTCCAGGAAGATATGGAAAATTTCACCAAGTTTTCCAGACAAACGGGATGAAACTAACTCCGCATAACCCCGGAATCCATTAAGATATGTTCCTATTCTGAAAAGCTCATAGTCTCGGGGGGAAAGAAGAATACCGGACAAAGCTTGACGCATAGATAGAGTTTTTTCCAGGGATGTTCCGGGATCAAAGGGTAATGCCACCATATGGAGAAGATCATCCCGGCGGTGAATCAGCTTGGGGATGAATAGGATGGAGGCAACCAGGTATGCTAAAATTATGTATAACCCCCATTCAAGGGGAGAAGCAGTAGTATTAACCAGTAAAACCGAGATGAAGTAACAGGTGAAGATCATAAAGCCCATTGTTCCTGCGGTTTCCCCAAATATGTACAGGGACAGGCTGAAAAAAGCCCAGATCACCGTAAAAAATAAAAAAATGGGAAGACTGGAAAGGGCCAGGGAAGAACTCACAAAAGCCAAAAGCGTCATTATAAACCCTACCAGAGCCAGCGGGACGATTTTATTCAGGGGAAGTGGTAGGTCAATGATTATAGTGGCCACCAGAGTGATGAACATGACGGCACTCACTCCCTTATCAAAACCCAAATATTGGGCTAATAAAGCGGCCAAGACCATTAAAACTATGGATTTGGCTGCCTGTTTCCATAGGGGACTACCACCGGGTTTGGATAATATTTTTAACCTTCCTAAAAAACCCTTCTTTTCCATGTACTAACCCTCTCATATTTAAACTACCTGGAATAATTATGCAATAATTTTTACTGTAACCTAAATTATTAGCAGAGGTTCTAAATTGTTAACATCTAATATCTAAGATAATCTTAAATTGCAGTTTGATCCATTACCTATTAAAACATTGTCAGAATATTCAACTTCAGTTACCCTTACGGTAATAATAAGTTGGAATTCAGGGGAAGTTAAGTCCGGCAATCGATGGTTAAGGATTATTCAAGTGTAAAGGGTGAATGAATGAGCTTTTTAAATCCAGATACTAATACAAATCCATTAGAACGCAATTTATTGCGGATCATGCGCATATTCCTTTTAGTGGCGGGAGTCTACATCACCATCTTCGGAGGGGTGAATGGTTCGGAACGAATATTTGGAGTGATGATACTGGTGGCCCTCACCATAATCAATGCCCCGGCCCTTTTCACAGGAAACAGGATACGCGCCCTGCCTGTGGAAATAGAACTTTTACTACTGGCCATGGTTTTATTTGAATTGGTGGGAGGAGATGCCTTAGGATTGTACGTGAAACTTCCTTATTATGATAATTTCATGCACTTCATGCTCCCCTTATACATAGCACTCATTGGAATGATGCTGGTATATACCATGTACCATTTCGGTAGACTGAAAGCTACCTTCCTGGAGATGGCTATCCTTATAGTCATAGTAACCATTGGACTGGGAGGTGTTCTGGAAATGGGAGAATACACTTACGATAAATATTTAGCCAGCGGTTCACTGGGACAGATCACTGGAAATACTCAGATGCAGGGTTCACCAACTCAAAGTCCCCTGGATGACACCATGAATGACTTATTCACCGATACTGCGGGGGGAATTGTAGGGGCACTAATAGGAGTGCTACTAATTAGGAGAGCAGAGAGGAGAGGGGGCCATTGGAAGATAGCTGATGAAATAGAAGATATGATGCAGGAGTAAATCTTCGAATTTCATCCTAAAGGTGAAGTTCATCCTTGATTTCTGGTAATGGGGATAGGGTGGCCAATTGGGGTTACATTTTTCAGGAAATTACTGTTTCAAGAAATTTTATATACGGTACACACCAAAGATCAATGCGTAAATTACAGTATCAATCCTATTATTAATATTAACTGTTAATCTAGTTTAATTCAAAAATTTAGCAAATATTTTAGCTGGAAAAGCCAGAAAACTTGGTTAAGAGCTTACTCAGAATTGAGGAGTCAAGAAAGGAAGATGGAAATATCAAAAGAAATTCACTCTCTCCCTGGAATATCGAAAAAAGTTGTACTCTCAAATGGAATACCAAATTTTCACCGGGCAAATAGGGGAAGTAAAAGGAATAATCACATGACAGAAAAGGATCCCAACGGTATGAAATACCGGCAGAAGTTACAGAGGGGAATGACGCGCTGGCGTCATATTGTGGGTAACCCTAACTTCAATAACCAGGACTTCCAGCTGGAACAGGTGGAAGTTATCATACCCGGCCTTGACCCTGCCTTTGATAATTATCGCCTGATAAATCTTTCCGATATCCATCTGGGTCAGTGGATAACACCGGAACACCTGGAGGGTGTGGTGGATATGGTTAATAAAGAAAAACCTGATTCTATAACCATTACTGGTGATTTTGTTTCCTACATCCTGGATGATGTGGCTCAGGACCTGGAAAAATCCCTTAAGAAGTTAAAACCTAAAGAGTATTCCCTGGCTGTTTTGGGTAATCATGATCACTGGTTAAGTGCAGATAGAATAAAAAATATCTTGCGCCGATGTGATATAATTGATGTCAGTAATGATTTTTACACTATACAACGTGAAGAAGCTCTGCTCCACGTAGCTGGAGTGGATAGTGTGATGTTAGGCAAGCACCGCCTGGATCTGGTGATGGAAAAACTCCCTCCTGAGGGACCAGCCATACTCCTGGCCCATGAACCTGATTTTGCCGACATCAGCTCAACCACGGGACGTTTCAGCCTGCAGATATCCGGACACTCCCATGGGGGTCAATTTTTAATACCCGGTCTGGGAACATTCATCCGCGGTCCCCACTTCCTGAAATATCCGGCGGGTAAATACATGGTGGGAGATATGGTTCAGTACACCAGCCGGGGTCTGGGAACTAATATATTCTGGTTACGGATTAACTGCGACCCGGAGATCACGGTGTTCACTTTAAAATCTCCTGAAGATGCAAAGTAAATATTGAAGTTGATTCAATTCATAACTATCACGTTGATCAATTCCTTAGTTTGATCTATTCCATTCCATGGGTTGATCTATTCCTGTGGGGAGATTGAAAGCTAATAATATAAATAGGGAGGATCCAGATGGATAATGGGGAAAAACAGTCATCAGAGTGGTACAACAAGGTTCAGGATCATTCTAGATTCTACTGGTTGGGACGGACCCTGGTTATGTGGTTCGGTGGATTTTTAGGGTTCATAATCATAGACCATCTCGCACTGGGCCTGTATTTTGATGATTGGGTCACGGCCTTTCTGGCTGCGGGACTGGTGGGGATTTTAAATGCCATTTTCTGGCCAATCTTAGCCCGAATATTGTTGCCCTTCATGGTATTTACCGTGGGGATAGGTGCTTTACTTTTGAATGCCCTTCTAATATGGGTAGCCAGTGATTTGATGGGAGGATTCACAATTGAAGGCCCGGCCTTAATACTGACCCCCATTGCCATGGCCGCAGTTACTGCCGTGTTATCTGCTATTTTAACCATTGATGATGATGCCACCTACTACCGGAATGTTATTCGGAAAATAAAAAAAGGAAAAATCAAATTCCAGGATAAACCAGGAGTCATATTCCTGGAAATAGATGGTCTTGCCTTTAATATTCTAAATGAAGCCATAGAAAAGGGAAACATGCCCACCCTTAAAAAGTGGTTGGAACAGGACACCCATAAAGTGGTACCTTGGGAAACTGACCTGTCCAGTCAAACTGGTGCCAGCCAGGCCGGGATACTCCATGGGAATAACAGTGACATCCCGGCATTTAGATGGGTGGAAAAGGATAAAAACAACAAAATAATGGTTTCCACCGGTCTGTCCGATGCACCCTTAATTGAAGAAAGAATATCTGATGGGAATGGACTTTTAGCCTGTCACGGTGCCAGCCGAACCAATTTATTCTCTGGTGATGCCAGTGATGTTATTTTCACTTACAGTCAGCTTAAAAACCTGGGAAGATTTTACACCAGGGCCTGGTACTATGTATATTCCTATCCGTCAAATTTCGCCCGTATAGTGGCTTTATTCCTGTGGGACGTTCTGTTAGATTTTTCATCCCAACTGGTGCACTGGATAAAAAACATCCAGCCCCGTATAAAACGAGGATTTATCTACCCCTTTGTAAGGGCTGGAGCTAACGTATTTTTAAGGGAAGTAACCACTGCGGTGGTTATCGGGGACATGCTGGAGGGTAAAGTTGATGTGGCCTATGTAACTTACCTGGGTTATGATGAAATAGCCCACCACTCCGGAACTCGAGATTGGGATGCTTTTCATGCCCTTAAAAAATTGGATATGCAGTTTCATCGTCTGGATACTGCTCGAAAGTACGCACCACGCCCCTATCACTTGGTGGTACAGTCTGATCATGGTCAAACCAATGGAGCCACTTTCCTGCAGCGCTACGGAGTGAGTCTGGAGGACGTTGTCCGCGAATTGATGCCTCCTGAAACCCGTATCTACAGTGAACTCTCCTCCAACGAGGACCACTTTGGCCAGGCCATCCAGAATCCCCTGGAAGATAGTAAAAGTTATATAAAGGGGAAAGGGGATAAGGTGGCCAATGAAAGTAAGTATATTTTCGATACCACGGTTAAAAAGGTTGATGAAGCTCCCCTGGTCCGGGGGAAAATATTAGATTACCTGCAGCGCCACCAGATTGGAGAAATGCCCCATAGTAAGGATGTTTCCTCCGAGGATGCCCAAGTAATCGTGCTGGCCTCGGGCAACCTGGGCTTGATCTACCTTACGGAATACCCGGAAAGATTGACCTTTGAACAAATAAGAACCCTTTATCCAGATCTCATCCCCGGACTGGTTCAACATGAAGGAGTGGGATTTGTGATGGTTAATTCTACAGAACACGGACCAATGGTCATGGGAAAAGAAGGAATCCACTACCTCCAGGACGGTACCATTGAAGGAGAAGATCCTTTAGCTTTATTTGGATCAAGAGCTCCGGAACATCTCCGGCGAACCAACAGTTTTAAATACACTCCGGATATTCTGGTCAACAGTTTCTATGACTCAGAAAATAATGAAGTAGCTGCCTTTGAAGAATTGGTTGGTAGCCATGGTGGTATGGGAGGTGAACAAACCCAGCCATTCATTATTTATCCATCAGAGTGGGATATGGGTTTTGAGGAAATTGTGGGTGCGGAAAAATTGCATAAAATGTTAAAAAAACAGTTAAAACATCTTGAAATATGAATTTTAGAAAATTGAGTGGAAACATGAATCACAAGACCGGTAAAAACAGGAAAGATGTAAAAATAGGATCAGAAGTTTACATTGTACTTAAAAAGGATCAACGCACTGGGAAACGAACTAAAGGAATAGTTAAAGACTTATTAACCCGTTCTTCATTTCACCCCCATGGAATCAAGGTGAGACTTGAAGATGGGAAAGTGGGAAGGGTTCAGGAAATAATCAAATAAGGAATCTAAATTGACATTTTAATGGAAATTTATAGTATAATATTTGATTAAAGAACTTTAAATTAGTAAATTAAAAATTAAATAAATAAAATCAGGTAAATCTGGTGAGTACTGATTTTATTTATTCAACGTAGATTTTAGTGGTTGATTGGCAGTGTTTTAGGTTTCCTTCGTGTTTTACTATTAATGTGTAGGTGCCTTTTTTATTGAGTGTAAATGTGTGGGGGGTAGCGTTAGCGGTGAAAAGGTTGGTTATTGCCCTGTCACTCCATACAAGATTGTGGCTGGAGTCATAGACGTCAAAGTACAGGTAACGAAGGAGTTCTGGAACCCATAAATGCGTCCCATATCTACTCTCAACCATGTAGTAGTATAATCTTGCTTGTAACTCTATTTCTGATCCTGCTTTAACGGTAATATCTTGAAGTGGTTGACCATTTTTTGCTGTTATTTTGGTGTCTCCTGGTGGTGGGTCTGCGGCAAATAGGGGTTGTAGTCCGCAGACTGCAATTAGGGTTATTAAAACTATGGGTAAGAATTTAACTTTCATTTTTTTCCACTTCCCTTATTTTGGAGTGGTTTTTTTTATTTAGTTTTTGATTTTAGTTGGTTTTGTTGAAAATGAATAGAAAGGGGGAAAATTAGATCACGTTGATTTTGGTGGTTGATTGGCAGTGTTTTAGGTCCCCTTCGTATTTTACTTTTAAGGTGTAGGTGCCTTTTTTATTGAGTGTAAATTTGTCGGGATTAGCGTTAGCGGTGAAAAAGTTGGTTATTGCGCTGTCACTCCATACGAGGTTGTTGCTGGAGTCATAGACGTAAAAGTCAAGGTAACGGCAGATTTGTGGAATCCATGTAACCTTCAAGACATTGTTATAATAGAACAAGTATAATCTTGCTTGTAACTCTATATCTGATCCTGGTGAAACGCTAATTTCTTGAAATGGTTGAGCATTTACTATTATTATTTTGGTGTCTCCTAAATGGGGTTTTGCGGCAAATAGGGGTTGTAGTCCGCAGACTGCAATTAGGGTTATTAACACTATGGGTAAGAATTTAACTTTCATTTTTTTCCACTTCCCTTTATTTTGGAGTGGTTTTTTTAGTTAGTTTTTGATTTTAGTTGTTTGTTTTTGTTGAAAATGAATAGAAAGGGGGAAATTAGATTACGTTGATTTTAGCGGTTGATTGGCAGTGTTTTAGGTTTCCTTCGTGTTTTACTATTAATGTATAGGTGCCTTTTTTATTGAGTGTAAATTTGTCGGGGTTAGCGTTAGCGGTGAAAAAGTTGGTTATTGCGCTGTCACTCCATACGAGGTTGTTGCTGGAGTCATAGACGTAAAAGTCCAGGTAACGGCAGATTTGTGGAATCCATGTAGCCTTCGCGCTATCAACGGCATAATAGTACCAGTATAATCTTGCTTGTAACTCTATTTCTGATCCTGCTGAAACGGTAATATCTGGAAGTGGTTCACCGATTTTTGTTGCTATTTTGGTGTCTTCTAGTTGTGGATTTGCTGCAAATAGGGGTTGTAGTCCGCAGACTGATATTAGTGCTATTAACACTATTGGCAAGAATTTCATTTTCATATTATTTAGCCTCCCTTTCATCTCCCTTAACTTTACATGTAAATTTAAAAGTTTAAATATATAAACTTAACAATTATCATAATAATTAGGAAATTAGTTAATACTAAACATACAATATGCTACTAATTAAACATGTTAAAAAAAGATTTTGGGAGTATTATTAAGTAAAATAAATTAAGATTATATTATTTGCAATATTTGCATCGTTATGGAAATGTTATTTGAAAAAATGATAAAGTTTACGTTTTTATAGTAAATATGAATTATTGTTTTGGTGTTTTTTTGATAGTCGGATAAAATGAGAAAATAGTCAAACTAAAATTAAATCTCTAGTTAACAAATTATTAATTCAAGTCCAAAAAATTAGGTGAAGATAGGTAATTATTTGAGTTAATATTTAATTTAAAAGTAAAAGAAGTAAAAAGGGATAGGTAAAATTATTCTTCTTGGGGTACCGGAATTTTCCAGAGGTAACCAACTTTT
>NPIE01024798.1_pt1 | contig 16707 bp, 17 predicted proteins | sample 8637661 | NCBI WGS metagenome assembly NPIE01 (sample SAMN07420842, study PRJNA396082) | bioreactor metagenome | isolation source: sample BA12 brine-fed electro-methanogenic bioreactor BA | place: Japan: Kochi | collected 2016-12-09 | reverse complement strand
GCCGACATCGAGACGGTGGAGCCCTTGCACATCGCGCCTGAGCGCGAACCGACGGCGGTCTTCGTCAAGCCGCGGGTCGTATATGAGCCGGGCAGTCCCTCGCTTGCCGGACCGGGCGGTTTCGAGATGCAAGACCGCCAAGCCTACTATGAGAGCACGCACCTCCAGACGATCGAGTTCGAGATCGCGCGGCAGATCGTCGACATGCTGACCACGGACCACGCTCCGGAGCCGTCCGCCGCCGGCAGCCCCAAGCTGCGAGGGCAGTCGCGCCATCAGCTCTTCCCGCAGGTGCTCCGGTTGGTGCACGCCTACGTTCAGAGACGTGTGGCGTTCCATGGCGTCGATCCTCGTGAGTTGGGACAGGAGCGCTACGTGCGCCTGATCGTCGAGCGACTGCTCGCCGCCATCCGGCCCGACGACGCGGCGGGCGAAGCGCCGCTGCTGCCGATCCTCAACCGCTACAAGCCCAAGGGCTCCACAGCGGAGGTCGACTTCAAGACGACACGACCCTGCTTCGTCACCACCTACAGCCACATCAATCTCGTCGCGGCGGACACGGCGACGTGGGAGCAATCGGCAGCCTTCTGGCTGGAGGCCGCGGTGGTCAAAGGCCACGTTCAGTTCTACGCGCGCAACGATCAGCTGGGCCTGATCATCCCCTACGAATACCTGGGCACACGAATGCACTATCGACCGGACTTCCTGGTACGGTTGGCGGACGGGCAGACGCTGATCCTGGAGATCAAGGGGTGGGAGACCGAGGAGGATCGTATCAAGCACGAAGCGGCGCGGCGTTGGGTAGCGGCGGTGAACACGTGGGGCAAGATGGGCCGGTGGGCGTTCTACGTGTGCAAGGACCCGCAGGGGTTGGGTGTCCTGCCGAAATCGTTGGCTTTCGNNTTCGATTCCCAGGCGAGTGTCTGATGAGTTCGTAACGGGTACGCTGAATGGGTAACACGGGCCTGATGACATCCATTCCACGAAGTGACACCGCGATCAGTTTGAGGAGGCAGGCAGATGGTAGATCTAGAGAGAGGCATAGGTCGTCGATTTCCGGTGTTCCTGATCACCCAGATAATGACCGATGAGTTCGCAGAGCAGGTGATCACGAGAGCTTTGGACTCCTACAAGGACGGTGAAGACTCGGATGCCGGACGCAAGCTTCGTCACGTCATTAGTCAGACGTTGCGTGTTCCTGNNGCAGAGCCGATCTCGCGTCACGAGAGAAGCTCCGCCGTGGTATCCTGGGCAGCTGGCAACGGTCCTCCGAACTAGCTGGGGCCGTGCTCTTCGCGTGGAGATCCATGGAGCCGGCGCTCATCAGCCGGATTTCGGGCTTTCTGAGGGAACAGGGAGTAGAGCAATGCGTCGATGACCCAGCTGAAGTGCTGGCGTTCTCTGAGTGCCAGCATTTTGAGACCTTCGAAACGTGGATCGATGCGTTTCAGGAATCCACAGCAGGCGACGTCACGAGGGATGAAGCTTTTCTCGCAGCAGTTCTTGTCACGGGATGTCTTCCCGTCCCTGAGGAGCTATGGCAGCAGATGAACACGGAAGATGCCACGGGAGCTGAACCAGAGGGGCTGAAGCTTGACTCATACTGGTCACGCATGGTGAGCGATCTGCGCGAGCTGGATCCACACGATCCCGCCTGGGAGACGGTCGACGACTTCATCAGTGAGCTCCAGAGTTTGGCCGATGAGAAAGCAGCGACGCGAGCGGCTTTGCAGGAGACCGAAGCCCTTGCGGAGGCCATCGAGGGTTTTCTGTCCGATCGCAGCGAGTGGATTGGTTTCTTCGGAATGGATAGCTGCACGCAGTGGAATGCCGACCACTGCATAGCCGAAAGTATTGAACCTGCTACAGAGAACCTGGCTACCCTCAGCGCTGCAATCGCACACTACGGAGACCTGCAGAGCCAACGGCCCACAACACTAGCGGAGAGACGTGAAGTACGTACAGCGTCGACATCAATAGAGGGGCAGGTGCAGCAGCTCTATGAAGAGCTAACAGCGATGCTGACTCCGTCGACTCAGGAAGGTGATCCTGAGGATGACGATGGTAGACCACCTTCAAAGAAGCCCATAGCGAAAGAACCAGCGACCGATGTAGACGCTGCTACAGAAGAGACAGCGACTGCCTGCATCGATGAGGGTGCCATCGGCGGAGCTGTGGGCGCGAAGGGGATCGATGACGGGTCCAGCAACGAGGAGCAGCCGCAGTCTCCTACAAGGGACGACCAGCTTGTGGAAGACGAGGTAACGATCGAGGCTATCTCTGGCCCCGAGGAAGCAGCGCCAGATGAGCCCAGCGGCGGGTTCGATCTGCAGGCAGATGACCACACGACAGCTTCGTCGGCAGCTACCGATATAGAGGATGGTATAGAGTATGGCTCGGTCTTTACTCTGGGTGCTCAGGACGCGCCCGGTGTCTTTCCGGATGCTGCCGTGTTGAACGATGCTGTCGTAGAGCGACTGGAGCAGGATGATCTGTTGGGGGCGTACTGGCTGGCCAAGGCAATCGAACACAGCGGCCAGGAGCCCATCATCCACTCATGGCACCTTTGCGCGCTACAGGGCGCGTTCTGGTCGCTAGCCCTGTGGCCAGATCCAGCCATCACCATTGGATACGATCTCAATACCATCATACAGCAGCATCCGCAGTTGCCGGACGGGCCCGCCGCTTGGTTCGGTGTGGCCGCTGCGCTTCCTCTTGCGATACTTGATCCGGTGGGAGGATGGGGCGACTGGCTGAACCACTCGTTTGAGGACCTACACAGCCTGAACGAGCTCCTTGAGCACGTCAGGACGTACTCGACGTACGGATGGCCGCTTGACCCATATGAGATTGAGGGCGTTATGGGCACTGCAGAACGAGAGACCGGCATCAAGGAGATCTCGTCCGAGGCAGAGCAGTGGCTGAATCAGGCTGCCGACCGGAGCACGAAGCATCAACGAGCATCTGCGGTCTGGCGTAGCCTTGTCTCTGAGAGTGGAGATCTATATCAGTGGTTCCGCCACGTTGCTGGCGACAACCGGAGAGAGCGTCCGGTAGTCGAGGCGCACCTGGAATCGTGGGTTGACAATAGGTGGCTCACTGAAAAGCTCCACGACGTCGAGTATCAACTCACAGGTCAGAGTCTCTATCCCATCGAGGGACGCGCGCTGCATTCTCTACAGCGTTGGGTGAGCAACGCTTGCGTGATTGCCCAACGCTGGTGTCGCGGGGTTGACGCGGCCGCCAAGTCCGCTTCTGATCGGACCGGTTGGCGGTTCCAGCAGGTAAGGGCGCTCATCGATGCGGTGGAGCGATCATCAACCAAGATCGAAGAGGATGTCCAGCAGCGTGCAGGCTACACTGATCGCATAGGTAGGTCGGGTACTCGTGCGTTGTCCCTCGCTCTGCTCCATCTCCGGACATTGTGGAATCCCGATGCTGGACCTGCACGTTTCACTCCCTACTCTCCACCGAGGTCGCGCCTTACTCAAGATAGTCTAGAGGATAATCTCACACACCGTCTGCTCTGGCACCCTGAGTTGGACTTCGGAGAGTACTGGGTGCCGCGCACGGTGTCACATTATGCCACTGCAGTCAACGCGATCCTTTCGGAAGCGAGCCAGGAAAGTGACACTGCTGAAGTCATCGACCAGTGGGTCGCTGAGAAGGACTACCGGTATGTTCTCTTGCTGGCAGAGCAGGCTGAAGACGCTGCCGCTGTCATTCAGCACGCGCAATCCGCCCTTGTTGCCGACCTGAGGGAGTTGTCGGACAAAGCGGACGAGACAGTAGTGGCAGTTGAGCGCGCAGTAGTGGACGGGCTTATCGCTGAGGGCGAGCGCGCTCAGTATACTGGTCAGGTCGAGGCCGCGCTAACCGAGGCTGGACTAATCGATCAACAGGCTGTGACCGACGTTCGTGAGGTCAGCCTGAAGCCGTTGTTCGGCAAGCTACAAGCTGTACAGCAGAGCCTTGCTGAGCTACGCGCCACAAGAACAGAGCACCAGCGGGCTCGTTGGGTATCGATGCAGCGGCAACTAGCCCAAATCAACCTAGGCGACGACAGTAGGCAGCTGGTTGAGCAGGCTGTTGACAGGGCATTTGAGCGCAGTGAGATACGGGTCGTCACGGAGTATCTTGCCCATCTCGATGAGCTGCTACAGAGCGGAGCTTCGTTTACCCCAGAGGTGTTCGCTACCGGAGAGCCCCCCGATAGCGCATTGGAGGAGTTTGGAGCCTCTTTGGAGGACTTGCTCGCCGTGCTGAACCGCGAGCATCCCTCCGACATATCACGGAGCATCAGAGATTCGCGTCCGATTCCCGGGCTCTCGATGCCTCGTCTTCCTTCGCCGCGATTGAGGGAGGCATACGACGCGCTGGAAGCTTGGAGAAAGCTGAAACATGGCGCCAATACCTTGCTTCGCGACGAGGTGTTCAGCCACATCGCAACCCTTATGGAGTACATCGGCTTTCAGACGGCAGGTAACAGCCCCGTCGGCTTGCTGCCAAACAAACTGGTCGGCCATTTCGAGCTTTGGCGAGTTCGAGCGAAGCCGATGGTACCGATGCCTGTACCACAATTCGGGTCCCAGAGCGAAGGCGTGTACGAGGTCGTAGGAATATGGCAGCGCCCGGGTCTCAACCTGGTCAGTTCTCAACTTCTCCGGGTAGGTGCCAAACCCAGGATTCTGTTCTACTTTGCTCGCTTGCTTCCCCGACAACGTGAGGACTTCCTGCGCGAAGCCACAAGTGCAGGTATGCAGGTGTTGATCATTGACGAGGCACTGATGCTGTTCCTGGCCCGCCAGTACGAAACGAGGCTCCGCCCGATGCTGGAGTGCACTCTGCCGTATGCCGCGGTGAACCCGTACGTGCCCTATGTCGCTGGGTCGGTCCCTCCGGAGATNNGCGACAATGAGATACGGGAGCTGCTGGATCGTAATGGGCCAGCGATCGTGTACGGTGGCCGTCAGCTCGGTAAGTCTGCTCTGCTCAAGCAGGTCTTCCGTCACTTCCACAACCCAGAAGAGGGGCAGTATGCGATTCTGGAAGACATCAAGTCGATGGGCGACCCCACGTCCCCTCAGGAGTACACGGAGGCGTTTCGGCTTAGGCTTGCAAACGAACTCAGAAGCCTGCAGATCTTGGACGGTCGTCGGGTGAACGCCTCGCTTGGCGTGATCCTCGACAATCTGCGCCAAAAGTTGGAGGAGGGTGGCCTGAGGGTCTTGTTGATGCTGGATGAGGCGGATCGTTTCCTTGATGCTGATTCCGAACGCGACTTCCAATTGGTCGGCGCCCTCAAGAACTTGATGGATCGGACCGATCGGAAGTTCCGGGTCATCCTCTCCGGCCTTCACAATGTACAGCGGTTCCAGAGGATATCTAACCAACCGCTTGCTCATCTGGGCTCGCCCATCGAGGTGGGACCTTTGGCACCGGATGCTGCTCGCGCTTTGCTTGAGCGGCCGCTCAGAGCCTTGGGATATCGTTTTGGCAATGGGCCGGGGCACGAGGAACCATCGCTCGTGCTTCACATTCTCTCGTACACCAACTACCATCCCGGGCTGATCCAGTTGTTTGGATACTACCTTGTCAGGCACTTGAGTGAGAAGCACCAGTCGGGAACACCACCGTTCTACATCACACGTGCAGACGTCGAGCAAGTCTATCGCAGAGATGAAGTCCGAAAAGCCATTCGCGACCGGCTGAACTGGACGCTTGCGCTGGATGCTAGGTACGAAGCGATAGCATTGGCCATCATTTTGGACCAGTGGGAAGTCCGTGACGGATTCGATCGCAGATACACACCAGGAGAGCTGCTAGATCTCGCGTCGGGGTGGTGGCCTAAGGCGTTTGGTAGCGACGTTACCCAGGATCGGTTCAGCGGGTTCCTGGAGGAGATGCGGGGGTTGGGTATTTTGGCACGGGTAAGTCAACGTTACCGGCTGCGAAGCCCTAACCTGGTTCACCTCTTGGGTACCTACGATGACCTCTCAACCCACCTGCTGGAGATCTCGGAGAGCGAGCCACCCACAACCCTCAAGGCGGAGAGCCACCACATTCGCTTGAGCGACCGTCAGTACAGCCCCTTAACCTATCGGCAGCATAGTGAGCTGGGTGATCGCCGATCGGGAGTCTCGTTGGTCATCGGATCACGGGCATTGGGGATACAGGGACTCCGCCAGGCGATCAGACAGCTGGTCTCCTCTGAATCCGTTACTTCAGGCGTTGAGTGGGAAGAGATTCAGACAGTCTCTGGAACCGGCAGCTCAATCAGGAACTGGTTCCAGAAACACGTAGTCGGCCGCGAATTCAGCCATTTGGTCGCTTATAAGCGGCCCCTTTTTCACCAACCAGCGGAGATCTATGAACAGGTTGACACTGCAGCGAAGTCCTGCCGACAGCATCGCAGAAGCTCGGTTCACGTGGTCTTTGAGCTGGACTCTCTCAATTCCTGGCACTGGTATCTGCTCCCCCCTGCAGATCGTGCGGAGCTAGAGCAGCAACTACGTTCAGTGCTGTGGCTAGAGCTGTGGGATATGATCGGTATCAAGCAGAGACTGGAGCAGTATACCCCAGAGATTGTCGCTTCGTCTCGGGTCCAGAAGGACGTGATGAGGGTTACCGGGGGATGGCCCTTCCTGCTTGACGCTCTGCTGGAAAGTCATGAGGGAGGTGACTTCGAGCAAACGCTGGAAGCATACCAATCCCTGGTTGAGGACCCCGCAGCCGACCTACGCCATCGGTTCATTGCCTCACTCGGCATTCCCAAGGGACCGGCCACCGCCCTCTTGAATGTGCTGCTTCAGGAGAAGGAGGGGTGGCCCGAGTCGTGGCTGACAGAGATGTTTGATGACGTTGCACTGGACGAAGTGACCGCAGCTGCAAGATACCTGAGAGCCCTTCAAGTCCTGCGGTACCGACCTGACGCTGATGTGCGCCACACGCTGGTCGTGGACCCCGTTGTTGCTAAGCTCTGGTCAGATGAGTAGCCTCAGCCTCTCAAAGGAGTGGCTCGGCGTCCCGACTGCGCAGACCCTCCTAAGCGAGATAGTGCGGGGACTGCAGCTTGGGCTCAGCCACTGCATCCTTTTCCAGAATGGGTTCGAAGTGCAGGATGTACAAGATCAACTGAACGACCACCTCTGGAACGCTGGCGTTTTCGTTCGGACGTTGGACCTAGAGCAATGCACAGAGCTAAGCCCAGTACATGCCCTGGCAGATGCTTACCTCACCGGCCTCCGTGTCGAGCACATAACAACTGAGTCGCTGATAGCGCACTCGGACACACCTGAGGTGACGTTGCTGGGCAATTTCGAGGCTTTGCCGAGACCCAAGAGACAAGCATGGGCCGATTTCCTACTTGAGTGGGCGGAAGTGGGACGCAGGAGAGAAGTCGAGAAGAGCATATGCTTGCTGTCACAGTCTGGCGCCTGGGAGCACATAGAGCGTCCCCCTTCTGCCTTGCGCCTTCAACTCCGATTCTGGCACAGCGTGCCCACCCTATTGGAGGCGCAGGGAGTTTACCGCCATGCAAACAGGGATGTCAATGCGCAGGCTCTGTGGCGCGAGTCAATGGTTACCTCATTAGCGGCCGGCGACTTCTGCCTCGGCGAATGGATCTGGGGAGCGGTCGACACGCAGCGCTCCGCCATCGTGAGTTCACTGCTGACCTATGCTGAGTACAAGGGATGGGCCCCGAAAATCCTTGCGGATAGCCTCTGGAGCGACTGGCATCCAGCTGCCCCGGGGACAGTACCGGTAAGACCGGAAGATGCTGGCCCCAGTCTGTGGTCACGTGGATGGACTGTCTATACACCCGAGTATGGTGAGGAAATGCATTCAGCATTAGTGGCCCTCAAGGGAGACGAGACCGAGCTCACATATCGGATGTGGCGAGCCCAAGTCCCCCTGGCGCTTCCGATGATCGAGAGCATTCGCTTGAATGTATGTCGGTACCTTACTCTCCAGCATGGCGTGGATTGGGCTCGGCTTGGTGGCGAGGAATCGACAGGTGCATACGAAGAGCTGGGCAGGTTGGAGGCTGTGCTGCGCAAGTCTACGCGCCTCTATTGGGAGCAAGAACAATGGCTGGAGGCAGTCACCCTGGCTCGTTATCTGCGGAACGAACTGGCACATTATTCTCCAGTGAACTTCACGAGCTTCGCTCGGTTATGGCAGTACGGCGCTAAGATCCATCAGCTCAAGTATAGTGCTACGAATGGTGGCCGCTGATGACCTCAGATGTCGCCATTCACCGATGCTGGATGGGAACGTACCTCACGTCGTCGGAGTCGAAGTACCACGTCACGGCCTACGACAGCGAGAGCTTCAGCGGCCTGCAGATGATGTGCATGATGTACGTGGGCTTCCAGAAGGTGGATCATTCGCTGGACCTAAGGATGCCGCTGGAGGATGCCATTCGCGAGGCGCTGGAGCTGTTCGGGAGATAGTGGTCGGTTGGTGGGTGGACCGGCTTGCTTCTGCTGTCCTCTCTTGGTTCGCTCGAGACAGACTACGAGATCACGCCCACCGGTACTGCTAGCCGGTATCCCAAGGTGCGTTCGAAGGGTTGCGAAGCAGTGAGGTCGGGCCATGCATCTATCGTCATTCATCCATTCCGTGATGCCCGTGGGCAGACATCGGTCGGGGCCTGGTCTTCTCGTGGTCTCGACGGTTGGGGTCACGATAACCGACTCCAGGTAAACAGGAGGCTTGTCTCAATGGATACCTCAACTCTGATCTCCATTCTGGCTCTCGTCGTTTCTGCCTCATCCTTCGGTCTGTCACTTCTCGCCACCTTCCGAAACAGCGCACGCGTTAGGGCGACTTGCCGCTTCTATCCTCCGCAGCGGAGTGACGAGGAACAACCTGCAGACCCGCCCGTACTGGTCATCCGAGTTGCCAACCACGGCAGGCTGGCCAAGAAGCTCGAGTATATGTACGTCAGGTATGAGAACGGTCGCTCTGACTTCGTAACAGAGACCCTATGGAGCGGCGACGAGCACAGCCATTTCAGGATCGGCGAGAATGACGTCTACGAACACACGATAACGCCCGACAATGACAGCGTGCTCGTGGATGAAGATGGCAGCCAAGCCGTGGACATCTTCTTCGAGGACACTCTGAATCATACCTATCGCGTCAGAAGCGCCAGGAAGAACATCGCTGCTTACCTGGAGGCGGCGAGCGCGTATGTATACTGACGCTCCGAGGATACCAGCAGGCGCTCGTAGTTGACCAACCCAATCAACTATAGTGCACAGACAGCACCTTTGTCGGGCTGCAGCAGCGGTACGCCTATCTGAGGAGGTGTACCTGGACGGCTACATGACTCCGCGATGGCGTACCGTGGGATCGGTTGTCTCATCGAAGAAGTCTATCAGCCTAAGCGCATCCATCCTGAGCTGGGCTACCTCAAAGTCGATCACCTATAGGAGAGCAGTTCCCCCTTGATACCCATCAACCGGTCGTAGACCTCTGTTCGGATATCGTCCTCGGACTGAATGCCTGCCAAAGGAATCGCGAATACTCCAGCCTCTCGTATGCGATCCTTCAACGGTGCCTCCTCAAGATTCACTCTGTATACCGTACCATCGATCCTCTTGTCCTCGGGGTCTTGTTCAAACCAAGCAGTCAGGAGGTCCAGATGATCGCTTGCTACGAAGCCGCCCGTGTCGGCGTCCAGGATATAGTCAACCTGTCCACCAATCAGGATGGGTTGCTCAATTCCGCCGCCCCAATAGGTGACGGTAATGCCCTTCCTGACGCTTGGCATCGCGGTGCTTTCGTAGATGCGGAAACTTGCCCTAACCAACCATTCGTCTGGATGCCCCAAGTGGCTTGTTGCGCCTTTGTGGGTTCGATTACCATAGGCAGATGCCCAATCCGACCCCATCAGATCATCAAGTTTCGTTATTAGCTTAGCGGTTTCCCTGAAAACCTGCTGGATGTACTCGAAGGCCAACGTCATCTCCCTGCCAACGTCGGGTCGCGCCTGATAGCTTCTGTCACTCACCGTGAACCTCCGTTGAACTCTCCTGAACCGTGCCCGGGAAACTTGAATCCTGTTGATCATGCACGCGGCTATAGACTGGTCGCCTCGAAAGTGCCTCGCGTGAGAGTGAGTCTGGCAGAGCGGGGAAGTGGAGTAACCTCTTCCGTCGAATATCTTCGGACTCGAAGAACACAGGGAATTGCAGCAACGCCTCGGTCGAGAGCTCACGCGGCAACCTCTCAAACCCTTTGAAGGGCGTGAGGCCTTTGTGTCTCATCAACTGTCTTATGTCCGACAAGACCTTCTGCCTGAACGGATCGCACTCACTGAACCGGAGTTCCTCTACCACCTCGTGCACTTTCTGCCACCTGAGGTGAAATATCCTTTCTCGCGACTCTCCCATCCCTCTTAAACTCAACTCCCTCGATGTTTCCTCAATCTCGTGCTCCGCCGCGAACTGGGTGATGTAAATGAGGGCGAGTAACTCTCCGGAGAACTGTCGGATTGGCTCGCAGCTAAACGTTCCTCTTCCTTCAGCGGTTGCTAGTGCTGAGTAATACCTCGCAAGTTGGTCTTCTTCTCCCTCGCCATGCTTGCCCGAGAAGTACTTGACCTCTATCGGCACGATATAGGACTCCGACTCACCCCTCAGGATCACGACTAAGTCTGGCTCCCCGTAAACGGAGGATCGTGGCCAGAAGAGAAGTTGGGCTTCATTGACTTCGCCCAACCGGATGTTCTTCCGCTCTAGGTAGCATCCAAAGCTAATGCCCGAGCGATGGTTAGTGGAAGCGTAGAGCAGAGGAAGGAGGCCTGCACCGGGAGGCAAGTATTTCAGAGCTCCGAAAACACACGACGTTAGGTAGTCTTCATAGCTCGCCAGATCAGGCAGCTTACCGGCCAATTCCGCTTCAAACAATGTGGTCCTCCTTGCGGCAATCTAGGAGCGTATGCACTGAATGGCCGAACTGCTACCCGCCTCCCTCGCCCGGCTTCGTGCAGGCATCAGTCTTCTCCGGAATGGTCAGTTTCTCCTCTGTGCTGACGCGTCCATTCAAGCTGCTGTGCCTGGACTCGTGATCTAGTCCTCGGGTTCTTTCCGGCTGCCGAATCGCACTCGATACGGATCACCGCGTTTCCCGGCGCCTTCAATCCTGTCCACCAGACCCATCGCCCGAAGCGCCATAAAGAACACCGTGCAGTTGCACGAATGTCCGCCCTGCTTGGACTCGAAGATCTCGGGGGCGTAGTCGCGCAGATCAGTAGAGGACACCGTCTGTCCCTGGAAGAGCTGATGTGCCACGTACAGCTCGCGGATCGATACATACATACGTGACCGGCCGCGACGGTAGGCCAGCTTGTCGCTCGCCGTGTAGTTAATGATCTCAGTCTCGCCGCCGCCCGGATTCTGGAGGACAGTACCAGGCGGAAGCGCAGTAACCAAACGGTGGTGAAATTCGAGGTAATCCATAGAGCTCTCCTTGATCAACCTCTGAATCAACTCCACATCCGGGGCCTTCAAAGTACGAGCGGCCCTGACCAAGTGTCTACCTGTCATTGTAGGTGAGGCGGGAGACCAAGGCAACCGATGACAACACGCTGCCCGGAGGCGGTACTTCCCTTCACCGACATCCGCCGCTGGGGCCTTCCTAGGGGCTACGCCTCGGTGTACCGCTCCACTCTTGGTGCCGGCTCCAAGCGGCGCAAGGTACGGGGGGCCACGTAGAGCCACAGCCCCACACCTGGTTGGAGCACCAAGGTCGTCAGCGCGGCAACGGTTGCCGTCCATCTGAGAAACTCGCCGGTCTCGTAGTCCGAAGCGCCGATGCTCGTCACAATCGTCGTTCCGAACCAGAGGGCGACAAACAAGGCAATCGAGAAGACCGACCAGGTGCCGATCTATGCCACCCGATGTGTTTGCCCGGGGGTATAGAACGGGTGCAGCCGGATGCCAACCAGCAGCAGACCGAGAGCCCAAATGCCATACCCCGCGCTCTCGGTTAGGGATACCGTTGCATCAAGTGGACCGATCAGCGTCAGGAGTGGGCTTGTGGGGAGTAGAAGCAGTGTTGCCGACAGAAAGGCGACGTACAAGGGGGCAAACACCACGAGGCTGAATCTAGTTGCAGGCTTCATATCCAGAATCGACTTTGGGCGCGAACCCGGCAACCGCTGTTAACCTGATCGGATAGGCTCGATGACAAAGACACCTCCGCAGCTCGACACCTGACGATACACGACCTCCAGCCCGGCATGCCCACAGGCTACCTTCGCTACGTCAGCTGCCCAGAAGTGCTCCTCCTTGGCCCACGCATCCGTCCATTGACAATGCGCGTCCTCGCGAGCCCGCGCCGTGACGAAAGCGATGTCGCCGATGACGATCCGCCCACCGATTCCGAGGGGCCGTTCGACCAACCGCTGAAGCAGCGTCACCTTCGCCGCAAGCTCGAACTGGTGCAACACATACGCCGAGACGATCCGGTCGCAACGCCGCTCCAATTGGGCCGCCACTTACCCAACAAGTCGCCCTGGACGAGCACCCCTTTCGGTAGCCTCTTGCGCGCCTTGGCCAGCATCTCCGCAGAGAAGTCGGTGCCCCAGACAGCCCTCCCGGTTTTCGCGAACTTAGCGGCCAGCTTGCCCGTGCCGATGCCGAGATCAAGCACCGTCATGCCTCGCTAGAGATCGGCGGCCCTCACGATCTCGTCAAGGACGCGCCCATAGCCGTCAAGAAGGAAGTCCCCATCGTCCTGGGCTGACGGATCATTGTGCGCGGCCCAGTCATCAAAGAGCCGCACCCGGGCGTTGTGCTCTACCGGCATCGGTCAGAGTCTCCTCCATCGAAGTGCACAGACGGGTCTCCACTATGTTGCCACATCGTCAGACCAGTGATTCAGCGCTCTGTCACGAGCCTGCGTGCGGAACTACAGCTCGACACCTCGGGTAGGCCGTGCATCCCCAGAACTGCTGAGGTGCTGCATTGTCGTGCCTAGCGGCATCAGGTGTGCTTGCATGCACTATCGCACCCGCCTACTAGATGTGATCCAAGGATAGTCAGGAACGCACTCGACTGAACTATGTCATCATAGACACGACCGCAGCGGACCGCGCCTGCTACGTAGTCTTCGGGCGCTTGAAAGTCCATCTCACGCCCGAGAACGCGAATCCAGGCTGGATTGTTGCGGACACTGACACCAACTCCCATCCATCGAGACCGAGGCGGGCCACTGCCTGGGCCAAGACATCCTCGTCGTCAGCGCTGCCCAGTTTGCGGGTATCGATATAGCCGTGACTACCGAACTCTCTGTATTCGAGCGCTCCACGTCCTACACCGAGCCGACTACCTGCGCTCTCGCGCTGGTACAGCATACAGTACTCCCATTTGGTACTCATATCCCTCGTATTCCTCTCTGTGTTGACTCTACTTGACCACCTGATATCTGGCATCTGATGGCCTACCGAGGTATGCAATGCGCCAGCAGAGGCCTCGGCGACCAGTATATAGTACGACCTAGAGGGTCGGTAGTCGGCGCTCTATGTCACCCAGAGTCTTGCCGAACGTCGTACGCGCCTCCAACAGATAATCCTACCGAAGGAGACTGATGATCACAGACACTTAAGCAGAAGGATCCTCCCTGATGAGATGCCAGGCGTCCCTGAACTCAAGACCATGCCCAAGAACCTCTGACCGGGATACGTTGGTGCGCGTCTTGTAGACTCGCATAAAGGGTTGGATCTTCGTGAAAGGAATGATCCAGACGCTGGGTGAAGGCATCTCAGGGACACCTATCTGCCCCTCATAGCTCACCAGTGCGACGAAGTGGCGCTCTGGGATTGGCGAGGAAAGGTTACCGGCGGGCCAATCGTACTTGTCCGCGACACCCTTGACCTCGACAGTCACTGCTTCGCCAGTCTCGCGCAGGACGACAATGTCGACGCCCTTCTTATTGCCAAGTGTCAAATTGGCTGTGATTCCCAGGCGGTGAAGGCAGGATAGAACGTAGAACTCAGTTGCCAGATTCGTGTGGTATCTTGACACGCGCGCAACCTCCTGTGCCGATTCAGCCTTTGTAGGGCACGATTGTTCGACAGCTCGGGTAGTTCGTGCATCCCCAGAACTGCTGACCCGCGTTGGCGCCACGCCTCGCGGTGCGCAAGGCCATTGGGCTACCACACTTGGGACACGTCGGAGCGGCATCGTCGGAGGGAGCCTCATCTTCAGCCCCCGATGTCGCTACCGGTTCCTCGTTCAGACCGAGCCGCGATCGTAACCCCGCCCGCAACTCGCTAACCGGGTACTCCCTGCGCACCCGGACGCGTACCAGCGGCAGTCCGGCTGCCTCAAAGACCTTCCCCACGAAGTCGTCGCGCGCCTGCCGGTCACTGCGGTCGTGGCTCTTGTCGTCCAGCTCCAGCCCCGCCATCGGTCGCAGCGTGCCCGGCTCGCACAACAGGAAGTCGATGTGCTTCCGGTCGATCTTGTTCGTGTAGGTGCGGTATTCCCCATAGTCGCTCGACTTGGCCGTGAAGACGTCGCTCAACGACACCTTCGGGCAGATCGCGGCCCAATCCTCAACGGCCTGCATGAGCACCAAGTAAAAGCTGTGTTCTGCGGCAGATAGGAAGTCGTCACGGAGGTGGTACGGGTAGATCTCAGCCTTGCCCTCCTTCTCGGGTTCACCCGAGAGGAGCTCGACGATGCGGTCGACGATCTCGTCGATCGCTTGGTCTTTGAGTCCGATGGCCTTGAGCAGCTTGCGCAGCAGTCCGAACTTGTCCGCGTTAGGCATAGTAGGCTTGATCCCTTCGTCTGTGGTCCGCTCGATCCGTTGAGGCCTATGATAGGGGTTGACACTCGGCGGTCAAGATGCTTCGTCACGCGGCTGTGCCCGTGACCTGTGTGCCAGATCGTGATCCATCGCCAAAGCCACGAGGTGCTAACGGCGCCGGAGACCAGTGGATCCGCCACGACACGCCCGAGTACCTCTGGATGACCTCCCTCGACTGTGTGGAGCGCAACGATCACCGATTGATCAGCACCTCGGTTTCTGCTGGAGCAGAAAACATCACGATTGAGCTGCCGGCTATCAGAGCATCACAGCATTACAGGGCACAGATCCGTGACGCAACGCCTGATTCTCATCGGCAAGCTCCACGTCAGCAAGGCGCTAAGTCGTGTGGCCGATGACAAACGCGCCGCGCAGCCGGCGTTTGACACTAAGAGCCTGTAGGTCGTTCGCCATCAGCATACCGGCATCGACACCATACAGGGTAAGGGTCTGTGTAGTATCATCGCCTCGAAGGGCCCCAATGGACTCGGGATGAAGTCCTCGACTGACTCTTCATCCTCTTCGCCTTGATCTCCCTCCGGAAGGGTGACGGAGTCACCCACACACCCCTCTGTGTGTGTATTTTCTGATGTAGGTTCTGTATATGTAGATGTGGCCACGTTCTTATCTATGCATGTGGCCACTTTGTCCACTATATGGTGGCCAGATTGGCCACATGCATCTGCCGTTTTGGTCACACCCGGACCATACTTAGCCTCGAAGTACGCCTCCATGATCTCCCTGAGACGATCATAGTCGATCGTGTACCACAGGGTCCGATTGCGGGGATCAGGGCCGATGTCGTCGCGCGAGATGACGACACCCTGCTCGCGCAGGGAGTCGAAAAGGCGGCGTATGGTGCGCTTGCTCCAGAAGGGGAACTGCTCGACCCACTCATCATAGGAGTTCCAGACCCACCAGCGCCCCTCAACGAAGTGGATGTCATCCTCGGTGCGCCGGTCGTAGGTGTTGCACAGCCAGTAGTGAAGCTGCTGCATCAGCATGGCCTCGTGCAGACCAAGAGCCATCGCCGCAGGGATGCGGTACGTTCGTACAGGCTCGTCGTCCAAGTAGAAGTTATGCCGCGGGTTGCTCATGTTGTCTGTCCTTTCCAAATGGGCTTTGGAGCGTTATCTCTACGCTTTCCTATCTGAGTCTGAGAGCCCGGAACACACAATGCCCGTATGTCCAGCCAGCGCCTGGGCCACAGCAGTTGACGCCGTGCCCAACAAGCTGTAGGCGAGATACTCCCCGAACTCCACACCTCAGTCGTTCCTGTCTCCGCGATTATAGAACATTAGTTCTAATGCGCAAGTCGTGGTCCTGCCGTCTGCCTCTCGGTGGAATACGAGGCATGGTGCCCATCTAGTGACGCATCAAGGGTGTTCAGACACCCTGCACCTCTGCCTCGAGGGCATCAGGGTTTGTAGTTTGCAGGCTAGGCACGCCGAACTGACCGATAGGGGCCTGAACCGGAACCTCTCGCAGTTTCTGTTGTTGGTACTCCCTCGGGCTCCATGCCCGCGCCAGCGGGGCCTCCGTCCTTGTCTACGGGAAGCTCGTCTCCGGATAGGTACCGCAGAGCAAGACGAAATCCCTGGCAGCCATCACCTGGGCAGCAGGGAGAGACAGAAGCGCCATTACGCCGTTCTGTCCCTCCACATAGCCGGTACACCGGGCGCGGCTCCCTCTGCTCTTCCTCGTGTTTTCTGCTGCAGCAGAAAACGCCGCGACGGGGTAGTCGATGATCACGATATGCCTGCGCATCTATAGGGCCCGCTGCACCGGCCCTCCAGGCGCCTCCCGACTCCACCGCTTGAGTCCGGAGCAGGAACACGCAACCTGTCTATCCTGGAGCGTCTCACCTCACATGCCGCC
>NPIE01009905.1_pt1 | contig 16725 bp, 9 predicted proteins | sample 8637661 | NCBI WGS metagenome assembly NPIE01 (sample SAMN07420842, study PRJNA396082) | bioreactor metagenome | isolation source: sample BA12 brine-fed electro-methanogenic bioreactor BA | place: Japan: Kochi | collected 2016-12-09 | reverse complement strand
CAGCACCAGCGCCCCCGCCAGAAGAGCATTCCTCAGCTGAGGATAGAGATACCAGGGCCCGTTATATTCGATATGACAACAGCAATGTCCCATGAACAACCTCGAACTTCATCTATAGAACCAGATACACTTTTTATACCAATAAACCAGATCGTTACCCTGAAGAGAGGTGATTTCCCTGACTGAATCCAGTTACCCCGATGATATCTGCTTCTGCCCGCTCTATGGACTCCTTGATGTGATAGGAAAGAAATGGGCGCTTTTGATCATAGCACTCCTTGGCAATGACCATGAGATGGGCTTTAATATGCTCAGGAAGTCCCTCACCGGGATCAGCCCGAAGACTCTTTCAGATACGCTCAAACGCCTTGAAGAGAACGGGATCGTCCATCGCAGGGTTGAGGGGACATCACCTCCGACAGTCAGGTATACGCTGACGCCGGATGGGTGCAGCCTGAGGGAGCTCTTAATCCCGATGCTCCGCTGGGTTGCAGATCATGGAGGGCATGAGGCGGACTGGTGCCCGGTAAGGTCGCATCCGGGGCTGAATAAGAACCAATAATTCCTTTTTCAGAGGGCACTGATAGTTCCATGGGATATGGCGTAGATTCATCTCAGACACCCGGTTCGAGATTCATAGAACAAGATTTATTATTCATGGTACCAATTCACGGATATGCGATCCCCCGGATCCGCTGATCAGTCGATCTCACTCCTCTATGTAGATGACGAGCCGGCGCTCCTTGAGATTGTAAAGGCATTTCTTGAGCGGAGCGCCGGGATCCGGGTCGATACAGAGGAGACGGCAATTGATGCACTTCGCCTGCTGGAGACGCAATCCTATGATGCAATCGTCTCCGATTACCAGATGCCGGAGATGGACGGGATCGCATTTTTACGGGTCCTGAGGGGGAGGGGCGACTCAACCCCGTTCATCATCTTCACCGGAAAAGGGCGGGAGGATGTCGTCATCGAAGCATTTGAGGCGGGCGCAGATTTCTATATTCAGAAAGGCGGCGATCCGAAGTCACAGTTTGCCGAACTTGAGAGGAAGGTGAGGAGGGCGGTTGATCTCCACCGGGCAGAGAGTGCAATCAGGGAGAGCGAGGAGAAGTACCGGAGACTGGTGGACAGGGCAAGCCAGATGCTCTTCCTCCACGATCAACACGGTGCAATCCTTGATGTCAACCGGAAGGCGATAGAGAGCACCGGGTACAGCCGTGAAGAGCTCCTCTCGATGAATGTCGCGGATATCGACCCCGATGTAGATGAAAGAAATGATAAGCGCTGGCTCTGGCAGGAAGCGCCACTGCTGGAGGAGATGATCTTTGAGACACGGCACCGGCGGAAGGATGGATCGATCTACCCCGCCGAAGTGCATGCAACCAGGGTAACGATCGCGGGGGAGCCCTGCATTCTGGCACTTGCAACCGATATTACAAGCCGCAAAGAGAAGGATGTAGCACTTCAGGAGAGTGAGGAGAAGTTCCGGAGCATCATCGAGAATCTCCAGGATATTTACTACAGAACCGATGCCCGGGGAATAGTCACGATGCTGAGCCCCTCAGCAGCGGGAATCTTTGGCTATGATACACCAGATGCGATCATTGGAAAGCCTGCCTCTGATTTCTGGGCATATCCTGAAGAGCGGAAGGAGATTCTGAGGCGTATTGCAGAATATGGAAGGGTGCTGGACTATGAAGTCACCCTCAAAAGAGCGAATGGAAGCCCCCTCCCTGTTTCAGTATCCTGCCATCAGATCTATGATACAGATGGCCAACCGGAAGGAATTGAAGGAATCATACGTGACATAACTGCCAGAAAGGAGGCTGAAGAGAGGATCAAAGAGAGCGAGGAGAAGTACCGGCTCATCGCAGAGAATACCGCAGATACGATATGGATCGCTGATCTCAACCTCAAAATCCAGTATATAAGCCCCTCTGTCCAAAAGATGTGGGGATATACCCCGGAGGAGGTGATGGGGCAGTCCTTACAGGAGATGCTGACGCCCAGATCATTTGAATCGGTACAGAAACAATTTGCCGGGGAGATGGCGCTTGAAGCTACAGGAGAGGCAGATCCTGAGAGGACGATTCACATAGAGTTTGAGAAGTACCGGAAGGATGGAACGACGATACTGGTTGAGAATGCAGTCCGGTTCCTCCGGGATCGGGATGGGCAGCCGACCGGTATTATCGGGGTATCACGGGATATCACCGAGTGGAGGAGAGCGGAAAAAGAGAGAGAGAGGAATGAATACCGTTTTTCACTCCTGGCAAACCAGACCCGCGCCTATATCTGGGAAGTGGATTCAAAGGGGCTCTTTACATCAATCGGTCCGGAGTCCGAGGCGATAATCGGGTATATGCCGGATGAGATCGTTGGGAAGCTGCATTTTTTCGACCTGCATCCTGAGGAGAACCGTGAGGAATTCAAACGAGCCGTAATGGAGGTTTTTGCCCGGGGAGAGCCGTTACGAGAGTTTGAACATGGTGCCATACGGAAGTCAGGGGAACTCTTCTGGATCAGCACAAGCGGAATTCCACTTGTTGACGATTCCGGCAACCTTATTGGGTACTGGGGAACCGATACCGATATCACCGAAAGAAAACTCGCAGAAGATGCCCTGCGGACCGCCAACAAGAAACTCCAGATACTCTCGGGCATCACCCGCCATGATATCCAGAACAAGATTATGGTCCTTCAGGCGTACCTCGACCTGACGAGACCGGAGGTTGATGATCCAAAGCTCTCGCAATACCTGAGTGAGATCGACAGGGCAGGCAATGAGATCCAGCGGCAGATCGAGTTCACCCGCACCTATCAGGAGCTCGGTGTGGAGCGGGCGGCATGGTATGCACTCAAAGACCTCATTGCGACAAAATACGGCTCCAAATTGCCTTCTTTTGCCGATTGCATCGGTTATCGGGTGCTTGCCGATCCGATGATCCAGAAGGTCTTCGAAAATCTGATGGAGAATACCCTCCGGCATGCCCATAGCACAACAAGAATTGGGTGCCGGTGCGAGGAGCGGGGCGGGCAGCTTGCTATCATCTGGGAGGATAATGGGCCTGGAATCCCTGATGATCTGAAGGAGCGGATCTTCGAACGTGGATATGGAGAGAATACCGGACTTGGGCTCTTCCTCTCTCGGGAGATCCTGGCAATCACCGGGATTACCATTAGAGAGACCGGCGAATATGGAAGAGGAGCGAGGTTTGAGATGCTGGTTCCGGCCGGGGCCTGGCAGAAGAGCGATTGACAAGACCTGAACTTCTTTTAGAGCCTGATTATTAAGAAGGTATTTTCACCATTAATGCTCATCATAGAGGAGAGATGACATCCACCGGGGCTGAGGTACAACCAATTTCTGTTCTCTATGTAGATGACGAGCCCGCGCTCCTCGATATAGGGCAGCTCTTCCTTGAGCGGACAGGAGATATCGCCGTCACTACGACAGGAAGTGCCGGGGAGGCGCTCCGGCTCCTTGAAGACTACCGTTTTGATGCGATCGTCTCTGACTACCAGATGCCGGGGATGGATGGGATCGCGTTTCTCAAACACCTGAGGCAGTCGGGCAATACAATTCCGTTCATCATCTTCACCGGAAAGGGGCGGGAGGATGTTGTGATCGAGGCCTTAAACAGCGGTGCGGACTTCTACCTCCAGAAAGGCGGCGATCCGAAGTCCCAGTTTGCCGAGCTTTCCAATATGATCCGCGCCGCTGTTGCCCATAAGAATGCTGAAAAACGTGTTAAAGAGACAGAGAAGCGGCTCTATGATATCATCCAGTTCCTCCCTGACCCCACCTTCGCTATTGATTCCAATGGTATTGTGATCGCATGGAACCAGGCGAACGAGGAGATGACCGGCATCTCAGCAAAAGATATGATCGGGAAGGGCAATTATGAGTATGCAATCCCTTTTTACTGTGAACGCCGGCCAATCCTGATCGATCTCGTCTCTAAATCAGATGAGGAGCGTCTGCGATCAAAGTATGCACCAGTCAGAAGGGAAGGGGATGTACTGATTGCAGAGACATCCCTGCCACGGCCGCTGGGAAGGTATGCTGTCCTTGCATGCAAGGCATCACCACTGTATAATGAGAGCGGGGATATCGTCGGGGCGATCGAGACCATCCGGGACATAACCGAACAGAGGCGATCAGAAGAGGCACTTCAGGAGAGCGAGGAGCGGTACAGGCTCACGCTGGATGCTGCCAGTGACGGGATCTGGGACTGGGATATTGCCAGTGGGAACGCCTTCTTTAGTGACCGCTGGTATACAATGCTCGGATATGAGCCGGGTGAGATGCCGGGATCCTATGCAACATGGAGATCCCTCCTCCACCCCGGGGATCTTGAACGGGCTGAAGAACATATCCAGAACCATATCCGGGAGGGGGAGGGGAGTTTCCAGCTTGAGTTCCGGATGCAGACAAAAGAAGGCGGATGGAGATGTATCCTTTCCAGGGGGAAGATCGTCGGCCGTGATGAGGAGGGGAGGGCTCTCCGCCTCCTCGGCACCCACACCGACATCACAGAGCAGAAGGAAGCAGAGAAAGCATTACAGAAGAGCGAACGGCTGTACCGGCTGATCACCGAGAATATGACCGAGACGATCTCGATTCTCGATCTCTCACTCAGGTTTACCTATGTCAGCCCGTCTGTTGAATCCCTGAGAGGGTTTTCTGTGGATGAGGCTGTAGTACAGTCTCTTGAGGAGGTGCTGGCACCGGACTCCCTGATAGTTGCCCAACGGACATTCCAGGAGACGATGGAACGTGAGGCTGCCGGAGAACCGGTTGGTGTTGTCAGCCTTGATCTTGAGATATACAGAAAGGATGGATCAACGATCTGGGTGAATAATACCATGACCTTCCTCCGTGACAACGATGGGGTTGCAACTGCGATCCTCATTGTGATCCGCGATGTGACGGAGAGGAGAAGGGCCGAGCTTGAAGCAGACAGGAACAAGAGGCTCCTTGAAGCGATGCTGGATGGCATCCCCGACATCGTCGGGCTTCAGCTGCCTGACCATACCATCATCAGGTACAATAAGGCCGGGTATGAGATCCTCGGTATGAGACCTGAGGATATTGATGGCAGGAAGTGTTATGAGATCATCGGCCGGAGCAGCCCCTGTGAACTCTGTGCCACCATGCAGGCAGTCAGATCAAAGAAGCAGGAGACAGTCGAGCGGTATATACCGGAGCTTGGTATGTTCATGGAATGTACAAGCAACCCGGTTCTTGATGAGAACGGCGAGATCGAACTGGTCATCGAAGTCCTCCATGATATCACAGAACGGAAAGAGGTAGAAGATGCACTTCTGGAGAGCAAACAGAAGTTCAAGTCCCTCTTTATGAATATGACAGAGGGATCAGCCCTCCACGAACTCATCTACAGCGAGAATGGGATACCAGAAGATTACCGGATCATTGAGATCAATCCTGCGTACGAGAGGGTACTTGGAATCAGATGGGAGGATACCATCAATAAGACGAGCCGGGAGATATACAATGTCAGTGATCCGCCCTATCTTGAAGAATATGCAGGGGTGGTTCGGTCGGGAGATCCGGTAATCTTTGAAACCTACTTCCAACCAATGAAGAGGCATTTCATCATCTCGGCATACAAAACCGGTGAAAACAGGTTTGCCACAATATTTGAAGATATCACCGAAAAAAAGCTCGCTGAAGAAGAGCTTCTATTAAAGGATGCATCCATTGACGCATCATTAAATGGCCTTGTCATCACCGATATCTTTGGAAATATCACCTATGCCAACCCCGCATTCCTTTCAATGTGGGGAGCATCGGATATCAACGAGGTAATCGGCAGATCCATCATCTCCTTGTGGACGGCAGAAGATATTGGCACTGAGATTGCCGATTCAATACAAAGGAGCGGAAGCTGGTCGGGTGAGATATCCGGAACCAGAAAAGATGGATCAGAGATCATCATTGAGCTTGCCACAAGCCTTGTCCGTGATGCGTCCGGTGCTCCTATCGCCATGATGGGCTCCTGTATTGATATCACCGCTCGGAAGCAGGAGGAGAGGGCGCTTCAGACCGCCAACAGGAAACTCCAGATCCTCTCCAGTGTCACCCGGCACGATATCCTGAACAAGATCATGGTGATTGACGGCTACATCTGGCTGAAGAGAGAGAAAGAGGGGGATCAGCAGGATATGTACCTCGCTGATATTGAGAAGGCGGTCAAATCAATCGAACGGCAGATCGAGTTCACCCGCCAGTATGAGAACCTGGGGGTGCAGGCACCCACCTGGGTTTCGATCACCACTCTGATAGAGGTGATCAATGACGGAAGGCTGCCCATCATCCAGCACCTCTGTGACGATCTCACCGTCTTTGCCGATCCGATGATCCAGAAGGTCTCCGAAAATCTGATGGAGAATACCCTCCGGCATGCCGAAGGGGCGAGCCGGGTGGAGATCCGATGCGAGGAACGGGAAAGGCAGCTTGTTATCATCTGGGAAGATGATGGCCCTGGAATCCCTGATGATCTGAAGGAGCGGATCTTCGAACGGGGTTATGGAGAGAATACCGGACTTGGGCTCTTCCTCTCTCGGGAGATCCTGGCAATCACCGGGATTACCATTAGAGAGACCGGGGAATATGGAAGAGGAGCAAGGTTTGAGATGCTGGTGCCTGAAGGAGGATGGGGGAAGATTAAGGCTGAGATCTGATCCCTTTCTCTGCCGCAAACAGATCTTCGTTACTCCATCTTCTCCTCAGAACCCCTCCGGCTCCACCGCGTTCCACCGGGCTCTCCCCCTCCGGATGAAGTACCATGCCGGAATAGCAAGGAGGACTGCCAGATAGGCATAGTCAGCGTTTGAGTACCCGGCTGCTGTCAGGAGGGCAATGGCGATCCCGACCAGAACGAGGTATGTAGCGAGTACTTTTACATCATAGACGAGCACGTTCGGGGAGAGCCCTGAGAGCCAGACCATCACTGCTGTTGCATAGAAGGAGACCGAGAGTGAGAGGATAACAGAGGGTACCAGATAGATCCCATCTCCTGAGAAGATCGCTACAACAATAATAAAGAGGGCCGGGATCACCTGGAGGATCGCGAATGTGGTGATTTTGCCAGTAATGATCGTGCTGACATCAATTGGAAGGCAGGCATATGAGCTGACGCTGTCGAACATGGTCACCCACGTATACATCGTCGATGCGATGACGCCGGTTGTGATCGCGATTAAGAAGATGAGACCCTGTGGCGGCAGAAAATCAGCGAGCAGGGAGAGGAAGAACCAGATCACGAGGAGCGGAAGGATGAATGAGAAGATCGTCTGGCCGATGAGGCTCCCGCTCCGATAGAGATCAAGGAGATCCTTTGCAACAAGCGGGGAGTTTTGGAGTATGGAGAGCCTTTTCAACAGGGGGGTGAATGCATCGGTATATCTCTTTGCAGAACCGGGAGAGACCGGCTCGAAGAGGAGTGTTGCGCTTGCGAAGAGGAGGAGAAGAACGAGCATTGCAAGGAGAAGGCTCGCAACCGAAGGCGCGTTATAGATGAGCAGAGGCGGGAAGAAGAGGGCCGGGTTAATCGCAGTCACAAGAACAGTTCCCCCGATACCAATGAAGAGGAGGATAAGAAGGATCCAGAAGATTGCCTTCGATCGTGCATAGACTGACGAGAGGAAGAAGATACCACAGAGACCGAAGAGGAACGAGAGTGTCAGTGTTGTGAGGAGCAGGAGAGCTGAGAGAATCGGAACCCCTGTAAAGGGTGATGCCAGGATATACCCGAATCCAAACGGAAGAACCCAGAGGAGGAAATAGTAGACGGTATCCTTAACCACAAAATTCAGGAAGATGATCATCTCTGAGATCGGCAGGCTCCGTGCAGAATAGGCAAGGAGGCTCACCTGCCCGAACCGCCGGTTCATCACTTCGCTGCCAAGCAGCCCAAACCCCCCGACCATCACGCCAAGCATCAGGTAGCTTGCGTGGATGATCAGCGTGAGGTATCCGGGAGGAAGGGAGATCTGGATTACTGGTATCAGAAACGAAGCCATGAACGCGATCCCAAAGATCATCACTGGAAAAAGGGCAAACGAGAGGCTTCCAAAGATCGTGGAATGCATCCGCCACTCCTCTTTCATCATTGCGATAAAGAGATCAAGCATGGTAGCCCTTCCTGACAAGCGAGAGGAAGAAGGAGGGGAGATCTGTTCCATCTGCGATCAGTTCGGCAACAGGGCCGCAATGAAGCAGTTTTCCCTTATGGAGAATGGCAAACTCCGAACAGATCTCCTCTGCCACCTCGAGGATATGGGTTGAGAGAAATATCGTCCTTCCGTTCTTCACATAATCAACAAGATATTCCTTGATGAGATCCTGCATGATCGGATCGAAGTTGATGAGCGGTTCGTCTATGAGTGCGAGAATTGGTTCATGAAGAAATGCCTGGGCAAACATCAGCTTCTGCCGTGTGCCACGTGAGAGATCCTTACACAGGACATCTTTCTTATCTGCAAAATCGAGGAAATCGAACCACCAGTCTGCCTTCTCTGCACAATCCGGGATCTTCCTGACGGCTCCAACGAAGGCAAGGTATTCCATTGCCGAGAGGAAACTCGGGGGCGTCTCCTGTTCGGGGATGATCCCAATTCCCCTCCTCACCCCGACAGGATCTGCAACCACATCAATTCCGAGGACTGAGGCGGAGCCGGCGGTTGGTTGTACCTGCCCGGTCAGCATCTTGATCATCGTTGTTTTCCCGGAACCATTTGGTCCAAGCAACCCAAAGAGTGCTCCTTCCTGAACATCCAGAGAGATGCAATCAACGGCGCGAAGATCGCCATAGTCTTTGACCAGATCGGTTGCTCTGATGACGGTGGACATGCTGACTGCTCCTTTTCTTCTGAGTGTGGTTCTTATTTTGAGAGATAAAAAGGTATCTTGTGCAGGGATTCCTGTGAGGAGGGTAGGTTGGGGGGGCGTTGCCAGGGGTAGTAATTCCACCTCTTATGTTCAAATATGATCTCCAGACATGTTATTCCCGTCATCACATTCCTCCTCAGAATAGGCATCCTCCTCAGAGAGCATGCTGCCGATTGCCATCTCATATGCCCTCTTCCTCGCTGCCGGATAGACCGGGAGGAGAATATCTACGGGATCAGCTCCCCGGATGGTGAAGGGGGCCTCTCCGCAGAGCTGCAATGCCGCAAACTCCGCCTCCAAACCGTCGGTGATGGAGAAGGCGATCTCAGCCGGTTCACCCTCATTCTTCCAGAACCGATCTGCTGTAACCGCTGCTCCTGCCTTTGCACCCACTGTTCTTCCCAATCCGGTAGCAGCGGCTTCACCCTCCCCTGACCGGGAGAGGGGATCACTGCCGCCTGCCGGGGAGCCTGTAGAAGCCTGTGTGGGGTGCTCATCAGACACCTTCTTCCTCCTGGAGCGGAGAGCTGCCAGCACCTCATCTTTCGTCTTGCCCCTGAGTTGAAAGATCAGGAACGGATCATTATCAAACCGCTCGGCAAGGAGATAATAGGCAGCGGCGATATGCTTGCAGGGATTCTCCCAGTCCGGGCAGGAGCAGGCCGTCGTGATATCCTTATGTGAATCCGGGAAGAGAGATAACCCGGTCTTTCCAACGATCTCCTCGATCTCGGCAGGAACTTCCCCTGCAAGGAGCTGTGCCGAGTAGAGCGCTTCTGAGGCCATCGTATCGAAGATCCGCGTCCATTCACTCTCGGTAAAAGACCGGAGCCGGATCGAGACCGAGTACGGTGACCTCCGGGAGCCCTGCACCTTTGACTCCACGCAGCCATTTTGGATCAGAAGGCTGATCACCTGCCCTTTCCGGGCATATGAACGGCCCCGCTGGAGCCGGGCGGCATTCCCCATCCGTTCAAGTGCGGAGATGAACCGTTTCGACCACCATTTGTCTCCGATAGCCCCCCGTTTGCTCTTTGCTTTTATTCCATTCTTCACCGCAATCGGCGAGGTCTTCTCATATGATGGATACCAGTAGCTCATGAGAACGCCTCCTTCCTGAGCATGAGGAGATCACGCAGTTCATCATCAGAGAGGGTTGAGATCCAGTCTTCCCCGCCGGAGAGGATCGATCCGGCAAGTTTCTTCTTCCCTTCGATCACCTCGTCGATCTGCTCTTCCAGTGTGCCGCCCGTGATCATCATCCTGACCTGCACATCCCGCGTCTGCCCGATCCGAAATGCCCTGTCGGTCGCCTGGTTTTCAACCGCAGGATTCCACCAGCGATCGAGATGGAAGACATGGTTTGCAGCCGTCAGGTTCAGCCCGGTGCCGCCAGCTTTCAGGGAGAGGAGGAAGATCGGCGGGCCGCCATCTCCCTGGAACCGCTTCACCATCGCATCACGCTCCTTCGTGGGAGTGCCGCCATGGAGGAAGAGGACCGGGACATTGCACCGCTCAGTGATCAGATCTATGAGCCGTTCTCCAAATGAAGGGAACTGGGTGAAGATGAGTGCCCGTTCCCCGGCATCCAGCACTTCCTCAAGCATCTCGAGAAGCCGTGTGCATTTTCCGGATCGATCACAGGATGCCACGGTATCCTGCTGGAAGAGTGCCGGGTGGTTGCAGATCTGCTTCAGCTTCATCAGGGCAGAGAGGACAAGACCTTTCCGTTCGATCCCTTCCCGATCCTTCACCATACCGAGAAGTTCAAGCACCACCCCCTCGTAGAGGCTCGCCTGTTCGGGGGTTAAGGTACAGTAGACCTTCATCTCCATCTTCTCCGGGAGATCGGATATGATCGTCTTGTCCGTCTTCATCCTCCTCAGGACAAACGGGCGGATCAGGGTTCTGAGCTGGCTCGTTCGTTCGGGATCATTAAACCGCTCGATTGGTGCGGCATACTGCTCCTTAAATGCCCTCATTGAGCCGAGGTATCCGGGATTTAAGAACTCCATAATGGACCAGAGCTCGATGAGCCGGTTCTCAACAGGGGTTCCGGTGAGGGCGATCTTATGATCTGCTGCAAGCGATCTGACCGCCCGTGCCTGTTTTGTCTGGGGGTTCTTGATATTCTGTGCCTCATCGATGATGATCGCCTTCCATGAATGGGATTTAATCTCCTCAAGATCACGGACGACGAGCGGATAGGTGGTGATCGTCACATCAGCATCGCCGAGGAGGGCTGTATCGCGGGCAGAACCGTGATGGGTGTGGATTCTGAGAGTCGGTGCAAACCGCTGGATCTCATGCCTCCAGTTGCCGACAAGTGAGGTGGGGCAGATGATCAGGGCAGGCAGAACCTCCTCCTGCCAGGCAAGAAGATAGGCGATGATCTGGATCGTCTTCCCAAGCCCCATATCATCGGCAAGGCATGCGCCGATCCCGTTTCGGGTGAGGTACGAGAGCCAGGCAAGCCCCTGTTCCTGGTAGGGGCGAAGGGTTCCCCGGAATGTGGATGGCACGGGAACCGGGGCCATTTCGCCCTTCTCAGAGAGGAGCCATCCCATCCAGCCATCGGTATCGACGAACTCCGCAACCGGCAGATCGGGATCTGCGCCTGAGGAGAGCCTGAGGAGATCGCCTACGCTCATTGTGCCGAATCTCCTCTCAAAGGCCCTTTTAGCCTTCTCGATCCCGGATTCATCGATGGAGACCCATTGCCCATGCATCTGGATGAGCGGGATCTTCTGCCGCATCAACTCATCAAACTCTTCAGGCGTGAGTTCGGTATCTCCGAGTGCAACCTTCCACGAGTACGAGGCGATACTCCTGAGGCCGAACCGCCCTTCTGATTCGGTTTTTGTAACCGAGACCTTGACCGAGGGTTTTACCCCGGTCTTCTTCCACCAGGCGGGGAGGATGACAGAGTACCCGGCATCGATGAGGAGAGGGGCTGCCCCGGTGAGAAAACCATATGCACCGGAAGTATCAAGCGACAGAGCCATCGGCCGTGCAGTTTTTAAGCCTGCCTTCAGTTCCGGGTAGATCCGGGCAGCCATACCGAGTTCTGTGAGGAGTATATCCGCAGGATCTTCTCGCGAGGTAATGGTGGCGGTGCCGTTCCAGATATCTTCCGCAGGGATGAGGCAAGACGAGGTATCCGGATCGGCGAGATTGAAGGTGAGCTTCCACCGCTTCTCTCCGGGTTGTGGATCTTCAAGCAGGAAGCAGCCCCTAAGTATAGTGTCTTCCTTATGGGTTCTGGAATGGAGGGAGCCAGAATCGATCCACTCCCGTACAATCATCCTGAATGCTGTTGTATCGTCTGCTTCATCCGGAAGGGAGGTTGGTGTCCCGGAGAGCTGCTGTATCCATGCCTCTTCGGGGAGGGGGATCTTCCTCTTCCGGCCACGTTTTGGGGGGAGGAGATCGAGATTGGCTATCCCCGAAGATACTATGTCATGGACTGCATGGTTGAGGAATGAGGTGATGAGGGCCGCATCATCGATCCCATCCCCGGCCCAGATCCGGCAGGCGGGGGGGCATGTCCTGAGAACCGCATCAAGCCGGTTTGTATCCTGGATGAGTGCCTCCCACCCGGCAGGGCCGGGGAGGAATGCACCATGAATGACAAGATCGCATGCATATCGTGCCGCCGACGACCAGAACCGGAGTGTTCTCCCAACCGGAAGCTCTGAAGGCAGATCTGCCAGATCCGAAAGCGAGAGCGGGAGAGAGAGCACAGGGACAGTGAACGGGGCCAGGATTGTGGATATATCCTGCGCCGATCCATCCCCACATTCAGGGGAGGGGAGAGGAAACGATCCCGATGATGGAAGGAGGAGGGTGGCTGAATCACTCTCATCTGCTGGTGATTTATCGATTGGATACCCGATACCGGGTATTATGCTATAGAGCGACAACCTGTCTGCTGCAAACGGGTGCGGGCGAACCGGGGGGATCTTCGGCCGCCGCCCCCGCTTCTTCTCTCCCTTGCGTGGGGCGGTGGTATCTTCACCCCAGACCCGGATGACTCCGGGGCAGTCTGGCGTCCAGAAACCATGGAGGATAATCATGCACAAGACCTGATCCTGTCAAAATGACCGTTCTTTCAGGAGGCCATGCCAGGAACCATAGCCGGAATGATCCTCCGTTTCATTCTAACTTTTCCGTAAGGGATGATAAGATCTCTGAAATGGAATGCAGGGGAGAGGAGATATGGGTGTGTGGCTGAGGAGACACGTGAGAGAATGAGGTGTAAGGGGTGGGTACATTGAGATCCACTCTGAATGTTCACCCAAAACCCACCAGAAACGCCGTCACCGGCAGAACCTCAATTCTAACTCCATCAGCCATCATTGTCTTCTGCTGGTGTTCGGTGATGATCATCCCTTCCGTCAGGCCGAACTTTTTACAGGCCATGACGAGAGCGGCGACCTCCCGTTCCATATTCTTGTCATGCAGCTCATAGCAGACCTGGTATGCACCGGTGATCCTGCCCTTCTCCTGCGTGATAAAATCGCATTCATACCCCCCTTCATTCAGAAAGAAGAGACCTGTCCCCTGCCCCCGGCGGACGAACTCATTGAAGACGATATTCTCGTATAAACGGCCGATATTCTCGGAGAAGAGGAAAGAAACTGCATTGACAAAACCGGTATCGATGCAATAATATTTCACATCACTTCTCAGCTGTTTCTTCAGGGAGTGATCATAATTTCGAAGCTCCGCTATCATGTAGGTTGCTTTGAGGTAATCGACATAATCGGATACGGTGGCATAGTTGTACGAAAGCGCCTTACTGATACTGTTCACACTGTTCTGTTTCGTATCATTTGTCAGGATGTATTCAACGAGTTTCTTCAGCATATCATAGTTTTTCAGACCATAGCGTGCCAGAATATCATGCAAAAGGATCGTGTTAAAATACGACAGAAGCTCTTCCTTCTTCAGATCCTCATCAACAAGGACGACCTTTGGAAAACCACCATATCTCAGGTAATTATCAAAAAGCTGATTAATCTCTCTCCTTTTCGTTGAGTAATCAGCGATAGTCCGGCATTCAATGCCATTGAAAGAGAGAAATTCCCAAAATCTGAGAGGATAGACGGCAATCTGAAGATATCTCCCGCTGATCGATGATGCCACCTCGCCGGAGAGGAGCTTTGATGAAGAACCGGTGATATAGATCGTCGCCTTCTTCAGATCATGGGCTTTCCTGACCCACTTCTCCCATCGGTCAACATTCTGCACCTCGTCAAGGAAGAGGAAGACCTCGCCGTCAGGGTTGATCGCTTCCCTGTATGTCTCAAGAAGAAGATCGAGGGTATCAGGATCTGCATCTTCAGAGAGCCTGGGATCTTCAAAATTGATATACAAAAGCTCTTTCTTATCACGGCTCTCTGCAAGTGCTTCCATCTCCTGTTTCAAAAGCGTTGATTTTCCGCTCCTCCGTATTCCTGTCAGGACGACGATCTCTTTCGATCTCCTGTACCGCTCAAGGATGGAACGATATGCCGGTCGTTGCACATATGTTTCAAAGTCCCGATTCCAGTAGTTCCATTCCCCGAGGATCTCAAGGATCGCGAGTTTTGACAGCCCCTGCATCATGCACCTCTACGATACTATTGTGCCGGGGGGATGATAAAACTTATAGTATACTGAAAGTTTTTCAGGCTTTTTATTATAGTATACTATAAGTTCATGCTCCGAACCCCAACAATAATTATATCTATAATAATTACAACCATAATCATTATGAAATTCTATGGCAGGACAGAGGAGCTCAAGCTGATGGAGCACCTCTATGCACAGAGCCCATCTTTCCTCGTCGTCACCGGCAGGCGGCGGGTTGGAAAGACAGAGCTGATCCTTGAGTTCTGCAAAGAGAAGCCTGCCATCTACTTCTATGTGGATGCAAACAAGAGCATCGGGAGCCTGCTGGATGAATTCTCCCGGCTGATGAGGGAGACCCTGAATCTCCCCGGCTACATCAGGTTCGAGACCCCGGAAGCCTTCCTTGAATTCCTCTTCGCGTACAGGGAGCCGCTTGTTGTCGTCTTCGATGAGTTCCAGCGGTTCCAGAAGATTGATCCCTCCTTCATCTCACAGCTCCAGCGGTGCTGGGATACCTCAAGGCGAAACTCCGGACTCTTCATCATTGTATCGGGATCATCGGTCGGCATGATCCGTGAGATCTTCCTCTCAGGCGGCGCCCCCCTCTTCAAGCGGGCAGACACTATCCTTACCCTCAAGCCATTCGGACCGCAGGACTGCCTCGCTATCCTCAGCGATATCGGGGTGTTGGAACCAGATGATCGCCTCGATCTCTACCTCCTCTTTGGTGGTACCATCTATTACTATACATATCTTGAGAAGTTCGGGTGCACGGATATGGAGAGTGCACTCAATCGTCTGCTTCTTAATAACTTTGCTCCGCTTGCACAGGAGATGAGGGATATCGTTGTCGAGGAGTTCGGCCGCGAACATACAACCTATTATGAGATACTCTCTGCAATCGCCTCAGGGAAACAATCGCATAAAGAGATAGCGGATGCCATCCATATCGCCCCAACATCACTTCCCACCTATCTCCGGGATCTTGTCAATCTCCTCGGAATCATCGAGTATCGCACCCCCGTCACCGAGAAGGGCAGGCGCTCGAAGATGGGCAGGTACATCCTATCAGATAACTTCTTCCGGCTCTATACCCGCTACATCTACAGGAACAGAAGCCTCTACCAGTCCGGCCGCTATGAGAAGCTGCTGAACCTGATCAAAGATGAGTGGAAGGGCTTCTCCGGGTTTGCATTTGAAGAGATGGTGCGAACCCTTCTCAGGGAACGTCTCATCACGGAATATGATGCAGTCGGCTCATGGTGGAACCGCCGGGGCGACGAGATCGATCTCCTCGCAATATCCGAGGAGGCAGATCTTGCAATTGAGATCAAGAACACGGCACTCACCCGCTCCGAGGCATATTCCATTCTCACGTCATTAAAAGCAAAACTACCCGCAGTGAAGGGGCTCTCCTACCAGGTAACGCTTGGCGTTGTTGCCCGGGAGATTGAAGATGTCGCAGAGTTTCGGAACGAGGGGTTTTACTGTATGGAGCTTTTGGAGATGCTGGAGCAGATGTGAAAAAAGATGGATCAAATGGAACCCTCTTCACTTCACAGATTATGGCGAGGGGAGTGTATTTTGAATAGATAATACAATATGATGGCAAATGCATGGTTTTTCATGGACACTACAACATTGAGAGATTCTACGAAAAAATCGTATAATCTACCAATACCATTATCTCTCAGGAGATCTGAGTATAGTATATGCTGATAGAATATAGTGTGGAAAACTTCCGTTCCATCTCTGAAAAGACAACATTCAGCATGGTACCTTCGAAAGAGAGGAAGAAGGCGGAGAACTTAATCCGGGTTGATGGAGTTCCGGGGGTTACCAAGTTACTAAAAAGCGCTGTCATTTTTGGAGCGAATACATCGGGAAAGACAAACCAGATCCGCGCTCTTAACCTGATGCAATTTATTGTTCGTATGTCCCGAAATTTCAATAAAGGAGATAAAATCCCATATTTCCCATTCATCCTGAATTCTGAGTATGCAGAGAAACCAACAACTTTCTCACTTAACTTCATCATCGATGAAACTGAATACCGCTATTCATTCTCCTATAATGCAGATGAAATAATATCCGAAGAACTCGTGTATTTCAAAGGAAAAAGCGAAAAGACGATCTTTATCCGGGATCAAAACAATCTCCAGACATACCAGGATGATGATGAGCAACAG
>NPIE01013971.1_pt2 | contig 16740 bp, 15 predicted proteins | sample 8637661 | NCBI WGS metagenome assembly NPIE01 (sample SAMN07420842, study PRJNA396082) | bioreactor metagenome | isolation source: sample BA12 brine-fed electro-methanogenic bioreactor BA | place: Japan: Kochi | collected 2016-12-09 | reverse complement strand
ATCTACCTGCCGGTAGGCCAGCAACACGGTGATGTTGTAGCCCAGGATGAACAGGGCGGAACCGGCGGCGCTGATCAGGATTTGCGGGTTCCAGGCCGCGCCTTCCCAGAGTGCCAGGGCGGCGGCCGCCGGGACGATCAGCAGGTAGTTCAGAAACAGTTTGTGGACGGTGGTTTGTTCCTTGGGCAACTGGCGCACCATGACGGCGTTGATGGCCAGGGCGAAGGCAGAGCCGAGGGCGGCGATGACGGCCCAGTTGAAGTCCACCGGTCGCAGGATGACGATGATGCCGGCAAAGCCGCTGAACACAGCAGTCACACTGAGCGGAGTCAGTTTTTCGCTGAAGAATACGGCGGACAGTACCATCACCAGGATGGGCGCGGCGTAGAACAGGGCGTTGGCGGTGGCCAGTGGCAGGTTGGTCAGTGCCACCACCATGCAGACGATACCGACCAGATGGATGTGGGCGCGGATGGCGTGGATTTTCAGGCCGCCGAAGAGGTTGTTGCGGTCGAGTTTGCGGGCGAGCGGGAGCAGGAACGCCAGGGTGAGGACGCAGCGCAGGAAGGCGAACTGGAAGACGGGGGCACCGGGGTCCAGGAGCTTGATGAAGACGTCTGAGAGTATGGCCATGGCGTTGCCGATGACCAGCAGCAGAATGGCGCTGTTGACGGTTTTGCCTGACACTGTGGTGCTCCTTTTCCTGAAATCCGCTAACTTGAGTGCACGGGTATGTCGGCGGACTTGCTTCCGAAAACCGCTGCTAGTACATCCCTGTACGCTTGTCTCCGCCATNNCATGGCTACGAACATTTTCGGAAGCAAGTCCGCCGCCACACCCCCTGACCTTGGATGTGGATTCTAGGCGTGCTTAACTATCCGATAAAATGATCAATATTCCCCATTCATTAGAAAATTAGATAACAAGCAACGATGAGACTCCCACCTCTAAAAGCTCTCCCAGTATTTGAAGCTGCCGCCCGGCTGAACAGTTTTTCAGCGGCCTCGGAAGAACTGGCCATCACCCAGAGCGCGGTCAGCCACCAGATCAAACAGCTGGAAACCTATCTGGGCGAGCGGTTGTTCTGGCGCTCCGGTCGTCGCGTGACGTTGACCGATGAAGGGCGGCAGTATTTCGATGCCATTGGTTCGGCTCTGCTTCAGATTGAGCGGGCCAGTGAGCAGTTGCTGGGGCATGAGGAGAGTCGGTTGCGGTTGTCGGTGTTCAGTTCGTTCGCCGTGCGCTGGCTGGTGCCCCGGTTGCCGGATTTGCAGCGGCTGCATCCGCAGATTGATCTGGCGCTGGAGATGAGTAGCGAGAACCCGGTGTTGTCGGATCGGGTGGCGGATTGTTTCATCACCATTCACCGGGATTCCCGGGCCTACAGTTACGATTTGCTGTACGAGGAGCGGCTGTTTCCGGTCTGCAGTCAGGATTACTGGCAACGTATGCGCCGGGAGTTGGGCCGGGATGTGGAGCCGGAGCGGCGGGATGAGCAACCGGTGTCGCCGGGTGAGATGGCGGGGTTTCCGCTGCTATCCACTCACAGCATTTTCGACCGGCCGGCCGGAGACTGGGAGGCCTGGTACAGCGCGGCAGGAGAATTGATGCCCACGGGCACTCGCGTTCAGCACTTCAGCCATATGCTGTTGGCACTTGAGGCGGCGCGGTTTCATCAGGGCATTGCCCTGACCAATGACTACATGCTGAGTACCCGGAAGGATTCTGAAGATTTCGTGCGGTTGCCGACGCATTCGGTGGTGACCGGCGACAAATTTTACTTTGCCTGGAAGACCAGCCGCCGGCGGGAGCGCGGGATTCAGACGCTGCGCCGGTGGTTGGTGGATGAGGCGATTCGGGGTGGCTTGAGGGGCGAGTGACCGCCCCTCAATGAGAGGGTAGCTAAGCTCAGCCTTTGGACGGCCGCTCCACCACTTTGCGCTTGCCTTTGGCGCTTTTGGCGAGGGATTTCAATCCGTCGGCATCAAAGGCGTCTACGCGGATGACGTCATAGAGTGCCGTCAGGGCTTCTTCCAGTTTCGGGCACTCCTCTGCTTTGACAATGCCCTGGGCACAGGCCCAGTCCACCAGTTCCTTGCGTTGGTGGCCCATCAGCAGGGCGATGCCATCCACTTCGTCTTCGTCCCGGCTGCGGATCGCTTCGTGCAGTTTGTGGCGGGATTCCTCGGTTTCGTTTGCCAGTCGATAGGCGTTGAGTACACGTCCGAGCGAATCGCTGGGATCGGCATTGATGTAGGTGCCCCGGCTGATGCGCTGGCGAACAGGCGTGTCGTTCACGATGGTAGCGGCCACTTTGGCACCGAGCTTGTCATCCGGGCCGTTCAGGCCGGTGGCGCCGAGCGGGAAGACCATCAGCCGCAGCGGCCAGCGCAGGGCGGGTACCGGGAAGTTGATGATGGCTTCACGCATGGAGTCCTGCAGGTCGTGCAGGCAGGATTGCAGGCACCATTCCACCAGATCCCGTTGGTCGTCCGGGTAGCCTTCCTCATGCCATTGCTTGATCACGGCGGTGGCGTAGTAAAGATGTACCAGACAGTCGGCCATGCGGCCAGACAGCCGCTGGCGGGCTTTCAGGCCGCCACCGACGGTGAGCAGGGTCACGTCGGTCATCAGGGCAAAGGCGGCCGAGAAACGGCCCAGCTGGCGGTAGTATTTCTGGATGTCACCCTGGCGGGGCGCGCTTTCCAGCCAGCCTTTACTCAGGCCCAGAACGAATGCACGCAGGGCATTGCGGGTAGTGTGGGCCAGGTGGCGGTAGAAGATGCCGTCGAACTTCTTCGCGGCTTTATCCTGGTCTTCCATGCCCGCCGCTTCGATTTCCTCAACAATAAAGGGGTGGCAGCGGATGGCGCCCTGGCCGAAGACCATCAGACTGCGGGTCAGGATGTTGGCGCCTTCCACGGTAATGCCGATAGGCACGGCCTGGTAGGCCCGTGCCAGGAAGTTGCGGGGGCCGGTGATCACGCCCCGGCCGGCGACCACGTCCATGGCGTGGTTGATCACTTCCCTCATCAGGTCTGTGTTGCGGTATTTCAGCACCGCGGAAGGTACCGACGGGCGAACGCCCCGGTCCAGCATACCGGCGGTCAGCAGGCGGGCTGCGTCCATCATGTAGGTGTAGCCGGCAATGGGTTCCAGGGCTTCCTGTACGCCTTCAAACTGACTGATGGAGCGGCCGAACTGCTCCCGGGTGTAGGCGTAGGAACCGGTCGCCAGGCTGGCCAGTTTGCCGGCGCCGGTGCCCAGAGCGGGCAGGGAGATGGAGCGGCCGATGGACAGGCATTCCAGCAACATTTTCCAGCCCTTGCCGAGCATGTCCTGGCCGCCAATTACCTGTTCCATTGGGATGAAAACTTCAGTGCCCCAGGTGGGGCCGTTCATGAAGACCGTGTTCATGGGCAGGTGGCGGGCACCGGCATTCACGCCTTCGGTATCCCGCGGCACCATCACACAGGTGACACCGATCTCGTCCTGCTCGCCAAGCAGGTGCTCGGGGTCGTAAACCTTGATGGCGAGGCCAATCAGCGTAGCGACCGGCGCCAGGGTGATGTAGCGCTTGTTCCAGGTCACTTTCAGGCCCAGCACTTCCTTGCCGTTCCATTCGCCCTTGCAGACGATGCCTTTGTCCGGAATGGCGCCGGCATCGGAGCCTGCGACCGGGGAGGTCAGGGCAAAGCAGGGGATTTCCTCACCCCCGGCCAGGCGAGGCAGGTAGTGCTGTTTCTGCTCGTCGGTACCATAGTGCATCAGCAGTTCGCCGGGGCCGAGGGAGTTGGGCACCATCACGGTCACCGCCGCCGACACGCTGCGGGTGGAGATCTTCATGACGATTTCGGAATGGGCGGTGTTGGAGAAACCCAGGCCCCCATCTTCTTTGGGAATCACCAGGCCAAAGAAGCCCTTGCTGCGAATGAACTTCCACACTTTGTCTGGCAGATCGTAGTGTTCGTGGGTGATCTGCCAGTCGTCCAGCATCTTGCACAGCTCTTCCACCGGGCCATCCAGAAACGCCTGTTCTTCACTGGTCAGGTGTGCGGGCGCGGCGTCCAGCAGTTTGTTCCACTCCGGCTGGCCGGAAAACAGCTCACCGTCCCAGTCGACGGAGCCGGAATTGAGCGCTTCCTGTTCGGTGGGAGACAGTTTTGGTAAGCGACTGCGAACCCAGCCCAGAAGTGGCCGGCTGAGTTTATCCAGGCGCAGGTCGCCAGGGAGGGTTACGAGCAGTGCCAAAGCCAGCAGGATGCCGCCGATCAGAAAACTCAGAATGTGCCAGTCGTCCTGAGCGACACCAATCAGGGTAGCGACGGACATGATGAGGGCGGCAGTTTTGCCACCGATACTGAAGTAGATCAGTACCAGGGCACTGAGAACGAGGAGCAGAACGCTCATGGGCAGACCTCCATATCATGAATGAAATCAGACAGATTTGATTCTTACCATCGGTCAAAGTTCAGTCAGTTGCAAGCGGTTAGCGAGGTAAAAGCCCGTGGGAGAATCGAATTCTTGATTTACAGATTCTTTACGGAGCCCCAGCGGTTCAGGCTCAAAGGCTGAGCCCGGTTACCAGCAGCGCCAGTGTGGACAGCAGTACCGCCACGTTGGCGCCCAGCACGCGGTTGAGCTGGTCTGGCGTCGCCAGTACCCGAGGTAGTCGAAGGCTGATCCAGATTGCTGCCGGTAGCGGCGCCAGGGCGATAAGTCCGGTCATATCGAGGTGGCCACTGATCACACCGGCCACGATGACGCCATAGCTGGCGAGCAACAGGCCAGCCACCAGATGGGCGGCTTTTTCGGGGCCAAGGGTAATCACCAGATGGCGCCGGCCAATCGCTCGATCGGCCTCGGCATCCGGTATCTGGTTGATCAGCAACAGCTCACTGACCATCAAAAGCGCCACCAGAGACGCCAGCAGGGCGGTGCTATCGATGCTTGCCCCAAGCGCGATAACGGTGCCCAGCACCATGATGGGGCCAAACCCCATGCCCGGTGCCAGCAGGCACAGTATCGGGGAGCGGGTAATCCAGCGGGTATAGGTGAGCACCAGCACCACACCGGCCGCTCCGAGCACCAGCAGCGGCAGACCCCGCAGCCAGAGAAAATACAGACCGATGGTCACCACCAGCGCGAGTGTGCCCAGACCTGCCCAGAGCACGCGCCGGGCTGCAGACGGCACCTCGGGCAGGGCGCCGCTGCCACCGGAGAACGGGGTGCGCTCGGTGATCATGTCGAGGCCGGAGCGAAAATCGTCGTATTCGTTCAGCAGATTCACCGCCGCATGGGCAAGTACGGCGCCAAGGAAAACCAGAAGGGTGTGTAAAAGTTCGGGCACCTGGCCCTGTTGCCAGGCGACGGCCAGGCCCAGGCCGGCACACAACGGGGCGAGCAGTAAAAAGTTCGGGCGAGACGCGCGGACCACCGCAAGGGTTTCTGACATTGATCAAATCTCCGGATTGCGGAGAAGCTTACACGTAGCCCGCCGCGAATACCAAGCCCAGCACAATGGGCATCACCACCAGACTGCCCAGGTTGCTCAGCAGCACCAGGGAGGCCACAGCGTGGGGTTCCTGTTGATACTGTTCGGCCACCATGTAATTCAGTACGGCCGGTGGCAGCGCGGCAAAGACCCAAAGGCTGGCAACCTGAAGCCCCGGCAGATCCAGCAGGGCGATCATCGGCCAGGCCAGGATCAGTCCCGAGAGCGGGCAGGCGATGGCGCCGATCAGCCCCAGTTTCCAGTCACTGAAATCGACATCCAGCATGCGTACGCCCAGGGCAAACAGCATCAGTGGAATGCACACACCGCCAAGCATGTTCAGGGTTTCCAGCAGCCAACCCGGCAGCGGGATACCAGTGAGATTCACCGCCAGGCCGGCGATGCTGGCGAATACGATGGGCAACCGTAGCCGGCGGATAATGGAGGTGTGGGGGTCCAGCATGTACAGGCCTACCGAGAAGTGCAGCAGCATTTCCACGATGAACAGCACGATGGCCGCAGGCAGCGCCGCATCCCCGAATGCCAGCACCAGAATTGGAATGCCCATGTTGCCGGAGTTGTTGAACATCATCGGTGGCAGGAAGGTTTTCAGGTTCAACTTCAGCAGCCTGGCCACCGGATACAGAATCACACCGGACCCCAGAACCACCACCGTGGCGGCCAGCGCCAGCCAACCGTATTCCTGCAAGGGTGCCTGCTGGTCTGCCAGTACCGCAAACACCAGCATGGGCACGAACAATTCCATGTTGAGCACGTTCAGGCCCTGAATATCCGGTGTCCGGTAGCGCCCGTACAAGGCGCCGCTGCCGGCAATCAGGAATACCGGCAGCATGGTGGAAAGAATCTGGCCAATCATGGAAGGGCTCCGATTATTGTTTTTGGTCAACGCAGGTGACTAATCCGTTAGGTTCGCAAGCATCGGGTGGATTGGGCAAGCGAAATTCATGGCTCTTCGACCAAAGCCGGAGCCAAAGCGTCGGTTGCGACGGCGGCACCGGGCCACCACAATAGCGTTTTCACGGAGACAGCAAGCGGAGCCCCCATGAATGGCAGCGTTTTCGATCAGCCCATCGCCAGAGAGCACACCTGTTCGGTCAAGTTCGACGCCCGCAAGGCAGTATTCGGCCGTGACGATGTGATACCGGCGTGGGTCGCCGATATGGACTTCCCGGCCCCGGAAGCGGTCACCCGTGCTCTGACCGAGCGGGCGCAGCATCCGGTATATGGCTATACCCTTTTCCCGGACAGCCTCTATGAGGCCATGATCCAGTGGTTTGAAAGCCGTCATGGCTGGGGCATCCAGCGAGACTGGATTGTCATGGCACCCGGGGTGGTGCCGTCCCTCAACGCTGCCTGCCTGGCCTTTGCCCAACCCGGAGAGGGCGTGATTATACAGCCGCCGGTGTACCCGCCGTTTTTCAGCTCGGTCAGGGATACCGGCCGGACCGTGATTGAAAATCCGTTGATGGCAGACGAAACCGGTGACTACCGCATGGATCTGGAGCATTTGGAGCAATGCGCCGCCCGGCCGGAGGCCAAGGTATTGCTGCTGTGTTCGCCCCATAATCCGGTGGGACGGGTCTGGCGCGAGGCGGAACTGGTTCAGGTGCTGGACATCGCGCGCCGTCATGGCCTGGTGGTGCTGTCGGACGAGATTCACTGCGATCTTACCTATCCAGACAAGCCTGCTCATCGGGTGTTGGCGACCCTGGCCGAAGGGGATGATGCGCTGATAACGGCGGTTGCGCCGAGCAAGACCTTCAATATGCCGGGGCTGGGCCTGTCGGCCCTGGTGATTCCGGATCCGGAGCGCCGCAAGGCCATGAAAACGGTGTTCGAACGGCTGCACCTGCCGCAGTGTAACCCGTTCAGCATCGCCGGGTTCGAGGCAGGCTATCGCCATGGTGGTCCCTGGCGGGATGATCTGATGGCCTATCTGAAGGGCAATCGCGATTTCGTGGTGCAGGAGGTTGACCGCCGACTCACGGGCATCCGAACCGCGGCGCCGGAAGGCACCTACCTGATCTGGCTCGATTGCCGGGGCCTGCAGCTGGACGACACCGCCCTGAAACGCTTCTTCGTGCAACGGGCGGGGGTTGGCCTCAATCCGGGGCTAAGTTTCGGCAGCCAGGGCAGCGGTTTCATGCGGCTGAACATCGGCTGCCCGAGAGCGGTACTGGCGCAGATTCTCGACCGTATTGAGGCGGCCCTTCAGGGCAGCTGATTTTCCAGGGAGCAGTGATCTTCAACCAGCTGCCAGTGCGGCGGCGTATTCATCCCGGGCATATCGCCGCTGGTCGGGCGGATCGCCTTCCAGATCTTGCCGCCATGGCTGGCTTCGCTGCCCACGGTGTAGCTCTCCGAGAACAGCCACTGGTCGGGCTGCTCGCACAGTTCGTTGTCACTGGACGATTCCGAGGCTGGTGAATCCGGGCTTCCGGTGACCGTGCCTGTCTGCGCTGTTTGCCCGGTTTCTACATCGGACTTGTCGATCGGGGCCGGGGGCGCTGCCTCGCCGGAGCATTCGGGTGCAGAATCGAGCTGTTTCCAGTCGAAGGTAATACCCGGCTCCAGGCCCTGGTGTAGCTCCCGGGACTGGTACCACTCGCCGTCATGGTGCACTACCGCTCCGGCCGGGTAGTAGCGGGATGGCGCCCATTTGGACTCATCCGGGTCGCAGGGGGCTGCCGCGACGTTCAGGGAAAGAGTGGCCAGCATCAGGGTAATGATGGCCGGCCAGGAATATGCAGAGGCGGTTTGCCTAGTCATTCAGCTCTCCTTTATCCAGTGCAGTGACAGGCGGGCGGGACAGACGCCGGCCGGTTCGGGTCGCCAGTATCAGGCCTCCGAGTATCAGCAGTCCACCCGCCAGATGAAACAGGCTGAGGCTTTCCCCGAGGAAAACCACCGCAAGCACAGAGGCATAAACCGGCGTAAGGTACATGAAAATGGCAGCCCGGGCAGGGCCAATACTGTGTACGCCATGATTCCAGAAGGCGTAGGCGAGAATGCCCGGAAAAATCGCAAAATAGATCAGAGGAAGGGCGGTACTTTGTGACAGGGCAAAGCCGCCGCTGAAAAACAGAAAGTCCAGCAGGTAAACCGGCGCGAGAATCAGGGTGCCCAGCAGGATCTGCGTGGTGAGGAAGGTCAGTGCCGGCAGTGGCACCGCCTGCCGGCGCAACAGCACCGAGAACAGGCCCCAGCTGAACACCGCAGCCACCATCACCAGGTCGCCGGGCTGAGCCTGCAGGCCGGTCAGCACGGACACATCGCCGCGGGCAATCACGCACAGAATGCCGGCCAGGGCCATGGCAATGCCCAGTATCTGAATCGGGCGCGTCCGGTCACCCAATAACAGCCAGGCCAGCAGTGCGACAAAAATCGGGATAGTGGCGTTGATCAGCGCGATGTTGGTGGCTGTCGTGGTCATGGCCGCGACATAGAGGAGGGAATTGAAGGCGGCAACGCTGAAGGTGGCCAGTGCAATCATGGACCCGAGGCGCTGACGAATGACCTGCCGGTGGCGCCAGATACCGGGTAAGCCGAACGGCAGGATAATGGCCAGGGCCAGTACCCAGCGCCAGAACGACATGGACAATGGAGGAATGTGCTCGACTGTGCCCCGGGCCACCACGGCGTTGCCGGCCCAGAACAGCGGTGTCAGCACCAGACCGACATAGGCCAGGGTTTGCCCGGAGTTTTGCGTTGTGGCGTTCAGGTCAGACACCCCGTCTCCTGCTGGTTCCGTGCCCATGGAAAACGCCTAGCATACTACTCTCCGGGTACTTGTGCCTCCGTACCTATGTGGTAGGCGGCAAACCCTGCCATCACCACCTGATCCACCGCCATGCCGATGATCCGGCCGTCCGAGGAGGCGCGAATCGGATGCTGTTCGTTGGTGATTGGATCGGCGACATAACCCAGTACCTCGCCCTCGGATACCGTCGCTCCCAGCTTGATTTCGCTGAACAGGATGCCGCCATGCTGGGCCCGGATCCAGGTAGAGTCGTAATACACCGGCTCCGGATCGCCCCAGACAAACATGCGGGAAATCATGCCGTGCTTTTCCATCAGACTATTGAGGCTGTTTACCCCCGCTTCGATCTGGTGTTCCTGGATGCGCAGGGATTCTCCGGCCTCCAGTGTCACGGTGCGGATTCCTGCTTCGGTAGCCGCGGTACGCAACATGCCGGGTGAACCGGAACTGTGAACCACGGCCATCCGGTCAAAGCCCCGGGTGAATTCGGCGACATCCGGATTGTTCATGTCGGCCCGGAGTTGCGGCAGGTTGGTGCGCTTGAGTGACCCGGTGTGAATATCCACCAGCATGTCGCAGTGCCGGATAACGTTGTTAAACAGGGAATGGGCAACGCGGTCTGCCAGTGTGCCGTCCGGGGTGCCGGGGAAATGCCGGTTCAGGTCGCGACGATCCGGCAGATAGCGGCTGCCCTGCTGAAAGCCGGTGAGGTTCACGATGGGCACGCCGATAACCCGGCCACTGAGTTTTTCCGGGTTCAGGTCGTACATGCTGCGACGGACAATCTCGATGCCGTTGAGCTCGTCACCATGAACCGCGCCGGTCAGGCACAGGGTCGGGCCCTGGTTAACGCCATTGACCACCAATACCGGGGTAATCTGGGACAACCCGGCAATCTGAATGCCTGGCGACCAGGCCAGTCGTGTCGCAGTGCCGGGTAGAATTTCCTTGCCCAGCAGTGTGAAACTCTCTGCGGGCACGGGTGCTGCGGGCTCCGGTTCCTTCTCGGCAACATCGTCCGGGGACACCGGGGTGTTGCTCCCGGCCGCGTCGGCTGTCCCGGATTGTGTTTCGGCCTGAGGTTCCGGCTGCGCGGCAGAATCCCCGGAATCGCTTGTCTCGGGCTCCGGCTCCGGCAGCGGGGCCACTTCTTTCAGGTCGATATTGGGTGCAATTTCACGGGGCTTGTTGGCTGCCTCCGGTGCCTCCACCGGGGGGGCCTGCGGGCTGCTCTGTTCGCTGGTTGTCTCAGCCTGGGCGCGTGCCTGCGCAGAGCCCCGGCGGGGTTCCGAGTGCTCAACATCCTCAACGTTTTCATCTTCCGCCAGATCGGCCACCAACAGGGCAGTGGCGTCTGCCTTGGAACTCATTGCCTCAGCCAGCACGGCGGGCGTCGCCAAAACCAGGAGTGATGATGTGAGTGCGCTAGTGATGGAATATCTGAGCCTTGCTCTCAGCATAAGTCCTCAATTACCTGACGATGTGGCCCCAAGGATAGGGATGAGCCTCAATCATGAATACGGCTGTGACAGAGGTTTAATGCCACTTTCATGAAACCGGGCCGAATTTACCCGGTTCAATATGGTGAAATGTCATACCACTGCTATCTTGCAGTGATATGACTGTTTTACGCCCGTCAAGGAGAGAACTGAATGGATCTTTTGCGAATTCTGGTAGCAATTCTGTTACCGCCGTTAGGCGTCTTTTTACAGGTTGGTATCGGCAAGCATTTCTGGATCAACATCCTGCTGACCATCCTGGGTTACATTCCGGGCATCGTGCACGCGGTATGGGTGATCGCCAAGAAGTAGGCTCAGTCTGGCGCGACCACGTGCCAGAGCCCGTCGTCGGCGAACGCCCTGTGTTCGGCTTCCAGCTTCAGCAGGTGCGCCAGCGCTGAGCGGGCGGCCAGGCCGTGAATGGCGGCCGGGACATCGTCATAGGCCCTGGCGGTCAGGTCTTTCAGACTGACCGGTGCCAGCGCCTCCAGCGCCCGCCACACTTTGTGTTCCCGGGACAGCCGGTGGGTGATCAGGTAATCCATCACCGCCGCAGGCTGGCCCATCAGAAAACCATGGGCCGGTGCAATGAAGCGCACAGGCTCGGCCAGCAGATCGTACATGGAATCAATGTAGGCCTTCATATCACCGTCCGGTGGGTTAATCACCACCGTTGATCCCTGCATGATGTGATCCCCGGAAAACAGTAATTCCTGATCCTGCAACAGATAACACAGGTGGTTCGAAGCATGGCCCGGGGTATGCAAAACCTTCAGGATGCCCGCTTCGGTCACAATCAGGTCTTCATGCCCGGGTTGATCATCCGGTGTGAAGCCTTGATCCTGCCCCGCGCCCTCGGGTGCTGGCCAGCCAAATACCCGGCAACCGGTACGTGCCTTGAGTTGGGCCACGGCCGGGGAGTGGTCCATATGGGTGTGGGTAACCACCACCTGATCCACCACACCACCGGTAAGCTCCAGAATTCGCTCGATATGCGCCTCGTTCGCCGGGCCGGGGTCCAGCACCGTAAAACGTTCATGGCCAAGGATATAGGTGTTGGTGCCCGGGCCGGTCATCATCCCGGGGTTCGGCGCGGTCAGCCGGATAACCCCGGCGGCCACCTCCACCGGTTCCCCGGGAACAATCTCCGCACGGGTTGACCCTTCACCTTCCGGATCCAGCTTGACTGCCTCGTCATAGGCCGGAGCGTTGGGTTCCAGCATCACCGGCTTGCCCTTGCGCACTGCCGGCCAGGGCTGATCCGGAAACGCCTCCGGGGGATTGGCGTGGGCATAACGCATCATCTCGCCGGTCGTGCCGAACTCACTCAATACCCGCAAGGTCCGGATCGTCGGTAACCCCAGCAACCGGGCACCGGCCCGATGTTCTTCAAGCGCCTGAGCCGGCGCAATCCAGACGTGATCAATGGTTTCGGTACCATCATGGCTCGCCACCTGGCCTTCCGGCGCCACCGCTACAAAAAACCGGGTATCAAAACGGCGCGGCGGCCCCGGTGGCGTCACCCAGTGGCTCAGATACGCCAACCGGTCCAGCGGCACCGTCAAACCATGCTTCGCACACAACTGCGCCAGCGAAATCTCCTCCTGAAACAACGCCATTCGCTCACTGTGAACCCCGTGATCGGCGCCAATCAACTGACCGGACGCATCCTGAGCCAGCAGAATCCCCGCCTCTTCAAAACACTCCCGAACCGCCGCCAGCATGTAATCCGCCCCGCCTTCATCCAGACTCATGGTCTGACTGATGTCGGCGTCCTCCACACCCACCACATGAGCCCGCCCCTCCGGCTCCTGCGCATTCACCGCACCCCCCGGGAACACGTAATAACCGGGCAGGAACACCGCATCCCAGGTGCGCTGCAGAAGCAGGACTTCAATACCGTTATCGGTATCACGGGTCAGAACCAGGGTGGCGGCGGGGCGGATGTTCATAAGGCTTCTCAGCGTCTTGTTAGTGTTTTTGGTGCGCGCAGAACGTCAGCGTGGGGATTGGGGATGAGCTTTCCAAAAATTTGCGGAGCCAGGGATGGCGGAGCAGAAGCGCCACATGGATGTGCCGAAGGAGCGGTTTTTGGAAAGCTCATCCCCAAGCGCCACAAACGCCAGCTTAAATGCGCATAGTTGTTAGCAAGATACCCGAACAACCCACAGGATGAGAAGCGACAAAGGTCGGAGTATGATGCACCCCCATTACTCAATCGCACCCCAGGGGACCCCAAAGTGGCCAGAATCAAACTCGACTTTCCCGACACCGCCTTCACCTTCGAAACCCGCCTGCCGGTCCGCATTACCGACATCAACGGCGCCAACCACCTGGGCAACGACGCGCTGATCTCCATGCTGTCTGAAGCGCGCGCCCAGTTCCTGGTGGAGCACGGCATTGAAGAGGCGGGCCACGATGGTGTGGGCATCATCGTCACGGATCTCGCTACCATGTATCAGGGAGAGTCCTTCTACCCGGACCTGCTGCGCTTTGAAGTGGGGCTGATGGATTTCAACAAATACGGCGGTGATTTCGTGTTCCGGGTCACCAAGGCCGACAGCGGGCAACCAGTGGCGCTGGCCAAGTACGGTTTCGTGTTCTTTAACTACCAGAGCCGGGAAGTAACCCCCATGCCCGAGAGCTTCCGCGCCCGGTTTGCCTGAGTATTACCCCTGCTGGCGCAACCGGCTCATACCCTGGCGATACAGGCTATAGGCCATGGTGCCGGCCAGCAGGTTGCCCACCAGAGCGCCGGACATCAGCCCGGTCAGCCCGGCCAGTTGCCCGCCAACCCAGAGCAGGGGCAGATAGCAGGCGAATAGCCGCAGGGTGGAAATCAACAGTGCGCGCATGGGCATGCCCAGCGCGTTGTTGACTGACACCATCAGAATACACACGCCAAGCCCGCTGTAGCTCAGCGGCACTCGCAGCAGATAGCTCACCAGAATGTCCTGTACTCCGGCATCGCGGCTGAACAGGCCAGAGACGAAGCCGGAGGCGGCCAGCCAGATCAGCCCGATGGCCAGCTGCCAGATCACGATAAAGCGCACCGCAATGCGAACCAGCTTGCGGATCTTCTCGACTTCTCCTGCCCCCAGCATGCGGCCGATCATTGGCGGCATGGACATGGTCAGGGCCAGCACTACCACAATGGAGAAGAACTCCAGGCGGGTGCCCAGGCCCCAAGCGGCCACCGCGGCAGAGCCGAACCCTGCCACCAGTGCCGTGGCCAGCATGGCTGAGATAGGTGGCATCAGCTGGCTGACCATGGCCGGCGCCATGATGCCGCCGAGCTGGCGTACAGCCTGAGCCAGTTGCAGCTGGAGCAGGTCGAATCTTAGCCACTGGCGTTTGAGCAGGGTCGGGTAGACAATCAGCGCGCCAATGCCGAAGGCGGTGATGGTGGCCCAGGCGGCGCCGGGCAGACCCCAGCCGAACACGAAGATGTACAGCGGGTCCAGGGCGATGTTGAGCAGGCTGGTGATGATCATCATGTAGCCCGGCAGGCGGGTGTCGCCATTGGCGCGGCACACAGCGTAACTGAAGTAGACCATGGCGCCGGTCCAGGCGGAGAGCAGCCAGGGTGCCCAGTATTCCCTGATGACTGGCCGCAGGGCCTGTTCGGCGCCGAGCAGGTCTAGGATCAGGTTTTGCAGGAGCCAGACCGACAGGCATAGAAGGAAAGCCAGGCCGGCCCCAATGGCGACCACCAGGCCGCCCAGGCGTTGGGCGCGCATGTCGTCGCCCTGGCCCAGTGTGCGGGAGATGATGGCGGTGGTGGCAATGCCCAGCCCTACGTACATGCCGCTGACCAGTTGTTGCATGGGCACGGTAAAGCCCAGCGCTGCCAGCGGGTCGCGGCCGAGTTGGCCGACGAAGGCGCTGTCGGTGAGCTGGAAGGTCATCAGCGAGAGCACGCCGAAGAGCATGGGCCAGGTCATGTGGTAGAGCTGGCGGCCCAGGGAGGCGTTTTGCAGGTGGTTTTGCACGTTAGCTTGAGGGCCTTGGTATTGAGTGTGGCGGGGATTCTAGCAGTTCTTGTGTCGGGTGCATGCACTCGGCTCAGATGCAAGCGACCGAGCGGGGTGGGCTTTCCAAAAAACGCTCCTTCGGCACATCCATGTGGCGCTTCTGCTCCGCCATCCCTGGCTCCGCAAATTTTTGGAAAGCCCACCCCACCCGGTCACCCGGACGGCGGTGCAATACCCTGTACTCTATCGATCAACAGGGGTTTGGAGGTTCAATGAATATCAGAGCACACTCAAAGCCGCATCGTAATCCGGCTCGTTCTTGATCTCGTTGACCAGTTCGCTGTGGATTACCTTGTTGTTCTCGTCCAGCACCACCACCGCGCGGGCGCAGAGGCCGGCGAGGGGGCCGTTCTGGATGGCCACGCCGTAGTCCTGCTGGAAGCTGTAGTTGCGGAAAGTGGACAGGGTTTCCACGTTTTTCAGGCCTTCGGCGCCACAGAAACGGGAAGCGGCGAAGGGCAGGTCGGCGGAGATAACGAGTACTACGGTGTTGTCGAGGTTGCCGGCTTTTTCGTTGAACTTGCGCGTGCTGGCGGCGCATACACCGGTGTCGATGCTGGGGATGATGTTGAGGATTTTGCGTTTGCCGGCCCAGTTATCGAGTTTGACTTCTTCCAGTCCGCTGCTGGTCAGGGTGAAGGGCGGTACGTTGTCGCCCGGCTGGGGGAATTTTCCGCTCAGTTCAATGGGATTGCCGTCGAGGGTGACGTTACTCATATGCTGCTCCTGAGTTTGTTGAGAGTTCCTTGGCTTTACGTTCTGCAACTTACTCTGTGTAGCTTACTTTGGATGACTTTTCATCCCCGACTTTAGCTGGATCATGCTCGTGCGAGCCTCTCAGGCGCTGGCTTTTCCGGTTTCGAAGGCTTTCGCCGGGTAGCGCTGTACCAGCAGCAGGTAGCCGATCATGGCCAGTCCGGCGCAGGTGGCGATGACGGTGGCCATCACCAGAGGGGTGCCATTGTGCAGGGCTCCGACGATGGCGCCGGCGATGGCGGCGGCGCTCATCTGGATAAAACCAAAAAGCGCGGAGGCGGAGCCGGCCATGGTGGGGAAGTTGGCCAGGGCGCCGGCCATGCACTGGGGCAGTACCAGACCGGTACCGGCCATGAAGATGGCCTGGGGAATCATTACCGCCCATGGGCTGTAAACCTGTTGGTAGGCCAGAAGCGCCATGATGGCTCCGCCGGCCAGAGCGGTGATCAGACCGTAGAACAGGATCTGATCCGGCCCTAGGAAGCGCGCCAGTCGGATGGAGCCCAGATTACCAGCGATGTAGCCCACGACGATGGCGGCGAAGTAGAAGCCGAAGTGCTCCGGCTGAACCCCCAGTACGTCAATCAGCACGAAGGACGCGCCAGACAGGAAGGCAAACAGCCCGCCGTAGATGGCGGCGTTGGTCAGGGTGTAGCCAATGAAGCTGGCGTCGGTGCTGATGCGCCGGTAGTTGGCGAACAGGTGGCACAGGCGCAGGGGCTGGCGATACTCCGGTTTCAGTGGCTCGGGGATGCCAAAAGCGGTGACCGCCGCCATGACCAGGGCGTAGCCGCCCATAGCGATGAAGATCCAGTGCCAGCTGAGACCGCCGACCATCAAGCCGCCCAGGGTAGGGGCCACCGCCGGTGCCAGGGCCATGATGCTGGCCAGCAGGGCAAGGATTTTGGCGGCTTCCCGGGGCGTGTAAATGTCGCGGATGATGGCGCGACCGAGCACAGGGCCGGCAGAGCCACCCAGGGCCTGAAGGAATCGGAACAGCTGCAGGGTTTCAATGTTGGTGGCCAGGGCGCAGCCGATGCTCGCAACAGTAAAGAGCAGAAAGCCGCCGATCATGATGGGTTTGCGGCCGAAGCGGTCGGCCAGCGGCCCACAGATGAGTTGTGCGATGGCGAAGCCGGCCAGGTAGACGCTCAGGGTAAGCTGGACCTGGTCGGT
>NPIE01005310.1_pt1 | contig 16741 bp, 9 predicted proteins | sample 8637661 | NCBI WGS metagenome assembly NPIE01 (sample SAMN07420842, study PRJNA396082) | bioreactor metagenome | isolation source: sample BA12 brine-fed electro-methanogenic bioreactor BA | place: Japan: Kochi | collected 2016-12-09 | reverse complement strand
CCGTATCCTCCGCGGTGAAGATAATCGAGTCCTCCGCTGTGCCGATGGCTTTGAGCACCGCCGCCGAATCGACGCAGAATTTGTAATGCCCCTGGAATATGACCTCCACCCCCGGCCCGATTCGCAGGCTGTCGCCGGAGGGCACGCATACCGAGTCCGTAACGTAATATGGCGACCCGGTCGAATCCCACACCCCCGACACCTCGCCGGAGACATAGGTCTGCGCGAACGCGGCTGAGACAGCGGCTCCCACGATTAAGGTTATCAAAGCGATTTGAAAAAAGCGTTCCCGAGTTCTCATAATCCTCCTTTGGAAGATTGCTTATGTTCATTGAAATAATACGGCAGTATCATTCCAAAGTCAACCGAATATTTCAGATTGAGGAACACGGTGTTTGGAAATCGCTTTTTCAAGATAAAGGGGGAAAGAAAGCTCTTTGGAATTTTGAGATAGGTCTTCGGGGATAAACTTCTCCCAACTACAAAACTCGGAGAGGCCGGGATTCGAACCCGGGATACCTTGCGGTATACACGATTTCCAGTCGTGCTCCTTCGGCCAGCTCGGACACCTCTCCAGTTTTTCAATCCATCGGCATTTCCGCCGATTGTGGGCTGGAATATATTCAAAACCCCCTTTCCGCGCAAGGGGAAAAATTAAATCGGCGAAAAAAACTCTTTGTTAAACTTATGTTAATAATGCTGATTCCTATTGTTTTTGCCTTTGCAACTGGATAAATTGATATTGATGATTTGAAACTAAGGAGCATTTTATGGTCAAAAGAGTGAACATAATCGGAGCCGGAATAGCCGGATTGTCAGCGGGATGTTATCTTCAGATGAACGGCTATGAGACTCGTATCTTCGAGCTTCACGACATCCCCGGCGGGCTTTGCACATCTTGGAAACGCGGTGATTATACCTTCGACGGATGTATTCACTGGCTGGTCGGTTCGAACCCTTCGGATGGTTTCTATCGACTCTGGAGTGAGCTAATCGATATGGATTCGCTTAGATTCATCGAATATGACGAGTTCGCGCGAATCGAAGATGGTGAAGGGGGATGTATCCGTTTCTTCAGCAACATCGACCGTCTTGAAAACGAGCTTATGGGAAAAGCGCCCGATGACACATCTGTTATCAAAGAGTTCACCAATGCCATTCGCAAGTTGACCGGTTTCAATGGCGGGATGTCAAAACCCCGCGAGATGCAGAACTTTATGGATGGCTTTCGGTCGGGAATCACGATGTTGCCATACATGAATATCTTTCGTAAATGGATCAAAGTGTCAGCAGGAGAGTTCGCTTCGCGGTGCACTAATCCTTTGCTTCGGCAAAGCTTCGAACAGGTTTTCATTCCGGAGTTATCGGTATTGTTTCTTATGATGACAATGGCATGGTTCAGCAAAAAGAGCGCGGGTTATCCCATCGGCGGGTCGCTGATGTTCGCCCGGGAAATCGAGAAAAGGTATTTGGATCTGGGCGGGAAAATCGAATATGGCAAGCGTATCGAAAAGATCGAGACGAAAGACGGCATGGCTGTAGGTGTCATAGATGAAGAGGGTGTTCTGCACGAATCGGATATCGTCATTTCCGCCGCCGACGGGAACGACACGATTTTCAATATGCTGGGCGGGGAGTTCATCGACGAAGGACTTCGCAAATACTACAGCGAATACTCCACCTTCTCTTCCTATCTTCAAATCGGTCTGGGCGTTGGAATAGATTTGTCCGAGCATCCGGTTTACACGATTTTACCCCTCGTAAAACCCCTCGTGGTAGATGACGAAACTACAGTCGAACATATCGATTTCCGTATCTTCAATTTCGACCCGACTCTGGCTCCCAAGGGCAAAAGCGTGTGCCAGTCTTTAGTCATGACTTACAACCATGAGTATTGGGTCAAGTTGAGGCAGAATGACTATGCCGAATACAAAGCGCAGAAACAGCGTATCGCGGATACTGTTATCGACGCCGCGGAAAAGCGATTCGGAGATATTCGCGCAAATATCGAAGTCATAGATGTTTCATCGCCCGCTACGGTAATTCGATATACCAATAATTGGCGCGGCAGTTTCGAAGGGTGGATGTTGACGCCTAAAACTGGTTTTTTCCGTATTCGAAGGGAGTTACCGGGATTGTCGAATTTCTTCATGGCCGGACAATGGGTTGAACCGGGAGGCGGTCTGCCCACTGCTTTGACGTCGGGAAGGGAGATAGCCCAATTAATCACCCACCGCGACGGGAAAGATTTCGAAACCTCAAGGTAAACTACGAGTGAGTTTATTCTATCGCTTCGCCGTCGAGAATGTTCGTCTTTTTGGCGCGATGGCCGGATATCGCCCAGATAATCCCGCCTATTACTCCGCAGATTATGCTGGTGCCGAAAAAGACCAGGGAGACCAGAAGACCTTTTGCCTCCGAAGCTCCCCATATCGCAAAAAAGTAGCTGAAACTCGCCTCGCGGACACCCAGGGCGTTCAGGGAGATGGGAATCAGGGAGATTACCCATATCAGCGGAACGAAGCAATAATAGGCGCTCCATGGAATTTCCGCCACTCCTGCGATTCGCGCGACGACATAGACAAAAAATATCAGGGAGCCTTGATAGAGGACGCTCAGCAGAAGTCCGCCGATTAGCGCTCTTTTGTCCTTGCGAAAATGGCGGACGGCTTCCACGAAATCGGCTATTTTGAGGCCTACGCCAAAAGGCAGTTTGCCGAGGACTTTGCGAATAAAAGTCTCCAGATTGAGGAAAATGAAGACGATTGTGCCCGCCCAGAATGCGGCATTGAGAAGAAGAATCACCAGGGGCAACGGCGCGGGCGGCCGAACTATGGGCAGAAAAATCAATGCGATGAGAAGTGTTCCCAGAAGACCGGCTAATCTTTCCGTGGCGATGCTGGCGTAAACCTCGGACATTCTACCGTGGGTCTTACCGGCCGAATAACCTCGGACGACATCCCCCCCCACCCCGCTGGGCAGGAAGTTATTGAAAAAATAGCCGACCATGTAAAGCTCGACCCCTTTGAAAATACTCTGCTCGATGCCGTGCGCTTTGAGGAAAACCCGCCATCGCCAGCTTCCGAAGAAGACTGTTCCTATGAAAAGCAGGGTCAGCGGCGCGAAAGACCAGAGGGGAAATTCCCGCCCGGCGATGATGAAGTTTTCGAGGTCTATTCGGGTCAGAAGAAAATAGAGCAAAGCCGCGCTGATGCTGACTTTGACCGCGAGGGTAAGACTGCTTTTCAGTTTTTGGTTCATATCACCATGTCGAATCTACGAGGTTGCTGGGAATTGTAACCCAATCGCGCTGACGGCGACCTATCTCTTTCAGGAAAGCGCGGAACAGGGGGCCGCTCTCGAACTCGGCGTCAGGAAGAATCTCCTTGACCGCCTTCGCGAGGGAGGGTTGAATGTCGTCGTAAAGGTATTCCAGTGTTTCTTCGAGTTTGATTCTGGGCATATTTTCCTCTCATTCGTAAAATACTTCGATAAGCCGCAGTCCCTTTCCGGGGGCGACTTCGTAGGGATATTTTCTCTCGCCGGTGCGCACCATCAGTCCGAACTGGCCGGGGGAGAATCTTCCTCGGATGCAGTCCAGCTGTGCGCCTACGAGGGAACGCACCATTGTATGCAAGAACCGGTTGCCCTCGATAGCGAAAACCATGCCGGTTTCGTCTATCTGCCATTGGGCAAGGGTGATTTCGCATTCGGGGTTATCGGGGATTTCGGATTTGCGGGCGAAGGCGGAAAAATCGTGAACGCCGACTATTCTTCCGGCGAGGTCATCGAGGACCATTTGCACCATGGGGAGAAAGTCGGGCATGGGAATCCGATGGGCGGAATTGCGGAATTCGGGGTGTTTGTCGAAGATGATTCGATATTCGTAGCGTTTGCCCCGCGCGGAGTATCTGGCGTGGAAATCATCGGGGACTTCGGCGATTTCGCGGACAGCGATATCATCCGGCAGAATGGCATTGAGCTTATATTCGAGGTCGCCAAGCTCGAACTTATCGGAGATATCGGTATGGGCGACCATTCCGAGAGCATGGACACCGGCATCGGTTCGGCTGGAACCTGTAACGGACATCGGCTGGTTGAAAAGGGTTGAAAAGGCTTTTTCGATTTCGCCCTGAACCGTTTTGCAGTCAGGTTGAATCTGCCAACCGGAGTATTCTGTTCCGTCGAAGGATATTTTCATTCGAACTCTCATAATGACTAAAATAATCGGATGTTCGTTCAAGTCAAGGGATTATATCGCGGTTTTTGGAACAGGACTGAGAAATGGCGAAGGCTATTAATGTATTTTTAAAATACTTTATTGACATTATGAAATCTTCGTTTATTTTTGACTGATGAATGTTACTTCGATTTTAAGGAGCATATATGTTGAGAATGAATCGTGTTTTAGTGATAATCGGCCTGTTGATAAGCATTTCAGGCTGTTTTGCGTTTACGAATCTGGGCAGGGATTTCTACCTTGCATATCCCGCTAACGCCGAGCGGGAACCCGGCGGAGACCCCCTTGCCGCTTACAATGGGATGATAATCCTCACATCGACTTTCGCTACTACCGGCACGGTTCAGAACTGGGACGGCAGTTGGTCAGCTCCCTTTTCGATTCCACCTAACGGTGTAACCACGGTAGTTATCGATACTTCCCATTGGATTAGCACGTCGGAGACAATTCATCGGAAAGCCCTGAGGATTCAATCCGACAGGGATATTTCGGCATATTTTCTGGCTTATGAGACCCCCGGCTCTACCAACGACATGGCGCTGGTTTACCCCGTCCCCAGTCTGGGAACAGAATATATCACGATGTGCTGGAAGGACAACATCCCCACTTACGATCCGCTGATATTAGACCGGGGTCCGAGCATGTTCATTATTATCGCCCCCTTCGATGATACGGATGTCGAGATTACGACATCTGTTCCTACCGAAGGCGGCCGCCCTGCAGGAGTTCCCTGGAGTATAACTCTCAATAGTTACGACGCCTATCAGGTATTAGCAAATTCTCCAAATTCATCAACTCTCTACGATCTCACAGGCTCGATAATTACTTCTGACAAACCCATTGCAGTTATATCGGGCAACCAGCTGGCACTCGTTCCGGACGAGGTTATGGCCGCGGACTATCTTATCGAGATGATGCCGCCTGTTTCGACATGGGGAAATACTTTCAACGCGTTCCCCATCGAGGAGAGAAACTACTGGCAGGAAGATGTTTTGAAGCTGGTGGCTTCTGAGAATGCAACCAACATATCTATTCAAGATGCCGGCGGGACAACGAATATCGTGCTAAATCGCGGCGAAACCTTCGAGTGGAGCGGCGATCCTTGCACCCCTGGAAGCTGGCTTTTCGACGGCGACTGCGATGGCCCCACCCTGGATAGTCCCACGAGGATAACATCGGATAAACCCATACTTTGCGGTCAGCTTATGATGGGCGGCACCATGGTGAGCCGAACAGATATTCTCGGCTTTTATACCGATCCTTTGGGAGACCCTGCATTCATGCTTATACCTGCCGAAGAGCAGTATTCGGAGAGATATATTTTTCTGACGCCCAGTGGGTATAACAATGACTTCTTGAATGTGGCAATTCCTGCAGGTTTCGAAGGGACAATTACTCTCGACGGCGGCCCGCCGACATATACCGGCGCCTGGTTCAACATTCCCGGGACAACATATCGCGGGGCGAGAATATCCCTTAACCCGGGAGGACACGTTTTACAAGCCGACACTACTATGATGATTCAGATGTATGGTTTCGACTCCAACTGGGCATCTTACGCCGCTGTCGCCGGACAGAACCTGGTGCCCATCAACGCCGAGTTCGCCATCGTTAAGTTCTGTCTCGAAACACCAACATATAGCGGAACTCAGACCACCTGGCGTATCGTTGTCGTTCAGAACGGCGGCGATCCTTCGACAGGTTTAACTATTGCTGATACCCTGCCTCCGGGATTCCATCTTTCTACGATACCTCCCGTTATCGAACTCTTCGGCACAGCTACTAGAACTTCCGTCGTCGATCCTTCGCCGGGCGACGATATTCTCGAGTGGGGGGAGTTTAGCACAAACGTCGGGGATTCCATCGTTATTACTTTTGTGGCTGATATAGATTTCGGCGTTGTCGGCCTGTTTAATAACGGCGTTGCCTGCGAGAATGATTCCGGATTCGGAATAACCAATGGCGGCGGCCTTGTAGGCACTCAGGACGATGTTTTGGTGCTTATGCCAGCAGAACCTGCGGCTCAGGCAGGCAGAGATACTATTATCTGCGAAGGTATGAGTGTAACTCTCGGTGGATATCCCGCGGCAAGCGGCGGTGTTCCGCCTCTCACAGTTTCCTGGACAAGTGATCCTCCCGGATTTATCAGTTCAGATGACAACCCCGTGGTATCTCCCATCGTTCCCACGACTTACCAGCTTGTTGTTACTGACAGCCTCTCCCAATCCGATACGGACTGGGTTTTCATCGACATCTCCCCCTCCCCCTTCGCGGATATTGTAATCCCAAATCCATGCGGACTGGTAACATCATGCGAATTCCAGGAATTCCAGTGGATTATCGTCGATACAACAGTCGGCGTCCGCGCGGAATCGACAATCGTGAATGTTAACGGCACGGAGTATTATCCCGGCGGCCCTGTAACCACGACCACTTCAGGCGATACTACTTTCGTAACTTACACTCCGCCCTCAGCATGGAGCCACGGCGAAATCGTTTACGGCGAGCTTGTTCAGGGTATGAACAACGCTTACTGCTGGACTTCTGTCGAGCCATGCAGTTTCATAGTCGATTTGGAGCCGCCGTTAATTACAGATACTATTCCGGCAAACGGCGATACACTCTTCGAAGCCGACCCCGGAATTTCTCTGACGATCGAGGATACTCCCGCGGGAGTGGATCCGGAGAGCTTCGATTATATCACTATAACAGTCGATGGCGTGCCTGTAACAGGCTGGACGATTGACTGGACAGACCCGACATTGACCATCGACGGCCTCACATTCAGCTCGGGCGATACCGTTGTGATATGCCTCGACAGCCTTTTCGACGCACCGGGTTACGATTACTGCCCGCCAAACGATACGAGCTTCTGCTGGGAGTTTTACATCATCATGACCACTCCGGAAGCCTGGATTATCGAGCCTGTGGATTTGAACACCGACGGCGTGGCGGCATCGGCATGCACATGTCAGCCGGTGATTTTCCATCTCGAGGACGAGCTGGGAATCGACGAATCGACCATCGAGCTGACCATCGACGGCACTCTGATAACCATCGCCGACCCGCGGCTTAGTTATGTGGGCGATCAGCTAATCTTCCAGCCCACGACGCCATGCTGGACAGAGGGGACGCATACATACAGCCTCATGGCCTCGAACATCATAGGCGCGCCTTTGCCCGCACCCGTATCTGGCGATTTCGTAATAGACCTTTCTCCGCCATATTTCACGGGAATTACACCTGCACCCGGCAGTTTTGTTGGAGCGACTCCTACAATCTCACTGGATGTTACAGACGACGGCCTCGGTTTGGTCGATGGCGACGTTTATATTACCATCGACGGCGTTTCCTATCCGCCCGGCACGACTGGAATTACATGGGACGGAACAACTTATACGGCTAATATTGCCACCCTCGGTCTTACGTATTCCGATGGGGACATTATCGACATCTGCCTTTTGGGCGCTCATGACAATCCCGACTATTGCGATTCGAACTATGCGGATACCTGCTGGACATTGGTTGTCAATCTCGCATCGCCCATAGCCACTCTGGAAAATCCGCCCATCGGCACTATCAGCGCCTGTTCCAATCAGGGCGTTCTGTGGTTTGTAGAAGCCTCTAATGGAATCGACCCCGCAACCGGCTTCGTCGATGACGGCACGACGGTTTATGACATGACCTCACCGGAGATGAGCTATCTTCCCGTCTCGCCCACATCGGGCTTCTACGAATTCATACCAACCACCGCCTGGGGAGCTTTGGATTGGCTGACTATTTGCCTATACGGCGTCGAAGACTCCATGGATCATGTGATGATGGACACCGTCTGCGCGGAATTCCGCATGGACCTTCTCCCACCGGAAATTTACGGCATTACTCCAGCGCCTGGAACTGAAACACCGACCACGGAACCGTCGATATACTTCTGCCTCAGCGATACTGTGGCCCTGATCGACGGCGATTCAGTGGAACTTATCGTCGATGGCGTCCCTTATTCCTTCGGCTCCGGCTGGATAACCGACGACACCTGCCTCACCTGGAACGCTGTCGATTGGGGAGTTTCATTCTCGGTGAGCGATACGATTACGATATGCCTTCACGCCGCCGATAATCCTGATACATGCCAGGCGAACGCTCTCGATACATGCTGGACTTTGATTATGCCTCCGCCCAGCGTCCACGCTCACGCCGGCGTCGATGTTACAATCTGCCCCGGACATTCTATCACGCTTGGATGCACACCTACGGGTTACAACGGTGTCGAGCCATACACATATTCGTGGTCGAGCATTCCCGCGGGCTTCTCCAGTTCCGATGCTAACCCGGTTGTAAGTCCTATGACTACTACAACTTACATCGTCCATGTAACCGACGACGCCCTTATTCCCACCGAGGACTACGACACGATAACCGTAACCGTCGATTTCGTTCCGGTAGGCGCGCCGGTTCTGGTCTCCCCCATTGCGGGCAGTCTGATACCGCCATCGCCGACTTCGACTAATCTCGTTTGGAACACCCCTTCGGGAACGGGCACTTTCGTTTACGATGTCATTGTCGATGGCGCGGTTGTGGCTACGGATATCGCGGATACTTTCTACGCAGTCGATTTCCCCTGCGGCGAAACGCACACCTGGGCAATAATCGGGAAGAATTTCTGCGAGAGCGAACTCTACTTCTGCGAAGTTGATACCCTCGGCGACTCGACCTACATCTACTTCGACGACCCGGACACCCACTATGCCGTCTCCGCCGATTCGGGCAGAGTCTTCTCGACTTATCCCTGCGGCGGGCCGGTGCCGAGTGTCATTCGCCCGCTGGACGGCACATTTACAGCCTGCGATCCGGAAAGCATCATCATTCAAATAGACGATACATCGGGCATTGTCGAGGCGACTATCGAGCTTGAAGTTGACGGCACTTCTTACGCCACCTCCCACGCTTTCCTGAGTTTCATCGCGCCGAATACTCTCATCTTCTCCCCCGGCGCGGGTTTCTGGAGCGACGGCGATGTCGTGAACGTCTCCCTGCTTCACGCCGAGAATGTTTACGGCGTAGATTTGGCTTCGCCCTTGACCTTCAGCTTCACAGTGGATTACACGCCTCCGGTTTTCAGCGGACTTACGCCTCCCGCCGGCGGATATGCACCGGGATTCGTTACAACGGCATCCTTCGATGTTACCGACCTGCTTAGCGGCGTCGATCCCTCGACTGTCTGCATCTCTGTCGATGGACCGGGGTATCTCGACACCTACTGTGTCGGCGACCCATGCGTTACCTGGGACGGCGTCGCCGAGAACTTCGAACTCGATCTCACATGCGCGGGTTACGATTTCGACCGTGGCGACACTATCACCTTCTGTGCTATAGCCGGGGATTCACCCGACTATTGCGACGCCAACTTCGACACGACCTGCTGGACTATCGCCATCATCGACTGCGACATGATATTGACTATCGATATTCCAGACCAGATACTCTGCGGCGTTGACGATACCAGCTTCGTGATTCCGGCGACCGTTACCGACGGCACCCCGCCCTATTCCTACAGCTGGGAACCCTCTGGTCTTTTCGACGACCCGACGGTCGAGGACGGCCTGATTAACCTCATAGGCCCGGGAGCACAGTATTTCACCCTCACCGTTACCGACTCTACCGGTTGCGCGGTTCGCGACAGCATATTCATCGGGTTAAGCAATCCGGTCGCGAACGCCGGGCATGATATCACCGTCTGCCCCGACGGCGTCGCGTCGGTGGGTTGCGACCCGATTCTCACCGGAAGCGTCGTTCCGCCGGTGGATACGAGCTGGTTCGATATGGAAGGCTCCCTTGTGCACACGGGATGGCCCTTCATCTACGACCCGACCGAAACCGACACCTTCGAGCTGGTCATTACGGATTCGATTGGATGCACGAGCATCGATTCCGTCATCGTGTATTACGACCACGAGGCTCCCGGCCCCTTCAGCTGGCACTCCCCGGAGCCGGACGAGATAGTCGATATCGGCATGGTCGAACTCTGCTGGGAAATGCCCTCTGGCACAGCGCCCATATACTTCGATGTCATCATCGACGGCTCTCCGGTTGTCGTGGGAATCACCGATACATGCTACTCCGTCGGTCCGTATCCATGCGGGGTTACCCATTTCTGGTATATCGAGTCGTATAATTATTGTTATCCCATCGATTGCGCCGGAGATACTATCTGGGCGGATAGTTTCTTCACAGGTATCGTTATCGAAGGCGACAGCTTCGCGGGCGGTTTCGATCCGCCATTCCACACGGAACCCTGTCCCACCGGAACGCCGGAGATAATCGAGCCACTCGCGAACACCTATTCGGCGTGCGACGACCAGCCGATAATCCTCGAAATAGTCCTGCCAGACAGCGGGCTCCCATTGCTCGCAAGTTCATTCATTCTCGAGGTCGAGGGCACGGAATACACAGTCGATGGCGTTACCCTCGATTGGACCGCACCGACTTTAACTTTCACTCCGCCAGCGCTATGGACTGACGAACAAGAGGTAAATGTCTGCCTGAATCAGGCCTTTGACAGCGATTCCAACACTGTAAACGAGCTTCCATTCTGCTGGAGCTTCTTCATCGATCTCGCCCCGCCGGTGCCGACAGTCGTTACGCCGCCGCTGGTTGATCAGACATCGACCCCGGGAAGCTTCGAGTTCACCCTCACCGACGCCGGAAGCGGGGTTAATCTGACAACAATCGTCGCTCTCGTTGGAACGGATACCGGGCCTTTGACGCCATATTCCGTCGATTTTACTATCCTCAACTATGCTCCTCCTTTCCTGACCTTCGATGCGTCTGCCGCGGGCGAAAGCTGGGTTGCGGGCGATTCCATCGTTATCGACATCGTTGCCGGCGACACGCCTCATTACTGCGATCCCAACATCGACACCACTCATTTCGCGTGGTTCTTACGGGATCCCAACGCACCGGTGCCGACAATTATACGCCCCGATTCCGGCGATTATACTGCATGCGACCCCGACAGCATCGTCCTCGAAATAATCGACCCGGACGGCGTAGTCGAAGCATCCATCGAGCTTGTGGTCAACGGCGTTCCATACACCACCGCTGACGGCGAACTCACCTGGAACGACCCATATCTCATCTTCAGGCCATCACCGCCGTGGACGGACGCTACCGTAGTAAATGTCAGCCTGACCCATGTCGAGGATATTTACGGCAACGACATCTCGGCCAGCGTCGATTGGTCCTTCACCGTCGATCTCTCCGCGCCGATCGCGGACATGATTCTGCCTATCCCCAACGGCCAAACCAGCGACCGCGAACAGGACATCGAGATAGACATCGACGAGACCCTTTCCGGCGTGGATATCGCAATGGCGGAACTCACGGTCAACGGAATCTCATACACCGACGCCGATTTCACATGGACTCCCGACGGCAGTGGCGGAGGACTAATCGTCTTCCGGCCGGAAGAAGCTGGTATCAGCTTCGTTTCGGGCGATACCGTCGATGTAAACCTGATTGTAGGCGATTCACCGGATTGGTGCGACCCCAACGTCGCCGAGTTCGACTGGATTTTCTACCTCGAACCGGAGGTTACATGCGCCGTCCTGCCGAACCCCTTCACCCCCGACGGCAACGACATCAACGACATCGCCATGTTCACATATCCCAATATGATGAGCGCGCCCGCGACGATAATCATCTATGATATGCGAAACATCGAGATATGGCGTAGCGAAGCGCCGATACAGACCCGTTTCGACGAGGCCATCGGCAGGCTCTGGAACGGCAGAGACACCGAGGGCAAAGCCGCCTTGCCGGGATTGTATCTATATGTGATAATGATCGACGGCGAGATTATCTGCAACGGCACCCTGGTGCTTATGCGATAGACATTTGCACAAACAAATAACGATGGGGGCGCGATGATTTGCGCCCCCAGTTTTTAGAATAAGATTTTTCCTTATAAAACAAATATTTTCTTATCGCAAATTACCCTTTTGTCAAGAATCGAAGTCTATTCGGGACGATAAGGACTCTCGGTCACTTTTTCAAAAAAGACAGTGAAATCTGCCAAGAACTCAGTCGCATGCGTCGAAAACTTGCTCCCATGTGTCGTTCACTTTAAGTGAATGGCACCTGAGTCGAAGTTTTCGTCAAATGGGCCGAAGTTTTTCTTGACTGGGTCAAAGTGTTCTATACACGGGAGCAAGTTTTTCTTGACTGCGGCGAAGTGTTCTATACACGAGAGCAAGTTTACGGCACATGTAACGAAGTTTTTGACATCTGCGTCGAGGTTTACGTCGTATGCGCCGAAGTTTTCCTTATGGTTTCAATGTTTTGAGAGAATTTCAGAGTCTCTTCATAGATCAACAAGTAATTTTGAACATGCCAAAATTAAATCCTTCTCGACTGAGTGAAATTTTCACAAAAAAAATAACATCGAGAACACTTTTCCACGAAATGGTATGTTGCAAAAAAGTATGCTCGTCATCTCACTGTTAGGGGTAAAACAGGGCTCAATACGCCGCTTCTGTCCCCTTCGTGCGTTTCACGAAGAATATCGAGAAGACGAGGAGTATCACGAAAATCACCACGCTGAACGCCGCCGCGTAGCCGTAGCGGTAGAGGTTGAACGCCGCCTTATAGACGTAGCTCACGAGAATGTGTGTCGAATCCGCCGGTTCTCCGCCGTTGGATACGAGCCACATCACGTTTAAATTATTAAACGTCCAGATTGTGCCGAGGACTATCGCGGGCACCATAACCGGGCGAAGTAGGGGCACCGTGATACTCCAGAACTGCCGCCATCTCGATGCACCATCGACCTCAGCGGCCTCGTAGAGGGATTTATCGATAGATTGTAAACCACCGAGCGCGATAATCATCATAAAAGGAAATCCGAACCAGATGTTGGTTAATATGCACGCGGTAAAAGCCTCGAAGGGAGATTTGAGCCATTCCACCGGGGTCATGGATAAATAGCGGGTGATTATTAAATTAATCGCGCCGTATTGATAATTGAACATCCCCCGCCATGTCAGCGCGGCGATGTATTGAGGCATCGCCCAGGGAATTATCAGCAATGTGCGGAAAATGCCCTTGCCGGGAAGGGTGCGGTTGAGGAGCATCGCCAGCATAACGCCCAATGTAACATGGAAAAAGACATTGACAACTGTCCAGATTACCGTTTTCGCGAAGACCGAGTAGAAAAGCTTTTCGCCGAACACCTTTGCGTATTGCCCGAATCCGATTATGTTCCAGTCATGGAAATTGCGCATTGACATATTCGACATCGAGATGATAAAGTTGTAAATGAAGGGATACAGCACCACCGCCACCACTATCAGCGCAGCGGGGAGGAGCATCATATATGCGAAACGGCGGTCGGATTGTTTATTCATTATGATCTCCGTTCTTCTTTGAGAAAAGGTTGCCCAATAAGCTGATACCAAAATTGTAACCGGGATACCATTCGTCGTCAATCGGATTTTTGAAGTAGATGACATCGAAATTCAAGGCAATTCTATTACCGTCTCCCCCCCCGGGGGATAAAATCGACAAACCCAGTTGCGGAAAGAACAATCTATCGAAATGATTCACGGTTTGGGTATCGGTAACAGTTTTGATATTAACATTCGCACAATATCCAGATAAACGTGTATTGAAGCCAAAATCCCGTGAGATATGATATTCATAAAGCATGCCTGTGAAAAAATAATAATTGTTATAATAATAATCTATAGATTCATAATCGATATCGTCGCCTAACCATAGATGAATCGGGGCGAATATTACTCGATTGTTACTACCTTTGGTTTGTAGATTGCACCCGCTACCCAGCTCTAAAGAGAACCATTGCCGATCGTCGTTAGCAATACAACTCTTCGCATAGGTCTCGAAACTGACAGGGAGACCGTATACCATTAGGTTAAACTCGGTGTTAGTCGTGATTCCATATCGCCCTGCGATAGTAATGCATGGCATTCGAATGTCTTCAAAGTCATCAAAATCGCTTCCCGCAACCATCGAGACAGCGTCGTATGCAAACAGGTAATCGCTCTGTAAACCGAACTGATTCTTCCCTACCGGTTTTGCAGGATGTATATTAACGGTAGGGATAGAAGAGCACCCGAGGCCGAAAACAATCAGCGCGGCTGGCAGGAGCATCAGATATGCGAAACGTCGGTCGGATTGTTTATTCACCTTCAATCACCTCGTTTGTGCCTTCCGCCGTAGCGAAAGGCGTTAATCATCAAACGAAATATAATCTCTAATGGGCTATCAGTCAAAGGGTTTTTTCGAGCCTAAATTCGACCTGACGCTTAATCTGACGGTTCCGCCTCCCCCTTCGCAAGCTCCCCCTCCGCGAGGAGCATATCGAGCAAAAGCCCTACCAACAACGTGTCCAGCGGCGCGCCTATCTGATTGAACCGGACATGGCCGCGCCCATCGACGAGGAAGAAATGGGGAATCGCTCCGACCTTCATGTCCATGAAAACCTGCCTGTTCGAGGGACACAGCTCCCAGTTATCCAGAGGATACTCCGTGGTTTCGAAATGTTCCGGCGGCGCGGCGGTAATGGACAGAAACCGTATTCGCGAATCCTGCCGATCGCCTGCAAATTTCGAAAGCAGAGGCATCTCCGCCACACACGGCCCGCATCCGGGATTCCAGAAATCCATGCATAGGATGGCGTCGCCGGGGGAAATGGTGTCGCCACCTTCGGTTACCACGATGAACTCCGGAGCTTTCGGGGCAAGCTCAGAAGCCTCGACGAAGACCGCTTTCAAAGCCTCCTCCGGCTGAAGGTTCGGGTAGATGTCCGGCAGAAGCTCTTTGGCCTCCTCGATGGCGCCCTTGACAACCGCCTGAATAATATCGCTCTTGGCCGAATCCATTTTCCCCAGGCCGACATTGCATTTCGCCGCAAGGACATATTGTCTGCCTATTCTGTCATCCATATCGTCATATTCGATGGCTTTCCGAGCCTGTGTTAAGGCAGTTTGATAATTGCCTTCGGCGTAATTATAATCCGCCAGACGTCGAAACATTTGCGGCGCGTAATTTGAAACATACCAACCACATTCCGCTATTTCTCCCCTTTCGAGAGCTGTCACATAACCTTCTGCCGCCGCAACAGCCCCGACACTATCGCCAACTTGGTCTAAATAGACGCTTTTGAAGAAATATGACTCAGGGTTGCCCTCGATACGCGCCTCGATAATTCGTTCAGTAATGGAATCCGGTTTGCCACGGTTTTGTTTATTCCAGAGTATCGTTTTAACATAATCCTCGGCCGTGTAATTCATCGGGAACCGCAAAGCCATTTGCTGTTTGATATCCCATTCCTCGGAACGGTCTTCTTTGCCGTAAATGCTGGAATACGTATCCAGATCGTTTGCCGCCTGCGGTGCGATTTCAGAATGAATATCGTCATATTCGAGATATTTGCGCATCGACGCCAGCGCGCTGTCCAATTCACCGAGAATTGCGTAACCGGAAGCCAGCACGCCGTAGATGTGATAATTCTCGTCGGTATGGGCTTTCAGAGAAACCACCTCTCGTTCGATAATTGGCCGGGTCTCGTCGCGAAAAGAGTATCGAAACCAGCGATTGCGATAGAAAACTACCATATCTGGATTCTTGGCGAGTTCTTCCTTAAAAAGAGAATCACCATACTCCGATCCGCCCATCCACCATGAACCTGCCAACGCCCCAAGCGCGCCACGAACCGGATCTTCGTTCTCGTCGTGAACAATGAAAGCCAATGGTCTCGGTTGCCTTCCATCGCCCATCGGAAAGATGTTTAGCGACATCACCGAATCCGGCGTGACAAAGGAGCTTTTGTAGATGCTATCTTTGACTTCGTAATCAAGGCATCGCTCTTCATTCGAGAAATCCTGATAGGTGATATCCATTTTAAGTGCATGAGGCGGATGGTTAATAGGGCGGTAATAAAAGGTAATCTCGTCGCCGGCGTGCACATGTTCTCCCCGCGCGTAAATTACCTTTACTGCCTTGCCTTCCTCTATCTCCGGCCATTTATCGCAGGCCGCGAAAAGGAGGGCGATGACAATAACGATTGCACAAATCAATAGTTTCTGTTTCATAATGTCTCCTTGTTTTTTATCTATAACTTAAGATTAGCCGTTTTCAAGATGAAATTTAAAAGCCCCGGCTTGATATCTTTTCCCGCATGAACGGGAATTGACAATGTCGCACGTTCGCCCTGTTTCTTCATGATATAATGACTTCCCTTAATCCGCGCGACAAACCAACCGTCCTTTTCAAGAAGCTTGATTAGCTCATTGCCAGTCATTATATCGCTACGGTCAGAATCTCTGCATCTGCCCCAACAATCTCCGCATCCGCTTCTAAACAACCCTGAATAGCCTCGCGAATATTGACAAGAAGCTCCTCCATCGTGTCGCCTTGCGATGCGCATCCGACAATCGACGGGACCTCCGCCCAATAACCACCCTCTGGTTCCTTGTGGACAAC
>NPIE01011325.1_pt1 | contig 16749 bp, 18 predicted proteins | sample 8637661 | NCBI WGS metagenome assembly NPIE01 (sample SAMN07420842, study PRJNA396082) | bioreactor metagenome | isolation source: sample BA12 brine-fed electro-methanogenic bioreactor BA | place: Japan: Kochi | collected 2016-12-09 | reverse complement strand
TGGAAAGCCCTACCCACTTGCTTCTGCAAACGTTGTACGTGAAGGCCAAACCATGACATCTAATAATCTCAAGATTGCTTTTCTCGGCATCGGCCTGATGGGCGCGCCGATGACCCGTAACCTGCTGGACGCCGGTTTTTCCATGACGCTCTGGAATCGCACCGCCTGCAAGTGCGAGCCCTTTGCCAGCGAAGCGACGATCGCCGGGATGCCCGCCGAGGCGGTGGCGGAGGCCGATATCGTGATCAGNNGTCAGGTGGTGGGTGATGTGCTGGTGAAGCAGGGTGCTATGGCTGCGGTGAAGCCGGGTGCGCTGGTGATCGATATGAGTTCGGTGCAGCCTTCGCTGGCGCGGGAACATGCCGAGCTGGCCGCAGAGCAGGGGGCCGGTTATGTCGATGCACCGGTATCTGGCGGCACGGTGGGTGCGGCCGAGGCTCGTTTGAGTATCATGGCGGGCGGCTCGGAAGCCGATATCGAGCGGGCTTTGCCGGTGTTCAATGCGCTGGGCAAATGCACCCGCATCGGGCCGGTAGGGGCCGGTCAGCTGGCAAAGCTGGCCAATCAGGCGATTGTGGGTATTACCATCGGGGCTGTGTCGGAGGCGCTGTTGCTGGCAGCCAAAGGTGGCGCGGATCCGGCCGCCGTGCGGGAAGCGCTGATGGGCGGGTTTGCCGGCAGCCGGATTCTGGAACTGCATGGCCAGCGGATGATTGACCGGGACTTCGCGCCGGGCGCTCCGGCCCGCATCCAACTCAAGGATATGCGTATGATTCTGGATGAGGCCCGCGCGGAAAATCTGACCCTGCCGCTGGCCCAGCAGGTGCATAATGAATACCTCGCCCTGGTCGCCAATGGCCACAGCGATGTCGATCACAGCGGCTTGTTGCTGGAGCTGGAGCATCTCAACGGTACCCTGATGGGTTCCCTGGGCCGAGGCCCCAAGCACTGAATTAACCGGAGAAATTTGTCATGCCCCGTTTTGCTGCCAATCTGAGCATGCTGTTTACCGAAGTGCCGTTTCTGGAACGTTTCGCCCGGGCCCGAAGCGCCGGGTTCCGTGGTGTGGAGTATCTGTTTCCCTACGAGTGGCCGGCGGAACAGCTGGCGGAGCGGCTTCAGAGCAACGGGCTGGAACAAGTGCTGTTCAACCTGCCACCCGGCGATTGGGCAGCAGGGGAGCGAGGCATTGCCTGTCTGCCGGATCGCATTGAGGAGTTTCGCGCCGGTGTCGAGCAGGGCATTCACTACGCCCGGATGCTGGACTGCAAGCAGCTCAATTGCCTGGCAGGTTTGAAGCCCGAATCCGTTGCCGAGGAAGAAGCCTGGCAGACCCTGGTGGCGAATGTGCAGTACGCAGCCGACCGCTTCGCCGAAGCCGGCCTGACCCTGTGCCTGGAAGCCATCAATTCGCGGGTGGATATGCCGGGCTTCATGCTCGATACCAGTGGCAAGGTGATGGCGCTGATTGAGGCGCTGGAGGCAGACAACGTGCGCCTGCAGTACGATCTCTATCACATGCAGATCATGGAAGGGGATCTGATTCGTGGCATCGAATGCCTGCTGCCCTGGATTGGCCACATCCAGTTCGCCGACAACCCGGGCCGGCATCAGCCGGGAACCGGGGAGATTAACTTTTCGAATGTTTTCTCGGCGATAGACAGACTGGGTTATGGCGGCTGGGTGAGCGCAGAGTACAGGCCCACCGGGGCGACAGAGCCGTCTCTGGGCTGGTTTTCGGAGGCAAACTGACCGTCGCCATAGGCGACACCCTCTTACAAGATCGTAACTGGCCGGTTCCCGGAGTTCTTCGTACCCTTGTTGTTAATGTTTTCCGCTATCAGGAGGAGCACCGGTGAAAGCGCTGGTAATCGAAGACGATCGGGATGTAGCAAATTATCTGCTAAAGGGACTGAGGGAATCCGACTTCGTGGTGGATCATGCGGCCGACGGCAAGGAAGGCATGATGATGGCGGCCAGTGAAGAATACGACATCATGATTGTCGACCGGATGTTGCCGGGTATGGATGGCCTTTCCATTATCAAGACGGTAAGGGCCACGGGCAACCAGACGCCGGTGCTGATTCTCAGTGCCCTTGGCGATGTCGATGACCGTGTCGAAGGGCTGCGTGGCGGTGGCGATGACTACCTGACCAAGCCGTTCTCTTTCACCGAGCTGTTGGCGCGCATCGAGTCACTGATCCGGCGCAACCGTCAGGCCGCCGAGACCGAGACCGTACTGAAAGTGGCGGATCTGGAGATGGACCTGCTGGCCCGCACCGTAAAACGAGCCGGCCAGAATATTGATGTCCAGCCCCGGGAGTTCAGGCTGCTGGAATACCTGATGCGTAATGCCGGGCAGGTGGTTACCCGTACCATGCTGCTGGAGAAAGTGTGGGATTATCACTTTGACCCCCAGACCAACGTGATCGACGTGCATATCAGCCGTCTGCGCGCCAAGATCGACAAGGAATTCGATACACCCCTGCTGCAGACAGTGCGGGGGGCGGGATACATGTTACGTGAAACTGCTTAGTCAGCTCAGAACATCGTCTTTCCAGCTTGCCCTGCTGTATATGGTGGTGTTTGCCACCTCGGTGTTTCTGCTGTTGGCATTTATCTACTGGCGTACAGCCGGGTTCATGACTGCCCAGACCGACGAGACCATTGAAGCGGAAATCGCCGGCCTGGCGGAGCAGTATCGCAGTCGTGGTGTAAATGGTCTGATCACGATCATCCGGGAACGGGTGGCCAGGGATCCGAATGCCAAGTCCATTTACCTGTTGACCACAGACGACTTTCTGAAACTGGCCGGGAATATTGAAACCTGGCCAGAGGGCAGCCGCTCGTCTGACAGTGGCTGGATCAATTTCACCCTGAATCCCGCCGTTGGCTGGCAGGGCCCAGAGCGCCTGGCCCGGGCCCGGATCTTTGAGGTCCAGGGTGGTTTGCGCTTGCTGGTGGGGCGCGATGTGGATGACCTCACCAACCTCAAGCGGGTGATTGAAACTGCCATCAACTGGGGTATGGGCATCACCCTTGCCCTGGCGCTCCTGGGTGGCTTCCTGATGAGCCGAAGCACCACTCGCCGCATTGAAGTGATCAACAACACCTCCCGCCGGATCATGAATGGGCACCTGTCCCTCCGAATTCCGACCCGTGGGACCGACGACGATTTTGATCAACTGGCCGAAAACCTGAACCAGATGCTGGACCGGATCGTGTATCTGATGGAAGGCATACGCCATGTTTCCGACAGCATCGCCCATGATCTTCGCACTCCACTGACGCGACTGCGTAACCAGCTCGAAAACACGCTGATTACGGTCGACAATGACGAGGCGCGCGAGCATGTCGGGCAGGCTGTGGCGGAGGCTGACCAGCTGCTGGCCACCTTCAATGCCTTGCTGCGCATCGCCCGGCTGGAGACTCGGGGCAACTCGGCCGACATGAAAGTGGTGGCTCTGGATGAACTGGTCAGCGATGCCTGTGAACTCTACGAGGCCCTTTCCGAGGACAAGGATCAGAGTTTCTCTCAGGAACTTGAGCAAAATGTCCGGATTGAGGGAGACCGGGATCTCCTGTTCCAGATGATCAGTAACCTGATCGACAACGCCATCAAATACACGCCGGAGCATGGTGCCATCAAGGTGGTCGTTCGCCGGGACGGCGGCGGAGCGGTGTTTGAGGTTCAGGATTCCGGTATCGGTATTCCGGATGATGAGAAAGACCAGGTTTTCCAGCGCTTCTACCGGGTTGGCAAGAGCCGCTCGTTACCCGGCAACGGTCTGGGTCTCAGCCTGGTGTCGGCGGTGGCGGAGATTCATCAGGGCCAGATTCTTCTGAGTGATACCCATCCTGGTGAAGACATGCCGGGCTTGACCGTCACAGTCCGTATGCCAGCGTATACCGCCGTAAAAAAGCGGATCAAGGCCACACAGTCTGAGAACGGTGGTTCAACGGAGGAGGGGCGCTCCTCCGCAGAACCTGGCACAGCCTGAGATTACTGGCTGGCGCGAAAGCGGTTGATACGGCTCAGGACAGGGCCAAGTACCGCGTCGGCCCGTGACTCGACCTGCTGGCTGATATGATCAAACTGCGAGCGACGGCGATCCACCTTGGCCTGAATACTGTCCCACTCTCCTTCCAGATGCTTCTGTTCGGCCATCAGAAACGCCGCAATATTGTGGCGATTGACACGGCTGGTGATGCCCAGCTGGTCCAGCCGGAAACCCAGGCTATCCACCCCTTCAAGTGCCAGATTCATCAGTTTCTTGGTATCCATTAGCGTGTCTCCATGCAGAAAAGATCAGGTGTCATTGTCGGCCACGCTAATCCTTGGCGCTAGAGTGTTCAACCTAAATTGCAGAAGGGATGCCTTGCCAAAAGGTAATCGCATGGCCACAGGCAGGTAATGGTCAATATGCAGAATAGAGGGTGTAGATGCGGAAGCGGGCAGATGATCTGCTTGCTTCCCCCTCCAGCACAGCGCTAGCCTTATACCCCGTGATTCACGGGGTTTTTTTTGCCCTTCCGAAATGCATTGTTTCTTGAACCAGGACACCCATGGCCAACCAGACGCCTTCAGGCAACAACCGGCCGCGCTATATCACCCCCGAAGGTGAGCAGGCGCTCCGGGATGAGCTGCAATTCCTATGGAAAGTAAAGAGACCAGAGGTTACCCAGGCAGTACGTGAAGCGGCTGCCCTGGGAGACCGGTCCGAGAATGCCGAGTACATCTATGGCAAGAAGCAGCTTCGGGAAATCGACCGCCGCGTACGCTTCCTCAGCAAGCGGCTGGATGAGGTCTCGGTGGTGGATCGCCTGCCAGAAGACCGGAGCCGGGTATTCTTTGGTGCCTGGGTGACCATCGAGGATGAGGACGGCAGTGAGCAGGAGTATCGAATCGTGGGTGCCGATGAATTCGATCTCGAAAAAGGCTATCTCAGTATCAATTCTCCGCTGGCCCGCGCGCTCATTGGCAAGCATCTGGATGACGAGGTATCGGTGAGAACCCCTGAGGGCTGGAAGCAGGTGGTGATTACCGATATCCGCTACCAAATGGCCTCGAACGACAAGTGAGTGCTGTCACAAAACTGGCTTTTGCCTGGGCAAAGGGTCATTTTTGGCGATAGACTGATCAAATATTGTCACCCGTCAGGGCAAATGGATGATCGGCTAGGGTTGGGATGAGCACCATGAATGTCAGGAAACAGACAGAGGAAAAACGAGCCGGGGCAGCGTTGCTGGCGTTGCCGTTGATGCTGCTGACGACCTTGCCTGCCTATGCCCAGAGTGACGATGACGCCGCGTTTGAGTACGAAGAGCGCTCCACTATCGACACCATTCCGTTTCGCTCGGTCGCGGAAGAGGAGCTGGCTAATACCGTAATTGAGGGCGGGCTGGCAGCGCCGGCGGCCGGGGTACCGGTGCAGCAGGCAACGGATGACGATTTCTATCTGGACCCGCTGGCCCTGCAGCCGAGAGACCCGCGAACCGATCTGGGCCGTTCCGAGATTCCCGTCGAGATCCGTTTCAGTAACCCCAAAGTGATACCGGGCCAGAGCCACGGCAACAANNACCACAATTACGTGATCCGGCCACCGGAGAACCGCACCTACGATACCCTGAATACCAATCTCACCGGTCGTTAAACATCGGCCCCGCTACTCGGCCTCAGGCAGCGGCTGAATCCGCTGCAGCAGCGGGCCTGCCGAGCACATCTTCGTAGAAAAAGCTCAGAGCCTGACTGGCCTGATTCAGTCGGGCCCGGGATACCCGGATCTTTTCACTCAGATAGGTCAGGAACAGCTTCTGATCCTCTTCGGCCAGATTGTCCGGATCCTTCAGATCATGAAACAGCACAAACCGGCTGATCCAGTGCAGATAGGTTTGCTCGGCGCGTTGATTCAGTTCGCGTTTGCGGATGGCGGCCTGTACCTGGCCAATCATGCCTGGGCGCGATTGCTCCAGGGCCTCAGTAATGTCCATGGTGTTTACTCGTTCAAAAGCTTGTTTTTGTTATGTTGCGCGCATCATATGACAAACGTTTGAACGGCGCAAAATTCTGGCGGGTGCGGTGCCCCGCAGCCGGTTTGACGGCGGGGCAGGGGCGTTACTTCAGGGATTCAAGTTTGTCGATGTACTGCTGCATGGCGTCATCGCTGGACATGCCCTTGAGCTTCTCCCAGGCGTCGTACTTGGCCCGGCCAACAAAATCCATCATGCCCGGACGCTTGCCGCTGACATCGCCTTCGGTGGCCTGCTTGTAAAGGGCATAGAATTCCAGTTTCAACTCGTTGGAAGGTTTGAAGTCGCCTTCCGCGGTCTGGATGTAGTTTACCGCTTCTTCGAATTTCGCTTTCAGGTCACTCATGTTGTGTCTCCGTGGTGTTGGTGGTTTTTTTCCATTCAAGTATGCCGGCAGTATAGCGACGGGGCTGGTTGGCGTCATTGACCGAAATAGCGGTTTTCCGGTCGCCCTGGCAATCTGGCAAAAGTTTGCCCAAGCACACATTTTGAGCCATCGCTGGCCAATTTTTGCTTGAGAACCCTGGGTGACCTGTGTACAGTTTTACGCGTTGTCTGCCAGGAGGGCAGACACCAAGGATCGATACAATTGCAAATGACTTGCACAGGGAGCACGCCATGTCTGCCAAAGACGGTTCCGTTGCGCCGAAAGAGCGCATCAATATCAAGTATGTCCCCGCCACAGGCGATCAGCAGGCCGAAACCGAACTACCACTGAAGATGTTCGTGGTTGGTGATTTCAAGGGTCACGCTGAAGAAACCCCCATTGAAGACCGTAAGGCCATTTCCGTCGACAAGAACAACTTCCGTTCTGTCATGAAGGAAGCGGGTCTGACGCTTTCCACCAGTGTTTCCAACAAGCTCGAAGACGGTGCCGACGACCTCCCCGTGAATCTCGAATTCCAGGGGCTCGAAGACTTTTCTCCGGACAGCATTGCCCGCCAGGTCCCTGAGCTCAAGAAGCTGATTGAGCTGCGTGAAGCCCTGGTTGCCCTCAAGGGCCCGCTGGGCAACGTGCCTTCGTTCCGTTCCAAGCTGCAGGAGCTGCTGGACAACGACGACGCCCGGGAAAAGCTGTTGGCTGAACTTGAGCTGGCCACCGACGGCGGCGAGTAATCGCAACACCGGAACCCGGTAACCTACACCGATTATCAATCACGTACTGAAGGGATGTGGTATGTCTGATACTGCTGTGCAGCAATCTGCTGCCTCCGAATCCGTAGCAGAAGGCTCTCTGCTTGACCAGGTCATGGCCAACAGCCGTATGGCGCCGGCCGATGAAGGCTACGATGTTGCCCGTAAAGGGGTGGCCACGTTTATTGCCAACCTGCTGAAGAGCGATGAAAAAGGCCAGCCGGTCAACAAGGCGCTGGTCGACCAGATGGTGGTCGAGCTGGATCGCAAAATCAGCGCCCAGATGGATGAGATTCTGCACGCGCCCAAGCTGCAGGAACTGGAATCGTCCTGGCGTGGCCTGAAACTGATGGTGGATCGCACCGATTTCCGCGAGAACATCAAGGTGGATATCCTCCATGCCACCAAGACCGAACTGCTGGAAGATTTCGAATTTGCTCCGGACGTGACCCAGACCGGCTTCTACAAGCACATCTATGCGGCCGAGTATGGTCAGTTCGGTGGTGAGCCGGTGGGCGCGATTGTCGGCAACTACGCCTTCAGCCCATCAACACCGGATATGAAACTGCTGCAGTATGTGTCGTCGGTTGGCGCCATGTCCCACGCACCCTTTCTGTCCTCGGTTGCACCGTCGTTCTTCGGCGTCGACAGCTACCAGGAACTGCCGGCTATCAAAGAGCTGAGCGCCGTTTTCGAAGGGCCGAAATACGCCAAGTGGCGTTCCCTGCGGGAATCTGAGGATGCCCGTTACCTGGGCCTGACCGCACCGCGCTTCCTGCTGCGGGTGCCTTACGATCCGACTGAAAACCCGGTGCGCAGCTTCAACTACAAGGAAGATGTCTCCGGTGACCACGAGCATTACCTGTGGGGCAATACCTCCTACCTGCTGGCCACACGCCTGACCGAGAGCTTCGCCAAGTACCGTTGGTGCCCGAACATCATTGGTCCCCAGAGTGGTGGTGCGGTGGAAGATCTGCCGGTGCACACCTTCGAGTCCTTCGGTCAGCTGGAAGCCAAGATTCCGACTGAGGTGCTGATTACCGACCGTCGCGAATACGAGCTGGCGGAAGAAGGTTTCATCGCCCTGACCATGCGTAAAGGCAGCGATAACGCCGCGTTCTTCTCCGCCAACTCGGTGCAGAAGCCCAAGCAGTTCCCGAACACCAAGGAAGGCAAGGAAGCGGAAACCAACTACAAGTTGGGTACCCAGTTGCCGTACATGATGATCGTGAACCGCCTGGCCCACTACATCAAGGTGCTGCAGCGAGAGCAGATCGGCTCCTGGAAAGAGCGTCAGGATCTGGAGCGGGAACTGAACACCTGGATTCGCCAGTACGTGGCCGACCAGGAAAACCCGCCCGCGGACGTCCGCAGCCGCCGCCCCTTGCGTGCCGCGAAAGTGGAAGTCTCCGATGTAGAAGGCGATCCGGGCTGGTACCAGGTCTCCCTGGCAGTGCGTCCGCACTTCAAATACATGGGCGCCAACTTCGAACTCTCGCTGGTTGGCCGACTGGACAAGGATTAATCCGTGTTCGGCGGCACCGGCACTGACGGCGTTCGCAACACCGGCAGCCTGTTTGAACGGCTTGAACAGGCTGCCGCTCCTGCGGGCCAGAGCATGGGGGAGTTCACCCATGTGGTGGAGTCCATCAAGCGCCACCTGGTGCGACTGCTGAACGCCCACCCGGGCAACAGCAGCAGCGCACCGGATCTTGGCTTGCTGGATTTCAACGACGCCACTCTGGGCACTCACGACCTGAGCATCCAGATTCGCGGGGCCATCCGTCAGTGCATTGAGAAGTTTGAGCCGCGGGTTAAACGGGTGGATGTGGTGGCTATGCCACCGGGCCCGGACCCGTTGCAGTTGAAGTTCCAGGTGACGGTCTACCTGAACGTTGCAGGAAGCGATGATCGGACGACGATAGACCTGGTTTTGGATGATAAGCGGTACTACCGCGTGATTTAGCGTCATGGGTAGTATTCTGCAGGCAAGGATGAGAGCGAGGGTGTGGTTGGCCTTTCCAAAAGTGTGCGGAGCCATGGATGGCGGAGCTCAAGCGCCCCATGGATGGGCTTGAAGCGTCTTTTGGAAAGGCCAACCACACCCTTGCTCGGGGCCAGACTAGTGGTGCAGTAACGATGAAGTTAAATCGCTTTTACAGGGATGAGTTGAGCTTTCTGCGGTTGCAAGGCAGGGAATTTGCCGAAGCCCACCCGCAGCTCACCCGCTTTCTGTCCGAACAGAGCACCGACCCGGACGTAGAACGGCTGCTGGAAGGATTCGCCTTCCTGACCGGCAAACTGCGGGAAAAAGTTGAGGACGAGTTTCCGGAGCTGACTCATTCGCTGCTGAACATGCTCTGGCCCAATTATCTGCGGCCAGTGCCCAGCTGCACCATCATGCGCTTTGATCCACAGCTGCATGCCATCAGTGAACGTCAGGTTGTGGATCGTCATACCGAGATCAAGAGCCGCCCCCTGGGCGACGCCAGCCGCCAGACCCAATGCCGGTTTCGCACCTGCCGGGCGGTGGATATTTTTCCGATCAGTGTGGCCGAGGCCAATGCCGAGCACTCACGGGAAGTTTCCTCCGTGACCGTAGACCTGGCGCTGCATACGGACCAGCCACTGAATGGCATTGGCCTGGAAAATCTGCGCTTTTACCTGGGCGGCGACAACCACACGGCAGAGACTCTGTATCTGTGGCTGAACCATTACCTCAGCCGTATGGAACTGGTGGTGGGCGACCGTGTGGTCAGCCTGCCTTCATCCCTGTTGCAGCCGGTTGGCTTTGCGGCAGATGAGGCGATCCTGCCTTACCCCAAGAATGCTTATGCCGGCTACCGGATTATCCAGGAGTACCTGAGTTTTCCGGAGGCCTTCCGGTTTGTTGATATCACCGGCCTGAAATCCCGATTGCCAGCGGTGCAGGCTGATGAGATCAGTCTGCGTTTCCACTTCAGCCGGATTCTGCCCCCGGACACCCGGGTAACCCGCGACTCCATGCAGTTGTACTGCACCCCCGCGGTAAATCTGTTCAGCCACGAAGGCGAGCCCGTAGACCTGAACGGTCGCCAGACTGAATACCGTATTTCACCCTCCAGCCGCTGCCCGGAACACTACGAGGTGTTCAGTATCGAGCAGGTTGAGGGCTGGCTTGAAGGCCGTTCCGGCCGGGGTGAACCGCGCATTTACACGGCGTTCGAGAGTTTCCAGCATGAAGTGGAGCGGGATCGCGGCCGCACCGCCCTGTACTACCGGGTACGTACCCGGGAGAGCGTGCGTGGTGATGGTTTTGATCACTACATTTCCTTTGTTCGTGGTGATGAAACCGAATGTCTGAATCGTCAGGAAGCGGTCTCGCTCACGCTCACCTGCACCAATCGCCAGTTGCCACAACAACTGGCCGTCGGGGAAGTGTGCATGGCCACCGAGAGTACACCGGCCTTTGCCGCATTCAGCAATATCACGCGCCCGACGGCGACTCTTCGGCCGACCCTGGATGGCAGCCTGTTGTGGACGCTGATATCCAACCTGTCATTGAACTACCTGTCGATGCTGGATGTGGATGCCCTGCGCACCGTGCTGCGAGTGTATGACTTCCGGGCCCTCGTCGACCGACAGGCTGAGCGGGTGTCCCAGAAGCGGCTGGCGGGTATCACGGGCATCACCACCAAGCCGGTTGACCGCATGATTCGCGGGCTGCCGGTGCGCGGTATCCGCTCAGAGCTGAAGCTGGATCAGCATGGGTTTGCCAGTGAAGGTGACCTCTACCTGTTCGGCACGGTGTTGAGTCAGTTTTTTGCGCTTTACGCGAGTATCAATGCGTTTCACCAACTGGAAGTGGTGAATACAGACAATCAGGAACGGTACACATGGACGTTACAGCAAGGTCAGCAGCCGCTGATGTAGCCGGGCTGGAACCCGTTCTCGGCAACGCGCGGCGCTACAGTTTTTTTCAGCTGGTGGATCTGATTCACCGGCACCATGGAGACGACCTGGAGCGTGGCGGTCACGATGAGCCCCGCCAGGAACGCATCCGGTTCTCGGCCTCGGCCGGCCTGGGGTTTCCCGGCAGTGACGTGGTGTCGGCGCTGTCGCCGGAGCATGAGCACGCCCCCTATCAGATGGAAGTCAGCTTTCTGGGGCTTCACGGCTCCCAGTCGCCACTGCCCGGTTATTACCTGGAAGATCTAGCCTGGGAAGCGGGGCAGAATCTCGGTGTTCGTCGGCATTTTCTGGATTTCTTTAATCACCGGCTGGTGACCCTGTTCCATCGGGCCTGGCGCAAATACCGGTACTACATCCGATTCCAGCCCGGGGCCAGCGACGGTTTTTCGGAGCTGGTGTTTGCCCTGACCGGTTTGGGCGACAGTCGGCTGCGGGAAGCGACACCGGTGAACTGGTCCAAGATGCTGGCCTATGCCGGCTTGATGGCGGGTCGGAGCCGGTCACCGGAAGTGGTCAGCGGCATCATCGGCCACTGTTTTGACCTGGACGACGTCAGCATCGAACAGTGGGTGCTGCGTAAAGTGGACATCGCTCGGGATCAGCAAACCTCGCTGGGCAGGGCCAACGCCACCCTGGGCGAAGACACGCTGGTGGGTTCGCGCATCCGGGATCGCAGCGGCAAGTTCATTCTCCGGCTGCGCAATCTGACCCGGCAGCGGTTTGCGGATTTTCTGCCCAATGGCCGGGATCACCAGCGCTTGGTCAAACTGGTGGAGTTCGCTACCCGGGAGCAACTGGCCTATGACCTGGAGCTGCAAATGCGGCCCAAGGATATTCGCCCCATGCAATTGGGCGAGGATGTTCGCCTGGGCTGGAATTCCTTCGTAACACCGGACCGGGCCCGTGAGCGTCCGGCGGTGCGGATACAGATCAGACGTTAGGGCAGGGAGCCGGAGACGTGGCACAACAAGCAGCAGAACTGACATTAGTGATCACCAACCCGACGGAAACCGGTGGTGGCGCCAGCATTGAACATAGCTTCGGAACCCGTGGCGGTTCCATCGGCACCGCGGCCAGCGACAGCTGGCAGCTTTCGCCTCACCGTACCGGCGCTGTCGCCGGCCATGCCGAGGTGCGTTACCTGGACGGTGGCTTCTGCCTGATTGATCGCAGTGGCCGGACCTACATCAACAGCAGCAGTCAGCCTGTGGGGCGGGGCCGTCGTGCCCGGCTGAGCCACGGCGACACCGTGACCATAGGCCGCTACCAGATACGGGCCGAGCTCTCCGGCGTCCCGGCGGCTGTCGGTGAAACCGAACACGACGCACGCGAAGATCATGGTCTGGTGGATGCGCCCGAGAATGGTTTACGGCATGCCGCCAACGAACAGAGCCGGCCTGAAGGTCGCGAGCCTCTGGAGGGTTTGCAGCCGGCAGCCGGCGATCCGGTTAGTTGTGATCCGCTGGCGCCCTGGCAGCAAAAACCGGCGCGCCCGGACGAGGAGGCTCCCGAGCTGCTGGCCAGCGACCAAGCCTGGTTTGCCCGTTCGGCTGAGGTTACCGATGAGTACCGGGAGAACCGGGATGTGGCCATGGGTCTGCCGGTCACCCCACAACGCGAGCATAAGGAACGACAGGGAATGTCCGAAACGACACGAAACATGCGGGAGGTCAGCCGCCAGCACATCAGTGGTGCACCACTGCTCCGGGGGCTGGATGCGGATATTGATTTTGCCGACAGCGACGAAATGCGGCTGTTTCTGGAGGAAGCCGGCCAGACCCTGAAGGCAACGGTGGAAGGATTACTGGCTCTGCATCAGGGCGAAGACAGCCGTCACCAGGCGCTGCGCACCCGCTTGCAGCCCATCGAGGACAACCCGCTGCGGCTGGCCAACGACTATCCGGACACCATTCAGACTCTGTTTGCCGCCCAGCGCAGCCCGGTGCATCTGTCGGCCCCCGCCGCTGTCCGTGAGAGCCTGGAAAGCCTGAATCACCACCAGCAGGCCACCCGGGAAGCCATTCGCGAGGCGCTGGAAGCCATTCTGCACGCCTTCTCACCGGAAGCCTTGTTGCGCCGGTTTCACGGTTATCGCCGTGGTTTGCAGGACAACGAAGACGAGGGCCGCTGGGCCTGGGATATGTACCAACACTATTACCGTGAACTGAAATCCAGTCGTCAGCAGGGTTTCGAACGCCTGTTCCAGGAAGTGTTCGACCAGGCTTATGACCAACACTTGCGCCAATTACAGAGGGAGAAACTGTTGTGAAGTACTGCAAATGGAGCTTGCTGGTTGTTGCTTTGATTCTGGCGGGGTGTAGCACCCCTTACAACGCGGTGACCAAGACCGCCAAGGTGCTCTGGGATCCTGATATTCCTGTTGGCTACCCGGAAGACCTGCCTAGCCGTGTGGATCTCACCATGCTGGCGGAACCGAACGTGAACCCGAATGAATCCCTGGCACCCACCCCCATTGCGTTTCAGGTGATTGAACTGCGGGACAGCTCGCTGCTGATGGCCGGCGATTTCGACCAGCTGTTGAACGACCTGGAGGACTCTCTGGGCCAGAACTACGTGGACCATAGCGATTACAGCCTCGTGCCCGGCCAGTTCAAATTTGTCGAGCCCTTTGAGGTCAGCACCGACACCCGCTACATCGCCGTGATCGCCTTCTACGCCTACCCGAACCTGTCCCAGTGGAAAAAAGTGGTGAAGGTCGACCCGATTGGCGGACGGTATCACCTGCTGGTGAACCTGCGCGAACGTGAAGTGCAACTCAGACGGTCGGATGAAAGCTAATGGCAGTCACGAATCGAGTGGTCTGGAGTGATGGGTTGTTCATCAAACCCCAGCACTTCCAGCAACAGCAACGCTATCTGGAACACCAGATCAACGAACGGGCTCTGGCCGTCTCGGACTATCTGTTCGGGTTCAGTGATCTGGAGCTCAATGCCGAATACCTGAGCTTTGGTCGGGTCGGACTGGTGCGGGCCTCTGGACTGTTTCCGGACGGAACCCGGTTCAACCTGCCCCAGGACGATGTGATGCCGGAGCCGCTGGAGATCACCGATGCCTCGGTGGCCAACCAGGTGGTCTATCTGGCTTTACCTCTGGGCAGCGATAGCCTGGCCGAAGTCGAATGGCCGGAAGCACCCGTGGCCGGCCGGTTCCAGGCGCAGCCGGTGGAAGTGCGGGATCTGCATTCCATTGACGGCGATGCTCACACTATCGATGTGGGGCGGGTGGCTCCGCGCCTGATGCTGGAGCGGGAAGACCGCAGTGCCTATGCAGCACTGGCCATTGGCCGGATTCTGGAAAAGCGCCCCGATGGCAGCCTGGTAATGGACCCGAACTTCCTGCCGACCATGCTCAGCGTGCGCTCGGCGCCAAGGCTTCAGCGCTTTGTCGGTGAGATGGCGGGTTTGATGCAGGAACGGGCCCGTAACATTGCCGAACGGGTGGGCGCGCCCGGGCAGGGTGGTGTCGCCGATGTCTCGGATTTCATGCTGCTGCAAATGCTGAACCGGGCGCATCCGCGTTTCATGCACCTGGCACGGCTGCGTCAGCTGCACCCGGAGCGTCTGTACGAAGCGCTTCTGGAGCTGTGTGGCGAGCTGGTCACCTTTACCGATGAAAGCCGTTTGCCGAGGGAATTCACCCCTTACGATCACGATCTGCCGGAAGGCTGTTTCAGCCCTCTGATGCAGATTCTGCGGCAGGCGTTGAGCACGGTCCTGGAACCCCGGGCGCTGTCGATTGCCCTGCAGCAGCGCCAGTATGGACTCACCGTCGCACCGGTTCAGGATGGCCAGTTGATGAACGACGCCGAGTTCATTCTGGCGGTCAAAGCCGATATGCCACTGGACGACCTGCGCAAACAGTTTGTTCAACAGTGCAAGGTGGCCTCTGTGGAGAAGATTCGGGATCTCATCAGCCTCCAGCTGCCGGGCATCCCACTGTCGGCACTTCCGGTGGCCCCGCGTCAGTTGCCCTACCACGCCGGCTTTGTGTATTTCCGATTGGACGATCAAAGCCAGGCCTGGCAGATGCTGGACAACGCCAGTGGATTTGCCTTCCACGTGGCGGGCAGCTTCCCGGGGCTGGAGATGCAATTCTGGGCAATCAGGAGCTAAATCATGGCAGATGCACCGGTAATGGACAGACCAGACAACACCAGGGATTCAGGTGATCGTGCATTCAGCGACCTTTTGTTTGCCGATAGCGGCGCCGGCCAGTCGCCGGTTGAATCCGATGACAGCAGCTTCCAGCTTCGTGGCCTGGAAGATAACCGGCTGATTGACGCCGCCACCCCGCTGCTGGGACTGGTTATTCGGGTGCGGCGACTGGCGGATTTCCGCGAGGTGGAAACTCTGTACCGGCAGGTAGTGGACGAAGTCGCCGCCGTTGACCGGGAACTGGTGGAGCAGGGCTATGAGCGCCCCACGGTGGTGGCCTACCGCTACGTGCTTTGCGCCTTCATCGACGAGGCTGTGCTGGGCACCGACTGGGGCGCCCACAGCGTCTGGTCTCAGCATTCGCTGCTCAGCCGATTCCATAACGAAACCTGGGGTGGCGAAAAGGTGTTTGCCATCCTGGCCCGCATGGAAAAAGAGCCGACTCGTTACCGGGACATGCTCGAGTTCATCTATCTGTGCCTGTGTCTGGGTTTTGAGGGTCGCTACAAGGTCATGGAAAACGGTCGGGACGAATACGAACAGGTGGTTCGTGGCCTCTATGACCAGCTTCGCGAACTGCGTGGCGACCGCGACAGCCGGCCGCTGGCCGATGCCACGGAAAACCTGATGCCGGCCCGCAACCGCCTGCGCAGCGGCCTGCCCTTGTGGGGTATTGGAGGCCTGTTCGTGGCGGCCATGGCCGGGATCTATTCGCTCTATAACATGGCGCTGAACGAACGCATCAGGGATGTGCTCAGCGTTCTGGAACAACTACCGAAATAAGGACATCATTGTGATTCGGGTAGAACTGCCGGCGCTGATCGGGCGCCTTAACGACATTTCACGCCAGGCTCTGGAAGCCTCCGCGGCCCTGTGCATCAGCCGTCAGGGCGCCGAGATTACCCCGGCGCACCTGCTGTTCAAACTGCTGGAAACGCCGTTCTCGGATGTGCGCCAGATTCTGGAACACACCGGCATCAACCACCAGCAACTGCAACCCGTGGTGGGTGACAGCCTGAACGGCGAACCTCAGACCGCCGAACCGTATCCGTCGTTCTCGCCGCTGCTGGTAGAACTGATGCAGGACGCCTGGCTGCTGGCCTCCACCGAACTCGGCCATACCGAACTGCGTTCCGGCGCGGTGTTCCTGGCCCTGCTGATGAACGCCGATCGCTACTTGATGCCCCGGGTGGCGCAGGCGCTGGTGGACATCAACCGGGAACAGCTGCGCAAGCAGTTTGATCGGGTAACCGAGGGTTCTGTGGAGCGTCCGCAGCTGACGGAAAGCGGTGGTGCCAGGCCAGCGGTTGAATCCGATATGGACCCGCTCAAACGTTATGCCACTGACTTCACCAAGCTGGCCCGGGAAGACAAACTGGACCCCGTGGTGTGTCGCGATGCCGAGATCGATCAGATGATCGATATCCTATGCCGTCGCCGCAAGAACAACCCCATCGTG
>NPIE01013461.1_pt1 | contig 16762 bp, 18 predicted proteins | sample 8637661 | NCBI WGS metagenome assembly NPIE01 (sample SAMN07420842, study PRJNA396082) | bioreactor metagenome | isolation source: sample BA12 brine-fed electro-methanogenic bioreactor BA | place: Japan: Kochi | collected 2016-12-09 | reverse complement strand
CGGATGGCTATGGGTCGCGATTTATGGGCATTTGGTTTTTACCAATACTCACGCTTGGGCTGACCTTGTTGTTGCTTGGAATTCCTCAGATCGACCCTTTGAAGAAAAACATTGAGAAGTTTCGTAATGAATATAATTTGTTTATATTCCTATTTGTCATTTTCTTTGTTTACTTACAGGTTATTACCCTGCTTTTCAATCTGGGGTGGCAATTTAACTTGTTGGCGTTGTTGACGCCTGCCTTTGGTGGGTTCTTCTACTACATTGGGGTCATGATAGGCAAGGCAAAGCGTAATTTCTTTATTGGCATCCGCACACCCTGGACATTATCCCATGATGATGTGTGGAATGAGACCCATCGTGTGGGTGCGTTGGGATTTAAAATCAGCGGGATTCTCACCCTGTTAGGGGTGGTTTTTCCGGGTTTAGCCATCTGGTTTATGATGATTCCGCTCTTATTGGTGGCGTTTGGCACAATTGTGTATTCATATTTTGTGTATCTAAAATATCATCCGGAAAATAACGTAAATTAAAAAAACCGTGAAAAATGTTTCACGTGAAACAATGAGGAGAAAAATGGAAAGAATAATTGAAGTATCGGGTTTGCAGCATAAATATGGTGATTTCCAGGCGATTCAGGATCTAAGCTTTGATGTACGTCAGGGTGAAGTGTTCGGGTTGCTGGGTCCGAATGGGGCGGGAAAAACGACCACGGTGCGTTTGTTAAACGGCATGTTCGAAGCCAGTGGCGGTAGGATCTCGGTAATGGGAATTGATCCGATGAAAGCCGGTGAGAAGATCCGCGAAAAGGCTGGGGTACTGACCGAGACACCGGCGCTGTATGAGCGCCTGACAGCTCGCCAAAACCTGCGATTCTTCGGGGTTCTGGCTGGGATGAGCGATATGGAAATTGAAAAACGCACCAGCGAGCTGTTGGAGATGTTTGATCTCAGTAAACGGGCGGATGATCGCACGGGTACATTCAGCAAGGGTATGAAACAGCGTCTGGCGCTCTCGCGTGCCTGGTTGACCAACCCGAAATTATTGTTTTTGGATGAACCAACTTCGGGATTGGATCCGGAAGCGGCAGTGCAGGTGCGTGAATTGATCGCGGATGTGCGTCAAAAAGAAGGTACTACCGTGCTGATCTGTACGCATAATCTGGATGAAGCACAACGTTTATGCGATCGCCTGTTGATAATGCGGCAGGGAACATCACTGGCGATTGGGAACCTGACAGATTTACGGAAACTGGTTTCTCCCGGCATGTGGGTAGCGGTTGAGTTCCTGCAAGCGTTTGAACAAACTGCAGGGATTGTATGCCTGGAGGGTGTGCTCAGTGTGGATACAATCTCTGCAAATAAAGTAAAAATAGAAGTGGGATCGGAGCAGGTGATCCCACAGGTGGTATCAGGGTTGGTTGGGTTAGGTGCGCAAATTCTGCGCTTACAACCACAAGAAATACCTCTCGAGCAGGTGTATTTAAAACTGCAAAGTAATAATCACAATGGTCATAACAGCTACAATGGAGGTGAATAATGAACTGGCGTAAAATTCGAATCATTACATGGAAGGATATTTTAGAAGTACGACAAAATAAATCAGTTTTGGCGTCAATGATTATCGTGCCTTTGATTATTATGGTGATCTTACCGGCAGTAATGTTGGTGGTGGTGAATACAACCGGATCGGCTGATGTATTAAATGACCCGGATCTTCAGATGATGTTCGAGCAAATTCCTGCTTCGATTTCAAATATGTTTGTTGGTTTAAATGACACGCAAATGACGATCACCATGATTTTAGGGTTTCTTTTCGCACCAATGTTTTTGATTATGCCATTGATGCTTTCCTCCAGCATTGCTGCCGAATCGTTTGCTGGTGAACGAGAAAGGAAAACCTTAGAAGCCCTGCTGTATACCTCAGCGACTGATACTGAATTGTTTGTTGGAAAAGCATTGGCAGCTTTTATTCCTTCGGTTTTGGTCGGGGTTGTCAGCTTTTTGGTTTACACAGTAGTGTTGAATGTAGGCGGGTATCCGATATTCGGGCGAATCTGGTTTCCTTTGAACACCTGGTATCCGTTGGTCTTTTGGGTTGGCCCTGCCTTCGCCGCGTTAGGTGTAGGCGCAACCGTTTTGATTTCCGCAAAAGTGCAAACTTTTATGGGTGCTTATCAGGCAAGTGGGTCCTTGGTGGTTTTGGTGCTAGCGCTGATCGTTGGGCAGGCTTCAGGTCTGGTGTACTTGAGTGTATGGGTTGGCTTGATCATTGGTTTTGTAGTATGGTTGGCGGCTGGAGTGTTGTTCTTCTTAGCCATCCAGCAATTCAATCGCAAAACATTGCTTTATCAAAGCTCCCAATAAGTTGGCTTGATTGAAGAGGAAAAATGGACAATGAATTGAATGTGTTTTTGATCATTATGTTTTTGATAGCCGGGACTTTTAATGTGGTGTTCCCGCTCATTCTAGGTTGGTGGATTATTAAGAAAAAGGAAACCAACTGGAAGTTATTTGGTGTTGGTGTTCTGACCTTCATTGGGTCACAGATCTTCCATCTGCCAGTCGTCAATGGTTTGACCAGGGCATTTTCCAGCGGGTTATTGCCCAGCGTTGGCGTTGCTTTTGCGCCGTTCTTTAATGCCATTGTTTTGGGGCTGTTGGCCGGGATTTTCGAAGAGACAGCACGCTGGATTGGCTACAAATTGTTGAAAAAGAAGGGCGATTCTTTTGGTGCCTCGCTCACGCTGGGTGCGGGTCATGGTGGCATCGAAGCCATCATCATTGGTGGCAGTGTGCTGCTGTCATTGGTATCCATGATTGCGTTGAAAAGCTCCGATGCGGCCTTGCTGGGGTTACCCGCGGATCAGGCAGCTTTGGCACAACAGCAGGTGCAATCCTTTTGGGCGACACCCTGGCATATGCCTTTAGCCGGTGCGGTCGAACGCGTGTCAGCACTGGGTTTGCATATCGCCCTGAGTGTCATGGTGTGGATTTCGATCTCCTTCCGTAAACCACTCTGGTTCTGGCTGGCGGTGCTTTATCACGCCGTCGTGGATGGGTTGGCGGTCTTGGCGATATCGTTTGGTTTGCAAGCCTGGCTGATCGAAGCTGGGTTGATCATCATCTCGTTTAGCATGCTTTACCTGATTATCAGGACAGCAAAACAAATGGACCGAACCAGGCAGGAAATCGAGCCGTTAGCTGTTGAATAAACTGTATTTGCGCTTATTAAGTGCAGGCTGTTTTGTAAAAGAACAGCCTGTTTTTATTCGTATTGCCTAACGTCAATAGAACATATGTTTTATTTATTGTATCCAACCTGGTGTGCACTACGGAGGTAACTCACCTTTCCGAATGATTTTTTAGAGAAGATTTATGAATAATTCATGTTTCCATGAGTTTTAAAAATGGCGTTTATCGTCGTATAATGAATAGAGAGATTGTTAACCATTAAGCTCCTATGGGGCTACCTTTATTTGATATGTCTAAGAATGCTACTTTTGTCCGATTAAACGAAGTACGAGCAACCGCCAAACGAATCCCGATCGATAACGATTCGCGGATAATTATCTTCAGTGATTGTCACCGCGGGGATTATGGCTGGGCGGATGATTTTGCCAAGAACCAACACATTTTTTTTTACGCACTTTCCTATTATTTTCATGAAGGGTATACCTATATAGAATTGGGTGATGGCGATGATCTTTGGAAGAATCGCAACTTTCAAGAAATATTTAGCGCCTATCGTGTAATATTCGAAGTGATGATGCGTTTTCATGCGGAAAAACGTATGTTCATGTTGTTTGGCAATCATGATATTGAAAAATCGTACCCGCGTTTTGTACAATCAAATTTATATACCTATTTCGATGAGCATTCCCAACAGCAACGTCCATTATTTCCTGATTTAAAAATTCATCCGGGATTAATATTGGAACACGAGGAAACTGGCCGTGAATTATTTTTAGTGCATGGTCATCAAGGCGATTTGCTTTCAGATATCCTTTGGCCTATCGGGCGTTTTTTCGTACGTGTTTTTTGGCGTAACCTGCAGTTATATGGGTTTGGAGACCCAACCAGTGCGGCAAAGAACTTTACCAAAGCCAAACGGGTAGACAAGAAATTAATTAATTGGAGCAAAGAGAATCGCAAAATCATTGTCGCCGGGCACACACATAGGCCACGCTTCCCTGCTTTGGATCATGTGCCATACTTTAATACTGGTTCAGTGGTATCGCCTTACAGCATCACCGGTATCGAAATCCGGCATGGGCAAATTGCCATGATTCGGTGGACTGTAAAACCGGACTTTGGCGGAAATTTACGCATTGTGCGTGATGTGATGTCGGGTCCGCAACCTTTGGACGCCTGGATGTATTGAGCGTTACTCTACCGGAATCTGGGTATAACGCTCCACCACATTGCCATCCATATCACTCACCAAAAAACCTACCAGATAATTGCCTGCTGGAGCATACACCTGCTCCCATACAAACAGTTCCGAACCAAAGGTTAGGGTATCACCAGGTTCTTGCACAATCCCGGTGACCTGTCCGGAGGCGTCCAATTCCATCCAGCGATGTAGGAGAGTGAAGCGATCACCGATGCTGGTTGCAATTTCATAAGGCGCGCTGGCGGTATCGCTTCCCTGAAATCCGAACACCTGGAATAAACGACCGTCCTGGAAATACATCCGTGCGCTACGTTGTTCTCCCGTATCGGCAAAGGTATAAACACCATCAACAGCATACACAGCATCCTCTGCGGCAGCCCCATATGCCATTGGGTTGAAGAGAGCGACTGTCGATTGCGTGCCATCGGTGATAAAGAAAAGGGTTGGTTTATCGCCTTTACGCCGGCGTTGCACATCTATTTCAGGTTTATCTGGCTGATTTAAGCCCTCTCTCAAAATAACACCCATAATTGCATGATAAGACTTTGAGTGCTCAGTGCTAATGTGAAAATCACGATCACGCGAAGATTTCGTTTTCTTTAGGTTTATGCAAGCTGAGGAATTAATAAGTTGTTATAGAATTATGATGAATATGAGAAACCGGAGGTTATATGGCTGAGATTAAATTTGATATTGTCAAACGAATCGGGGTTCTGTCTACTTCCAACCGCGGTTGGACGAAAGAATTGAACCTGATCTCGTGGAATGATCGAGATCCAAAATTTGATATCCGGGAATGGTCACCGGATGGAACTACCATGGGTAAAGGTGTGACATTAACCCCGGAAGAACTTTTAACCTTGAAAGAGTTGATTGATCAACACCTGGATGAGAGCTAGATTGAGTTCGAGTCTAGAAAGCGTAGATGAAATAGAACTAGAAGGACGCCAGATCCGTGTGGTTTGGCGTCCTACGGAATTTGAACCGCCGCTAGATTTGATCACCCAGGCAAGCGGAGTGTGTTTTACAGAAGAGGGAAAAGTTGTATTGGTGAGTAAGGATGGCATCAGCTGGCAGTTACCTGGTGGGCATCTGGATGCAGGCGAGACACCCCGGGAAGCCTTTGTGCGTGAGGTGGCGGAGGAAGCTTGTGCTGATGTGTTGCAAATGCGCTATCTGGGAGCTCAGGAAGTGCATGACCCAGGTGATCCGGAAGGAAGGGTGTATTACCAGACCCGTTTTTGGGCAAGGGTAAGGTTAAAGGATTTCTATCCTGCGTTTGAAATTGTAGAGCGCAGGTGTTTTGATTTTGATGAAGTAAAAACTGCGCTCAATTGGCAGACTAAGAATGTGCTGGATGAAATTATTCGAAGGTGTGAGGAGTGTAACCTTCTAGAGTGAAAAGTATTTTGGCTATCTGGTGCACTGCACTTGAGGATTAATTATATGGTTTGAATGTGAAAGAAATTTTGTTGAAGAGAATTGCAGAAGTGCATTGCACCTGCTGCATATAATTCCTTTCCAAAATTAATTGCAACCTAATTCTTTAGAATAAGATTACTTTTCGAAAAACTCCAGATGCTTGCGAAGCATTTTTGGTAAATCTCGAGACATCAAATCATCCATAACAAAAGAATAATAATCGCTTACATTTAGAAAATTCTCTGCAAGAAATTCTGGATCAAATAAATTGCCTTTTCTTTTACCGATATATTCGTTGAAATTGCTGTATTTCCAATCCGAGGGATGGGTTACAAATCCATCTTTGACTGGGTTTCCATGTATATAACGACACAAATGAAGGAGATGAGAGGTTTCTTCAATCTCCTTTATATGATAATGATCCGTAAATAATGTTCCTTCGTGACCATATTTTTTATTGTATGCTTTTGAGTAACTGTTGAAAACTCGTTGAGGTAATAAACCTGCCGGATTATCTGCTTCTTGCCGGACAAGAAAATGATAATGATTTGGCATTAAACAATAAGCGATCATTGTCAGCTGTATTTTTTGACAATAATGTTTCATTTTTCTAATCACGAAAAGATAATTGTCGTCTTCTCGAAATAAAGGATGCTTGTGGGCACCACGATTGTAGATGTGATAGTAGTGGTTGGGTAAGAATTCGGGGCGTTTTGATGGCATCGATTGTTTTTAATGAGGAATGAATGGGTTGATTTTTGTTGTAGGGAATAAATAGTTATAAAAAAGATAAATCTGATTATACAACAATAGAGGTTATGGTGGAACTTTTTAATAAATACAGGTGCAGCGCACTTCCGATAGACTACTTTCGAGAATCAGTTTCCATTCGTAAAGATATCCGCCGATCCCCAAGTGCATTGCACCTTTTAAAGGGCATCTCTGACAACGCACCTCGCTTATATCACTTTTCCTTGTTTTTTCGCGTCGGCATCCATACCAGATCCGATCGCTAGCCCAACGGCCAGACCAATTGGCAAACCTAATGCAATGTTGTCAAAGACTGTTAACCCAAATACCAAGCCTAAGCTTATGCCTAATGCCAGATAAGTTGATGCGTAATGCCCTTCCCTGACTAGTTTGTGTTCCCTGGATAAATGGCTGACATATATTTTTTGGTGTTTATGGAAGGAAACAATTGTATCTTTGTCCAAAGACTGTTTATTTACCAAAATGTTTTTCAAATTGGATTCAAGATCGTTGAGTATTTGTGAACAGGAATCACAGTTACCAGAAAATTCATCTAAGCGTCTGGCAACCCTTTCCGTTAAGGGAAGATCTAATTTCTTAATTTCTTTTTCATCATATTTTTCTTTCATCTCAGCGATGTCCTCAATAACAGTTTTCAGTGTATCCATGCATTTCTCCTCAAAGATATCGTAAACGTGTCCAATTTTACAAGAAAAATCCATTTCTGATCAAGGATTGTGTAGAGGCTTGCTAAATAGAGAAAAACTTTTTATTACTAATGAGGGAGGTGCTTAAACCATACTTACAATTAGGAAAATGCCTTTTGGGAAAGGAGTTGGTTGCTATTCTGGCTGGTTGTATTGAACCCTGTTTGCCAAGCACCTTCCTTCTTGGTGCACCCCATATAAAACACAAGTTCTTGAGAAACCTCTCAAGAACTTGCAAACTTTAAATCGTAATAACTAAATAAATACTACCAATGATCAGCTTTCTCCAGCCCCCACATTCTCTTCTTTTTCAAACAACCTTCCAGGTTGCCAGGGGGTGCCTAAAGCCGGCAAGACCCAGCGGTCCAGGCCAATCCAGCCAGCAGTTTTCCAGGCCAGGATCAATAAGATTGAGATGGTAAATAGCACCGGGTTGGTGCTGGCAGATCCAGCCATCATGAAGTTCCAGTTCATAAAGCCACCAAAGAAAGCGGCGATACCGGTGAAGAGGCCAAGAATCAATGCAGCACCGATCAAGATTTCACCAGCAACCACCAGTTTTGCGAACCAGGTGTAAGCACCACTATCCAGCATTGCTTGTAAAAAGGTGCGATACCAATCAAAGGTAATTGCCGGGCGAGCAGGCGCATTTGGAATGAGAACAGCCTGTTCCCAGAAACCTTTCAATGCTTCACCACTTTGCACCCAGGCCGGATTACTCACTTTTCCAATACCGGAACTTAACCAGGTATAGCCAAGATATAAACGAGCCACCAACCACAACCAAGACCAGCGTGTGCTATTGAAAAGCGTATTGGCGATCGGCGGATCAGAGAATTGTGCGGGATTTTTTATTTTTTTTTGATTTGTCATTTTCAACTCCTTCTGAGACAATAATACTCCATTTTATCTTCATTTAGTGTTATATGTCACAAGTTTTAATTCAATTTTTCAGCGTTTTATGCTGCGATATTTGATCGGTTGTGGTGTGTCAGCGGCAATTCCCAGGCGTCTGCGGCGGTCTGCTTCGTAATCCGACCAGTTACCATCATAAAAAACTAACTGGCTATCACCTTCAAACGCGAGAATATGTGTGACGATACGATCCAGAAACCAGCGATCATGCGATACAACAATAGCGCAACCCGCGAATGATTCCAAAGCTTCTTCCAAAGCACGCAGCGTGTTCACATCCAGGTCATTGGTTGGTTCGTCCAGTAGGATTACATTGGCACCTTGCTTGAGCACCTTGGCAAGGTGTACCCGGTTGCGTTCACCTCCGGATAGCATACTGACAAGTTTCTGTTGGTCTGATCCGGTGAAATTAAAAGAAGCTACATAAGCGCGGGAATTGATTTTTCGTGTTCCTAATGTAAGGGAGTCAGCCCCTTCGCTGATTTCCTGCCAGATGCTGTTTTCACCATTCAACGAATCACGGCTCTGATCTACATAAGCCAGGTCAACAGTCTCACCGATCCTAACCGTCCCGCTATCCGGTTCTTCCTGATCGGTAATCATGCGCAGAAGCGTTGTTTTACCAGCTCCGTTTGGCCCAATTACCCCAACAATACTACCGGGCGGGATGGATGCCGTAAAATTATCAATCAATAATCGCTCACCATAAGCTTTGGTGATCTTGTCAAATTCGATCACCACATTTCCCAGGCGCTCTCCAGGAGGAATATAAATTTCCTGTTCTCCGCGGTACTGATCCACTTCCTGACTGAGTAAGCGTTCGTAAGCAGTGACACGCGCTTTTCCTTTGGATTGCCTTGCTTTGGGCGACATGCGAATCCATTCCAACTCACGCTGCAAGGTGCGCTGGCGTTTGGACTCTGTTTTTTCCTCCACGGCCAGTCGTTCCTGTTTCTGTTCCAGCCAGGAGGTGTAATTGCCGCGCCAGGGAATACCATATCCGCGGTCTAGCTCCAGAATCCAGCCGGCCACATTATCGAGAAAATAACGATCGTGTGTGACGGCAATCACCGTGCCACGATACTGTTGTAAATGATGTTCCAACCACGCAACCGATTCGGCATCCAGGTGATTGGTGGGCTCGTCCAGCAGCAAAATATCAGGTTCAGTCAACAGTAAGCGGGTTAGGGCAACCCGTCGGCGTTCCCCACCTGAAAGCACCTTAACCGCAGTATCTCCCGGTGGGCAGCGCAAAGCATCCATCGCCATCTGTAGACGGTTGTCCAGCGTCCAGGCATCCACATGATCCAGTTCTTCCTGTAATCTGCCTTGCTTTGCAATCAGCGCATCGAAATCGGCATCTGGTTCGGCAAATTGATTGTTAATCTCATCATATTCTTTCAACTTCTGCACAATCGGAGTAACCGCTTCTTTCACCACTTCCATGACGGTTTTATTGTTATCCAGATCGGGTTCCTGATCCAGCAACCCAACAGTGTAACCTTTCGAGAAAGTTACCTCACCAATGTAGTCCTGATCTTTACCGGCGATGATTCGTAGCAGTGTGCTTTTTCCAGCTCCATTAAGACCAAGTACACCGATTTTGGCACCGTAATAAAAACCCAGCGAAATGTCTCTTAAAATCTGACGGTTGTTCGGTGGAACAATTTTACCCACCCGCACCATCGAGAAAATTACTTGTTGATCATTCATATTCTCACCTCAAGAAAAAAACCTTTTTTGTACCCGTTGATTGTACAGGGAAGTGGGTGTATAGAAAAGCTATTCACCCACTACTGGTTTCATTTTACCTGATGTGAAAAACAATTATCAGGTAAGCACAGGTTTACTCAACTGCCACAGCTCGTTTGAGCAAATCTTCCAGGTTTAGGCTGGGATCCGCTGCTAGTTTGGTTTTCCAATCAGGATCTAATTGATCGAGCAAGTAAGCTTGTGCCATTCCGGTGTAGTAAAAGCGACCATCACCTTCATCAGATGCCATGCGAGGAATCTGATCAAGTTCTCTTTTCCAGCGATCACGAAACGTGCGGTAATCTTTGAATTTTGAGTCTTTTTGAATTTCATCCAACGGCTGGTAATTTTCATCAAGGCTGGCTAATCGCCAGGTCTCCAGCTCAGCATAACGCGCCATACCCTCTATCCATTCGCGCTGGTTTTCGTAATGAATCAGAGCATTAGAAAGTTTCATTAGTTTTCTGCGATCTGAGCGTTGATCAAGGAAATCTCGTGCCAATTGCCGGGTGGTTTCCTCATCTTCAGCTTTTAAGGCTGCCTGTAATAGATCCAGCTCTTTTTGCCAGGCGTCAATTCCCGACTGGTCGTACCAGGGGTATTGGTCACCGAGTTGAATGCCATCCCATTCAGCCTGTTCAAAGCGATCCGGTGCCCAGATTGCCTGGTAAGCATGAAAACTTTCGTGATGGATCATCGAAAGATAGGTTTCCGTATTGGGGAAGAAGATGTAAGCAATTAATTGGTAAGGAAAGACAGGTTTGAGGAAACCTGGCAGATCGTTTCGAAATTGATTCATCAAATCTAAACGAAACAATTCAGCAGTTGGCAAACTGGTTACATAAGTTTCACCAACGCGAACTGTAAAAGCATCAGGACCTTGATTAGGGTCAGAACTGTCATAATCTGAACGGAAATAGGGTTCCTGTGGATACGCGTCCAAAGCTGGCATAGGTTGCCATTCTCCACCCCGTTGTTGTTCCTGAGGAACCTTGACCCAACCAGTCTCGGGGTTTTGCATATGGAGCAAAAAAGCCCGCTGTTCATTAAATAGCAAGGCAGGTATTTCAGCAGACTGAAAACCAGGAAAAACCTGATCACCAACTTGTTGTTTTAAATGTTCTGCCTCCAAGACGTGGGTGATCATTTCTTCGGATAACTGATCTGGGCTTTTGGAGTTATCGGGAATGAACAAATTCATAATCGCGGTAACGACCACGAAGCTAAGACAGAATCCAACGAATCCCAGTAATACAAGCAAACCCCATTTTCGTTTCTTTCTTTCCATAGAATACCTCTACTTTCGAGTATAAATGGATTTCACAATCTTTCAAACCGGTCATCTGTTTGAAATGTACCTGGCCACCTGATTGATTCAATTCAAAATAGGCTAATAAAGCAAGATGATCTTCCTGCGATTGGGCAAGTTCAGGCAATATGTGAGTATGCCCTAAGCTACACAAAATAAATCTCCTGGAGAAGGTGACGCCAAAATCGCGTAATTGTGATATAAAATAAACTTGCGGAGGAATGTAGAGATGACACAACAGAAGCCACTAATTCTAGTAACCAATGATGATGGTATCGATTCGCCTGGTATTCATGCAGCAGCTCGGGCTTTAGCTCCACTGGGAGAGGTTGTGTTGGTTGCCCCGCGAGATCAAAATTCTTCTACCGGTCGCAGCCACCCGCTTACGACCGATGGATTGATTGAAGAACGAGAGTGTTGTTTGGATGTCGGAAAATTTAAAGCTTTTGCAATTGGTGGCACGCCTGCGCAATGTGTTTTACAAGCTTTGTTAAGAATCCTGCCACGCAAACCCGACCTGGCAATTTCCGGGATCAATTATGGCGAAAATTTTGGGACCGGCATTACAATTTCTGGTACTGTTGGTGCCGCCTTGGAAGCAGCCAGCTTCGGTATTCCAACCATCGCTGCCTCATTACAGTTGGAAAATATTGACGATTTTGATAAGCACGATCCAAATGTTGATTTTTCGCCGGCTGGTCACTTTACTCAGAAATTTGCCCGCATGCTGCTTGAATCACCCTTACCTGCTGGGGTTGATCTGCTCAAGTTGGAAGTACCCATTCACGCAAGTGTGGATACCCCCTGGCGTATGACACGTTTGACCCGGCACATGTATTATGTGCCATATTATGATCCGAATAAAGATTGGCGAGAACCCGGCAGAATTGGTTTTAAAGTCAATGTGACCAAAGACGATGTTACACCCGACAGTGATGTGTTCGCCGTGGTGTATGACAATGTGGTGGCAGTAACCCCATTAACAATCGATATGACAGCCCCCATCGATTTTGAGAAATGGGAAAAGGATTTACGTAACAACGGTTTTGCCAGTTAAAAAACGACTTGTTTTTTACGATAACGAATCAATGTCTCCGGTGAAAAGCACTTTGCCTAAGGATGCCTTTAGAAATTGGCAGGTATCCTGCATGTTTAGTGTTTTATCAGTCTGGGTATAAACCGGTTTGTTATTTTCAGCACCACTGACGATAGCTGCATAACGCTTACCAGGCTTAATGGCAAAAAAATCACCATGTTCACGGGAAAACGCGTCTACAACTTTTCACGATCACGCATCATTTCGAGTGCATGACCCAACATAGGCAAACCGCCCGAAACTGTAGGTGGAAGTATCCCCGACATATTTCTTCTTTATTTCCCGCCAAAAACCAGATCTAATTATATTGTACAAAAAAAATGTAAAAAAACACAATTTATCAAAGAAAACTTGTCATATTAGAGAAAAGTAATAATCACCTGCTTCGTGAATTATGGAGCAATCAGGTCAAATATCATTGTAATTTATGACGAATGACAACAAAAATTGCGGTATAAATAAGGCTGGCAGGAAAACAGCAAAACTGCCAAGATTAACAACATTCGTTTCATTGATTTCTGGTTCTCCTGAGGATTGGGATAAGTTTCTACCTGGAATTGGGTGACAGGTAGGGACAAGAAAGACCCTTTTTTGTTCACAACACAGCGTCTTTGCTAAAAACAAAAAAGGGTTTTTTCTGTTAACGTCAGAAAACCCAACTTCGAACACGGCATTCATCATTTTATTCTTATGTCCTGAGTAAAAAAACGCCTCAGTTTTTACACTGAGGCGTGAGGATTAAATAAGGAGGCTTTATTGCAAAATCTGACGTGAGCGATAGCCAGGGACTACCGCAAAGAGTATTTCGTCCACTTCCATGCGTGCCAATTGGGTCACTTCTTCGCATTCGTCCGGATTTCCACTGGCGACAATCGAAATCAAATTAAAGCGTCCGCGATCCGGTGAGCTTTGTGCCAGGGTAATGGTAGCAGCGGTTATGGTCGTGGTTAACACCTGCCATACTATTGCAGCTGTAACCGGATGTAGTTTACAAACCATCGTCAACCATTCCTGTGGAATATGTGGGGGCTGACGAAAATCTAAATCTTCAATATTGAAGTCAAAATCAAATTCTGGCAATTTATAATTTTCCTTTTGCTTGTCGATATTCAGAGAGAAGTGTTAACCGGTTCATTTTTAGTTTCCCTCTGTGAAATTAAGCATACCATAAATCCAATATTTTTCCATTCAAAGTGAAATCGCTCATCACAACTATTCGTGAGATTACCGGCGAACTGTCAAAAACCGATAAACCAATAAAACGGCACATCCCCAAGCAAAAATAAAACCGAATAGCATGCTTAAAACCATTAACAAGGTGGTTTTGATTGATTTGAGTTCAAGTTTTTTGTTAATCATTTTCAACCTTTAATATGATTTACGAAAGAGTTGGCATTGAGTTGCACAGTTTTTCGATTATTTAAAATTCTAGTGTTTGAATTTTCCATATTGACAAGAAGATGAAGATTACACAGAAAAGAAATGTTAAACCAACAGGGCTCCAGAGAATAGCTGGAATGGTCTGTAATCCTTCTGCTACTGATGCGATCATAACTTGAGATAATCCGAAGGGGGCGAAAAGTACTAATTCTTTGATGAAGCTCAGCGTTTTCTTCATTATTAACAACCACATTCAATGCGGTGTAGCTGTTCTGGTGCCCCATGATCACATCTTTTACCCATGGATATGAGTTCAAATGTTGCAGCACACGTTTCCCCATCCCCTTTCAGGACCAGGTGATAGGATAAACCCTGGCTTGCAGAAAGTAATTCTTCAACACTGCCTTGCGTGATTAATTCACCATGATTGAGGATAATTACGCGATCACTGATTCGTTGCACATCATCCAAAATATGAGTGGATTTTGAGCCAGATAACCAACCCGACGACAGATATCCTGATTTTGATTTTCGATATCCAATCCGAAAATGGTGCCAGACCCAGCAGTCGGTCTACTCAACCCTAACAATAGCTTGATGGTGGTGCTTTTTCCAGCACCATTTGGCCCCAAAAAGCCAACATTTGAATTCTCTGGCACATTTAGATCCAAAGACTTTAATGCCTGAAAATCTCCATAAGCTTTACTTAATTTATGTGTTTGGATAACAGGGTTCTTAATTCCCATGGTTTTTTCCTTTCCAGTTTTATCTTACAAAATCAATGAGGATTTACGATCAACTATCAAGATAGTTTCGCGTTTCCATCAGGCTAAAATAATTTGATTTATTGACCTGGTGGCCAGTAGTCAAACTGGATAAATATCAGCTACAATAAAATACGAGAAAAAAATTAAGAAAGTTGTAGGTGAAAAATGACAGACGAGATAAAACAAGAAAATGATAACGAAACAACACAAGATGTTGTTGAAATCAACGAGAACGATGTTGTGCAAGCGGATATTGTCGAGATCAATCAAGGTGGCGCCAATAAAATAGAGGCAAAGGAAGTGATTCTTCGTCAGGCTGGCGCAAACCACATTCAAAGTGAGCTGGTTCAGGTACGCCAGGGTGGGGTAGTAGCTGTTGAAGCGGAACGCCTGGAAGTGACGGAGGGTGGAGTCATATTTGCCGAAACCAACAATCTGGAAATGACAGCTAGCAAAGCTGCAGTGATTGTCAATAAAGGCAATGTGAACATGGATCAATCCGGGGTCCAGGTTGTGGTTACGAAAGGAAATGTACAAATCGATCAATCCGGGGTGGTGGCACTGGTTGCCAACAAAGTCACCTTAGAAGAAAACAACAGTGTCGTCTTTTTGTTAGCTAAAAGTGTCGAAGGTGATGTCCAAACCCAATTTGGACCTCGTGAATCGGCATTGTTTGGCATTTTGGCAGGCTTGTCCGCAGGTGCAATGATCCTGACAGGGAAATTGTTTGGCAAAAAACTTAAGAAGAAAAAATGAGCGAAGCCCCTGAGGTTCTCGTTGATCAAAAGGCGCTCACTGGTGAAGGGCCCAGCTGGGATGCCAGACAAAAAGTGCTGTATTGGGTGGATATTCCGCTTGTGCGCATCCATGTCTATCATCCCGCTGTGAGATTGAACCAGACTATTGATCTGAGTAAGCAATTTTCATCGATTGGGACGGTAGCTCCCTGTGCCAGTGGTGGTGTTATTTTTGCACCTGATCGAAGAATTGTCCACTATGATTTTTCGAGTCAGAAGATTACGATCCTGGCAGAAGTGGAAGCCGACAAACCAGAACACCGTTTCAACGATGGTAAATGTGACCCGCGGGGCAGGTTCCTGGCGGGCACGATGCGCAAAGATCCAGACGGCTCCTATCCCGGAGCACTCTATTCAATGGAAAAAGACGGCAAAGTGCACAAGCTACTGGATGGGTTGGGCATCTCAAATGGCCTGGGTTGGAGCCCGGATTACCGCAGCTTCTACCTGGCCGATTCCTATTCACGGGAAGTGTCGGTGTTTGATTATGATTTGGAAACGGGTAAGATCTCTCATCAACGGGTTGCCTTTACTTTGCCACAGGGGGGTGGTGTAGCTGATGGGCTAACCACCGACCTGGATGGCATGGTCTGGCTGGCACTCTGGGATGGTGCCTGCATCCAGCGCTGGGACCCACGCTCCGGAGAGCTGCTGGGGAGTTATCCCTTCCCGGCTAAGCGTACCTCCTGCCCGGTGTTTGGCGGTGAGGGGATGAATGAGCTTTACGTCACTTCGGCAGCGATTGGTTTGTCGGATGCGGATTGGCAAGCTTACCCGCACAATGGCGCATTGATGCGCTTGGAGACGAAATTTAAAGGAATGCCCAGCTTCGCCTTTGGTGGCTGATCACCAGCGTAAGGAGAGACAGCTTAGCCCACCATCCATCTTGCGGTATTCGGAGGTGTCGAGGATACGGATCTGAAAACCCGCCCGCGTGATGAGTTCAAGGGTGTGGGGAAAGCTCGCTGGGACCAATACCACATCGTTGATGCGCAGGCAGTTGGCAGCATAAGCCTCTTCCAGTGGTACCACCAGTTTGCGGTATCTCTTAAATTCTTCCCGATTCACCATGCGTGGGTCGAGCAGCAGGGTGTCATCACCCAGATAATTGACTGCACTTTTCAGGTGTAGGACACCGGCCATACCACGGATATCGATCATCTTGCTCCGATAACCAAATTGTGCCAGAATCTCGGCTAATTGCCGGGCACCTTCAGGATTGGTACGCGCTGAAACACCCAGGAAATACACATCATCCACCTTGCAGATGTCACCACCCTCTAAGGTGCCATCCTCCTCAACACGGAAGATGGTTTCAAAATGCTTTTCCAATGTTGGCAGCATTACCTGAGCTTCTCCACGACGGGATGGCACACCGGGGCGGGTGAGCACAGCAAAGTCAGGCTCAACGATGGCAGTATCCTCCACAAAAACTGAATCGGGGTGAATAGCGTCAGGGGCGAGCACCTCCA
>NPIE01009968.1_pt1 | contig 16785 bp, 18 predicted proteins | sample 8637661 | NCBI WGS metagenome assembly NPIE01 (sample SAMN07420842, study PRJNA396082) | bioreactor metagenome | isolation source: sample BA12 brine-fed electro-methanogenic bioreactor BA | place: Japan: Kochi | collected 2016-12-09 | reverse complement strand
GGCGCTGGTGCGGGGCCGCTGGGTCGCGCTCGCAGTCACTTTCGAGCGACCCTCGGTCGGTCTGACGCTGGCGATCGCACCGCTCTACGGGAATGCGGCGGTTGTCGAAGAAAATGGAAAATCGCTCGATCTTGCGGCGGCAGCCAGTCTTTCGATCGGAGCGGGACTTGAAGCCGGCATTCCGGCTGCAGCCTTCGACGGACGCGTCGCCGACCCGCTCCTGGCTACTGTCGAAGCTCGGGAGGTTGCCGAGGCGCTCGCGGGCGGACCGGAGGGCTGGCGCCGCCTTACTGGTGCGCATGGGAATTCGGCCGTGATTTCGCGATGGGATTTCTCCCGATTACCGGAAAGCGACCGGGTGGTCGATGCGGGGCCCGGACGATGTGACGCCAGGCTGGTCAATACGCCGACGCGCGCGATCACCGGCCCCTTCTGGGACGGTTCCGCATTCGACTGGCGGCAACGGCCGGACCAGTACAATGCCGTTCATTTTCACGCCGACGATCTTTCCGATTGCAATTGGCCGGACTCGGCACGTCTCGCAGTACCGGAGGATTGCCCGTCCGGTCTTTATGCCCTTTCGCTCCGGACGGAAAGCGGGGAGGAGGATGTTCCGTTCATCGTCCGCTCCCGGCCGGAACGGCGGTCGCCGGTCGCCCTCCTGCTCCCGACCTTCACCTATCTGTCTTACGGCAATGCTCCGCAGGAGATGCGCGGCCCGGACCATGGGGTGGCCGCCTACCCCGATGAGGAACCGATCGACGGCCAGCCGGGGTTCGGGCGTTCGCATTATGACCGGTTTTCCGACGGTTCGCCGGTCATGCTGTCGTCGCGGCTGCGCCCTGTTCTCTCAATGCGGTTCGGCAGCCTGCCCTGGGGCCTCGTTCCCGACAGCTGGCTCTTAACCTGGCTGACCGCTCGATACGGCCAGGTCGACGTTCTCACCGACGAGGACCTGCACCGGGAAGGCCTCGACGCCATCGCGGGACATCGTGTGGTCGTGACCGGAAATCACCCCGAGTATTACTCGTCCGAAATGCTTGATGCGCTCGAAGCCTACTGTGAGACCGGCGGCCGGATGCTCTATCTCGGCGGGAACGGATTTTACTGGCGCGTGAGCGTTTCGGACATCGTTCCGGGTCAGATCGAGGTTCGCCGCACCGAGGACGGGACGCGCGCCTGGATCGCCGAACCGGGCGAAGGCCACCACATGATGGACGGCCGTTACGGCGGACTGTGGCGGCGTCTCGGGCGACCGCCAAACCGCCTGGCCGGGGTCGGTTTCGCTGCCCAGGGCTTCGATGAAAGTGGATACTACCGGATCAACGCAAAAGCGCGGTCGGGTCCTGCCGCCTTTGCTCTGGAAGGTATCGACGACACATTCGGGCGTCACGGATGGCTCGGTAACGGTGCCGCCGGCCAGGAGATCGACCGGGTGGAGGCCCGCCTGGCGCCGGATGCCGACATCCATGTCATCGCAAGCAGCACCGGCCACCCGAAATCCATGCTTCGCACGAAGGAAGAGATGCTCTCCTTCGTTATGCCGTTCGACGATCCGAAGGCGCGCTCGGATGTGGCGATCCGCTTTGCGGGACGAAACGGCGCGGTGTTCTCCGTGGGCTCGATGGCCTGGGTCGGTGCGCTTCTCGATGGCGGCGACGGAGCTGGGCGCAACGACGTGGCTCGTATGACGGCCAATGTGATCGACCGGTTTCTCGATCCTTCGCCCTTCGACCGGTCCGGCTAGATACGGCCCAAACTCATCTTTGTCCTGTTTTGCGCGGCGCCGCCGCTAATTCCGGAGGTATCCTGACATGAAACTGAAATCGCTTTTCGCGGTGGCGTTGGCCGGCCTCCTCACGTTCGCTGCACCGCTTTCCGCCCAGGAACGGGGCGGAGCGCTGAAGATTGCGCTGTTTCCCGAGCCGCCTACGGCCGTCGCAGGCCTTTCGGGTATCGGTTCGGCGGGTATCCTGTCGAGCAAGATCTATGAGGCGCTCGTCCGGTTTGATTTCGAACTGGGGCCGCAACCCTGGCTGGCCCGTTCGTGGCAGCGGTCGGAGGATGGCCTAGTGTGGACCTTTGACCTGGTCGAAAATGCGAAATGGCATGATGGAAAGCCGTTCACCGCCGCCGATGTGGTGACGTCATATCAGGTGTTTTCCAAGGAAAACGATCGGATGAGGCTGATCGCACCGAAGGTCGTGAAGGTAGAGGCGCTCGGTGAGCACCAGGTGCGGTTCACGCTGACCGAGCCTATTCCGGCCTTCATCTACATGCTGAATTACGGCAACCTGCCGATCATTCCCGCCCATTTGTACGGAGACGGCAAATTCCGCGACAATCCCGCAAATGCGACGCCGATCGGTACCGGTGCGTTCCGTATCAAGGAATGGAAGAAGGGGAGCTACATTCATCTGGTTCGCTTCGACGAGTATCGAGACGGCGCAAAGCCCTATCTGGACGATCTGTATTTCGTCATCATTCCGGATGCGCAGGGCTGCGCCGTCGCCTTCGAAGAGGGCAGCGTCGATGTTGTTTCGGCGTCCAATCTCGAAGCTTTCGACGTAGCCCGGCTTTCCAAACTCGATGGCGTGGAATCGACCACCAGGGGATGGGAGATGCTGGCGCCGCAGGCCTTCATCTGGATCAACACCCAGAAGGCTCCGCTCAATGATGTGAAATTGCGCCAGGCGCTCAATTACGGGCTGGACAAGGCGTTTATTCGGGACGTGGTCTTCTCGGGTCTTGCCACCCCGCCCCACGGAGCTTTCGGCTCGCGCACCCGCTTCTTCGATCCATCGGTGAACGGCTACGACTTCGACGTGGAGAAGGCCAGGGCACTCGTCGCTTCCTCCTCCTACAAGGGTGAAGTCCTGAAGCTGAGCACCGCTCCTGTCGGGTCGAGTTGGGCGCGCCTTGCCGAATACGAGGTGCAGGCCTGGAAGGAAATCGGGGTCAATGTCGAACTCGACAACAATGATGTCGGTGGCTACCTGAAGAAACTGGCAGAGCGCAATTACAACCTCGGCAACATCTATCTCTATCAGTACGGAGACCCCTCGGTCGGCGTGACGCGCAACTTCTATTCCCGCAACGACGTTGCCGGATCGCCCTGGAACAATGTCGGCCGTTACGCCAATCCGAAAGTTGACGAGTTGCTTTCAAAGGCGGATGGCGGAGGCAGCGCCGAAGAACGTGCTGCGCTCTATGCCGAAGCCCAGAAGATCATCGCAGACGACGCCGTGCAGGGCTGGACTGCAGAGCTCGAATTCCCGACCCTCTACCGCTCGAAGGTCAAGGATCTGATCACCACCGCGCTGGGCCTGAGCGACGGTTTCGAGAACGTCTGGATCGCAAAGTAACACAGCCGGCGGCGGCCGGGCCTTTGGCTCCCGGCTTCACCGTCGCGTTCATCCGCAATACCAATGTCCGGAACGACGATGCTCAAGACCATCCTTTCCGAAACTGTAAAGCGCGTCGTCGTCGTACTGTTTGTCGTGACGGGAACCTTCCTGCTCGTGCGTGCTGCGCCGGGCGATCCCGCGTCCTTCATCGCCGGCGAGGCGGGATCGGGGGATCCGGCCTTTATCGACAATCTCCGCCGGGACATGGGTCTCGACCGGCCGCTGCCTGTGCAACTGGGCATCTATCTCCGCGACCTAGCGACGCTCGACTTCGGCGATTCCTACCGGGAAGGGCGGCCGGTGCTTGACATGATCGCGGAACGGCTTCCCAACACGTTGGTCCTTGCCGGCGCTGCCTTTGTGCTGGCAGTTACCATGGGAACAGCGGCCGGCTTTTTTGCCGCGATCCACCGTGGCCGCTGGATCGATCGTCTGGTCAGCATGGGCTCGGTGCTGTTCTTTTCCTCGCCTTATTACTGGGTGGCGCTCATGGCGATCCTGCTCTTTTCGGGCAAGCTCGGCTGGCTTCCGTCCCACGGTACGGAAACGATCGGTGCCGGATATACCGGCCTGGCGGCAGTGCTTGACTATCTGCATCATCTGGTCATGCCGGCAATGGCCTCGGCGCTTTTCACGATGGCGATCTATGCGCGTCTCGTCCGCGCTTCGATGATTGATGCATCGAATGCCCTCTATGTGAAGGCGGCGCATGCCAGGGGCATGGCGCCGTCGAAGATCTGGGTCCGGCACGTGCTGCGCACCTCGCTGCTGCCGATCACCACCATGGCCGGCGTTCAGGCGGGCCAGCTTGTCGCCGGTACGATCCTGACGGAGACGGTTTTTGCCTGGCCCGGGATCGGGCGACTTATGTACGACGCGCTCGGTGCGCGCGACTACAATGTGGTGATCGGCATTTTTATCGTTACGTCGGTGATCGTTATTTTCGCCAATCTTGCGGTCGATCTACTTTATCGCTTCGTCGATCCCAGAACCCGGGCCGCCTGAGGAGGATCGCGATGCCGATCTGGAAGACCCTTTTCACCCGCCCGGATGCGCTTGTCGCGCTCGCCATCCTGGCATTGATTTCCATCGCCGGGCTTTCCGCTCCTGCGGTTTTTCCCGATGGCCCCTGGCGCATGGTCGCCCGCCCGTTCATTCCGCCCTTCGCGGATGCGGGCCACCCGCTCGGCACCGACGCGCTCGGCCGCGATCTTGCGGTGTCGCTGATGTATGGCGCGCGCACCTCACTTGGCATCGGCCTGGTTTCGACAGCGGTCGCCACCCTTTTCGGGGTGGGCGTGGGCGGCCTTGCCGGCTTCTTCGGGGGCAGAATCGAGAGTGTGCTGATGCGTGGCACCGAAATGTTCCAGACCGTGCCGAGCTTCGCACTCGCGATCCTGCTGATTGCGATCTACTCTCCTTCCCTCATCTCCATCATGGTCGCGATCAGCGTGGTGAGTTGGCCTCCGGTGGCGCGGCTTGCCCGGGCAGAGTTCCTATCCATGCGGCGCCGGGAATTCGTTCAGGCCGCGCTGCTTTCCGGCCAACCGGCGCTACGGGTCGCATTGTCGCAGATCCTGCCGAACATCCTGTCGCCGCTGACAGCAATGAGTACCTTGATGGTGTCGATGGCGATCCTGTTCGAAAGCGCGCTGAGTTTTGTCGGTCTCGGCGATCCGTCCGTCATCAGTTGGGGTTATCTGATAGCGACGGGCCGCGGGGTGATGGCGCAGAGCTGGTGGCCGACATTCCTGCCCGGCCTCGCGGTCATGATCACCATCGTTTCCATCAGCACGATCGGCGATGCCATCGGCGACAGCCAGGATCCGCATTTCGAGCGCAGGGAGCCGATGTGATGACGGACAACGTACTCGATGTCACCGGTCTCCGGGTGAGTTTGAGAGGCGGGAGGACTATCGTTGACGACGTCACGTTTTCCGTCGCTGCGGGCAAGACGGTCTGCCTTGTAGGCGAAAGCGGCTCGGGGAAATCGATAATTGCGGGCGCGATCATGGACCTTCTGCCGAGCCGCCAGATATCGGTGACCGGCGGAGACATCCGTTTTAAGGGCAAGAGCCTTCGCGACCTTGCGCCACGGGCCATGCGCGACCTGCGAGGCCGGCGCATCAGCATGATTTTTCAGGATCCGATGTCTGCCCTCAACCCGGTCCGCAAGGTCGCCGCGCAGTTCGACGAAGTATTTTCGGCGCACAAGGTCGAGCCGGCCGACGGGCGAGAGGCGCGGATGCGCGAACTCCTCGAATTAGTGCATCTGCCCGATCCGGCCCGCATTCTGAATTCCTATCCGTTCGAGTTGTCCGGCGGACAGCGCCAGCGGGTCATGATATCGATGGCGATGGCACTCAATCCCGACCTCTTGATCGCCGACGAGCCGACAACGGCCCTCGACGTGACGACCCAGGCACAAATCCTGGGTTTGATCGCCGAACTGCAGAAGAGCTTCGGAACGGCGGTCTTGTTCATCACGCATGATTTCGGCGTAGTAGCGGAAATAGCCGACGAGGTTGTGGTGCTTCGTGGCGGCCGCATCGTCGAGCAGGGTTCGCTCTCCGGCGTGCTCGGAAATCCGCGCGACGATTATACCAGGACGCTGATAGCAGCCGTACCCGGCTGGCAACCGCGTTCGACTGTCCTCAGCGCACCGCCCATTGTGTCCGCCAAGGNNAGGCATTGCGAAAAACATTCAAGGCGCGTTTCACCGCCCTTGACGAGGTGTCGGTCGAACTGAAGTCAGGCGAAACGCTCGGAATCGTGGGCGAAAGCGGATCGGGAAAATCGACCCTTGCGAAATGCCTGATCGGGATCGAGGAACCGGACAGGGGTGAAATCCTCGTCAATGGTGTGGATGTGGCCAGGCTGTCACCTGCGAGACGGCGACGGCATCGCAATGTCATGCAGATGGTGTTTCAGGACCCGACCGCGGCGCTCAATCCACGACACACGATCGTCCGGACGCTGGTCGACGTGCTCCGGGCAAACGGTTGCGCGCGGGGAATGGTCAGAGAACAGGCGCTTGCGCTGCTGAGCGATGTGAAGCTTGACGGGGCTCTTCTCGACAGATTCCCGCACGAGCTGTCCGGCGGCCAGCGCCAACGTGTCTGCATCGCCCGGGCACTGGCGGCCAAGCCTGAAATTCTGATCGCGGACGAGGCTCTTTCGGCGCTTGATGTTTCGGTGCAGCAGCAGATGCTGACGCTCTTTTCGGAACTTAAGGAAAAGAGAGATCTTGCGATCCTGTTCATCACCCACGACTTGAGGGTCGCGGCCGGGATTTGCGACACTATCGTCGTTATGCGCAATGGGGCAACAGTGGCGCGGGGAACGCCGATGGAGGTTCTCGCTTCGCCCGACCGGCATCCCTATGTCGAAAGCCTGCTTGCGGCCATTCCCGGGCAGTCCTGGTTTCCGGCGGGTTTGGGCGCCGCACAAGATCAGCCCGCCATCACGATGTCGTCCTGGCTGGCGCACCAATCGCGCCATGCCCCCAACCAGCCTTCCATTTGAAACCGGAACCGAGCCCGATGAACGCACTGCTTTCCAATTCCATCGCAACAATGATGCCCGAACTGATCGAATGGCGGCGGGATTTTCACCGTCATCCCGAATTGATGTATGACTTGCCGCGCACCGCGGGGCTGGTTGCCGAACGGTTGCGCGCCTTCGGCTTCGATGAGGTGATCGAAGGTGTCGGGAAAACCGGCGTGCTCGGCATCCTGCACGGAGCGGGAGGACCGGCCGAGTCGAGCGACAAGCGGGTTCTGTTCCGGGCGGACATGGATGCCCTTCCGATCGAGGAAGCGTCGAGCGTCGAGCACGTATCGGCAGTGCCGGGGCGCATGCATGCCTGTGGCCATGACGGGCACACGGCCATTCTTCTTGGCGCGGCGCGGCATCTCGCCGAAACGCGTGCTTTTGATGGAACCCTGGTCTTCTGCTTCCAGCCTGCCGAGGAAGGGCATGCCGGAGCGCAGGCGATGATCGACGACGGCATGTTGGACCGCTTCCCGGTCAAGGGAGCATATGCGCTGCACAACTGGCCGGGAATGCCGGTCGGCGAGTTCGGCGTCATGCGAGGCCCGGCAATGGCATCGGCCGATGGGGTCTTCATCACGATCCAGGGCAAGGGCGGGCATGCCGCGCAGCCGGATACGACACACGATCCGATCGTGGCTGCTGCCCAGATCATCAATTCGGTTCAGACGATCGTCAGCCGCCGCGTCGATCCTTTCGAGCAGGCGGTTGTTTCCATTACCGCGATCAATGCTGGCGAGGCCTTCAATATCATCCCCGACAAGGTTGAGATGAAATGCGGCTTCCGCTGTTTTTCGGAGAATGTGGGCGGACTAATAGAGGAGGAACTTTTCAGGATCTGCAGAAAGACCGGAGAGGCGCTCGGCGTCGAAGTCACCATTACCCGTCCTCCGCTGACGCCCTATCCGCCCACCGTCAACCATCCCGCTGAAACGGAACTCGCACTTGCGGCCATGCGCGCCGTTTCCGGAACTGGCAAAGTCAGGGACGACTTGAAGCCGGTCATGGGGTCGGAGGACTTCGCCTTCATCCTGCGCCGGGTACCTGGCGCTTACATACTGATTGGCAACGGCGATTCAGCAGCTCTGCACAATCCCGGATATGATTTCAATGACGATGCGATTTCCTATGGGGTGTCCTACTGGACAGAGCTGGCCGCGCATGTTCTGCCTAAATAGCCGCGCATTGCTCAATGGTCCGGGTGTATCGCTCAATCCAGGTGCGCCTTCGGAGCATCGCGTAATTCAGGCAGAGGCCAGGTAGTTTCGCCATCCGCCAAAGCGGAGGAAGCGTCCGCCACACCCGGCGATTTCGTGATTGAGGGGGGCTCATGTGGGCGCCGACAAGGGCGATTGCGATCTCGTCGGCGCCGGCGCGCGGGGCCGGCAGGCTTTCAGGTTCGAGCCTTCAGCCGGTTGCGCCGAGCGACACGCCGGCGTCCTCGTGCAGGGATTTGGCGATGCCGGCTCTCAATCGGCTTTTAAACGGGACCGCTTATTGGCGTCCAAAAGGAAACCCTTCCAGTGGTTGCTAAGCCAGTCATGCGCCAGCCTCACTGGCGTCGTCACGCCATAGAAGAGAACAATCTCGTGGCTCCAGCCAATCTGGTAGGCCTCGCCCGGCACATAAGTTTCCGCCGTCACAGTGCCTCAGTCTGGCGACCATCTGCGGTCGTCACGTCGGACTGTATCAAAACCACCCTCGTAACCGTGGCCACGCAAAACACTCATAAAAGCAACAATATCGAATCGTCAGCGTCGCCGGTACGGACGACCGCTATCAAGGCCGTTGGTAATCTCGCCGAACGACCGGAATGGCTACGGGTTTCCGGTGCCGTCAGGCGAAAGCCTCCCATGCAGGAACCAGCGGTCCGCACACTCCAAGCTATGGGATTTTGATTTTCGAGGCAGATCTGTGGCCGTTGCGATCAGCAACGAATGGTGGTGGATTGCTTCCCGCCACTGATGCGTTAGCCGGAGACCTGATACGGTTTGCCAAGCTGTTCACGGACGAAATCTGGGCGCAGGTGTTTAATCCAGGTTCCGGCCAAATCGGAACCAAATACTTCAAGGCTCTGGCCCGAAGTGACCGGCGGTGGAACCGCGGAGCGCCGCTGCCAATCGGCACTCGAAAACAGGTTGGCTGCAATACTGCTTTCCAAGGTCTGTACCGCCGTTCCCAATTAACCCGGAGGCAGATCGCAATACCCGCGGCGTCTCTTGCTACGCTCAAGACGCGTCAACGCCACACCGGCATCATCTGGCGTATCGAATGTTTCCATCATGGATTGACCACGACTGCCAATCCGCCCCCAGTCGCGCACCAGGGACGCGCCTCCGAACAAAGTGAGCTGTATCGTCAGGCTATAGAAACGCCACATGTTCTGTTCCGGATTGATGCGACGAAGATGGACCGGTTGGGGATCGATCATGTTCATGCCCGTAGTCTGGCGTACGTCGGAGGTGCGGTCCAATGACTTTCACGAATCGATGGCAGCTGATCGATTCATGAAATCGATGCTGCAGGGAATCGCGCCAGAAATCTTCGCCCTCCCCTTTCAGCTCAAAAATTCCCTTTTCCCGCCGTCGATTCAACTGAGGGTGAGTCAGACCCACGCTCGCTTTGCCAAGGATCAATCTCACTTGCGGTGATGGGAGGCTGTTTATTTGGCAACGACCCCCGCCCCCCACCGTCCCTTTTTTCGCGGCGGAATCCGTGAATGAGCTTCAAAGTATAAGCGGATAAGTTACGCTATTATTTGCTATTATATACGTAGTTCTATCTTCCATGGATACTTTGCAATAACGTACTGATTTTCCGGCGGTTTTAGGGGCGGAGCTTGTTTTCGGTCAGCGAAAGACGTCAAAAATTATGCAAAATCATACCCTTAATATGAAGAGTATGGCTATCTTCTGCGGTGATTGGCGAAGGTTGACCGGAAATCGATATGTATGACCAATATTGTATAATAACTTGGTATTTGTTTGGATAAGTGTGGAGGTGGGTGGGACGGCAAGATAGAGAAAGTGGTCCCACTTTCTGCGAAAAAATGCCTTGTTATCCGATAAGGCATTCATTTTTCGCGCTTATTCGCCTCCGGCTCAACGCGATTAAAAGGTGAGTTTGGCGATTATTTTGCTTTAGTGATAAAATCAGGTGGTGCGGGAAAATAAGAAAAGAGGGTATGTTTTAAGTTGTGCGACCGCATCCATGGGTAGTAGGGCTGTCAATGTTAGCAGCTCGGACGGCCTTTTTTGGCGATCAGGCCGACCGAGCCTAGCGAACACCAAAACCTACCTTTGATGCTCGTATAGGGAAACCAACACACTCCTATAGATTGTATTGGCCGCATGCAGCGTTTCATCGCACTGATGCGTTCATAGCTAACTCGCGTCGATTGTGCGGCCGATACAGCCACCGTTCAACATTCATCTACAATAACGAGGGCGTTCTGGTTCAGAACGTTAACGACCCATGCCGTCTACTCCTTCGCTCGCGAAGCGGGCACCTTGGGGGCAGGCTCCGATGGAGCTTGCGTCCAACTATGCCCAAATCAAAGAAATTGTTGACCAATCACCTTCCCTCAGATCCGCCTACGGCGAGATCGCGAGACAAGGCCTGGTCACAGTCAAATACGATGCATTTGCCCGCCATTGGAAGCGGTTGGCTGAGCGCAAAGAGCAAGAAACCCAAGGTCTTGAGGCTTTAAACGCGCAATCTTGCGCGGACCTGCCTGGCGCAGCGTCTACGAAGAAACCGAACATACCGATCACCTGCTCATCGAACGACGTTAACGATGAGCGCGATAACTCTACCATGCGCCTAGCGAAGTCCTCCACGGATCGAGCGGCGACCGGTCGGACCGACGGGTACAACACCGCGTCGGCAAGGAAGTCGCCCTTGAACTCGGCAACATCGGGGCCGGCCTCTTTCGCCCAACTCATGCTCGCGAACTGCCGCTGGATGATCTCGCGAATAGCGCGAACTCCGGCTTCACCATCGTCCATATGGCACTCCATCGGATGGAAAACGCCACAGCTTGAACGAAAGCGACGCTATCGTCCATCGTCTACAGTGCCGCCCGGAACCCAGCGTCGCTGCTAGTCCGTGTATCGAAAAATGGTGACAGCACCATCGCATGGATAGAACTCGTAGAAAACCTCCGCCACAACCGATGTCAATGCGCCCTCCTTCCGGTCGTTGAGTAGTCTCTTGTAAAATCTCAAGAGCTGCTGGTCCGGCCAGCGCCTCATGTGGATCATTAAGCTTGGGGACGGCTGCGCGACAGTCGTTTCTGGCTGGGGTGGGCGCAGGTGGCCACGGAGCGGGCTCTTCTGCTGGAGAGGTCGGCGATCGCGAGATGATGGCCGACTACGTCGTGATGCGCGATCAGGCACGAAGCTGTTGATATTTCAGCACTTGGCACCTGCTACGCATCGCTATTCGCCCGAAGGTCGGGGACATCTGTCGGCAATCTGAGGGACGCCTGGAATCCGGAAGAGAAACCTGGACGCGGCGACTCGAGAATGAGCCTACTTCCGATACGGTCCGCGATGGCGGCGACGATGGNNAGCCCGCTGCCGTCGGCACTCGCGTTCGCCCGTACGAAGCGCGCCGTCAGGCGGTCGAGTGTTTGGCGAGGCAGGACCGGGCCGTCGTTCGCGACGGAGAACAGCCCATCCGCGGTCAATGCAACGTCGACCATCGTATTTTCGGCTCCGTGCCGGAGGGCGTTCTCCACGAGGTTGCGGCACAGGATGGCGAAGGCGTCGGGGTCCATGTCTGACATGACAGCTGCGTCGGGAAGATTCAGGGCGATGCGGTCCTTCGCACTGGCGCGCCCAAGTTCGTCCACCACCAGGCGGGCGACTGCCCTCAGGTCCGCGCTCCGGTCCATCCGCAGCCGCCCACCTTCGGCCCGCGCGAGCTGCATGAGGCGTTCGGAAAGCCGGGTCAGGCGCTTGAGCGTTGCCTCGATCTCAGTGGCACGCGCTTCGGTTGCCGGCTCGTGCGTCTCCGTCCTCAGCCGCTGTGCCTGTGCTATCGCGCCCGCCAACGGCGTCCGCAACTCGTGAGACGCATTCGCTGCAAAACTCCGCTCGGCTTCGAACGCGTCGTGCAATCGGTTCAGGAGACCGTTTAGCGTGCCGGCCAGCGGGGCGATCTCTGTCGGCAAGTCATCGGCGGGAACCTCTGACAGGTCGCGCGCGCCTCGAGCGCCGAGTCTTTCACGAAACCGGCGCAGCGGATCGAGGCTAAAGCGGACCGCCAAGAAAATAGCCGCAAGCGCGACCGGAAGGACGATCAACAGTGGCAGGCCGAGGCCCATCTGGATTTCGCGCGCCACCGAAGCGCGATGGGCTAGCGGCTCGGCCACGGTGATCCGGATCGTGCCTTGAAGCGCCGCATCGCTGTAGAGCCGGTGGGTGGCGGTCTGGTGAAACCCGGACCCATCGTATGGCGGGAACACCGCGGGGTCGGCCGCGTGGGATTGCAACAGGATGCGCCCCTCGCCATCGCGGACGAGATAGGTGAAGTACTCGTCGTGCTCCCGGATGGGCGCGAGCCGCTGCGTCATCCCCTGATCTTCCCGCCCGACGATGTCGGTCACCGCAAGCGGAAGGATGCGCTCCGCAGTCTCTTGCAAGGCGCTATCGAAGACCTCGTCCAGCTCACCTCTGACGATCACGGCCGTCACCGTCGCGGCCAGCAGCCACAGCACCGTCAGCGCGAGCCCAAGCGACAGGCCAAGCCGACCCTGGAGGCTCGCGGGCCATTTCATGGCTTGCCCAGCCTGTAACCCATGCCGCGCTCGGTCTCGATGACGGCGCTCCCTAGCTTCTTGCGCAGGCGGCTAACATGGACCTCAATGGTGTTGCTCTCCACCTCGGCGTCGAAGGCATAGAGCTTCTCTTCGAGTTGCGCCTTGGACAAGAGTTGACCAGGCCGTGAGAGGAAGGCTTCGAACAAGGCCCATTCGCGCGCGGTCAGTTGCACCGGCTTGCCGTCACGATGGATGCTTCGCGATGAGAGATCAATGTCGAGCGAGCCGTGCGTGATGATCGGATTTGGATTGCCGGTATAGCGTCGCGCCACCGAGCCGATCCGGGCCGACAATTCCGCAAGGTCGAATGGCTTCACGAGATAGTCGTCCGCGCCCGCGTTCAATCCTTCAATCCGGTCGGACACCTGATCGAGCGCGGTCAGGATGATGACCGGCGTCACGTCCCCTCGGGCGCGTAATGCCTTGAGAAAGCCGATGCCGCGGCCATCAGGCAACATCAGGTCGAGCAGGACCAGATCGTAGGCCGCCCCTGTCATCGAATCCCTCGCCGCGTCCAGGCGCGTGACCCAGTCCGCGGACTGGCCGTCCGCCGTAATCTGGTCCCGCACTGCCGCGCCCAGAACGGCGTCGTCCTCGATCAACAGGATGCGCATCGAAATCTCCGTTCCTTTTCCCGCGATCCTGCATTGCAGGTCCGCCTGACCAAAAGCTGACAGTCGCGGCTCACATGCTTCAGGATGCCGTAAGCTTCGTTGAATAACGTTCCTCAGAACTGATGGTAAATTAGAGTTTTGCCGATGAAGAAGACACTGACAATGCTGATATTTCTGGCGGCTCTGCCGGGAGGTGTCGCGCTGGCGGACGACGACTGTTTCGTGCCGATGGCCGACTGGCAGCCGCGAGATGCCGTCGCTCGGTTGGCCGATGAGAACGGCTGGACCGTGCGCCGGATCAAGATCGACGATGGCTGCTACGAAATCAACGGGAGCGATGCCGAAGGGCGTCGGATCGAGGTGACGGTGCATCCCGCGACGCTTCAAGTGATCGACATCGAATATGAGGATGTCGAGGGTCGTCCGCGTTCAGACAAGAAGGATCAGGGCAATGACTGACGCAGTTGGCGGACACGCCAAATCCGGAAGCGAGGAAGCCAGGACTATGGTTCGCGTTTGGGATCCGCTCATCCGGATCTTTCACTGGAGCCTGGTCGTCTTCTTTGCGGTCGCCTGGCTGACGGCGGATGAGTTGCAACCGGTTCACGAGATTGCCGGCTACGCGGTCGCGGGCCTGATCGCCTTTCGGTTGGCCTGGGGCGTCATCGGCAGCCGCTATGCCCGCTTTGCGCAGTTTATGCGCGGGCCGGCAGCCACGTTCTCCTATCTGGGAGACATGGCGAGAGGACGCGAACGCCGCTATCTCGGCCACAATCCCGCGGGCGCGGCGATGGTCGTGGCACTGCTGGTGACCTTGTCTGGTACGGCCTTGACCGGCTGGCTTATGGGAGAGCCTGGCCGGGTGGCGGCATTGTCCGATCTTCCCCAGATCGCCGCCCCGGCCTTCGCTGATGAGGAAGGCTACGGAACCGAATACGGCGAAGGTCAAGCCGAGGGATCGTTGAAGGAGATACATGAGACGCTCGCGAACGTTCTGCTCGTCCTCGTGGCGCTGCATATCGGGGGCGTCGTGCTGGCCTCGTTCCGTCATCACGAAAACCTCGCCCGCGCGATGGTGACAGGTACCAAGCGCTCCGCAGGGCCTGAGGACATTTCCTGATACTGTCCGGGGCTGTCCCGGCCCTCTTGCCCCGGACGAAGCCCCGCCGACCCCTCCGGCGGGGCTTTTGCCTTTCCTGACCGCAAGCTGAAGCGAAAACCGCGCATCCGTCAGGAAGCTCTCAGCTCGCACTCCCACAATAATCGTGCCGGCGGCATGGAAATCCGCATCCCACAGGAGAGTTCCAAGCCTGTCCGGCAGCGAGCAAAGGAGAAGATCATGAAAGCCTTGTTTACTGCTGCCGCCGTCGCGTGCGCGATTGCCACGACGGCTTCCGCGGCCCCTTCGGCAACACCTTATGTTCTATGTGCCGCTCATGAGGATTTCCTCATGCAACTCGATGATGTCGCCGGCGTACCGGGCCAGATCGGAACCGCGGCTCGCGCCGCGGCTGATCTTATGCGCCGGCATAATGAGACCGAGGAAGCCGTGATTCTGCCGTTCCTGGAAGTTGCGGAGACAGCCGTATCGGGCACGATAACGGGTGAACCCGTGCGTGGGATGACACGCCTGCGAGCAGAACTCCCTCAGATCATGGACGGCCAAGAAGAGGTCGTAATGGCACTGGTTGAGCTTTTCGCCGCGGCGGAAGAGCAGGATCGGCCTGACATATCGCGCCTCGCGGAGCGGATCGTCTGGCACGAAACCGGAGATGCCGAAATACTCTATCTGGCAGCCGTTCTCGTCAGTTCCAGCATCGAGGCGAGCACGGACGAAGGGAGTCCGTCCGACGGTGACAGTGGGGCTGAGGAAACCCTTCGGCGGTGATCGGATCACTTGAATATGGGGGCGGGCAACCGCACGCCCTCATCTGTCTGCGCGTTGTCAGCGGACATGCGGGAAGTTTTCCGCACCAAGCCACCTGACCGTAGAGCGCGGCAATGACCCCGTATGTTCGGAAGAAGGCCGACCGGACAAGCCGCCTTTTCCGTTTGCGCGGCACCCGCTCACGCCATCGTTCCCCATGCACATCAGTGCAGGTTCTTTGTCCCTGACGGCAAGCTGAAGCGAAAACCGGGTTCCTGTCAGGAAGGCCTCAGGTGGTGTGTCCAGATTGCTCCCAGCAGACGAAAGGAGACCCTGCCATGAAAAGAACTCTCACCCTTCTTGTTGCCTCCACGGCACTGACTGCGGCCGTCGGATTGCCCGCATGGGGTGCCATGCGTGCCATGACCGACGGCATCACCCGGCCCATCTCGGTGATAGCAGATGCCGAAGAGGAAGCCGTGCCGCTCATGTTCGTCAGTGACGACAACGACGATGACGACGATCGCGAATACCGACGCGCGCGCACCTTCGGCGGCGATGACGATGACGATGACGATAGCGGCAACCCCGCGCGCAATCCGGCGCCGGCCGGCACCGTATCGCCGCCGCAGAACGGGCTCTTCGGCAGCGGCACGCCGCCGAAAGTTCAGCTGAACTGACGCGGGCCCGACACTCCAGCTTCCCGGAAAAGGAATGATCTCATGAAATCCCTACTGGCCGCTCTCGCGCTCACGACGGCGCTCACGATACCCGGCATTGCCATGGCGCGCCCGGTTACGCTGACGACCACGCTCAACAACTATGGCGGCGACGGTGCCTATCTCGCCCTTTATGTCACCGACCCTTCCGGCGCGTATGCCGGCAGTCTCTGGATGGCGGGCGGCAAATCCAAATACTACGAGCATCTCACCGACTGGTACCGAGCGACCGGCGGCGATCCGGCGCAGATCAACGGTATCACTGGCGCCAGCGTCGGCGCCGGGCGGACGCTCGAGATCACTCTGGATCTCGCGGATGCACTTTTTGATGCCGGTTACACCCTGCACATTGATGCGGCAGTCGAGAACATGCGCGACAGCCCAAACGAGGTGGCCGTGCCGCTTACCTCGGAGGGTGCGGACAATCCGGTGGGCGGGCGCCGCTACGTCGCCAGCTTCGGCTACAGCATGTGATGGAGACGAGGCCATGATCCGTGCCTTTCACCGCTGGCCAGGGCTTTTCGCCCTGGCTCTCGTTACCGTACTTGCGCTTAGCGGCGCGGCGCTTTCCGTCTTTCCGGCGGCGGAGCGCCTTGGTGCGCCACAGGCGGAGAAGGGATTGAGCGTGGCCGAACTCGCCACCCGCATCCAGGCCGCATATCCCGGTGTCGAGCAGATCCGGCGTGCGCCCTCGGGCCGGATCACCGCCTACTGGTTCGAAGGTGGCGCGCCGGGCTCGGCCGTGATCGATCCCGCGACAGGCCAGGGCGTAGCCTCCGCCGACCCTGATCAGATCGAGCGT
>NPIE01008843.1_pt1 | contig 16798 bp, 18 predicted proteins | sample 8637661 | NCBI WGS metagenome assembly NPIE01 (sample SAMN07420842, study PRJNA396082) | bioreactor metagenome | isolation source: sample BA12 brine-fed electro-methanogenic bioreactor BA | place: Japan: Kochi | collected 2016-12-09 | reverse complement strand
ATGACAGCTACCCCAATCCCACGTACACTGGCGATGACCGTATACGGTGACCTGGATGTTTCGATAATCGACCAGCTGCCTCCCGGACGGAAATCCATCAAAACCTATCATTACTATGACTCCTCACGACTCAGGTTATTTGGTTTTCTGAAAAAGGAAATACAGCAGGGCCGCCAGGTTTACATTGTTTATCCTCTCATACAGGAATCAAAGAAACTCGAACTAAAAGACCTGATGGATGGTTACGAAAGCATCGTCAGGGATTTCCCACCCCTGGATTACCAGGTTAGCATTGTGCATGGTCAGATGAAAGCGGCAGACAAGGATTTTGAAATGCAGCGCTTCCTGAAAAAAGAAACACAGATTATGGTTGCCACAACGGTAATAGAGGTTGGGGTGGATGTGCCCAATGCCAGCGTGATGGTGATAGAAAATGCTGAACGCTTTGGTCTTTCCCAACTACACCAGTTACGGGGGCGTGTGGGCCGCGGCGCCGATCAATCCTATTGTATTCTTATGACAAGTCACAAACTCAGCAACGAAGCCCGTGTAAGATTGGAAACCATGGTCCGCACCACCGATGGATTTGAGATCGCAGAAGTAGATCTTAAACTGAGAGGCCCGGGAGAGATTGAAGGCACCCAGCAAAGCGGATTGCTTAACCTGAGGATCGCCGATCTCATACGTGACGAAAACATGCTTAGAAAGGCGCGTGCTCACGCCATTGAGAAAATTGAACAGGATCCTAAACTTGGTTCCGAGATAAACCTGCCTCTTGCAAAATACCTCGAACAAAGCAATAAGCACAAAACAAACTGGGGCTTAATCAGCTAATATCCCGCATTTTTGCGGGAAATTTCTTCATAAAATCATTACTTTTGCCTCTTATTGAACAAACAAAAATGTACTTCCCATGAGGATTTCTTATAACTGGCTGAAAGAATATATTGATCTCGATCTGGAACCACAGGAACTGTCTGAGATACTAACCGACTGCGGACTGGAAGTTGAAGGGCTTGAAAAAGTTGAATCGGTTAAGGGTGGAATGGAAGGAATTGTCATTGGTAAGGTCCTGACTGCGGAAAAGCATCCCAATGCAGATAAGCTGAGTGTTACTACCGTGGATGTGGGAAGCGGTGAACCGCTTCATATCGTTTGTGGGGCAACGAATGTGGCGGCAGGACAAAAAGTAGTGGTGGCGACAGTCGGCACAACATTATACATGGACAACAAGACTTTTGAGATCCAAAAAACAAAGATCCGCGGAGAAAAAAGCGAAGGTATGATCTGTGCCGAGGATGAGATCGGACTGGGTACTTCGCATGAAGGCATCATGGTACTGGAAGAAGATGCCAAGGTCGGAATGCCTGCCAACGAATATTTCGAAATCACTGAAGACTATGTTTTCGAGATCGGCCTAACCCCCAACCGGGCCGATGCAGCCTCTCACCTGGGTGTGGCACGCGACCTGGTGGCAGCACTAAACCAGACTCAGAAAGCTTCCGGCTATCAATTGAAAATGCCTGATACGAAAGCTTTTAAAATTGACAATCACGATCGTCACATAGACATTGAAATTGAAAATCCCCAGGCCTGTCCCAGATATACCGGTATTACCCTTTCCAATATTGAAGTGAAAGAATCACCCAACTGGCTTAAGAACAGATTGAATACCATCGGCGTACGGCCCATCAACAACATTGTGGATGTGACCAATTACGTACTTTTCGAGCTGGGACAACCACTGCATGCCTTTGATGCGGACAAAATCAAAGGTGACAGGGTGGTCGTGAAAATGCTTCCGGACAAAACAAAATTCACCAGCCTTGACGAAGCTGAACGTGAACTGTCAGCAAATGATCTGATGATCTGCAATGCAGAAGAGGGCATGTGTATTGCGGGTGTTTTTGGCGGGATCAGTTCGGGGGTTACGGAAAAGACAAGGAACATTTTCCTGGAAAGCGCTTACTTCAATCCTGTGCATGTCCGCAAAACATCAAAATACCATAGCCTGCAAACCGATGCCTCCTTCAGGTTCGAAAGGGGCACAGATCCCAATATTACCGAATATGCACTGAAACGTGCAATTCTCCTATTCCAGGAAGTTGCCGGAGGACAGGTGAGCAGCGATATTGTGGATGTCTATCCTAATAAAATTGAAGCCTGGGAAATTAATATGAAATATACCAATGTGGATCGCCTCATCGGAAAGAAAATCGACAGGGAAATTATTAAAAAGATCCTGAAAGATCTTGAAATAATTATAAAAGATGAAAACACAGATGGCCTCAAGGTCAGCGTCCCACCGTTCAAGGTAGATGTAACACGAGAGCCCGATCTGATCGAAGAGATTCTGCGGGTTTACGGTTATAACAACATTGATTATTCGGGGCAGATGCGATCCTCGCTTTCATTCATGCCCAAGCCGGATCCTGAAAAAATACAAAATCTGGTCTCCAACCTGCTGACATCGAATGGCTTCAACGAAGTGATGAACAATTCCCTTTCAAATTCCAGGCATATTGCGAAAAGCAAGGAATACAAAGAAGAGAACAATGTTAGAATGCTCAATCCCATCAGCGCTGATCTGGATACTATGCGACAGGGACTCCTTTTCGGTATGCTGGAATCTGCCGCTTACAATCTGAATCGTAAAAATGAGAACCTCCGTTTCTACGAATTTGGCGCAACTTACAAAAAACAAGGGAGTGATAAAAAGGACCCACTCAAGGATTACAACGAAAGCATACATCTGGCACTCTTGCTAAGCGGCAACAAACAGCCAGAAAGCTGGGCAAATGCTGAAGAAAAATCGGATATCTTCCTTTTAAAAGCTTATTTACACAATATCTTCAACAGGCTGGGAATGCATGGTAACGAACTGAAAATTCAGGAAGAAGCAGGAGCAGATTTTTCATACGGGCTGCAATATTCCTTTCAGAACAAAGCAGTGGCCGTGCTGGGAAGCGTTTCAGGAGAGATGCTGAAATACTTCGACGTCAAGCAGGAAGTGTTTTATGCAGATATAAACTGGGATGCCATCCTGCAGATTGTAACCAGAAAAGAAGTACAGTACAGTGAGATACCGAAATACCCTGCAGTTCGCCGCGACCTGGCCCTGCTTGTTGATAAGCAAGTAAAATTCGCAGACATTGAACAGATCGCCTTCAAAACCGAACGCAAGATCCTGAAATCGGTGAATCTTTTCGATATCTATGAAGGCAAGAACATCGCCAAAGGCAAAAAATCCTATGCAGTGAGTTATCTGCTCCAGGACCCACAGAGGACCCTGACCGACAAGATCATCGACAAAACAATGAAAAGGCTGTTACAGGCCTATGAACGCGAACTGGACGCAAGTATTCGCTGATCAGTAATCAAATCAAACTAAATAACATGAAAGAAACCGAAGCAAAGAAATACTCCATCAGTCCGGAGGGTGAAAAATTCCTCATTCCGACTGACAAAGAATACAATGACGAATTTGTCAGCCTGGAAAAACAGGTTAATGAAGCCCGTAGTACTGGTAAAGAAATTGTGGTGGTGATGGGTGTTGGTTTCGTGGGCGCTGTAATGGCTGCTATCATTGCCGATACAAAGGACGAAAAGGGCAAGAACAGCAAATTTGTGATCGGATGCCAGCGACCCAGCGAACGTTCCTACTGGAAGATCCCCGTTCTGAACCGTGGTATGTCGCCAGTAAAAGCTGAAGACCCGGAGGTAGACGAACTGATACACCGATGCGTCAAGGAAAGTAATACCCTGATTGCTACCTATAACAGCGATTGCCTCAAATTCGCCGATTGTGTTGTGGTAGATGTGCAGTGCGATTACAAGAAAAATGAACTGGGCAATATGCGCAATGGCGAAGCCGATATGGCAGCCCTGGAAGCAACCATGAAAACCATCGGGGAAAAGATTCCGAAGCAATGTCTCGTCCTGATCGAGACAACCGTGGCTCCGGGCACAACAGAATTCGTTGCCTGGCCCATACTTAAAAAAGAATTCAAAAACCGGGAAATGAATGCAATCCCCTTGCTTGCTCATAGCTTCGAAAGAGTAATGCCCGGCAAGGAGTATGTAAGCAGCATACGTGATTTCTGGAGGGTTTGTGCAGGCTGCAATGAAGAAGCCAGAAACAGGGTTGAAAAATTTCTGCATGAAGTTTTAAACACAAAAGAGTTTCCGCTAACCGTCATGGACCGGCCCATTGAATCGGAAACCACCAAGATTGTAGAGAACTCATACAGGGCTACCATCCTGGCCTATCTAAATGAATGGTCAATTTTTGCAGAGAAGAACGGCGTAGATCTCATCAAAGTGATCGAAGCCATCAAAATGCGGCCCACCCACAGCAACATGATCTTTCCCGGGCCTGGTATTGGCGGATACTGTCTGCCAAAAGACGGCGGACTGGGTTACTGGGCCTATAAACACATTCTGGGCTTCAATGATGGAGATGATGTTTTTCGCATCACACCCAACACCATCGACATCAACGATACACGCTCATTGCACGTAGCTGAGCTTACACGCGACGCCCTTCGCAACATGGCACGCTATATTGCAGGCTCTGACGTACTCATCTGCGGAGCAAGTTACCGTCAGGATGTTGGGGACACCAGATATTCTGGTAGTGAAATGGTTGTTAGAAAACTTAGCGAAATGGGTGCAGAAATGCACATACATGACCCCTATGTGGAGCACTGGTATGAATTGGAATCTCAGGACACTTACCCGGCACCGGGAATTTCCTGGAAACGTTTCTTCAGGAATCAGGAACACTTGAAAAATCTGCGCGTTCAGAAAGACCTTGAAAAATCATTGAAGGGCATGGAGGCTGTCATATTTGCAGTACCCCATGAACAATATTTACAACTGAGTCCTGATAATATCGTGAAATGGGCTGGCCAGCCACTGGCTGTGATCGACTGTTTCGGAATACTGAGCGATGAACAGATCAAACGCTACTTTGAACTGGGTTGCGAAGTCAAAGCACTCGGCAGGGGCCATATACAACGGATCAAGAAACAGGTAAAGAACAATACCTGATTAAAAAACAAAACCGATACTTTTACAGCAAATCACTAACATGCGGATGCTCCGGTCAAACTGCATTAAGAGCGTTTTACCCGGATACTGAATGTTCACGGAACAAGCCAGATGCAATTTTGTCAGGTGTTTCAAAATAATTAATTTTACAAATGCGTTGTTAACACATCAGAAAGAAATTAGCAGGAATGGATTTACAGTCAATAAAGCAAAGATTTGGAATTATCGGTAACTCCCCTGCCCTTAACCAGGCAATAGATGTTGCCAGGCAGGTTGCCCCAACGGATGTTACCGTTTTGATATCCGGAGAAAGCGGTACAGGTAAGGAAGTATTTCCGAAAATCATTCACCAGTCGAGTGCCAGGAAACACGGGCCTTACATTGCAGTTAACTGCGGCGCCATTCCTGAAGGCACAATCGACTCCGAACTCTTCGGGCATGAAAAGGGCAGTTTCACTGGTGCCCATGAGGCGCGCAAGGGTTATTTTGAAGTTGTGAACGGTGGTACCATCTTCCTTGATGAAGTGGCCGAGCTGCCTTTGTCAACACAGGTGCGACTATTACGCGTGCTGGAGTCAGGAGAAATCATCAAGGTGGGTTCCTCCAAGGTGATCAAAACAGACGTGCGCGTAGTGGCTGCCACCAATGTGAACATACCTGAGGCCATTAACAATGGCAAATTCAGGGAAGACCTGTATTACAGGCTGAATCAGGTTCCCATCTTCGTACCTCCTCTTCGGAATCGAAAAGATGATATTTACTTGCTGTTCCGAAAATTTGTGGCCGACTCCTCCGAGAAGTATCGCATTCCCACATTGCGCCTTAATGAAGAAGCCAAAAACATACTGATGAATTTCAGATGGCCCGGTAATGTGAGGCAGTTGAAGAATGTCGCCGAGCAAATGTGCATCATTCTTGAAAACCGCGAAGTGGATGCAGAAATCATGAAAAAATACCTGCCCGACACACAGGGGAGAGATTTGCCGGTACTTTATAAAAAGGATGACAGCAAATCGGTTTCTGAACGAGACTTGCTGTACAAAGTTTTATTTGACATGAAGAAAGATATCAATGACCTGAAAAGAGTGGTCGCAGAGATTGTCAGCGAAGGAGGTGTAACGGCAAAACTGCAGCAGGACAAGACAAAGATCATCAATGAACTATATGAGGATTATGACAACCTCAAGGAGGATTTTGACCAGGTCGTGATACAAAATGGTCAGGAGGATAATTACGAAGAGGATGAGCCAATCGAACAATCAGAAGTGATCGAAGAATCCCTTTCGTTACGCAGCAAGGAGATAGACCTGATCAAAAAAGCCCTTGAGAAGCACAAGGGTAAAAGAAAAGATGCTGCCAGGGAACTGGGTATTTCTGAAAGAACCCTCTACAGAAAGATCAAGGAGTACAACATCCGCTAAAAAAAAAAAAAAAAANNATCAAATATTCATTGGTCATGCTGGTGGTGATTTGTTTCACGGTCACTGCTTGTGGTGTATACTCTTTCACCGGAGCCAGTATTCCCCCCGGGGCAAAGACCATATCCATCCAGCACTTCCCGAACAATGCCCAACTGGTGGAACCTACACTGAGCCAGCAATTCACCAATGCCCTCAAAGACAAATTCGTTTCACAGACAGACCTGAGTATGATAAACAACAACGGTGACCTGCAACTGGAAGGAGAGATCACAGGATATACCGTAAAACCGGTGGCCATAACCGGTGACCAAACAGCAGCCCTGAACCGGCTGGAAATAACAGTAAGGGTGAGATACACTAATACGTTGGAAGAAAGCAAGGATTTCGACCAGAAATTCAGCCGCTATGAAGACTTTCCCAGCGCTGAAAACCTGTCATCGGTTCAACAGGAATTAATCGATCAAATCAACGAGATGCTGGTAGAAGACATTTTCAATAAAGCAGTTGTAAATTGGTAGGAAATGAACAAGAAGCAATTCTCAGAGTATTTAAAGTCGCCTGATACCCTTGACATGCAAAGCATTCCAGAACTGGAATCCATATTGAAGGAATTCAGTTATTGCCAGTCGGCCAGCATGCTTCTTACCCTCAACCTTTTCAAGGAAAAACACATCAATTATGAACAGCAACTGAAAAAGACCGCTGCGATGGTTCGCGACCGCAATGTGTTGCGCAAACACATCGACCGCCTGGATGAAGAGCTGAGCCCCCAGACCGAATTGCCTGATGAATACTCCAGAAAAGAATCCCATCCAACAACTGAAAAAGCAGAAGAAAAACCAGCAAAATCTCCAGGCGGGACAAAAGATGAACACGAAGATATCAAAAAAGCAGTAGCTGATCTGAATATCCGGGGATATTCGGTTGAGGAAGCTACCGACCTGAACAAGGAAGAAGAGAAGATCAGGAAGCTGAAAGAGATCATTGACAGACGTCTGAAAGAGATCCAGCGTGAAAAGGAAAAGAAAGCTTCCGGGCTTGAGCCGGAAAAGGCAGTAAAAGATGAAAGCCCAAACAAACCAAAAAACATGGCTAAGCATGCCAGCCTGATTGATAAGTTTATTCGTGAGGAACCCAGCATAAAACCTAAGCAACACTTTTACAATCCAGTTGAGAATTCTCAGAAAAGCATCACCGATGAGGAAAACATTGTAAGTGAAACCCTGGCAAAAATTTACCTCGACCAGGGGCTCTATGAAAAAACCATAAAAATTTATACCAAATTAAGCTTGAAATTTCCCGAAAAAAGTAGTTACTTTGCAGGCCAAATTAAAAAGACACAGGAAGAAATTAATAAATTGAAAAAATAATACAATGGGTGCATATATTTTTATTTCCGTACTTATTCTCATCGCTTGTGTTTTGCTGATCCTTGTGGTATTGGTGCAGAACAGCAAGGGCGGTGGACTGGCTTCAAACTTTTCAGGATCCAACCAGTTCATGGGTGTAAGGAAAACAGCCGATTTTCTAGAAAAATCAACCTGGACACTGGCTGTTGCCCTGCTGGTACTCAGCTTGGCAACCATTTTTGTCATCCCGAATAACAGAACTCAAAACCTTAGCATCGATACTGAATTAAGAGATCAGATCGAAAATTCAAATGTTGTGGTTGATGATAATTTCCAGCTTCCTCCCCCCCAGCAGGAAGAAGAATAGGCCCGAAGATATTTAAGATACCAAAAGAAAAATGTCAGAATGTCACGTATATTCTGACATTTTTTTTATTTACGCCTTTGGCACAAAATATGCCAGTAGGCAATCAGATTATGAATCAAAAAATATTGTTTAATCTAAATTAAAAAGAACAATGGGAAAGCTAAACATTAAACCCCTGGCAGACAGAGTTGTGATAAAGCCCTCACAAGCAGAAGAGAAGACATCAGGTGGCCTTATCATCCCTGATACGGCAAAAGAGAAACCACAAAAAGGCGTTGTGGTTGCAATAGGCCCTGGCAAAAAGGATGAGCCTATGACAGTGAAAGAGGGTGATGTAGTACTCTATGGCAAATACGCCGGCACAGAGATCAGCTTCGAGGCAAATGATTATCTGATCATGCGTGAATCAGATATCGTGGCCATCATCTAATCAAAAATAAATTTAAAAAGTAATTCATACGTTTATTAACCTAAAAATAAAATCATCGAACAATGGCAAAAGACATTATATTCGATAGCAAAGCAAGAGACGGACTCAAAAAAGGCGTTGATGCATTATCCAATGCAGTAAAAGTAACCCTGGGTCCGAAAGGCCGTAACGTTATCATCGACAAATCATTTGGTGCACCTTCAATTACAAAAGATGGTGTTACCGTGGCCAAAGAAATTGAGTTAAAAGAACCCATTGAAAATATGGGTGCGCAAATGGTAAAGGAAGTTGCTTCCAAAACAAATGATGTGGCCGGTGATGGTACCACCACAGCTACTGTTCTGGCACAGTCAATTTTCACTACCGGTTTGAAGAATGTAACTGCAGGAGCCAATCCAATGGATCTGAAAAGAGGTATTGACAAAGCTGTTAGCAGCGTTGTGGAATCCTTGAAGAAACAGACCAAACAAATTGGCGACAGCAGCGAAAAGATCGAGCAGGTGGCAAGCGTTTCAGCCAATAATGACATCCAGATCGGCAAATTGATCGCAGAAGCCATGGGCAAAGTAAAAAAAGAAGGTGTGATCACTGTGGAAGAAGCCAAAGGGATAGAAACCTACGTTGACGTAGTGGAAGGTATGCAGTTCGACCGCGGATACATTTCACCTTACTTTGCAACCGATACAGAAAAGATGGAAGCTGTTTACGAAAACCCTTACATCTTGATCCACGACAAGAAGATCTCCGTGATGAAGGACCTGCTTCCCATCCTCGAAAAGGTAGCCCAGAGTGGCAGGCCCATGCTGATCATTGCAGAGGATGTTGAAACCGAGGCACTTGCAACCTTGGTTGTAAACAAGCTGCGCGGCGGGCTGAAAGTAGTTGCTGTGAAAGCTCCGGGATTCGGCGACAGGAGAAAAGAAATGCTTGAGGATATTGCCATCCTTACCGGTGGAACCGTAATTTCAGAAGAAAAAGGATTCAAACTGGAAGATACTTCCATTGACATGCTGGGCGAAGCAGAAAAGATCACCGTTGACAAGGAAAACACAACCATCGTAAGCGGTAAAGGAAAGAAAGAAGATATCGACGGACGTGTGAACCAGATCAAGAAACAGATTGAAACCACAACTTCCGATTATGACAAAGAAAAATTACAGGAAAGACTTGCCAAACTGGCCGGTGGTGTTGCTGTAATTTATGTAGGAGCAGCCAGTGAAGTGGAGATGAAAGAACGCAAAGACCGCTTCGAAGATGCATTGAACGCTACCCGGGCTGCTATTGAAGAAGGCATCGTTCCCGGAGGTGGAGTGGCTTTCATCAGAGCTATTGCCGCAATTGAAAACCTGAAAACTGAAAACGAGGACGAAGAAATCGGTATTGCCATAGTTAGAAGGGCACTCGAAGAGCCCTTGCGCCAGATCGTGGAGAACGCAGGCATCGAAGGTTCACTAATCGTACAGAAAGTGAAAGAAGGCAAAGATGATTTCGGTTTCAATGCAAGAACTGAAAAATATGAAAACCTTTACGAATCAGGTGTAATCGATCCTACAAAGGTTACACGCGTAGCACTTGAAAATGCAGCCTCTATCGCAGGTATGCTCCTGACCACAGAATGCGTGCTTGTTGAACACAAAGATGATGACAAGGATTCTGGAGCAGGCGCAATGCCTCCAGGTGGTATGGGCGGCGGAATGCCAGGAATGTACTAAAAAATTAATCATTCGATTTAAACCCCTTGATACAGCTTCAAGGGGTTTTTTTATGAGAATAAATAAGATTTCAAATCGTTTGAAAAATGATTATATATCTTAAATTTGTGTTAGAAACCTATTCAGTATTAGCATGAAATTGAAAATATTATTCATATTCTTATTATTGCCCGCTTTTTTAAGTCTCCGTGCCCAGGTCAATGATACCATCTCCGGCATGCCTGTTGATGAAAACACCGGACTGATCACTTACCAGAACGTGGTGGAAGAAGATGGCAGCAAAAAAGAACTGTTTTATCGGGCCATCGACTGGGTGAATAATTATTATGCCAACCCGGTTGCTGTTACCAAGATCAGGGACATTGAAACCGGCCGCGTGGAATGCAGGCATCAGTTCAGGATTACCTATAAAAAAGAAGGGGTAGACCTTCCTGCGGGTTTGATCCTGTATACCTGCATCGTTGAGTTAAAAAATGGGCGATATCGTTACACAGTAACCGATTATGTGCTGAAACAGGCCAGTCGCTTTCCGGTAGAAAACTGGCTTAATAAAAGCGATCCGGCCTATAATGAACAATGGGATGATTACCTCAGGCAAGTAGATGAGTTCACCAAAAACCTGATCGCCAACCTGAAAGAGAAGATGCATCCTGCACCCGAAGTGGTTGAAGATGAGTGGTAGCGTTAGATCTCATCCACCAGATCCAGGAACCTTTTATATGGAATAGCCGGCAGGCTTTCGGATTGAAATGCACCATTTGCCAAACTGATCATGGAAACTTTGGCGGCAGTTTCTTCATCCGGAGCCTCGTAAATATCCATAAAATCATAATGGCCCAACAGGGCGTAATGGGCAACGAATTTCACCTCGGGGCATTTGTTCTTTACCTGGTCAAGCCAGTTTCCTCCCATGCGCGCCCGGTCCTTCATCTGAACACCTAATTCGGGCGACAGTTTTGTCAATAGAATGTATGTTTGCATAATTTTGGATTTTAAGGGTTAACATCTAAATATACAAAATAATCGGATGTTTTCAAAATATACACCAGGGTAAGCAGCGTTATTACACTGAACATGAAAAGATTATTAAATTCTCTTTAAATTCGGTATAAATAAATACTTTACAAAAGCAGGATCAAAAATTTATTTTAAATTTGCAAGGGCATTAAAAATTGTTATCATGAAACAGTTAATCATCAAGATCGTATTGGCCATCATTATTGTTGTTCTGGCATACCTGGTTATTCAAAGTGTAAGCAAACCGGTAAAGTTCAACAAAGAGAAGGAAAAAAGGGAAGCGGTTGTCATCAATCGTCTGAAAGATATTCGCTCAGCACAGTTGCTGTTCAAAAATGTGAATGATGGCTATGCACCAACCTGGGATTCCATGATCAACTTTCTGAATACCGTCGAAATTCCAATCGTAAAGATCATGCCTGACCCGGATGATACAACCTTTACCAAAACGATCAACGACACCATTGGTTATATCAATGCCGCGGATTCTTTGTTCAAGGGGAAAATGGCTGTTGAAGATATCAAATACATACCTTTCTCCGAAGGAGAGATCTTCAGGATCGATGCAGGTGAAATTACAAAAGGAGCCGTGAAAGTCAATGTGTTCGAAGTATCATGCCTGTACACGCAGTTCCTGAAAGGAATGGATGGGCAGCTCATCATTAATCTGGTGGCAACCCGCAAGCAGCTGGAGCAATTCCCGGGATTGAAAGTCGGTTCGATGGAAGAACCTTCCACCGACGGTAACTGGGAATATTAAGCAGGGGGAAATGCATGTCTGCCAGTGCAATACTGATTGCAAACCACACCGATAAATCCCTGAAGCGGGAAGGAAAGAAATCGACTTCAGACTACAAAGCATATGAGCTATCCATCCGGGTTTCCCTGGATGGATTTTCATTTGTGGTTTACGAAAGTGAGAAAAAGAAGCACCTGGCCCTAAAATCATATTTATTGCAAGAAGTAAAAGATTATGATGAGCTTTGCCAGGAGTTACACAACATCTTTAACAATGATGAGTTATTGCAACGCTATTACCCCAAAGTTAAAATCCTGTTTGAAGGCCATAAAAACACCCTCATCCCCTACCCCCTTTTCGATGTAAATGAACTGGGCAATTACCTTCGGTTCAATCATGCGGTGGCTCGCAATGAGGAGATTGCTTTTGATAAGCTACTGAACCTGGAAGCATATAATGTATTTGCGCTTCCAGGATCCCTGAAAGCTCTTTTTAGTAATAAGTTTACCAGATACAGCATTCATAATTACTTCAGCTCACTGATCGAGGTATTGCTAATCAATCATAAAAACCAGAACCTGGGTAATACAGTTTTTGTAAATGTACGTAATGCATATTTTGACATTATAAATATCGAAGGCAATAAGCTGAAACATAGCAGCAGCTTTCAATACAGAACACGGGAAGATTTTGCCTACTACCTGCTGTACGTATTGCACCAATCGGGGCTCAACCCTGAAGATGTCCGGCTAATTTTCCTTGGAGAAGTTGATAAGAATTCCTATTTATACGAAATCGCTTTTCGCTATATCCGGCACATCGATTTTATCGGTCGCAATGATTTCTTCCGCTATTCCTATGTTTTTGATGATGTACCCGTAAATTATTATTATAACCTCTTAAATACCACTTTGTGCGAATAATCAGTGGCAAACACAAAGGGCGCCGGATACAGCCCCCGGCAAAACTTCCAGTCAGACCAACAACTGATGTAGCCAAGGAAGGACTTTTCAATATTTTGATGGGTCGCATTGACTTTGAAGGACTTCGACTACTTGATCTATTTGCGGGAACAGGAAATATTTCTTTTGAATTCGCCTCCAGGGGTGCCTCCCGGATCACTTCGGTTGACGAGAACCAGAAGTGTATTGCTTTCATTAGTGAGTATGCAAAAAAACTGGATATTCTCAACATCTGGACAGTACGTGCAGATGCGATCCGTTTCCTGGAAAGGTCATATGAAGCGCTTGATCTCATCTTTGCTGATCCTCCCTATGATTTTCAACATTACGAGAGGATCATACAGCTGGTTTTTGAAAAACAACTGCTGAATGAAAACGGCATGCTAATCCTTGAACACGGGAAAGACAAAGATTTCAGCAAGATTAAATCTTTCCGGGAACAAAGGAAGTACGGTCATGTGATGTTTAGTTTCTTCTCTTAGAAATAAGACAGCAGATCAATATTCATCTTCGTGAAAAAAGAAATCATCTTTTGTAGGATAATCAGGCCAGAGGTCTTCGATGCTTTCGTATATCTCCTCTTCATCCTCAATTTCCTTGAGATTTTCGATAACCTCCATGGGTGCACCAGACCGAATACTGTAATCGATCAGCTCCTCCTTAGTGGCTGGCCAGGGAGCGTCCTCAAGTTTTGATGCTAATTCCAATGTCCAGTACATATGCGTTTTGTTAAGGGGTTATTTTTTGCAAAAATACTTTTTTTTAGTTCATAGTCAAGTAAAAAAACATAAATTTGAAAACTTTGTTCAATTTCATGAATCACTTGATAAATGAACCTTTCAGGAAGCCGGACATCAAAATTTGTGCCATTAAGCAGAAAGACCCTCCCCTATCTACTACTCATTCTGCTCCTATGCCTGCTCGCTTACTTACCCGTATTCAAGCTGGGGTTTACAAATTATGATGATAAGCGCTATATTCTTGAAAATCACAACTTAGCTTTTGGCCTTGATAATATCCTTTACTTTTTTACACACTACTTTGACGGACATTATCATCCATTGACCATGCTCAGCCTGATGACCGATCATTTTCTATTTGGATACGATGCCACTGGCTATCACATCAGCAACATGGTTCTTCATTTTTTGAATACCTGGCTGGTATTTATCTTCATTTACATGCTGCTAAATGACAAACGAATTGCCTTTGCAACAAGCCTGCTATTTGGCATCACTCCCATGGGTGTGGAATCTGTGGCCTGGTTGTCGGAAAGAAAAAACCTCTTGTACAGCTTTTTCTATTTACTTGCCCTGATTTGTTATCTTCGGTATCATGGAGAAGGAAAAAGGAAGTTCTACTGGCTGGCTCTTACCGCTTTTATATTGTCGCTGTTTTCCAAGGCCCAGGCCATTTTATTTCCGCTTATCTTGTTATTGATCGATTATTATCAGCATGGAAATATCAGCAGCAAAAAAGGCTGGCTTGAAAAGGCCCCTTTCTTCCTGCTTGCTGTTTTCTTCGGTATCCTGGCACAGCAGGCACAAAACTCCTTCTGGCAGGAAAGCCAGCCTGATTACGGATTTCTCAGCCGGATCGTATTTGCTTCACAGGCATTCAGCATGTATATTTTCAAATTGATTATTCCTGTACAACTTAGTGCAATCTACCCTTATCCTGTAGATGCCGGTCAGGCATTGCCCGTTTATTCTTATTTATTCCTTGCTGTCCCTTTGCTGTACTTTGTTCTAATCCTCCACTTTATCAGGAAGAAAGCTTTGCTGCTGGCTTTTTCACTATTGTTCTTTGTCGTGCATATCGTTTTCTTACTGAAGATCACAGGAAGCCCTTATGGTGATTACTTTATGGCAGACCGGTATACTTACCTGGCATGTATCGGGATATACCTGCTACTTGGCAGCCAATTGGTCAGGTGGAACAAGACTGGAAAAAAAAGTAGGGCGGTGGTGTTCATATTATTCGGTATTTATGTTCTATTCTTCATGGCCAGGACGCATAAGCACAGCAAAACCTGGGAAAGCGGTATCAGTCTCTGGGGGAATGTCCTGGAACATTTTCCGCATTATTACCAGGCATTGAATGATTTTGGCACAGCCAGTTCCTATGCAGGAAATATGATAGAAGCAGAAGCCAGTTTCAGAAAAGCCATAAAACGCTATCCCGATAAAGGTCCTGCTTACAATAATTACGGAAATCTGAAAGCCAGGCAGGGGAACTACGAAGAGGCCATACTGCTTTTTAATAAAGCGATTGAGTCGGATCCTGCTTATGCAATGGCATACAACAACCGGGCTCTGGCATTTCAAAAGACCGGACAGTATCGCAGGGCAATAGAAGATTTCAAAACTGCGACCCGGCTCAGGCCAGCGCTCTTAATTTCCTGGCTCAACATGGCGGAAACCTATCGCAAAAGTGGACAGTACAGCCAGGCACTGGAATCTATTGAAACAGCTCTTTCGATCCATCACGAGTCAGCCCTTGCACTTGAGATTAAGTCTTCTATTCTGATTGAAACCAGGGAATACCGCAAGGCCCTTGATGCCCTTGACAAAGTTCAATATCTGGGGCATAATAATGGAAACATCCTCTTAAAAAATGGGATTTGCCATTATCACCTGGGGAATTTCAGTCAGGCACTGAAGTTACTCAATCAGTCATATGAGCTGGGAACAACAGATCCATTGCTTATCAGGTTTCTGGGTTTCACGCATGTTCAGATGGGAAATAACAGGGAAGCTATTGGCCTGTTGAACCAGGCGATCAGTCACAACCGGCAGAATCCTATGCTTTTTGCTATGCGAGGAATGGCAAAGCTCAGGCTTAATAATGCAACTGCCTGTGATGACCTGCAAAAAGCATATAATATGGGAATTGTTGAACTGAGGGCCATGATAGAAGAAAATTGTTATTAGACAAATTCATGATGTAGTACGCCCTCAGACCCTGGCATTCCAGGGTGTTTCCTCTGTATTGAAATAATCCGTCATAAAGCGGGCCAGCACGAAAAAATAATCCGACAGGCGGTTGAGGTATTTGATGGTGATGGGCTCGACAGGATAATGCTCTGCTAGTCGTATGCTGATCCGTTCAGCCCTTCGGCAGATCGTCCTCGCAATATGGCAATAGGATACTACAGGATGCCCGCCGGGCAGGATAAAGGATCTGATCTCAGGCAAATGCTCGTTCATGCTGTCAATTTCTTTTTCCAGCAATTCAATGTCCTCCTCATGCAATTCCGGAAGCTTTCTTTTGATCTCTGAATCATGATCGGTAGCCAGTATGGATTCAAGTGTGAACAAACGATCCTGTATTCCGATCAGCACTTCACGGCTGTGGGCATCAATTTCCTGATCACGGATCAGACCTACAAATGAGTTCAGTTCATCTACCGTACCATAGGCTTCGATCCTGTCGTGGTATTTTGGAACCCTTTTGCCGCCGATCAGGGAAGTTTCCCCTTTATCGCCATATTTGGTATATATCTTAAAATCCGTCATAAATATTCGTCCTGTTAGGCAGTAGCATAATCCGCCATGGTTCTAATATTTTCATTCTTTACATCCGACTCAACGTTACCATCGATCAGGCGGATGATGCGGTGGGCATGCCGGGCGATATCTTCTTCATGGGTAACAACAATGATAGTATTTCCAAGCTTGTGGATCTCTTCCAGTAAGCCCATGATCTCGATGGAAGTCTTGGAATCCAGGTTACCGGTTGGTTCATCG
>NPIE01001849.1_pt1 | contig 16811 bp, 14 predicted proteins | sample 8637661 | NCBI WGS metagenome assembly NPIE01 (sample SAMN07420842, study PRJNA396082) | bioreactor metagenome | isolation source: sample BA12 brine-fed electro-methanogenic bioreactor BA | place: Japan: Kochi | collected 2016-12-09 | reverse complement strand
CGGATAACATACAAGGGGCGCACCGCGTGCGCCCTGGTTCCGTCATATATCCTGTTACCAACATGACTCCCCCATGAAAACCATGGCGTTACAGAACCAGATATGCTATTAGTTAAACTTAATTACAACCTCAGACGAGGCTCGCAAAAATGATCATGGGATTACGTGCCCAGATTGTCTTTAACACAACCCTTCTGGTGTGCGCAGGTCTGCTTCTTTCGAGTGTGTTTCTTCTCAAGGTTCTGGAAGAAACTCTATATCAGGAGAGGATGGACCGGGTGGTCACTCTGCTCAGGGCTATCGCTGGTCCAGAGCTGGCGCAACGCACGGGCAGCGATCCTGTCGACAGGGTGCTGCAGCGTTTTTCCAGGGATCTGGATCTGCTGAATCATGGCGTTTTCGACTCTTCCCTGCAGAGGCGCAGCGGCCGTTTGTCGCCCGGTGAGAATGTCGCGGATCTAAGGCGCGCACTGGAATCCGGCACGGTGATTACACGCATTGAAAGGCCCGAAGGACTGCGCGCTCTGATCCCCGGCGCCGGCGGCGGGTTTTTTCATGTTGCTCTACCTTTGCCTGACGATCAGGAAGGCCGGCGTGTACTGTCGGCCCGCTTTTCTTTTGACGGCGTCGCGCAGCGCGTGGCCCTTGCCCGCAACGCCGCCCTTTTGCTGGTCGCGGGTTTCAGCGTAGTCCTCGTTGCCTTCGGTGTCTATCTGATCGATCGGACGGTGATCGGTCCCACCCGTCGTTTAATGGAGGCGACTTCGTCAATCGCCCAAGGGCATCTTTCACACCAGTTGGATGTGCAGGGCCCCCGTGAAATCGCCCAATTGACCTCCTCCTTCAACACCATGACGCAAGCGCTCGCAGACAGCCGCCGCCAGACCGAGCAGACCATCCATTCTCTGCACCAGGCCAACCGCGAGATCTCCGAAGCACACAGCCATCTGGCGCGGTCGCAGAAGATGGCCGCCGTTGGGCATCTAGCCGCCGGCATGGCTCATGAAATCGGCAACCCCCTTGGTGCGGCCATGGGTTATCTGGGAATGCTCAAGAACGAAACTCCCGGCCAGGCGTATCCGGACCTCGTCCAGTACACGCAGAATGAGCTGGAGCGCATCGATAAGCTGGTGCGTGATCTGCTCGATTTCGCCCGCCCGGAGGATGACACCGCACTGGATGCTTTCGACCCAAATCAAGCGGCGCGCGAAGCGATGACGCTGTTGACCCATCAGGGGATCTTCAAAGGGTCGATGCAATTAATTGACGAGGTCCCCGGCAGGCTGCCTGCGGTACGAGTCCAGCGGCATAAACTGGTGCAGGTTTTTACCAATCTGCTGCTCAATGCCCGTGATGCCTGCAATAATGAGGGGACTGTCGTTGTGAGAGGCCGATTTGAGGCACCCTGGGTCGTTTTCGAAGTTGAAGATGATGGTCCGGGGGTGAGCGAAGAAGTGGCCGCGCAGATTTTTGACCCGTTTTTCACCACCAAGGAACCGGGCAAGGGGCGCGGGCTTGGCCTGTTTTTCTGCCATAAAGCGGTCGAACAGATGGATGGACGCCTCGATGTGGCATCCGCATCGGGCCGCGGCAGCCGGTTTGTTGTGCGGCTGCCGGTCCACGGAGAGGGGACTGCATGACTGAACCACTGCACATTCTTGTCATAGATGATGATGCCTCCATGCGTCACATGCTGCGTACCATGCTGGAGCGCGCGGGCTACCAGGTGAGCGAGGCCGAGGATGGACGTGCCGGCCTGCAGCACTTGAAAGAGGACCCTGCCGACATTGTCCTGTGCGATGTGCGCATGCCGGTGCTGGGAGGCATGGATTTTCTGCAGGCGCAGGCTGAAATCCCCCATGACGCCACCCTCATCATGATGACCGCCTATGGAAGCCTCGATCTGGCGATGGAGTGCTTAAAACTTGGAGCCTACGATTATCTCTCCAAGCCTTTCAAGCCGGATGAAGTGGTGTTGACGCTGAAAAAAGCTCAAGAGCGTCTCGGTCTCAAGCGGGAAAACAAGCGTCTGCGCGCAGCGCTGGACACGCAGAAACCATCCCATGAACTGGTTTTTCGCAGCGAGGCCATGGCGCAGGTCATGCGCCTGGTGACGCAGGTCGCTCCGGCCTCTTCTCCCGTCCTGATCAGCGGTGAAACGGGCACCGGCAAAGAGCTGGTCGCGCGTGCGCTGCATCGGAGAAGTTCCAGGGCGAAGGGACCTTTTTTATCCCTCAACTGTGGGGCGATTCCAGCAGGCTTGATCGAGAGCGAACTGTTCGGGCACGTGCGTGGCGCGTTTACCGGTGCGGCCCGTGATCACCAGGGGATGTTTCCCGCCGCTCACGGCGGCACCCTTTTTCTCGATGAAATCGCAGAACTCCCGTTGGAATTGCAGCCCAAGCTGCTGCGGGTTCTGCAGGAGAAAGAAATCCGCCGTGTCGGGGAAACCCGCAGCCGCGCCGTTGATGTCCGCATCCTTGCGGCGACTGCCGTCGATCTCAAGCAGGCGGTGGAAGCGGGAAGTTTTCGCGAGGATCTTTACTATCGGCTCAATGTGGTCGATATTCACCTGCCGGCCTTGCGGGAGCGGCGAGAAGATATCGCCCCTCTGGTGTCGCATTTCCTGGAGCATCATGCCCGGCGTGAAAAACGCCAGCCGCCGGAGATGGAGCGCGACGCCATGGACCGGCTTGAAAGCTACGACTGGCCCGGAAATGTGCGTGAGCTGGGCAACTTCATCGAGCGTACGCTGATTTTCTGCCGCAGCCCCCGGATTGGACTCAAGGATCTGCCCTGGGAGGTTCGGCGTCGCAATCGCGATGAAATGGATGATCTGTCTTTGAAAAATGCCATCAGTCGTATGGAGCGGGAATTTATTCGACGCGCACTCACGCGGACCAATGGAAACCGCACCCATGCTGCCGAATTGCTGGATATCAGCCTGCGGGCGCTTCTCTACAAGATCAAAGAGTATGATCTTCAGGAATGAGGGGTTGTGAATTGACGTAGAGTGTGCAAAGTTTGCGTGGTTTTGCCTTGGTTGCGCCTTGCAGTCCCTGCGCTGTTTCTCCTCCGCAAGCAGTGGCGTGAAAATTGCTCAAAAAATAACATTGATTTAAAGAGTAAAGAGACCGGCTGGCAATGGAGCCATCTCTGATCGTTCGAAATGGCGGCGGTTTGCATATGAAAAAAACGATTTTCTCGATCACAGAACGATCTGCGGGGTTCACTCTGCTTGAACTGCTGATCGCGGTGACCATCTTTGCCGTCGGCCTGCTGACCGTCGCCGGCATGCAGGTGACGGCAATGCAGGCGGGGACCACGGCTCAGACCCAGTCGGTTGCCACCGCTCTGGCGCAGGGGGTGTTTGAGGAGCTGATGTCCCGCGAACCGGACGATGTGCTGTTCAATGCCGTGGCCGACGAAGAAGAGTACCCCTTGGACGAGGCCTTGGACGAGGATGTTCTTGCTAAGTTGGGGGGCGGAGGTAATTATCGGGCGATTTACAGCATATCCCCCGATACCCCCGCAGCCGGACTGGCACGGGTCGATGTGCGTGTCACCGGCAATAATCGCACCGTGCGGCTCTCAGGATTCAAGAGAACGCTATGAATTATATCATTCGCAATCTGAAAGATCCGCGGGCTTTCACCCTGGTCGAGCTACTGATTGTCTCCGCTCTTGTCGGGATCGTCATGGCAGCGGTCCTGGGGCTGGTCGTGACCACTCAACGGCACACCTATACCTCGGAAGAGGTGGTCGACGTGCAGCAGAACCTGCGGGTTGCGCTCGATTTCATGAGTCGTGATCTGCGCCTGGCAGGGTTTGGCGTGCCTGGCGACGCTGTTGTTCTGGAAGCGCCGCAGCGTCTGCGCTGTCAGGATGGAATTGAGGACGGAAATGGTGACGGGGATTGCCTTGATCCCGGAGAAAGTGATTATCTGCGTTTTCAGACTCTGACTTCCACGGGCGAGATGGCTCGGATTGGCGCCGGCGGAGGTGGCGCAACGACAGCCGATCCTGACACTGCGCAGGCCATAGCTTTGGGTGATGCGAAGAGTGCGCGGTTGCTGGTTCCCAGAAATGAGGATCCGACACCAGTGTATGTTCGCATCTTCAGGCCATCGAGCCTATCTCAACCTCTGGATCGGGTTTTTAAGGTTGAAGACGTTGACCACGAAGCGGATCCGCCGACGGTGACGGTGAGCGGTTTTAACCAAAGTACAGTGCTGCGTCCGGGGGATCTTCTGGCAAGGGTTGTCGATCTCAACCTCGACGGAGACGACGACCCCAATACGGACCTGCCGGAAAAACCACAGTACCCCAATCAGGTCGAGTACCGCCTGTTCAGGTCGGATACGGATGATTCAAACCAGTTTGACCTGGTTCGAATCCCCTTCGCAGTGGACCCTGATGATGACGAAGATATTCATCTCTTGGCTCAGGGCCTGGCTCAGAAGGTGGCGGGAAAAATTGTCGGTGTCCAACTCCAGTATCTGCTGGAAGACGGCAGCGAAACCGCACCGGTCGCAGGCAGTGACCTTGAGGGGGTTCGTGCCATCCGCATCACGCTGATCGGTGCCACCGACGCCACACGTACCGGCAGCGCCAATTTCAACCCGGGGCAGACTGACAATGTCAAAACACGCGCACTTTCGACCGTCGTGGAGTTGCGTAACCGCTAATTTTTTTGAATCAGCAGGGACTGTTCATCTCATGCGTAAATATGTTTTTTCCCCAATAAACAATCAGAACGGTGCTGCACTAATCCTGGTTCTCACCATGCTGGCCGTGCTGATGATCCTGTGTGTTTTTGCACTGGACAACTCAACCCTTGAAGTCAAAATCGCCAATAATGACCGGGCTGCCCGGCAAGCTCTTTATGCTGCGGAACGCGGCGTGTGGTACGCACTCGATAATTTAAGCGATGGCTTGAACTTAAATGCCCATGAAGCACCAAGCGGTAATACTTATGCAGAGGATATCCGCATTGACCGCAGCGCTCTCCTTGGCAGTGGTGACCTCAAAGAGGGGGAGAAAAACGGAGCGCAGATTCTCACCACAGGGCCTCCCCCCACAGGCTCGGGAATGGATGCCACCACCGCCGGTGGTTTCGAGGCGTTGTATTATACGGTCGAGGCCCATGGCGTTTTCCCCGAAGATGCGCCCAACCCGTCGCGTACCGGAGTCGAGATGCAGGTTGGACGTATTGTTTCAAAATAAGCAGGCGGTCATTCATCCAGTTATGTATTGCTGTAGATGTTGCGGGAAGGTTGATCTCATGGATATAAAATCGCTGAAAATTTTTCTGCTGCTTGTTCTTTCCTTGTTGTTTTTAGCCAGCCCTGTGACGGCTGAGGATAAAGACCTTGCGGGGCATGGATATGAGGCGGATCGGACTTACGCTGGGCATTATTCCGCAGACGGTCTCTACATGCGCCGCTCAGTGCAAAAAGCCTATGTCCCTCATTATGCGTTGGCGCGGCTGGATCAGGTCGATTGCAATGCCGCGCGCCGCTCTCTAGCTGAGGACGGACGGTGGCAGGGGAACCTGAACGCCAATGGCTCTTGCGGAGACCCGGCGGAGCCTGCTTCCTGGGTGATCGGGAACTATCTCAATTACATGACCGGCCGCTGAGATCGACCTGTATCAATAAAAGGGGTTGTCGATGGAAACTTTTTGCCGTTTGTCCTTTTGGATTTGTTATTTCATGGCAAGCACGTGTCTCCCCTTGGCTGCCGTGGCCGCGCCGGACGATTACGTCGGCGATTCGGCCATTTTCGGCGGAGCGACAGCTGCGGTCAGGCCCAATGTGCTGATCCTTCTCGATACCTCAGGCAGCATGAATGATCAGGTCGAGGTCACCCTGTCCGAGAGCGGGGATGTGGACGCATACGACCCCGGAATAAACTACCGCGATACGGATTCATGCGGGAGTGATCGTGATGATGACTGCTTTCGTGACAGGATCTATAAATGCTGGGACTGGGAAAATGGCCGATGTGAGGAATGGCGCAGTACCGGGGAAGACATCAACGATCTTGAAAATTCCTGTGGCAACGGACCCGGCGTGCTCGCGTCCGAGGGGTTCTGGCAAACCTCGCAGTATGAGATTCAAAACGGCGGAAGCTGCTCACAGACTGCCTGGACCAACAATACCTATGCGACCGGCAACTACATCAACTGGCAGCGTGGGGGAGGCTCTTCCGATGACAATGTTGTCAGGATGGCCAAGATCGATATTGCCAAGAGCGTCCTTTCCGACCTGATTGCCAATACCTCCAACGTCGATTTCGGCCTGATGAAGTTTCATTACCAACGCAATGCCCCCGCCGAAATCGATGTTGCAAAGGGAGGCGAATTTGTTGCCGATGCCGGATATGAGACCACGATCAAGGAAATGGACGCATATCATGTCCCCCCCCTGACCAACCGTGAGAAATTCCTTGAGGTCATTGAGCGTATTACCGCTGAAGGGTGGACACCCCTTGCTGAATCTCTCTATGAAGCCGGTCGCTATTTTCGGGGGGAATCAAGTGCTTTTCATGCCAATGTCAACTACACCTCTCCGATCAGTGCGCGCTGCCAGGCCAATTATGTCATCGTCGTCACCGACGGAATGTCCCGTCACGACCGCCATTCTGTCCTTGCCGTAAATATCGGTGATCAGGACAATGACAATTTCGAGCCGCGCAATGACCCCGATAAGGATTACGGTTCCTACGGAGACGAAGAGATCTATGGGTCTGATTACCTCGATGATGTCGCCCAGTACCTGTTCGAGAATGATCATTCTGATCTTCCAGGAACTCAGAATATCATCACCTACGCCGTAGGGTTCGGCGAGGTCGGGGCAGATGCCGGCGCCGTCAAGCTGTTGAATGAGACGATCACCAACGGAACGGGCGGTGCCGCAAGCCAGGCGTATCTGGCCATGGACATGTCCGACCTGAGGCAGGCCCTCCGGGAGATTCTGACCGACATCAAGAAGGCCAATACGGCTTTTGCCGCGCCGGTTGTGCCCGCAGGGCCACAGAACCGGAACGCCAGCGGGAAACGGGTCTATTTCGGGTTGTTTCAGCCGACCGATGATGGTCGCTGGCACGGCAATCTGAAGAAATACGGCATCAACGAGGACGCAGAACTTCTTGATCGCGATGACGAGACAATCGCTGTTGGGGCTGACGGTCGGATCAAGGATGATGCGACCTCCTTCTGGAGCAATGCGGCTGACGGGCGGGAGGTAATTGCAGGCGGTGCGGGCTCCTTGCTGCTTTCCCGCGGTTGGAATTCACGCCGCATTATGACCAATATCGGTATCAGTAAGAATCTTGGCGATGCAGGAAATTCGTTTGATGTCGGAAACAGCAATCTGGAGAGTATCTTTCCTGAACTGGATCAAACCGAACTTGCCAACCTGGTGGATTTCGTACACGGCGCGGATATCTTTGATGATGACGATGACGGAGACACCACCGACAATCGCCCATGGATTCTCGGTGATATCCTGCATGCCTCTCCAGTTGTCGTCCATTATGACGATTACGAATTTACCCTCGCCAGGGAAGCGGACCCGACCATCAATAAATCCATCATCTATGTCGCGGCGAACGACGGCCAGCTTCATGCGTTCCGCGATGCCGACGGCAGAGAACTCTGGTCGTTCATCCCCGATCTTGTCCTCCCTGATCTGAAAAATCTGCGCGACGGGCATCATACCTATTTTGTCGATATGGCTCCGTCCGTGTTCATCTTCGACCCCGGGAAAGACGGGCCTTCTGATGACATCGATAAGGTGATTCTTCTGTTCGGACTGCGTCGCGGGGGAGGCAAGGATCGTCTGCTGGCAGATCAAGACCGCGGCGCTTATTACGCCCTGGACGTTTCTGACCCCGAAGCGCCGAAATTTCTCTGGAAACTGCCTGGTGATGCTGCAGGGTTTGAGGCGTTGGGTGAAACCTGGAGTCAGCCGACGCTGGTGCGCATGCGGATCACTAAGGATTTTGTTGCCCGTGACCTGCTGGTGGCGGTCTTCGGCGCCGGGTACGACAACAACGAAGACCTGCGCTTCGGCAGCACTCAGGGCTTCCCCGTGGTGGATGATACAACCGACACCACTTTGCCCACCGGCGACGCCGGCGATGTGACCAGCAGCGCAGACGGCGCACAGCACAACCCGGGGGGGCGTGGCATGTTTGCGGTCGAAGTCGGGACATTCGGGAACAATAGTGCCGGCCCGTTTTTCACGCCGGCGGAGACAGTGGAAAAAATCTGGAGTTATCCTTTTGCGGATAACGAAGAAATGACCTTCAGCATTCCTTCAGAGGTGGCCGCCCTTGATGTCAACCATGACGGCTATGTCGACCGTTTCTATGTCGGGGATACCGGCGGCTCCCTCTGGCGAGTCGGAGCGCGCAGCTTAGACCCCGCCGATTGGCGGGTCGATCGGATTTTCGCGGCTAACGGTGCGGATGCCTCCGATGTGGGGCGCAAATTTTTCCATCGCCCCTCGGTGACCGTGGAGCGCAATGGACAGGCAATGATCTTTATCGGCAGCGGCGACCAGGCTCACCCACTCAACGAAGGTGTCATCGACCGCTTGTATGCCGTCAAGGACCCGATCCCCCCTGTGCCTGAAGAAGATCAATCCTACACTCTGAATGAAGCAGACCTCGTGGATGTGACCTACAACCTCCTGCAGAAGGACGACCCTGACGAGCCCGTGAGCGATATCCTGGCCGCTTTGTATGCTCAGGACGGCTGGTTTATCCGACTGAATGAAAATGATGGCGAAAAAGTTCTGTCCGCGCCTCTGGTGTTTAATCGCGTTGCGTACTTTACGACTTTCGCTTCTGAAGCACCGGTGGCCGATGATCCGTGCGATACGGGTAATCTTGGAGTCTCGCGTGTTTATGCCGTCAATTATCTTACGGGGGAGGCCGTTTTCAACTATGATCCCGACAACGACGATGAAGACACGGAAAACAATGAGCGGGCCCTCAATTCCGCAGGCGAAGTATTGCGGCGCTCGGACCGGGTCAAGACTCTGGGTTCGGGCATCCCTACCGGTGCGCGGGTGCTGATCACCGAGAGCGGAGAAGCCAAGGTCGTCATCGGCACCGATGGCGGGATTCAGGTTGAAGAGACTCTGCCGGGCGGCGGCGTGATCCCACTCTACTGGATGCAGCGGTGAGGGTGATTGGGATGAAGGGAATCCTGCTGACTTCATGGCCGCTTAAGGAGTGTTTCACATCATGCTGATGCGCCGCCGGGGAGGCTTCGCCCTCATTGAAATGATTGTGGTGGTCGGCCTGATTTCCCTCCTGACCTATATCGGCTATCCCTACTACAAGGTTTTTATGCGCAATGCGGCCTACCGGTCTGCGGCGCGTGAATTGGCCTCGGCTATGCAAACGGTGCGCGCCGAGGCGATCACCAAGAACAGTGAACAAAGTATGGTAATTGCTCCGGACAAGGACCGATACTGGTTTAGTATAGGAGGGCGTGAGCGACCAGATGCTAACGAGGACAAGGGATGGATAAAACCCGATCACTGGGCGCTGGTCGACCTGCGTGTGGCTGAAGACCCTAGCGATGTGAAAGACTGCGAAGGGGACGATAAAGATGATGAAGTCACTCTGCGCTTTTATCCCAACGGCACGGTCAATCGCGCCGTTTCCATCTGTATTCTGAACACGAACAAAAACCCCGACCACAAATTCACCACCCGCCTTCTCTTCCCCACCACCGGCCAGGTGGAAATAGTACGCCCCCAGCCCTGACAATTCCTGTCTGCCCCTTCCGTGTCACCGCGCAAAGTTTGCATGGTTATGGACATGCGTTGGTGCCGTCCACTGATGTTGCCGTGCAAAAAACTCATTTTTTTCAGTCTTTTTGATTGATTTTTATCTATGGAGTCTTTTTTGCATCAAGAGGGGTAGACGTGAGTTTATCGCACCCTGCAGGAGTTTCTATGGACCAGCGCGGCTTCACCCTTATCGAAATGTTGATGGCAGTGACTATCCTTGCAATAGGGCTTCTGGCCTTGGCGGGTTTGCGGGTTTCGGCCATTCAGCAGAACAGTCAGGCTGCCGATCTGGCGGAGGCCACCGCCCTGGCTCAGGCCGCAATGGAGCGTATCCAGGCTATCAGCGGAGACCGACCCTGGTTGAGCGAGCAGGACCTGGAAGACGTCACGCTTGGAGAGTTGGCCGACCCTGCACTTGACGACCTGGTGCAGATCCTGTCTGACAGCGGCTATCAGCTGACACTGGATCTCACCGTTGATGCGGGCGGTGTCGATAATGTGACCCGGATCGACATGCGTTTGGCCTCAACCCAGTTCAGGCAGAAGGTCGGCGGCCGCCATGCGCAAAGTGTCGTCAATCTTACCGTCCTTAAACGTTATTTCTGAAGGTGTCTCTGATGATCGCTGCTCTTTTGCGAAACAACCGCGGATTCAGCCTGGTTGAGTTGATTACTGCCGCAACTGTCATGCTGATTGTGTTCGGCGCTGCTGCCTCCCTCTATATCGGTGGACAGCGTACCGCAGTTGTTGAGACGGACTTCAGTCATGTCCAGGACAATCTGCGGCTGGCCTTGGATCAATTGAGCAAAGATGTCCGCATGGCCGGATTCCTGACAGTGGAGCCTCCCATCGTCGAGGTTTCTCCGACTGAATTCACGATCAGTACCACGGCCCCTTCTCAACGTTACGCCCGCATTACGACCCCTGACTCGTCGACGAATGCAACAAAAACCTTCACGGTCTATTCGGCCTCCATGGCTAAACGTTTCCGTGGGGGCGATACAGTACGAATTATTCGGCCGCCCAATCAGGAGCAACCGGGTGAAGCAGATGTTACAGATCCTTCCGACTTGGTGTTCACTGTTGATTCTATCTATCCTGATCCTGATTCTGATCCTCCTGACCCTCCTGACCCCAAAATTACCCTTTCAGGATTCAGCGCAACCGATTATGCCTACGCCGCCGGGGATATGATCGTGCGCGTGATCCCGGGGGCTCCGGTCGTCAATGAAGTTAATTATGTGTACATACCCGCGAGTCAGACGCTTCAGCGGATCGTCAATGGTGGAGCGCCGCAGAATCTGGTCAGCGGGTTAACCGATGTCCTTTTCGAATATGTCCGCAACGATGAAGACCTGGTCACGGCAGTCAATATCACACTGACCGGCATCGCAGGCCCCGACCCGGATGAAAATCCGGACGCCGCTAAGAAAATAGGGTTTCGGGAGAAAACTTTCCGAACCAGCGTTGCTGTTCGCAATATTTAAACCTGGGCCGTCAAGAGGTCGAATATGAATGAACCATCTGAAAAGAACACACTGAAATATCTTTCATGCCAGGCCCGCCGGGTTTTTTCGCCGCTGTCCAATGAGCGCGGCATGGCCCTCATCCTTGCCGTATCCATGTTGCTGATACTGACCGTCTTGGGGGCTGTGACCTGGAAAGCCGGCATTTCACAGTTGGGGGAGGCCGGAACGCGTCAAGGTAAACAACAGGCCTTTTTCGCCGCGCAGCGCGGGATAGAATATGCCCTTAACCGCGACACCCTTCTCACCATGAGTGGGACTATTGATCTAGCTTCCAACGTGCACAAAGATCACATCAATGCGGGCAATACGCGTTTTGTAATACGAAAGGGCGAGATCATTGATTCAGGCGCAGGACCAATGCCTTTGAAGTATCGAGCGCGTTTTGGCACGGAGTTCGGTGCAAACTATTACTTTCTTGCTGTGCAGGCGGTGGGACCTATCAGTGAAGGTCGAGACCCTGCAACGGTGGACCCGGAAAAGGAAAAAGACAAATTCCAGGACATAGAGACCCAGGTGGTGCGTATGTACCGTCATGACGAAGATTCGATTTTTCGCACCTCCGGAGGAGGTTGATTCCCATGATGACAAAAAGAATTTTTGTGACATGTGCCGCAATATTTTTTCTGATGACCCCTTTTGTGTGGGCCGGCAGCGATACCTACCTTGGCGATACGGCTATCTATACCGGCGACCCTGCCAGGGTCAAGCCCAACATCCTGCTTATTGTCGATAACAGCAAAGCCACCTTGAACAAAGCGGCAGGCCAGGAATATGTCTTTGACGTAAACAACCCCTACCCAAATCCCGGCACCGGGTTGCAGGGGACTCCCTGGGATATTTATGAAGGAGACAACCAGGGCAATTTTACCTCTTTGCTTCTCAGCAATGACAGCGTCGTTGAAAGTGGCGGTGAAGTGGTGAATTTCAACAATCTGGCTGCCTACAGTGGGTGTCCCGATGTCGTCGCGCATGATTTGATTGCTTACGGCACCTATACCGCCGACGGCACCGCCGATCGTCCTATTATCAAGGCCAGCCAGAATAAATGCGTCACTGCTCCTAAAGGCAGCGTTTATGCCCTCAACAATTATATCTATTACACCAAAACACCCCCTCCGACTCCGGTGGTTGAGGCGAATGGTATTAATTACAAACTGCTGGCCGAGCATGTCTCCACCGAAGACAATCAGCCGGGCACCGGGATCAATTGGGAAGATTTCTGGGCGGTAGATAATGATTTTACAGGAGTCGCTGATGCCTGGGATATTGCCGTTGAATATTCTTTAGGCGGAGATGCCCTGAATCAACGCCAAATCATGTACAACGCGCTGGAGCAGGTGCTGAGTTCGACCTATCATATGGCGAATTTCGGCGCCATGATTTATGGCGGCAACAACAAGGGCGGAACGATCATCCACGATGTAACCGATTTTGGATCGGATTCAACCGACAGCAACGATAATGATATTCCCGATGTGATCGAGTCTTTTCTTGCTGCTTTGCCCGGCCCGGGCGAGAGCGATGGCCCGGCCGCAATCACTGCCGGACCGCAACGACCTCAATCCGAAGCCTTGTACGATGCCGGGGCTTACCTGGGAGCCAACTGGACAGAGATTACCGAAATCTCTCAAATCCCTGCTGACCTCCAGATTGATTGTAATACCCATGTGATTTTTCTGACCAATGGGCTGTCTAATTCCGAAGGCGACCCAAAACTCGTTAGCAATATCGGCGATGCCGACAATAGCATTGAAATTTCTTACAAGGACACGGTTTACCCTGATGTTGCTACTGAAAATGGCACCGACAAAGGTGCCTATGGCCTCGGAGTGCATTACCTTGATGATGTGGCCTATAAACTCTGGAATGAATATGAAATTACGACCCACATGATCTTGGCCTTTCAGAAGCAGGATGGCCTGATCGTGCGAGCTGCCGTCAACGGCAAAGGCGAATTTCATAATGTCTTCAACGCCAATGAACTGGTCGAGGCCCTGCAGGGGCTGATTTTCCGAATGGTGCTTGAGGAAGATACCTCATTTGTCGCACCGGTTGTGCCGGCCAGCACCACCAACCGCACCTTGAGCAGCGATCGCGTGTATCTTGGTTTATTCAAGCCTCAGAAAGGCAAGCCCTGGCTGGGAAATCTGAAAAAATACAAGGTCAATGAGCAGAATGAGCTTGAAGATATTAATGACGACCCTGCCACTGACGAGGATGGCGATTTCATTACCGCAACCAATTCTTTTTGGGGCAAGAGTGCCGACGGAAGTATCATGGTTTTGTCCAGCAGCGATAACGGCTGGGAGGCCACGCGCCCGTCCGCAGACGGTGACGGCGGACTGATCGACGCTGGTGGAGCGGGAGGAACAATGCTTGCCCGCAAACTGGCGGGCGAAAGTCGCAAGGTAATCACGTATCTCGGTTCCGGCACCGACCTCACCCTGATCGACAAAACCAATCTTACTGCTGAAAACACTGGAATCGCTGATACCACTGAGCGCGAAAATCTGGTGGACTATCTGCTGGGCGACCTCGATCTTTTCGATCATGACGACGATGGTGTTGTCAATGAGTTGCGCCCCTGGTTGATGGGTGATGTGCTGCATTCCCGGCCGGTTGTCTTCCATTACCAGGATTTTGCCGCCGAAAAAGAGCAGACCTGCTACCAGAATGATGTGACGGGTAATCGCAGTTACATCTTTGTCGGCAGCAACGAGGGAATGGTTCATGCCATCCGCGACTGTGACGGGTCCGAGGCCTGGGCTTTTATCCCGCCCAACCTATTGCCGAAATTGACGCATCTGCAGGATCCCGCCCACCAGTATATGGTTGATTCCTCGCCGACGCTCTATGTCCATGATCATGACGAAGATGGAATCATTGAAGCGGGTGAGGACAGAGTTCTGATGGTCATTGGCCAGGGGCGGGGAGGCGGATCGAACCGATTGCTGGCGAGCGAGTCACGCGGCGCTTATACCGTTTTGGATGTCACCGACCCTGAGAACCCCACTTTTCTCTGGGATATTGAAAATACTCTGGCTGCATTTTCTCACTTGGGTGAAGCCTGGAGCCAGCCGCGCCTGACCAAGGTCAAGGTTGATGACAACGGCACCGAAAAGGTCAAGGTTGTCGCATTTGTCGGTGCCGGTTACGACAACAATGAAGACCTGCGCTGGGGGGCGACCCAGACTTTTCCGGCAGGCACCGATGATACCACTGATCTTTACGGCATCAGTGCCGGCAGCACCAATGTGACATCGAGCAATGGTGCCGATCCTTACAACCCCAAAGGCCAGGGTCTTTATGCCTTTGAAGTTGCGACTCTGAGCAAAAACACCGACGGGGAGTACGTTCCTTCTGTCCCGTCGGAGCCGACTCTGGTATGGGCTTATACGCCAACACAGAATTCGGCGTTGACCTACTCTTTCCCAACGGATCTGACGGTTCTCGATGCGAATGCCGACGGTTATGTCGACACGATTTACGCTGGAGATACGGGTGGGCGTTTGTGGCGGTTCAAGTTAGCAGGGACGGACCCGGCCACAGATTGGGGCGGAGATATTATATTCGATGCCAACGGCGGCACCGATGTCGGTCGCAAGATTTTTTATCGCCCGTCGGTGACCTTTGATCGCGTTAAAATTCAGGAAGGCGATGATGTGGTCAGCCGCATCCGACCGGTCCTGTATTTCGGAACGGGGGATCGCTCCCACCCCCTCAATACCGCGGTCACCGATCGTCTTTACAAGGTTGTCGACAAAGGTCAGACGACTGCCGATGCCATCAATGACGCCGATTTGATGGATATCACAGCCAATGAACTTCAACTCGCCGACACGACTCCCGACCAGGCGCAGGTCATCCTTGACGGGATGAAGGATGTGAACAACTACGGCTGGTATATCGACCTGGAAGATGATGGCGAGAAGGCGTTGGCAGGCACAGTGGTGTTTAACAATATCGCTCTTTACACCACCTATACTCCCAACAATCTGGTCGCCCCCGACCCCTGCAATCCCAACCATCTTGGGACGGCCCGGGTCTACGGCGTGAATGCTAAAACCGGCGAAGCGATTCTGAACTGGGATCCCGACAACGATAGTGACAATACTGACGTGAATGAGCGCGCTGAACACGAAGATGGGTATGTCCTGCGCAAATCCGACCGTGTCAAAACCATCGGACAGGGCATCCCGTCAGGGATTGTGACCCTGATCGATGCCAGTGGTGAGGCGACCCTCATGATCAGTTCCAGCAACCGCGTGAATACCATCGAGGGGATGGGCGCGCGGCTTATCAACCCGGTGTATTGGATGCAATGGTAAAAATAGGATAGCGGGAGAGAAGGGGCGCAGCATGCTGCGCCCCTTCCTTATTCCATTCCCCAGAACCGCCGCCACACCTCGCGGATACTCCCCGTGCCGAACTCCTCCGGCAGGCGGCAGTGCATCTCCCCCTCCATCAATGTTTCAATCTCAGGAATTAACGCCTTGCACTGCTGTGGCCTGTCTTCAACCGGCAGCCGACAGCCAGTGGCTCCCAGGTGAATGCAGCCCCATGGGGCAAATCGTGGAGCCGGAATCGGCACGCCGCGCACATCGCGCAGTTCCATGCCAAGCAAGGGCAGGTTTAAGTGCAACCGCTCGGGGGTGACTCTCTCCCCGCCAAAATAGCGACTGACAAACCCTTCAGGGTCGGCATAAACGCCCGGGTGCCCCTGGCAGCACAAACCGCCGCATTGGCGGCAGATCTGCGGATCGATGGGGAATTCATCCATACGGCACTCCAGAAAAACGAAAGTGGGCAACTGAAGTTATGAAGACAGGGGAAAGCAGATCAAAAACATAAACAACATTTTGACATCCCTGTCAATAACGACAGTCCAAACCCCAAAGCCCGTCCTCTCGCTCAGCTAAAAACAAACACTTGATCCAATCTGAGTGTCCGTTTAGGATGAGACGTTCGAAAATTTCCGTTCAAGGAGACTTCCGATGGCAAAAATCGCTCCCTTCCGGGCGCTGCGGTACAACGCCGAAAAAATTGCTGATCTCAACAACGTCATGGCGCCCCCCTACGATNNGCGCTTCAGGACGAACTCTACCAGCGCGATCCCCACAACGTGGTGCGCCTGATCCTGGGCAAGACCGACGAAAAGGATACCGAGGCCGACAACCGCTACACCCGCGCCGCGCAGGATTTTTGCCAATGGCGGCAGGAAGAAGTCCTGGCGCGGGATGCCGAGCCGTCCATCTATCTCTACGACCAGGAATACCCGCTGGAGAGCGGGGAGGTGGTGGTGCGGCAGGGGTTTATGGCGCTGACCCGCATCGAGGACTTTTCCACCGGCATGGTCAAGCCCCATGAGAAGACTCTCTCCGGGCCCAAGACCGACCGCCTCAATCTCACCCGGGCCTGTCGCGCCAATTTCAGCCCGATTTTTTCCATTTACAGCGACCCCTGCTGCGCG
>NPIE01003329.1_pt1 | contig 16819 bp, 21 predicted proteins | sample 8637661 | NCBI WGS metagenome assembly NPIE01 (sample SAMN07420842, study PRJNA396082) | bioreactor metagenome | isolation source: sample BA12 brine-fed electro-methanogenic bioreactor BA | place: Japan: Kochi | collected 2016-12-09 | reverse complement strand
GCCTACAAACACCGGGAGTTCAGGATATACATATGTCTTATCTGGTTTACATTGAACCAGAGAAGATAGAATAGGAAGTGATGGACACGACTAAAAATAAAGACGAAATTATTGGAAAAGGCAAACAGATCAAAGGAACGGTTCGAGAAGAAGTAGGCAAGTTTAAAGTATTCTTTTGATTAGTATTCTGCCGAGTAAGCTTCGGTTCACCCTCTTTTTCCCTCTCTGATTCTCAGGACACTCAATTCCTGCGGTAATGATTATGATACGGTTGAAGCATTCCAAATCCTCTTATGCTCTGCATGCGGAGTGGGTTCTGTGACATTCTTAGGTCGCTTTTGTCCCAGAATTTGATTCTGATCGATTATGATATATATGTTTAATTATATTGTTGTGGTTACAGATTGCGAACAAATCTCCCTCCGGGTGAGGGTGAGCTGGATAAGATAGAATGATGCCTGACGTCACATATTCAGAAAAATTATCCCGGATCGATAATGAAATCTCTGAAATAGCTGAGAGAATTATGGAGGAGCTTGAAACGGCAAGTTCGAAGGATCTCTCTGAGGTCAGATATGCAAGAAAGATATTGCAGTTATCTGATCTCAAATATACTCAAAATATTTTATATGAACTGGAGAGTGTCCCCTCCGGAGCAGATCGCATCATCGAAAAACGAGCGGTTATTAAGGCATTATTGCTATCAATATGGTTGCAGAGGCTCTATTTTATCATACGGTCTGCTCTTATGTCTATCCTTGCGGTGGTTGTTACCTTCTTCTATGTCTCTTTCTTTGGTCAGATTGGTGTGGTTTTAGCTGTTTTTATGGGGGTGCTCATATTTTTTATTGGCCTGATTGTGACACGATTATTCGATTCACAGACAGTACAAGTGACAAAATATATTGTCCGACGACTGGCCGGTCATAAAAAACTGCGGGATTTTATCATGTGCTATCTCTGAGTAAAACAGGGGATGGTGTTATCCCGGGATTATTTCAGATCCAGAGCTCCATCCTCTCATTTAAATTTGATAATCCCCATCAAAGCCATCACAACAATGGCCAATATGACTGCTCCCAATAGGCCGAAGATATACCAGCCGACAAGAAATGCTATTACCGCTCCAATTCCCATTGCTCCCCAGTTCACTGATATTGCCATTTTTTATCACTCTTTCTTCATTTTTTCATCTAATCTCCCTTGCTTGTCTCAACATGGCTTCATATCTCCTGTAATTCAGGTGGAGGTCGGCCAACAGGGTTAGATGTCACTCTTCTCTCATCCTCTATAAATAGTTGATTGCCGGAACCAGAGATCTTCTGAGGCAATAAGTGCCGACTAATCGGGCAGAATGTTGAATGCCAATGGCGGTCGAAAAGTGCTTCAGAAGAGCTGACCATTCCGGGTGAGCCATGTATAACATGGAATGACATGAATTCTTCTTCCGTCAGATTCGATCTCTTCGGACTCAAACTCGGTAATGATGGTTCCCTCAGGGAGGCCGTAGGCCTCCATTGCCTCTGAAAGACCCCTGATCTCCCTCTCCCTTGTTTTTGGCTCTTTCAGGGATTGTGTTACCTGAACGGCATGGGCGATCCGCCTCTCCACACTCACCAGGAAATCGCACTCGTACTGGCCTTTATGATAGTATATTGACTCATATGCTCGCTTGAGGGTCATGAAGATGACATTCTCAATCAGCCTCCCTCTGTTCTCTGAGAACGCAAATGAAACAGCATTGATAAGACCCGGATCGATCGCATAGATCTTCTTTGGATTTGTAAGCTGTTTTTTGAGTGAGTAGTCATACTTCATCAGTGTAAAGAGAAGGAATGCGTTTTCCGCATACTCGATATATTCCTGGACTGTGTCTGTGGAAATCTGTAAGGTTTCTGCGATTTTATTGTACGAGAAGAGGGTTCCGGTATGTGAGATCAGATAGTAGAGGAGATCGATGATCTCGCTGTTCTTCCGGATTCTGTTTGGAAAGATGATATCCTTGAGATAGATCGTCTCATAGTAGTTCTTCAGGATCTCCATCTTCATGCTCTCATCGGGTTCAAGGACGACACGAGGAAAACCGCCGTACTTCAGGTATTCCCCAAATGCCTTCCTCTTCTGCATAATGGTGGGGTGCTCGGTCTTCTGAAAACCGAGGCATTCCGCAAATGTGAGGGGATATACAGTCATGGAGAAGTGGCGCCCGGAGAGGCGTGTACTCATCTCCTGTTTGAGGAGTGTTGATACCGAACCGGTAAGGATACACTTGATGGTGCTCTTTGTATCATACAATGTCTTTATGGCGGGAGCCCAGTAGGAATAGTTCTGGATCTCATCAATACAGAGATAGAGGCGTTGTATCTTGCTTCCATGGCGGGCGAGATGTCCTTCAACAATAGAGCTGAGCAGGGTTGGGTCATCTGCCATTGAGAGGAAGAGGGGCTCATCAAGATTGATGTAGAGGATCGCTTCTCTCCCGACACCCTGATCAAGTAGAGATCGGATTATCTGGTAGACGAGAGTCGACTTGCCGGTTCTTCGTGCACCGACGATAAGAAGAACCTCCTGTATATCCAGATATCGCTCGATCTGAGGGAATCTGGAGAGACGGTTGACTCCTGTTTCAAATTCTTGGGAAGACCACCAGGGATTCTGGCTCTCCAGTGCGATCTCCATTCTCTCATCCATCTGTCGATTATAGTAGATGATATGTTATAAAACTGTCGACTATGATTGATGATTTTAGGGAGGAGAGATCGCAGTATCTCTGACTTGGATCAATGACTTCCACTTGAAATAATCTCTCTTCTTTCCAAAAACCTACTCCGGATGAACTGTCGGTTAGACGAACACCTGATTTGTCTTTTGTGTGGTCAAATAAGCTGGCAGGATTGCTCCTTTGTTTGCCCCGCCTACATATTTTCCCAGAAATTACTGATGCTATCATCTTGGTCTGATAATCGGGAGGCAACAGGTGATTTGTTCGGTGAACGAGTCATTCTGTTAGTGTATGTCATCTGCGTCCCACAATCTGATTTGTGGGACATATTGTTCAGTTCGTGTCCCACTAACTTCTTTGTGGATCGTAGATGACCCACAACATAATTCCGGTGGCTGGCTTTTCGAGATATTCTGGTGGGATTGCTTATCGGATCTTTTGGGTTTGCCTCAAACTTCACGATCTCCCTAAGTAATGCCTGTCTTTCCTTTCCGATTGTAGAAATACTGCATCGATGCTCCTGAACTGAGTCGGGGAGCTGGCCACACACTCGTGAACAGGTTCCAGAATACATAGGCTCATATATGTATGTGTAAGATATGTCTTACTGATTAGATATGGAGATCGGAATTATCAGAATGAGTTCAAAGGGGCAGATCGTCATCCCGGCATCGATGAGGAGAGATCTTGATGAGGGGGGACAAATCGTCATCATCAGGGATGGAAGGCGTTTTATCTTAAAGCCGCTTGACGATCTTGAACCGGCACTGGAGGATGATATCGTGTTCGCCGAGAGAACAGAGAAAGCGTACCTGGAGTTTGAGAAAGGAGAATCTATCCGGGAGAAAAATGTTGATTTCCTTCAAAAGCTGAAGTCATGGTAACTGTTGCATATACTGTATCGTTTGAAAAGACGGTTAAAAAGATACAGGATGCCAGAACAAAGCAGCGGTTGAAGCAACAGATTATCCAGATCATCGGGGATCCTGAAATCGGAAAACTGATGAGGTATGCCCGGAAAAATACCCGTGAGGTTTATATTCCACCATTCCGGCTATCATATTGCTATGATGCTGCGTAAGATCTGCTCATCTTCCTTGATCTGTACCATAAGGATGAGCAGTGAGAGATATTCCATAGTGTTGTGTATAAATGGGGAAGATCTGTCTTCCTGCCTGATCATGATGAGGCAGGAGGTTTCAAGGTTAAAAGTATCATACCGCTCCTCTTCTTTTCATCGGGCCCCATCCGACGACTGCCTGGCAGGTAACAACTGATGGATATCCTCCTTCTCTTTGTGACAACTCTTGCCTCCTCCCTCACCCCCGCTTCCATGCAAACACCACCGCGACAAAAAGAGCCGCGATAGGTGCATAGATGAGCGGGCTCTTCTCAGGCCCGGGCTCAGGTATCGGGGCCTCTGGCTCGTGAATGGTCGGTGTTGGTGCTGGCAGCATCTCAGCAGGCTCTTCAGTGGGTGGCATGCCCTCAAGCACGGTGATGGTTGTGGTGGCCGCCTGATCCGTCTTCAGCGACGTAACCTTGATCGTGTACTCATCAGGGAGGAATGCAGCTGGGTCGACCTCAAAGAAGAACCTCTGTGAGAAAGCGTCTCCCGGAACCACCTTTGCTATCCCGGAGGCTCCGGAGAAGGGCTCCGGTTTTGTCTTGCTGGTGTGTCCAAATGCTGATGATACGACCTCGACGAGGAGATCATTTCCAGCAGCCAGGTTCGTTCTTCCTGTGATCATAAACCTCTCTGCGGTGTATGAGGTGCTTATCGTATCAATTTCGATCCGGGGCTCTTCGATGAGAAACGTCGTTCTCATGTAGGTATCGTCGATATTCTGGCTGTCCAGAAGGCGAATGAGGGCTTCTGCTGCATTGGATGCCTGGAGCCGTCCGGGTCCTTCTGCTATGAAGACGTCCGCACCTGATGTTGCCACACTGCCTCTCATCCGCACATAGGTTGTCCCGGCAGTCGTCGTTGTATCCTCGATCACATCGAACCGGTTATTCGCCATCGGGTGCTGAACGACGACAAAATACTCCCCCGGTGCCATCAGGCTTGTTCGTGTGCCGGTGAGCTCGTACGAAAAGCTTGCATCGGACTCAACAGACTGCGTATCCCGGAGGTAGTAGTTGTTCCCGAAGATCCAGACTGCAACACCTGCACCGGGGCTTCCGTACGCATGCCCTTCGATAAAGACGCTATCGCCCTTTGCTGTCGAATAGAGCCCTTCTGTTCCAGAGGCAATGGCTGGAACAGTGATGCTTACTATTGCTACGAGTACCAGTATCGTGGCAATTGCACCTCTATTCCATCTCATCTCTTTCATATCCTCTCTTCCCGCCACGTAAGCAGATACATATCATCTATCCTCAATGCGGAAGGCATTTGATGGTAGTATCATCTCAAATACGGCCCCCTCCCCCTCTTTTCCAATCTCCTGTATGATAATGCCGGTGATGCCGAGGATTTCCCTGATAAAGAAGAGACCGAGCCCTGTGTTCTTCCCCACACCGCGTTCGAATATCCGTTCCTTCTCCCTTTCCGGGATTCCAACACCATCATCCTCGAAAAAAAGACTCACAGATTCACTTTCCTTCCTTTCAAACCACACGCGAACATGTGAGATATCGCCGCCATATCGGATGGCATTCTCCATCAGGTTGGAAAAGACCTTGGGGAGAAGTGGATCAGCATAGAGAGCAAGACCGTTAGTTTCATTCCTGATTTCGATCCCATTATTCGGGAGCTCTTCGATTAAACTGCTGATCTTATGCCATATCGGCTTTTGTACTCCCAGATTCTGATATTCACGTGTAAACTCTATCTGATGCTGAATGTTCTGTGATGCCGTTTCGATCAATGTGAGGTAACGTTCCAATTGTTCATCGTTATGTGTCTTCTGTGTCCGTTCGAGCGCAAACATCAGATAGCCATCCAGAACCATCAGCTGATTGAGGATATCATGACGAGTGATTCCCGTCATGAGGTTGAGTTTCTTGTTGAGATTCTTCAGTACTTTGGAGTAACGGAAAATTTCATCTGCATGTTCTCTCTCCTCAATATCATGTTCAATCTTCTGGGTGATGTCCCGACCGACTCCCTCGATGGCAACAATCTCCCCATCATCATTAAAAATTGGAATATTTCTCTGCTCAACCCACACGATGGTTCCATCCTTTTTGATCCAGCGAAGAGGGAGGGGTTTATCGATCGATCGGATGCCTGTGGCAATCTCTTCCAGAAGATATCGATCCTCGGGATGGACGAGTTTGTACCCGAGATCCGGATCCCTGTAATGCTCTTCGGGGGTATATCCGGTAATATGGTAGGCGGCCGGATTCACATAACTGAATTTCCGTTCAGGGAGGAGTTCAATCCGATAGATGATATCCTGTGCATTCTCAGCGAGTCGCCGGTAGCGTTCTTCACTCTCGGTCAGTTCCTGACGTGTGGTATGTCTCTCTGTAATATCACGTATTGATTCGATTGCACCGATTACCTCTCCCCGGGAATTAAGGAGGGGGGCAGCTCTTGCCCAATGGATGAAGTGTTTGTTTCCAGGATCTGCACCCCGCGTCGTTGCCTCGATTATATGCCCACGTCTCTTAATATTTGAATATCTCAGGGTTATCTCATTATCATAGTGGAGTGCATAATCTATCAGCATGGGCAGCCGTTTGCCATAGAACAGCTCGCCATAGATATAATCTCCCTTACCAATGATATCTGATGCTTTTACACCCGATATCTTCTCCATTAGACTATTCCACGCAACAACCTCTCCATTTGAGTTTATGGCGAAGGTGGCATCAGGGAGGAAATCGATAAAAGATGCTATTCCCTGCCAGATATCTGCTGATTCCCTGAGTGAGTCCTGATGATGAATAGCTCCCGTTCCCTCCACCTCTCCTTGTGTACTTCGTATGGGTCTCTGAATCATGGTTCCATCATCTCCAGGAGGAGTGATACCTGATATTCTCCTCGTTGATAATTAAAAATTCTTGTGTGAGCACTTTGACCGTTCCGGCTTGCTCTCCCACTCTCTGTCTGCATGGCCTGACCGGAAAGAACAATCCTGATCAACTTTTATCTCTTTCAAACAAAACGGGATCTGCGGAGGCGTTCATATCAACCCGAAAGTGCTTCAGAAAAAGATTGAACGGGGAGAAATAGCCCTGAATACAGGAAAATATGAAGAGGCTCTTCATATCTATGACGAAATTCTGAAGAAGAGGCCGGATCATGCCGGTTTCTGGATGAAGCGTGCGGCCGCTCTCGTCTGTCTCGAACGCGATCAGGAGGCACTTGAATCTTTTGACCGCTCAATTTCGATACACCCGCTGGATGCTGCTGCCTGGATCAGCCGTGGAATCCTCCTTCATGAGATGGGCAGGGCCGAGGAAGCGGCTGACTCGCTTGCGAAGGCAGAGGAGATAGATCCAAACCATCCTGCCCTTCGAAATGCATGGGAAAGGCTGAAGAAACCGAAGCAATCTCCTGATTCTGCACCAAAAACAGATCAGGATCCCATGAATTCCAGAAGAGAATATCTTCTCTGGTGTGATTCCCTGAAACAAGCCCGGCGGTTCGAGGAGGCGCTCAGGGCGGCAGAGGAAGGCCGGAAGAGATGGCCAGCGGATCTGAATTTCCAGAATGTCATGGGCGCAGCACTGGTGGAGTTGGGACGGCCTGCTGAAGCCCTCCCTCTTCTTGAGGAAAATCTCTCAATCGATCCAGAGAGCGGGTATGCCTGGCATTTTCATGGGCGGGCATTGATGGACTGCAAACAATATGTTGAAGCGCTTGAATCTTTTGAAACTGCCCTCGAATATAACCCTGAAAATGCAAATACCTGGTTCTATCGAAGTTTTGTCCTCCACACTCTTGGACAGATACAGGAGGCAGAAACCTCAATGAAAGAGGCGGTAAGGCTTGATCCGGTAAACCTCGGATTGACTGCCTCACGGTATCTGGCTGTCTTCCCGGATCTGCTCAGAATACAATGATCTTCCCTTTCACCTGACAACAGATCCGCCGGCCCTCTGCCAGGCGGAGATCCCTCCTCCGAGATTATGGATCCTGGTGAAACCGAGATCTCCCATAATGTTGAGAGCAGATTCTCCCCGAACGCCGGTTGCACAGTAGATGAGATAAGATTCATCCCGATCGAGTTTCCCTACCTCATCAGCAAATGATGAAGAGATATCGATATTCACTGCGCCGGGGATATGGCCGGCAGCATACTCATCCGGCCTTCTGACATCGATGATCGTAAGGGAGGAATCTGATTCAATCAGGAGGATCGCCTCATTTGCTGTAATCGTCTGGAGTGTTGGAACCAGATCATTCTCAACAGATTCTCCCGGAGCAGTGCATCCGGATACTGCAAGCAGCATGAGAAGAATAAATCCTGCCGAAAAAACCGCTTTTCGCATAGCTTTCTATTGTCTCACCCCGATATCTGTTTTTCCTGCCGGGGTACTCGTACTACGAATCAAATGCCGTCTTTTCTGCATCTCTCACATTCAGGAAAGGACCAAAAAATGCCTGTGCAGAAGACGGTTCATCTGTTACGATTCCATCAACTCCGAATGTGGAGGCTTTTTTGAACTCTTCTTCCGAATTGAGGGTCCATGCAAAGGTTTTGAGACTGGCTTTCCCTGCCGCACGAATCAGCTCCTCTGTCACATCAATAAACCGCGGAAGGATATATGATGCCGGGATCGATGCCGCCACCCGGACAGGGTCTGCACCGGGAGGCCGGAAGATATACCCGATCCCCACATCCGGCAATAGCGGGGCGATCCGGCGGAGGCAGTCTGCATCAAAGGAGACAACCATCACCTTCGAAAGCCCTGATTCTTTCACAAGAGCGGCAACCAGTTCCTCATATCCTCCCTCCTTCAGCTCGATCACAAGCCCGCATTCACCAAGGTCGAGGGCGAGCACCTCTGCGAGTGTCGGGATCGGCTCGCCCGATCCGGCATCGAGTGCTTTCAGTTCACTGAGGGTATGGTCAGAAACCAGCCCCGATCCATTCGTCGTCCGGTCAAGGGTCGGATCGTGGATCACAACCGGCACAGAATCCCGGCTGATCCGTACATCTATCTCGACATACTCTGCCCACCTGCTCCCCTCCCTGAGGGCGGCAATGGTGTTCTCAGGACGGGTGGCACGGGCTCCCCGGTGGCCGATGATGATCATATCTCACCCCATTCTCACAATCGCTCCCGTATTCCTTGCGGAGACATCCTCCACCGTGCCACCAATCCCCTCGAGAAGACACCGTGCCGCCTCCGCAACCGCAGTGTCGCCCTTGTCGATGATCGCATACACCGTCGGCCCGAATGAGGAGAGGCCCGCCCCGTATGCACCTGCCTCACAGAGCAGGGCGGGCAGGTTCCGGACGTTTTCAGGCTGGAGTGATGCTTCCACCCGCTTGAAGCCGATCTCCTGCATCCGGTTCACTGCCGCCCCAAACCGCCTGATATCGCCTTCGACAACAGAGGGAAGCATCTGCATCATCACAAGATGGCAGATCTCCTGTACTTCAGCGAGAGGCACGGGGCAGTATTTTGAGAAGATATCGATCTCAGCCTTCTCCGAGGCTCCCGCCACCGTATCCGGCGTGACCAGCAGGATCCCCCAGTCTTCGGGAAATGGATGGCGGATCGTCACCGGTGCCGGTGCTACCCCGCGTGAGGCGGAGGAAGGCTTAAAATCCGTCTTCTCCTCATCCGGTCCGAACCGGTGCCCCCCATCAATGATGATCCCTCCGTCATCAAAAGCGGCGGTTCCGATCCCGGATGTACCGCCCCGGCCGGTGATCCGGGCGAGATCCAGTGCTGTTGCCTCTCTCCCGAAGAGTTCTGCCACTGCCTTTGCTACTGCAAGTGCGATCTGCGTCCCGCTCCCAAGCCCCGAGTGACGGGGGAGGAGAGTATGAAGGATGATTGTAGCACCCCCGGTGAGTCCGAAGTGTTCGATCACCGCAGCTGCCGCATCTGCTGCCCGCTGCCTGCTCTCCTCATCCCCTCCATGCACAAAAATCCGGCCGGCAGCCCTCGCCTCGATGAGGAGATGCGGCCGGTCAAGGGTGATCCCGATCCCCCCGTCAACGCGGCCAATGCTGCCATTTAAGTCGATCAAGCCGATATGGAGGCGGGAGGGGGTATCCACGATGACCCGCTTTGTATCAGAGAAGGTGCCTGACGAAAAGATCTCGGTGATCACCATCAGGGGCTCATCTTTGTGGATGATCCTATACCGCCGGGCATAGAGCGGCTCACCCGGAAGAATGCCGAAGACTCCGGCGAGATGCTCATCTGCCGGGTACGAATCGATCGTCAGGATCTCGCGGCGGGATTCAACTTTGTGTTTTTTGAGGATGATTCCGATCGGAATATCGGCCTTCATCATATCCGTTCTCATCTCAGGAGCAAGCCGGTTGATCGGTGTGTAGGAGATGGCATAGATGAGTGGCCGCCCCTCCTCACCGAGGCCCAGATCAACAATCCGGTGGTTCACCGGGTCGCCCTCACGGATGGCAAGCAGGTGTGCCACCTCTTGATCTGCCGGGAGCACTTCCTGAAGCCGGGTCCACACCCCCACATTCGACTCGGTTGCAAGAGATAGAAGGTGGGTGACTGATCCGTCTGTTCCGAGGAGCACCTTCTGGAAGGGAGATAAATCCCCGGAATTCACCTCGATCTCACCGATACGAACAGCGATCTCGGTAGCGCTGAGCGGGTGGATTTGATGATCGGTATCCATTATGATGAGGTACTGATCCGGAGGTTCTTACCTCTATTGATCCAATAATCCCAAACAATAACCACGATCAGATCCACACTACTGTGCATGCAGTATTCGGAAGGCACAGTTGGGCGGGTCTTCTTCCTCCGGTTTGATGATGGCGAGGATCTGATCGAATCGGCTCGTTCATTTATTCAGGAGAAGCAGATCAGCCATGGAGTCATATCATTCCTGGGAGCGCTTCACTCTGCCGGACTTGTGACCGGGCCTGAGGAGGCGGTGATCCCCCCGGTGCCGCACAAGGAGCTGATCGAGGGTGGCTGGGAGTGCCTCGGCACCGCCACCATCTATCCGGGCGGGGACGGCCCCTCACTCCATCTCCACGCAGCTGCCGGACGGGGCCGTGATGCCGTCTGTGGCTGCCTCAGGACCGACTGCCGGGTGTACCTTGTGGTAGAGGCGGTCATCTGGGAGGCTCTTGGAATAGAGGGAGATCGCATCCATGATCCCAGGATCGGGGCGGCACTTCCTGTGCTTGCGAAACGCCGGTAGTTGTTCATCAGAATCTTCGTTTTTCCTCTGAAAACCGAATATTTTTCTGTATTCTCCTCATTTTTCGAATCTTTTTCGACTCCGGGTTATCCCTACCAAACAACAAAAGAATGGATAATGAGTTCATCAGATCACTCACCAGTTACCCTTGATACAGTCATATCCGGAGACAAGGCACGGATTGTGAGTGTCAGGGCGAAGGGGCATCTCAGAAAGCGCCTGTTAGAGATGGGCATCATTCCGGGTGCCATCATCGAGTCGATCCGGCTTGCCCCGCTCGGCGATCCGGTAGAGTTCCGTGTCAAAGGATACAACCTCTCCATCAGGAAAGGAGATGCCGCCTGCATCGAAGTTGTGATGGAGGTGGAGTGAGCATGGCATCCTGCCCTCTCTCTCTGCTCTCCCCCGGAACTACCGGGAAGATTACGGGCGTCCATGCAGGGGAGGGTCTTCGCCACCGTCTCTATGCACTCGGGCTTGTGCCTGAGGCGACTGTGACAGTTGTCACCCGTGACCGGGGTTCGATCATCGTCTCTGTCTCCGGCTGCCGGTATGCCCTCTCCCGCGGGATGGCGATGAAAGTGCTGATCGCACCGGAGGTCGCTGCCCAATGAAGAAGACGATCTCGGTTTCCCTGACCGGAAACCCGAATGTCGGCAAGACGACAGTCTTCAATGCCTTAACCGGCGCCCGTCAGCATGTCGGGAACTGGCCTGGTGTCACGGTTGAGAAGAAGACGGGAAGATGCGAACATGCAGGAACCTCCATTGAAGTCACCGATCTCCCCGGCACATACAGCCTCACTGCATACTCGGCAGATGAGGTTATTGCCCGGAATTTCATCATCGAAGATCGACCGGATGTCGTTGTCCAGGTGGTGGATGCTTCAAATCTTGAACGGAACCTCTACCTGACGATGCAGCTTGCCGAACTCGGCCGCCCGGTGATCATCGCCCTGAATATGGTTGATGTGGCGGAGGGGCGGGGCGATACCATCGATGAAAGACGTCTCTCTGAACTTCTTGCAATGCCGGTGATCAGAACTGTTGGAACAAGTGGCAGGGGGCTTGACGAGCTTCTTGATTCGATCATCAAAATTGCTGCCCAAGGCGGAAAGCATACCCATACCATAGGCTATGGAGATGATGCTGAAGCCCATATCTCGGATCTCGTCAGGATTCTTGACGACGATCCGGCTCTCGCAGGCGGATACCCTCTGCGGTGGCTTGCCGTCCGGGCAATCGAAGGGGATGCGGATGTTCTGCGGTTAATCAATGGAAGCAGTGTTGCAGATGCGGTGAATGAAAAAATACAACAGATCGATCTTGAGGAATATGAAGCGCTTCTCGCTGATAAGCGGTACGAGGCAATAGGTGCGATCCTCCCACAGGCATGCACCGTCTGTGTCAGGAAGATGACCGGATCGGATATGATCGATCGTGTCGTCACCAACAAGTACCTCGGTATCCCGATCTTCCTCGCCCTGATGTGGGGGGCGTTCCAGCTCACCTTTGCGGTTGCCGAGCCGTTTATGGCAGGAATCGAGTATGTCTTCGGCTGGCTTGGTGAATTGGTTGCCGGATCGGCAGGCCCCGCCTGGCTTGCCTCTCTCCTCGGTGACGGGGTGATCGGCGGGGTCGGCGGTGTGCTCGTCTTCGTCCCGAATATCTTCATCCTCTTCCTGATCCTCTCGATCCTTGAAGGAAGCGGGTATCTTGCCCGTGCCGCCTTTATCATGGATCGGCTGATGTATGCGATAGGCCTCCCAGGCAAGTCATTCATACCACTTCTCATGGGTTTTGGCTGTAATGTCCCTGCGATCATGTCGACCCGTACGATCGAGGATGATCGTGACCGCCTCATCACCATCCTGGTGAATCCGTTCATATCCTGTGGCGCCCGATTGCCGGTCTACATCCTCTTTGCAGGTGTCTTCTTCGGAAGGGATGCAGGAAACGTGATCTTCGGCCTGTATGTCCTTGGTATCCTGGTTGCGATCCTCTCGGCAAAGCTCTTCAGGAGCACCGTTCTGCCGGGTGAATCGTCGCCATTCATCATGGAGATGCCCCCGTACCGGATCCCGACCCTGAAAAACGCGATGCTGAATATGTGGGAGAAGGGATCGACCTACCTGAAGAAGGCTGGCGGAATTATCCTTATCGGCTCTTTCATCGTCTGGTTCCTCGCTTCATATCCCGCCGGAGTCGGGTACGGAAGCGAAGAGAGTTTTGCCGGGATGATCGGACATGTACTTGAACCGCTCGTTGCACCGCTTGGCCTTGACTGGAAGATTGCGGTTGCCCTCCTCTTCGGCTTCGTTGCCAAGGAGATCGTCGTCAGTTCACTCGGTGTGCTCTATGGGGCAGACGAGGGATCAGCTGCCCTCCCGGATGCACTGCTTGCAGATCCCGCTCTCTCGATGGCAGGAGCCCTTGCAGTGATGGTCTTTGTCCTCCTGTATATGCCCTGTGTGGCAACATTCGCGGTTATCAAAAAAGAGATGGGATCCTGGCGTTGGGCCGGGTTCTCGGTTCTGTATGGGCTGGTGGTGGCATGGATACTGGCGTTTGCCACCTTCCATCTCGCCGGATACGTCCTCGGAGGTGCATAAACGATGTCGGAATTGAGAAAACAGCTATTTGCAGGCTTCCTCGGTTTCCTGTATCTTATTGCAGGAATTGCGGTCTTCATCGCCCTCATATTCCCGGAGATTGAACTCTTTGAGCTCCCTGGGATCTCCGGCGACCCGGCGATGGTCTTTGTCCTTCTGATCATCGGGCTGACCTTCCTATTTGGGTATCGCGAACTTGCAAAAGGCATCCATGAAGGGGTTGCCTACCTGCATGTTGGTATTCTGCTCGCCCTCTTGTTTGGGATGATCTGGCTCCTCTCGACTGGTGCCGGGTTTGCCACACTCACCATCTTTGAAGGGGAGGAGATCACCCTTGAAATGATTCGGGAAGCGATTGTACCACAGCTCTACCTTGCAGTCATTGCCCTTTTTGGGTTCATTGCATGGGGCAGGGAGTTCTCTGCCGGACTCCTGAGGGATTGAATGTTCAAGGATATCCTTTTGAAACTTGCAGAGGGTGGGGTTGCAGTCCCCCTGCTTGCTGCTGATCTTGGCATCTCCGATGATCAGCTCCGTGAACGGCTCAGGATGATGGAGCATATGGGCTATATCGCCCATCATGCGGCATGCACTCCCGGGGAATCATCCCCTCTCTGCTCCTGTTGCAGTGGGTGTACAGGCACGCCGGCTGAGCTCCCCCGCCGTTTTCTCCTGACCGGGAAGGGACGCCGGCTCATTCGCTCCTAAAACGGGAGCAGCAGGTTCCAGGAGTAGAGCCATGCAAGGAAGAGAACTGCAACAGCTCCAATAAAAATCTCATCATTCTCTCTCTTCTGCTTATTCTGGAAAATATGCAGGATAAGAAAAATGGTCAGTACTGCTGTAATGGCTGGTATACTTCGCACCGCTATAAACAATGGCGGGAGACCAAAGAGTATACCGACTATCCTGATCGTTCCAAAGAAGAGGAGCAGAAAGAGGATCGCCGTTCCTGAAACAAGAGCGATAAGGAGGTATTTCTTCTTCTCAGAGGGATAGGTCGTTTCAAATATCCGTTTTCCTCCGATCACTGACCCGGAGAGGAAGACACCTCCAAAGAAGAGGAGGAAGAGATAGTTGAGCTGTGGATCCTCAAGCCAGCCCGCACGCTTCCATCCAATAGAAGGGATGCTGTCCATGAAGAGCCATTTTTCATCTCCAATTTCAGTGAAGACAAGTCTTTCATGGGTATTCACCCCGATGAAAAAGCCCGGTTCAACTTCCCGATAGACAGAATCTCCGATGAAAATCCTCTCTCCTTCTGAACGAACCTGTATTGATAGTTGCTCCCGTCCGATTATGAGTAGTATCCTCTCAAAGCCGGTCACAGGGGCACGTGATGAGATGTATGTTCCCGTATAGACCCTTGGTGATCCTTCCCGGTATGGAAAAGGCTCTTCTTCTGAACAGAGGTATGTGTCGAGAAAGGTATCCAGAAGCAGAAAACGTTCTTCTGATCCGTCTGCTCCTGTATAGCAGATAAATATCCCGAGATTTTCGTCAGGGACGAGGGCAAGAAGGGTGGAGGTTCCGGGGACATCACCGGCATGCCAGAGCACCCGTCTCTCCCCATGATGGCGCTCAAAATACCCTCCCTGAGCGATCCCTGAAAGCCGTTCGTCATGGGAGAAGATCCGGGGATAGGCATCTTCTCCTGCATCGAGGTGATGGGTCATATAGAGCCCCATATCATGCGCAGTCGTATGCATCCCACCGGCAGCAGGGTACCTTGAGTAGATTGGGATGCCTTCGGTGAGGACGGTGCCGGGGGATCGGTCTTCAAGATGATCCGGCAGGGGCTCCCGTGCCGTTGTCGCCTCCATCCCGTATGGGGTGAGGATCTCCTGCTCAATATACTCCTGGTAGGAGGTGCCGCTCACCTCCTCGATCACCGCTCCGGCGAGGAGAGCGCCTATATTCGAGTATGAGGCGATCCTGCCCGGCTCACGAACCCGCTCCGGCTGTGATTGCAGATAGGTCTCAAATGCGGGGAGTATCTCCTCAGGTTTCTGTGTGAAGATACCGACTGCCACTTCACCCAGACCGGATGTATGGGTCATCAGGTGATTGATCGTTATTGGTTCGGTATAGGTACCGGGAATGATTGGTTCTGGCAGGTATGAATTGATATCCGAATCAAAATCGAGCATCCCCTGTTCTGCGAGCCCGAGTGCCGCTTCCCAGGTGAAGAGTTTTGTCACTGATCCGATCGGAAGCAGTGTGTCCACCGGATCGAGTGGATAGCTCCCGTCAGCATCTGCGGTTCCATACCCGAGGAGAGCGACGATCTCCCCGTCCGAAACGACTGTGATGACCGCTCCGAATATATCGGAATCCTGGATATCCTGAGCTATGTGGTGATTGAAGAACTCCTCAAGGCTCTCTCCATCAATTGCTGCTGCAATCCCGCATACCCCGGCGAGGAGGATGAGTGAGAGGAGGAGAACCCGGATCATTGCTTCTTCCCGACCGGCATGAGATAAAGGGGTTTCTCATCACCTGCAAGCCCCATGATCTCCTGAACCGCTTCTTCATCAAAGGCGGCGAATACCCGGATCGATTGCACCATACACGCTCCACTTGTCCTCTGCCATAAAAAGGGTATGGGTACTCTTGAGAAACATTATCGACTCTCATCGCATAGGTATTGTACATGACTGATGAACAGAAACAACAGAAGGTTCTCCTGAAGACGACGATGGGGGATATCACCATCGAGCTCTTTGATGATATGCCGGTGACAGCCGGGAATTTTGCAAGCCTTGTGAAGAAGGGCTTCTATGATGGTATCGTCTTCCACCGGGTGATTGCCGGGTTTATGATCCAGGGCGGCGATCCGAAAGGCACAGGGACCGGCGGGCCCGGATACACCATCAAAGATGAGTTCTCGCCAAAGAGGAAGAATCTCCGCGGGACGATTGCCATGGCAAATGCCGGACCAAACACCGGAGGCAGCCAGTTCTTCATCAATCTTGTCGACAACACTTACCTCGATTCAAAGCACCCGGTCTTTGGGCAGGTTGTTGACGGAATTGATGTCATCAATGCCATCGGCAAGACGAAGACCGGTGCAAATGACCGGCCAAAGACGGAAGTGAAGATCCTCTCTGCAACGCTGATCTGAATACTCATTCCCCATCTTTTACCATGAAAAACCCCCTTCAAA
>NPIE01000749.1_pt1 | contig 16830 bp, 18 predicted proteins | sample 8637661 | NCBI WGS metagenome assembly NPIE01 (sample SAMN07420842, study PRJNA396082) | bioreactor metagenome | isolation source: sample BA12 brine-fed electro-methanogenic bioreactor BA | place: Japan: Kochi | collected 2016-12-09 | reverse complement strand
GCCGGGGACAAGATTTTCGGCACCCGGTGAGCCTCGTTTCTCTCCCTCATCAGCCAGGGTGTTGCCCTGCGTTCACCAGGTAAAGAAGATCCTTGTCGCTCAAAGCGCGCTTTTTCTTCTGCGCGAGGGCTCTTACTGATTGCAGAAGCTGGTCAAGCTGCTGGCATCCCAGCGAGATGCCAAGTCGTCGCAGACGCTCGTCCAGACCATGCCGGCCGGAATGCTTGCCAACCACCAGGTGCCGTGCCTGCCCGACTTCAGCCGGATCGAACCCTTCGTAGTTGAGCGGGTTTTTAATGACGCCGTCGGTGTGCAGGCCCGATTCGTGGGAAAAAACCTTTGCACCGACGATCGGCTTCCACGGGGGCACCGGTCTTTTGCTCGCCCGCCCCACATAGCGGGAGAGCTCAGCAAAACGGCGGGTGTCGATGGGCAGCTCGATACCGCAGCCGTGTTTGAGGGCCATGACCACCTCTTCAAAGGCGGCATTGCCGGCCCGCTCGCCGAGGCCGTTGACCGTCGTATTGATAAAGCGCGCCCCGGCGCGGATGCCGGCCAGGGCATTGGCTGTCGCCATTCCCAGGTCGTTGTGGGTGTGTACTTCCAGATCGAGACGGGTTCGCTCTTTCAGGTATGAAATTTTGCTGTAAATACCAAAAGGGTCGAGCAGTCCGAGGGTATCGCAGAAACGGAAGCGGTCGGCGCCTTCGGCCTCGGCGGTCCTGATCAGCTCCACCAAAAACTCCAGGTCAGCCCGCCCGGCGTCTTCCGCCCCGACCGAAACGTAGAGATCGTGCTTCTTCGCGAACCCGAGGGCGGTTTTGAGCTGTTCCTTGACCCAGTCGCGGCTTTTGTTCAGTTTCATGGCGATATGGATGTCGGATACCGAGACAGAGATGTTGACGGCTCGGACACCTGTCTCCAGGGAGGCCTGGATGTCGGAGCGCAGCGCGCGATTCCAGGTGATCAGGCGCGCGTGCAGTCCCATCGCGACCATGGCACGGATCGTGGTCTGTTCCTGTTTGCCCATGGCCGGGATGCCGCACTCTATTTCTCCGACGCCGATCTCGTCGAGAAGGCGTGCGATGTTAAGTTTCTCGTTATGCGAGAAGACAACGCCGGCTGTTTGTTCGCCATCGCGCAGAGTCGTGTCGTCGATCACGATATTCTTCGCTGAAAAATCCATATCAGCTCCTAACGCAAAATGCCCTGAGCGCGCATGGAGGCGTTCAGGGCATCATTGCCGAAATCCGGCGGCACTGCCGGAGTATGGTTTCCATGTCACGGTTCAGCAGACCTGCTCGTCTGGATTCCAGGATACGGCGGTTGTTCTGCCGTCCCTGCTGAACAGTGGTTTACAATTCAATCTCAGCAAAATGTATGCCCGCATTTGCGTTGCCTGTTGATGCTGACAGGGCGAAGAGTGGCGAACCTTATGCCACCGGCAATGCACAAAAAAAGAGCATTTTTATAAAGGAACTGCCTGCCTCATAGCCAGATAGAAAAGGATGGAGGCCCCCACCCAGGCCTGGAGCGGCTTCTTTTTGGCTGGCAGGACTCTTGCTTTTCATCGTTACAGATTGACTGCTGCAACGCCGCAGCATTCCAAATCCTTCCCAATGACGCGACGGATCATCCAAGAATACAGGCAGATTAACCGTTTCGGTTCATTGAGCCGTTGCGGCTGCCGCAGAAGGAGCCGCCGTGTCCCGCAAACCTGTCATCAAAGACCTGCTCGACGAAACGTCCTGCGCCCACAACAAAAGCAAGAAGGTCGCCTGCAACGCACCGACGCCTGGTGCGACCACCGGCGGCTGCGCCTTTGAGGGTGCCCAGATTTCACTTTTTCCCTACGCCGACGCCGCCCACCTGGTGCACGGCCCCATCACCTGCCTCGGAACCAGTTGGGAAACCCGCGCCGTGCGAACGAGTTGGCCGGGTCGCGACCTGACGCAAATGGGATTCTGCACCGACGTCGGCTTAAATGACGTGGTCTTCAGCGGTGAAGAAAAACTGGCGGCGGCGATTGATTACATCATGGCGCACTATACGCCGCAGGCGATCTTCGTTTATTCGACCTGCGTGACCGCCCTGATCGGTGAGGATCTCGACCTGATCTGCAAAAAAGCGGCGCAAAAGCATGGTGTCCCCATGGTCCCGGTACATGCCCCCGGATTTGTGGGCAGTAAGAACCTCGGCAGCAGACTTGGCGGTGAAGCGGTGTTGCGGCATCTGATCGGCACCCGGGAGCCGAAGACGACAACGCCCTTCGACATCAACCTGATCGGTGAATACAACGTCACCGGCGATATGTGGCAGTATTCGCACCTGCTTGAAGAACTCGGCATCCGCATTCTGGCGACCCTGAGCGGCGACGGGCGCATCGCCGACATCCGCACGGCCCACCGCGCCAGGCTCAACGTCATTGTTTGCGCAAAATCTCTGGTTTCACTGACCCGCCAAATGCAGCAGAGCTACGGCATCCCCTGGATATCGCTGTCCTTTTACGGCATGCGCGATACCAGCAGGGGGCTTATGGCTATTGCCGAAGCGCTGGGCGATGCGGACCTGACGGCGAGGACCAGGTCGCTTGTCGCCCGTGAAGAAGCTCGTCTGACGGAGCGTCTCAAGCCCTACCGAGAGTTGTTTGCCGGCAAAAAAGCCGTTCTTAACACCGGCGGCAACAAATGCTGGTCGATTGCCGCAGCATTGCAGGATCTCGGTATCGAAGTCGTCGCCACGGCTGTGAAAAAGGCCACCGAGGATGATCGGGCCAAGGCGGCTGAATACCTGGGAGACAAAGGCGTGCTGATGATGAATCCCGGCGCCGAACAGGCCCGGTTGATCGACGAGCATGGCGCGCACCTGCTGCTTGCCGGGGGGCGCTCCCTGTATACCGCGATCAAGAAGGGCATTGCCTTCGCCGACGTCAATCAGGAAAAGAAAAAGAGTTACGGCGGCTACGAGGGATTGCTTTATCTGGCCGAAGACCTCAAAAACGCCTTGGAAAATCCGGTATTCAAGCTGGCTGCACGGAGGGCGCCATGGGAAAAGTAATCCATAGAAACAATAAGCCTCTGCAGGTCAACCCCGTGAAATTAAGTCAACCCATGGGCGCGGTTCTGGCTTTTCTCGGGGTTGACGGATGCATGCCACTGATGCATGGCGCGCAGGGTTGCGCCAGCCTCACCAAGGTGTTTTTCACCCGGCATTTCTGTGAACCCATCGCCATTCAGACCACCGCTGTGACCGATGCCCTTGCGGTGCTCGACGGTGGCGACTACAGCATTGTCGAATCGGTGAAGAATATCTGTAAAAAAGTCACCCCGCAGCTCATCGGACTGCACACCACCGGTCTGCCGGAAACCAAAGGTGACGACATTCGGGGTATTGCCTCCAAAGTGGACTTTCCCATGGTCGCCGTCAACACGCCCGACTACGAAGGGGGACTGGAAAGCGGCTGGGCCCTGGCCTGCAGGGCGATGATCGAGCAACTGGTGAATCCCGCCACGGTCGTCGATCCATCAAGAATCGTCATTTTGCCCCATGTCAGTCTGCAGCCGATCGAGGTGGAGAAAATCAAGGATCTGGTCGCCGCCTTCGGTTTCAAGGTTTTGGCGCTGCCTGACTTATCCACATCATTGGATGGCCATCTGGGTGATAAACAGCACCTTCTCTCCCGTGGCGGAATCACGGTGGCAGAAATCAACTCTCTGGCACAAGCTGCCCTGGTACTGTCCGTCGGTGATTCCATGGAAAAGTGCGCTGCCGCGCTGCAGAAAAAAAATCCCGCTATGCGCCATCGTCACTTCCCCCACCTCTGCGGGCTGGAGGCCACCGACGGCCTGATCGAACTCCTGATGAAGGAACGTAGCGGCGAGAAGCCGCGGGCGGATATCGTTCGCTGGCGCAAACGCTTACAGGATGCCCTGCTCGATACGCATTTCGCCCTCGGGCAAACACGGATTCTGGCGGTCGCCGAACCGGATCATCTGGCCGGTATCTGCCGGTCTCTTTATGACGCCGGTGGCAGGGTGACTCTGGCGATTTCGCCCGTCGCGTCACCGCAGCTGGGAAAAATCGATGCAGCACAGGTGATGGTGGGCGACCTGGAAGATGCGGAAATGCACGCCGCAGAATATGACCTGATCGTCGGCAACTGTCATTGCGAGGCGCTGGCGCACCGTCTGAAAAAGGGGTTGGTGGTCCGCGGGTTCCCTAATTGGGAGCAGGTCGGAAATGCCTTGAAAAATGACGTTCTTTATGAGGGCGGGGCTTACTTTCTGTTCGAGTGTGCTAATGCGGCGACCTTGCTCAGAGAAACACCTTGAGATGTTCGTGAATAGCCGTCCTCAGCTTGTGCGCCGCAATTTACGCAGCACCAATTCGCTGAACAAAAGAATGGCATAGGACAGGGCGATGGAGATGAGGCAGAGTGCCAGCGCGCCTGCCTCTCCACCGGGGGTGTTGGAATAGTCGTAGATGGCCAGCGGGATGGTCTGGGTGACGCCGGGGATATTGCCGGCAAGGATGATGGTCGCGCCGAACTCGCCGAGGCTGCGAGCAAAACACAGGGTGCAGCCGGCAATGATGGCGGGCAGCGACAACGGCAAGATCACAGACCGCAGAGTGTCGAGCCGCCCCGCCCCCAGAGTCCGCGAAGCATGAAGCAGCTTGGGATCGATCTGCTCCATCCCTAAGCGAATCGCGCGGACCATAAGCGGCAGGCCGATGACCGCGCAGGCCAGAACCGCCCCCTTCCAGGTGAAGATCACCTGTACGCCGAGAGCGTGCAGTACCGGCCCCAGCGGCCCCTGGCGTCCCAGCAGGAGCAGGAGCAGGTAGCCGACCACTACCGGCGGCAGCACCAGCGGCAGGTTGATCAAACCGTCGAGCAGCGCCTTGCCGCGTATGCGACCGAACACCAGCACCCACGCCAGCAAGAAGCCTGCCGGCAAGGCGACCAGGGTTGCGGTCGTCGCCACCTTGGCCGACAGCCAGAGAGCCTGAAAATCATGGGGTGAGAGGTTCAGCATCGCTATCCTGTCCCGGCAGTAGAAATCCATATCTGTGCAATACCCCCTGCGCCTCGGCGCTGAACAGAAAAGCGAAAAAGGCTTTGCCCCCCTGCTTTTCGGCTCCCGTTTTCGTCAAGGCCGCCGGATAGATGACCTGCGGATAAAGTTCCTGCGGCACGGTAAAAAGAATTTCTGCTTTGCGTGCCGCAAGCGCATCGGTTTGATAGATAAAGGCGCCGTCGACCTCGCCGCGTTCGGCATAAAGCAGGGCCTGACGGACATCTTTGGCCGTAATCAAACGGCGCTCGGTCGTCAGTTGGGCGTAGAGGCCCGCGGAAATTAAAGATTGCTCGGCATATTTGCCTGCAGGAGAAGCACTGGGGGTACAGATCGCGATGCGCGACAACTGCGCGACGTGTGGCATAGATTTCACGGGATGCCGTGGAATTCCTACGAAAACCAGACGGTTTTCTACCAGGGGCTGCCGTGTTTTTTCCGCCATCAGGCCCTGCTCTTCGAGGTAATCCATCCATTGCGGATTGGCGGAAATGAACAGATCGGCCGGGGCTCCGGCGTCGATCTGTCGTGCCAGGGCGCCGGATGAAGCGAAACTGGGCAGCAATTCCACATCCGCATGATCCTGCCGGTAGAGATCAATCAACTCCCCGACCGCATCGGCCAAACTGGCTGCCACCGACAGGCTGAGCTGTGTCGCAGCGGCGGGTGTGGTCCACAAAACAAGCCCGCACAATAAAAAGAGTCTGAGGCGTTTCACTTTTTTTCTCCTTCGGGAAAGGTTCAAGCCAGCCACCGGAAGGCCGACGCTTTAATGGCGGCATAGATCGGCATGCCGACTTCCAGCCCCAATTCGAGAGCGGCCTCCCGCACCACTTGGGCAATCATTTCTTGTCCGCCGCACTGCAGCCTGATTTCGACCGATCCCCCCCGTGGGATCATTTCGAGGATTGAGGCGCAAAGCAGGTTGCGCGCCGACAAGGCCTGGGGGTGTTTTTTGAACAGCAAAACCTCCTTGCTTGCCAACGCGAACAAACCGTTCCGGGGTTGGCCATGATCGATCAGAAACAACTCGTTTCGCCTCCAGCGATAGGCGAGCATGCCGCCGACCTCGCGCGGATCGCTCAAATGCAGGTGGTTGAGGTAGCCCGTGCCGTTGCCCGAGATGCGGCGGCGCGCCAGCGTTTCCGCATCGGTGATCTCCTGCAGTCGCCCGCTGGAAAAATGCAGCACCTGGTCGGTCAGAAGCCGCATTTCGCCCAGGGAATGGGAGATGTAAAGATACGGGATGGCGAACCTCCGCAGCGTCTTGCGCAGATAGGGGATGATCTGGTCCTTCAGTCCCTTGTCGAGAGCGCTCAGGGGCTCATCGAGAATCAGCAGGTCGGGGCAGGCCAGAAGGGCCCGGCCCAATGCCACCCTCTGTTTTTCGCCACCGGAGAGGCCGCCGATACGACGCTTGAGCAGGTGCCCGAGCGCGAGCGCTTCAACGACCTCTTCAATGCTGAGTTTGCGCCGGCGTGCCGCGATGCGCCGGTAGCCGTATAAGAGATTCTGCCGTACGCTGAGGTGTGGAAACAGGTGCGCATGTTGAAAAACGATAGCGACTCGACGTTTTTCCGGCGCCAGGTTAATCCCTGTGCTGCTGTCGAACAGGCAGTGCTCGTTGAGGCATATCCGGCCGGCATCCGGAGACAGCAAGCCGGCCAGCAGGTTGCCGAGGGTCGATTTGCCGCTGCCCGAAGGACCGAAAATGCCGATGCGGCTTCCTTCGATTCGGAAGCCGGTGCAAAAATCGAAGCGGCCAAAGGATTTATGCAGTTCCACATCAAGATGCACGGCGCTTTTCCAGTGTTTCCAGGTCGATATCTTGACCCACCACCCCGGCCGCATCGGCTCGGCACTGTTTGCAATGCCGCGCCTGCGACAAAACCAGCTCGGCCTGATTGCGCAACATCTCCATGGTTGCCGTCGAGGGCGGATCCAGATCCCGGAATCTGCCGAGTGGAATAACCGGCATGATGTTCATCATCTGCGCGCCGAGTTCACGGACCCTGACCGCCAGCTCGAGGCTTTCATGGTCGTTGACTCCGGGGATGTACACATGGTTGATCTTGACCATCATCCCGGCGGCGGCTGCCAGCTCAAGGCCCCTGAGTTGCTGGGCCAGCAGAATTTTCGCCGCCTCCTCGCCACCGATGCGGTCTCCGCAGAGATTGATCCACTCGTAGACCTGGGCGCCAACCGCAGGCGAGAGGGCGTTGATGGTGATGGTGAGGCTGCGCACTCCAACGGCGAGAATCTCGTCGAGTTTTTCCGGCAGATAAAGACCGTTGGTGGAGAGGCACAGGGTCATCTCGGGGAACCGGGCCTGTACCCGCTGCAGGGTTTCAAAGGTTTTGGGGTTGGCGAGGGGGTCGCCGGGGCCGGCAATGCCGACCACTTTCAGGCGCGCGCCGCCCTGGGCGTCCATATGTTGTTTGACCCGTGCCACGCGCTCGACCGCCTGATCGGGGGACAGCACACGGCTGGCGACACCGGGGCGGCTCTCGTTGGCGCAGTCGAATCTGCGCTCGCAGAAGCCGCACTTGATGTTGCACCCCGGCGCCACCGGCAAATGCAGACGGCCCGCCTTTGCGTGGTCGCCGCCGAAGCAGGGGTGATCGGTCTGCTGCTTCACTTTCATCATCGGACATCCAACAGCCATTTTTCAGTCTCCTCATCAAGCACAAAGGCGCTTTCGAATCTTTCTCGAAAGCGCCTTTGCTTTGGTTGAACCTGAATGCGGCGGGAGACTTCGTCGTTTCCCGATCTTCTGCTTTTGGGTTTTAGGAAAAGCACGGGACGTGCCAATTCAGAAATGGTCCAAAACCAAGGGTTTGTCCAGGCGCCATTTCTGAGCCTGCTTATTGTTTGCGCACTTATTGCTGCATTCGGCAGCTGCCATCCTGTCGCCGCGCTCCGCCGCAATCGCCACCGCAGAGCTGGTCGTGAGCTTGTTTTAAAGCCGCCGGGATCAGACCGGAAGAAACGATTGGCACAATGCCGGCTTTCTGCAGCTCCTGCCTCGGCAACTCCCCGATCATGGCCGTCACTACTGCGCGGCAGCCTTCGAGTGCCTGCACGATGGCGCTGAACTGTGGATGACGGAAGGGATGATCCGGGTCAAAGGAGCAGTATTTTTCAACCCTGACCTCTCTGAGAGGTCGAAAGTCGCCACCGCCGTAATCATAGATCAGAAACCGTTCAGCATGTCCGAAGTGCTGATCCACCTCGTTGCCGCCTTTTGATGCAACAGCGATAAGCATAATCGGCTCCTTAAACTGTCAGCGGTGCAAAATCGAAACATTTTTTGGGGCAGGCCACCCCGCATCCGACACATCCGATGCAATTGGCCCCGTTGACGATGGTCATCACCATGCGGGTCGATTCCGATTCTTCATCGATCAGGTCTTCGGGGCCGAGAACCTTCCGCGAACAGGATTTGAAACAGCGGCCGCAGCCGATGCATTTTTCCGCATCGATCGCTTCGATAAAGTTCGGCGTCCAGGTGTCGCCGCCCTTGGTGAGCCCGGTGACGAAAGCCATTGTGCGATCTCCTTCATAAATGAAATGGGTGGTATGGTTTTTTGCCCAGCCATCCAGCCCGGCATTTTTCAAGTCTTCAACATTGCTCTACGCAGCCAGGGGGGTGGGGATCCTTTGAGCACATCCTGCAGTTTGGCGATGACCTCCTGAATCGGTTCGTGGTTTTTGCTTTTCAGGGGTTGAATTTTCTTGGCCGCGAGTCTCGCTGCTGCAGGCCCGCCGATCTGGCCGACGTAGACCAGGGCGCAGTCAGCGAGCGCCGCACTGCGGGCTTCGATGCGATCGGCGCTATCCCCTGTCTCCTCCTTTATCTCAATAACCCCGGAGAATTTCGCCTCTTCGGGGCCGACCGTCCAGACATAAAATTTCTCGGCCTGCCCAAAGTGCTCATCCACATGAATCTGGTCGGTACTGGCGAATGCGATTTTCATGATTGATCCTTGGAATGAAGATTATCTCATCATTTCAAACCACTGGTCCTCGCAGGTTTCATCCACGATGTCGAGGAACTTGTTGACGATCAGGGTGAGCATATTGATGACGCCCTGGTAGCCGACAACCGGATGGCGATGAAGGTTGACGCGGTCGATGATGGGAAAGCCGATGCGGAACAAGGGAATTTTCGCATCGCGCGCCGCCCACTTGCCATGGGTGTCACCGATCATGCCGTCCACCGGGTCGGTCATCAGCAGACTGCGCATATGCCAGAGGTCCTTGTTGACGTACACGCTGCATCCTTTGCCGAAATCAGAGGCCGCAAGCAGCGCCTCCATTTCCTTTTTGAATTTCTTGGTGGCGCGGGACACCAGCACATGCCAGGGACGAGCGCCCATTTCGAGCAGGAAGGACACCAGCCCGATTACATAGTCCGGATCACCGAAGACGGCGAATTTCTTCCCATGCAGATACTGGTGCGCATCGGTCATGGCATCGACGGCGCGGGCCCGTTCCTCCCGGATGGAGTCGGGGATTTTCTTGCCGGACAGCTCACTGACTTTCATCAGAAAGGCGTCGGTTTTCTGGATGCCGAACGGCATGGGCAGCACTTCGCTGTCCCCGGAAAATTCGGAAGCGATCCATTTCATGGTGTTGACCGTTGAATACTTCTGCAGAGCCAGGGTCGCCTTGGCATTGACGGCGTCGGCGGCATCTTCAAGGCGCGTTCCGCCGGGATACATGCGATATTCGCCGTCGCAGCCGGAATCGAAGACATTGGAGACGTCGGCCAGCAGGGTGTGAGGGACCTCCATGGCCTCCAGCAGGCGTTTGTACTCGCGCAGATTGCCGACGTTGCCGTCGAATCCGGGGATGAGATTGATCTTGCCGTTGGAATGCCCTTCAGTCTTGCGCCCGGCGGTCAAATCTTTAAGGATGCTGTTCAGCATGGCATCGTAGCCGTGAATATGGGTGCCGTTGAAACTTGGCGTGTTGGCGTAGGGGATCGGAAGATCTTCCGGCACATGGCCTTTTTGCCTGGCGTTTTTGATGAATGCGCTCAGGTCGTCGCCGATGACTTCGGGCATGCAGCTTGTGTAGACCGCAATCATTTTCGGTTTGTAGAGGGCGTAGGCGTTCTCCAAGCCTTCGAAAAGATTGTTCTGCCCGCCAAACACCGCACCATCCTCGGTCATGGCATCGCAGGTGGCCGCCGAGGGTTCGCGATAATGGCGGGTGAACGTGCTGCGAAAATAGGAGGCGCACCCCTGGGAGCCGTGCACGAACGGTAGAGTCCCCTCAAAGCCGTGGGCGACCATTTGCGCCCCAAGCGGCTGGCAGGCGTGGGCCGGATTGACGACCAGGGCCTCGCGGGCAAAATTCTTTTCCTTGTATTCTTCGGTGTTGAGCCAGTTTTTGACCCGTTCAATCTCCTCTGCAGAGTGTTCGGTCACTTTTTTCAGATGTACTGCTGCTTCTGCGCTCATGGCAGTTACTCCTATTTTTTGCCACCAAGACACCAAGAACACGAAGAAAAAACAAATGACCAATCTAAGGATTTTGGGTCTCTTGGTGAACTTTGTGCCTTGGTGGCTATTTTTTAGAACGGGCTCTTGACTAACGACCAGGTCGGACTGTTGATGGCCATGTCGATATCGCGGGCGAAGACCTTGAACCCCTCGTAGCCGTGATAGGGGCCCGAGTAATCCCAGCTGTGCATCTGGCGGAAAGGAATGCCGGCTTTCTGGAACACATATTTTTCCTTGATGCCGCTGCCGACCAGGTCCGGCTTCATTTCCTCGACGAATTTTTCCAGTTCAAATTCGGAAACGTCATCGTAGATCAGTGTTCCCGCCGCCATCTCCGGAGAGGTGCGATCGTAGTCGTCCTGATGAGCGAACTCGTAGCCGGAGCCGGTGATCTGGATGCCCAGGTCTTCATAGGCGCCGATGGTATGACGCGGGCGCAGTCCTCCGACGAAGAGCATGGCCGTTTTGCCTTCCAGGCGCGGTTTGTATTCATCGAGCACCGCCTGCATCATCGGTTTGTACTTGGCAATCACCTTTTCCACATTTCCCCGGATGGTTTCGTCGAAACGCTCGCCGATGGCACGCAGGCTCTGCTCGATCTTGGTCGGACCGAAGAAGTTGTACTCCAGCCAGGGGATGTCCCATTTTTCCTCCATGACCTTGCACATGTAGTTCATGGAGCGGTAGCAGTGAATCAGGTTGAGCTTGACGGTGTGGGTTGCGGCGATCTTCTCCACCTCACCGTCACCGGTCCAGACGCTTTTGACGTTGAGGCCGATTTCTTCGAGGATCGGTTTGGCGGCCCAGACGTCGCCGCCGATGTTGTAGTCGCCGATCAGAGCAACATCATAAGGTCCGGCTTTTTCGGCGAACTCGTACTTGCCGATGATGTGATCGCGGATAGAGTCGTTGGAAATGTGATGGCCCAGGGACTGGGAGACGCCTCGAAAGCCCTCGCAGTTACAGGGCACGACCAGCTTTCCCAACTCGTTTTCCACCTTCTTGGCGGTGGCGTTGATGTCGTCGCCGATCAAGCCGACGGGACATTCAGAGAGTACCGACAGCCCTTTGTTGAGGGGAAACAGGTCATCGGCTTCGTGCAGCAGTTTTTCCAGCTTGGCGTCACCGCCGTACACGATATCCCGTTCCTGAAAATCGGAAGTGAAATCCAGGGGAAAGCAGGTCACCCCGGGAACTCCCTGCATCAGGTTGCGCCGCGTTCCCCAGCTGTAGACGCCGCAGCCGATCGGTCCGTGCGAGACGTGCACCATATCGCGGATCGGCCCCCAGACCACACCTTTGGCGCCGGCATAAGCACAGCCGCGCTGGCTCATGACACCGGGAACGACTTTTTTGTTGGACTTGACCGCGCAACTCGAAGCGCCCGGCTCGTTTGCCCCGAGATGCGGGGCGCGCTTTTTCTGCGCTTTTTCAGGCAAGTGGGACAGGGTTTCGGCGATCAGTTTTTCCGTCGATTCCCTGGTCACGCCCGTAATGGGTTTTTTTTCAGCCATTGCGCTACTCCTTGAAATTTTAAAACCATTGAGTTCGATCGATGGCGAAATCTCAGGCGTTTTCAGCCACGCCGACACCGTCTTCGTCTTCGGCCTCCATAATGCCGAACTCCATCAGCAACTCTTCCAGTTCTTCGATTTCCAGAGGCGTGGGCACGACGAGTTTTTTGTTGTCGTTGATTTTCTGTGCCAGTTGACGATACTCCTCGGCCTGCTGATGTTCAGGGGAATACTCGATTACGGTCATACGCCGCAGTTCTGCACGCTGAACCTGATTGTCGCGCGGCACGAAATGAATCATCTGGGTCCCCAGACGCTGAGCCAGGGCTTCAATCAGGTCAGCCTCGCGGTCGGTATTGCGGCTGTTGCAGATCAGCCCGGCGAGGCGCACGTTGCCCGATGAGGAATACTTGAGGATGCCCTTGGCGATGTTGTTGGCCGCGTACATGGCCATCATCTCGCCGGAGACGACAATGTAGATCTCCTCCGCCTTGTTTTCGCGAATAGGCATGGCGAAGCCTCCGCAGACGACGTCGCCGAGAACATCGTAGAAAACAAAGTCGAGATCTTCGGTGTAGGCGCCTTCCTCTTCCAGAAAGTTAATGGCGGTGATGACTCCCCGCCCGGCGCAGCCCACACCCGGTTCGGGGCCACCGGATTCGACACATTTGATGTCGCCGTAGCCATACTTCAGAACGTCTTCCAACTCCAGATCTTCCACCGTGCCCAGTTCGCGCACCTTGTCCATGACGGTTTCCTGTGCTTTAGCGTGCAGGATCAGGCGGGTCGAGTCGGCTTTGGGGTCGCAGCCGACGATCATCACCTTCTTTCCCATGGATGCCAGTCCTGCCACGGTATTCTGAGTTGTGGTGGATTTTCCGATGCCGCCTTTTCCGTAGATTGCAATTTGACGCATTTTCTTCTCGGCCATGATACTTTCCTTTCGTACGTTGGTTTGGTTTGCGGTCTGAGCGTCGACCGGCGTCCGAGGCGGCATCCCCGTTGATGTGTCCGGACCGATCCGTCGCTTCTGCCGTAAAAAAAATGGAGCCCGGCCTGAATGCATATGAATCAGGCCGGGCTCCATTGCCCGAGACGGCCCCTCCGTGGCGCCGCTTTGTCTTAGCCATCACAAGGATGCTTTTTGGGTTAAACGAAAAAAACCCAAAAGAATCAACGACTGTCAGTCGCATCTTTTGGGCTCCGTTGCCGTTTGGGAAAACCGCTTACACCATCGTAAGCTGGCTTTCCTGTGATGAGGTTAGTTTAGCAGGGTCCGTGCCAGAAAAAGCATAGACAGCCTAACTCGCTGTTTTCTCGTGCATAACGACAGATTCGCAGAAAGTCAATGGTATCTATGAGATCAATTCCCTGCACATTTTTTTTGCAGGGTTGGGTAAAGTCCGGGCATCAGAATCGACGGCGACGCCCCTCGGCGAAGTCTTTGATCCCTTCCACCAGGGCATCAAAAACCATCTCCCGGGTGTTGATAAACGCCGGCAATTGGTCGAGAATCTCTTCCGCACGCTGCAGCACCTCCTGGTCCCGGCTGCCGACGGCATTCATCACGGCTTCAAACATCGGCACAACTTCGTATAAATCATAGCGATCGAAGGGGGCCGGATCCGGCTTGCCGGAAAATTTCGGCAGGTCGCGAGAATCTTTCCTGCGCGGATAACGGAAATAGAGATCGGATGGATTGATTTGAATTCCCATCGCCCGTCACCCGCAGCTCGAACATTTGTGTTCGCAGCGGCTTTGACAGACTTCGCTCCTCACGCCGTCCTGCTGCCGCCGGAGAAGGTAGCTTTCCAGGGAGGATGCGTCCACATACCAGCTGCCGTCGATTTCTCTGCCGTGAAGGAGGCCGCGCTTGATGTGCATCAGTACGTTCACCGGAGTGCTTTGCATGCGATCGGCGGCCTCGTTTAAAGGGATGATTGTGTCAGACATAATCCGGCTCCTTTTTAGGTGGTGCGCGTTTATTTCAGGGTGATGGACTTTTTACCGCCCTGGGGGGAGAGTCCCAGCAGGCGCGGAACAAGCCGTTCGATCTCCCGGTGAACCTCTTTGTCCAACCGACGCAACCAGCGCTTCGGCAGAGCGTCCTGACCGTAGAAAGCACCAGCCAGCATGCCGGCAACGGCGCCGGTGGTGTCGGCGTCGCCGCCCTGGTTGACCACACCGGTCAAACACTCCTCGAAGGTGTCCGTTGTGAAAAAGTAGTGAAATACGGTCTGTACTGTTTCGACGACATAGCCCGATGCTTGTCCGCGATAGTTGTTGAATCGAAAGGTGGGGTAAGCGGCCACCAGTGTGCGGGCCAGGGCGTGCAGGTCAAACCGGTCCGCACCGAGCAGTGCTGCCTGTACCATTTCTCCGACGCAGGTGCAGGCCGCATCCGACAGGGGGTGGTTGTGGGTCAGGTGCGCCTGTTCCAGGGCGCATCTTTTCAAGTATGCCTTGTCGCCTAGAGTATAGATGCAGACCGGCGCCATGCGCATCAGCGCGCCGTTGCCTGCATCCCAGTCGTTGGGCGGTACTTCCAGCTCACCCTTGTGGAGAAAGTGAACGATTCCCTTGCGCACCGTCGAGCCGATGTCGATGGGGCGGCTGCGCATCCAGGTGAGAAAATTTTCGGCGACAGTCCTCAGGTGCCAATCGCCGGCCTCGTCGAGAGCGCGGGCAATGGCCAGCGACATTTCGGTGTCGTCCGTCACCCGCCCTGGTTTGATCCCCAGCCAGCCGCCGCCGCGGATTCTGTCGTGAGTGCCGTACTGGTGCCTGATTTCAGCCGGCGTCATGAATTCGGTGGTGGCTCCGAGCGCATCGCCGAGAGCGAGGCCGAGAAAAGCGGCACGGCTGCGCTGCAGAATGTCCTCATCCACCGGTCAGCACCTCGACTTCATATTCGCCGCCGATGACAAGCAGCTCGTCTTCACCCTGGAGCAGGGCTTTGGGCAGCAGCCCTGAGCCGAAGAGAATCTTGACCAGCGGAACCTCGGTTTTGAGCACCCGGTTGCCGAACTCCCAGGCCCGTTCGAAATCGGCGGTAAAGGAGTTGAGATTGTTCAGTTGCAGCACATATCGTTTGTGATCGCGCCGGTGCAGAACCCGCTGTTCACAGAAATCATGGATGCCGCGATACAGGGTAAGATGTCTCGTATCGGGATGGCGCAGGCCTAGCTCGAACTGGACAAATTCGTATAGAAGGTCGCATTGCAGGTCGATGGCGCTGGTTCTCTCGGAGCCCTTCATGCGGTCGAAGGCGTAGCGCAGATAAGATTCGCTCTCCGGACCGTCGATAGGGATATGATGGAAAATTGTCGGCAGTCCGAAGCGCGATTCAACCCAGCTTTTGAGAACGGCGCCCTCCGGGCTGTTGCTGTCGAACAGCCAGCCGCGCAAAAAACGCAGATAGCTGTTCTTCAGGCTTTTGCGACTGCTTCTGGACTCTTCGCGCTGCCACTGGTGAAGTTGGAATTTAACGTCCATATAGTCATGGAAATAGTGGCCGCGCTCTTCCGGGTCCCTCAACCTGGCCAGTTTTTGAAACAGCCGCTCATTGTCCGCACGAGCACCCTGAATGACGATCCGTTGCGGATTGTCATTGAAATGCCTTGAGGCAATGACCCAGGGAGGCAGGTTGCAGCAATTGATTAAGTGCGTATCCATTGGCTTTCAAGAGTCAGGGACGAGAAAGGGTTCCACCGTTTGGTTATAGCAGGGTGCATGCCAAGCTGAAGAGGCTTTGATTGCAGGGCCGGTCGAGACTGAAGGTTTAACCATGCTGCTATTTTGGGCAGCGGAGGGAAGGGGATGCATTTTTTCGCAGCGTTGTAAGAACATGGGTGATGGATATCCATCACCTCCGCTTGTCCCTGAGAGGAGAGGTGTGTCAAACTGCTGATGAACGCTTTAGTTGTCAATTGGATTTCGGGATGCCCGCCCCAGCGTTTCGCCGGAGGCATCTCATCGCTACCAACAAGGTTTTTACATGCTCCCCACACAGTGCGTCGTTCTTGATCTTGAAACTACCGGCACCAGCCCTCAACATGACCGCATTATCGAAATCGGCCTGCGCGAAATTGAACAGGGCCATGTGGTGCAAGAGTGGTCATCGCTGGTCAACCCCGAGGTGCGCCTGTCGCCTTTTATCATTCAGTACACCGGTATCAGCGACGCTCAGGTGACTAAGGCGCCGACTTTTGCCGCGCTGGCCGAAGCTCTGTTTGAGCGTCTGCGGGGCAAAGTCCTCATTGCCCACAATGCGCGCTTCGACTACGGCTTCCTTAAAAATGAGTTCGCCCGCGTGGGACTGATTTATCAGGAGCCGACTCTTTGCACTCTCAAACTCTCGCGCCGCCTCTACCCTCAGTATCGGCGCCACGGGCTCGATGCGCTCATTGAGCGCCACGGGTTGCGTGCTGAAACCCGCCACCGGGCCCTGGGCGATGTGCGCATGACCTGGGAGTTTGTCTGCCGGGCGCTGGAGGAAAACCCGCCCGAAGCCGTATCGCACGTATTGCAAAAGATCCTCGGCCCTCTCGCCTCACAGTCCGGCAGCCAAAGCCCCGCTCAAAAAAAGAGAGCGGCTCATCAGGCCGCTCTCTTCGAAGTGCAGTAAACGATGAGCAGAGGCAGGGTCAGCTCCCCTTGACACCCTTGGCGATGCGGCTGCCGACCTCCTTGTCGATATTGCTCCAGTATTCCAGGGCGCGCTTCATAACC
>NPIE01004289.1_pt2 | contig 16835 bp, 14 predicted proteins | sample 8637661 | NCBI WGS metagenome assembly NPIE01 (sample SAMN07420842, study PRJNA396082) | bioreactor metagenome | isolation source: sample BA12 brine-fed electro-methanogenic bioreactor BA | place: Japan: Kochi | collected 2016-12-09 | reverse complement strand
AAGGCGCGAAGGGTTTTGGAATTTGGAGACCCGGGTTTCAACCCGTAGTGAATAGTGGTCTCTAGCAATGCAGATCAAATTTATCGAAAGCCAAGCAAGGAGGGGAAGGAGTACTTCTGGATCGATTTGACTGAGAATTCCTCGCCGGAGAGTATGGCTTCTGCTGCTCGAATACCACTTTGAATTGCAGGGCCGATTCCTTCGCCCATATCTCGCGTGGCTAACCCGATTGAATCACCGATGATGAATGCATTATCCCGATGCAAAACAGGGTTCTTCCCACGTAGATAATAAGAATGCCCGACAGGTTTGAAGTCGTAACCTTTAACCAAACCCATTTTGTCCAGTTTCTCAACCAGCAGTGCCCAGTGTCGTTTTAATGTGTCATTGTTTTCTTTCAGCTTTGCTGCGCTACCACCCAGACCAATGTTTAAGTATCCATTTGCTTTGGGGACGTACCAGGCGTACCCGGGTAGTCCATTTTGCAGAAACCATAAGTGACAGCGCTCATCCTGGTAGTCGTAGGCGAATTCTTCTTCCTGCGCGACGATCAAAGGACCTTTTTCTTGATCCGATTCGTCCATGAAAAAGGTTTTTCGGACCGGGCAGTTTGTTCCACCTGCACCAACAATGGTTTTAGCGGAGAATAGATCATCAATCAGATAACGATCACCCTCTTTTCTGATATCTTTGACGGTGTGGTTGACCAGGGCAGGATTTGAACGATGTAAGAGCCAATCATCGAATTCAATCCTGCGAATAGCGTATTGGTTGGTGCGCAATTTGAATTGGAGATCCTTAATGGAAACTTGAAATTTGGTGAAGTGTTTTATGCCGAGCGGGTATTCGGTTGGCTCGATTTCCAGGTCTCGCAAGACGAGTGGGGTGATCCAACCAGCACAAGGTTTCACACGTGGAAATGCAGCTTTATCCAGCACAAGAAAGTCAACCTGATGCTGGGCGAGTTTCCAGGCGCAGGCAGCGCCAGCCGGGCCACCGCCGATGATAATGACATCTACATTTTTCATGATTAACTCACCCGACAATCTGGTTGTGGTGTTCCCATATGGGTGAAGACAATCTGCCAGAGTTGTGTATTGCGGGAACGAAAACCACCTGCACTACTCAGCAGGTAATAACGCCACATGCGATAAAATGTATCACCATATTTTTGTTGCAGTTTAGGCCAGGCATTTTCAAAATTAGCATGCCAGGCGATGAGGGTGGGATCATAGTGAGGACCAATATTGTGCCAATCCTCCATGACGAATAGATTCTCCATGGATGCCCCCAGTTGTTTTATGGAGGGTAACATGCCATTGGGGAAGATGTATTTATCTGACCAGGGATCTCCGTTGGTGATGGAATTGTTATTACCAATCGTATGTACAAAACCTATGCCATCCTCTTTCAGGCAACGTTTGACCACTTCCATGTATGTTCGATAATTCTTATATCCCACATGTTCCATGATGCCAATGGAGATGACTGCGTCAAATTTCCCTTGCACTTCGCGGTAATCCTGCAGTCGTAATTCTACAGGTAATCCTTTGCATAATTCCATCCCAAGCGCAACCTGTTCTTTGGAAATGGTTAATCCAACCACTGATGCACCATATTTTTCAGCGGCATATTTGGCAAAAGCACCCCATCCACAACCCAATTCCAGAATTTTCATGCCGGGTCTGGCACCAATCTTTTTGCATACTAAATCCAGCTTTGCTTCCTGGGCATCGTCCAGATTCTGAGCCTCTTTCCAATATCCACAGGTGTAATTCAGGCGTTTATCCAGCATGAGCTGAAAGAGGTCGTTGCCGAGGTCATAGTGTTTGATTCCCACTTCAAAAGCTCTGTTGGAGGATTGTCGGTTGAAGATTTTCGCCCGTATCATCTCAAAGAGATAGCGTGTTTTATTCTTCACTTTCTCGTCCAGGTGGGCTTTGAGTACCTGGGTGATAAATTCGTCAATGGCTGGGCTATCCCACCAGCCCTCCATATAGGATTCACCCAATCCGAGCGAACCATCCCGCAAGACGCGTTCATAAAAGCGCTCATCATGAACCTGAATATCCCATGGATGATTTCCATTGACCTCAACTTCTGTGAGTGATAGCAATTCACGTATGACTGCTTCTGATTTTGGCATTTTATCTCCAATTCTTTCTGATTGGCAGATCTCAACAACCAGGATTTGAGAAAGTAGATAGAGACGATATCCTATTGTAGTAATAACACCAACTGATTTCAAGTGAGGTGTATGAAAATTTTATGCATTGGGTCTTTCAACTAAATCCTATCCCACCGGAGCAAACTGACTGTTATACAGGTCGGCATAGAAGCCGTTATTTTTCAATAGCTCTTCATGCTTGCCTTGCTCAACGATATCGCCTTCGTTAATCACCAGAATCCAATCCGCATCGCGGATGGTGGAAAGGCGGTGGGCGATCACAAAGCTGGTTCTGCCTACCATCAAATTGCGCATAGCTTTTTGAATCAACAACTCGGTGTGGGTATCGACAGAACTGGTGGCTTCATCCAGAATTAACATTGCCGGATCGATGAGGAAGGCACGTGCAATGGTCAGTAACTGTTTTTGACCAACAGAGATATTGGTGGTTTCTTCATTCAGTACCATATTGTATCCACCGGGTAGTGCTCGAATAAAATAATCCGCATGGGCTGCTCTGGCTGCTGAATAGACCTGCTCGTCACTGGCTTTTTCATTTCCATAACGTATATTGTCCATGATAGAGCCATTAAAAAGCCAGGTATCCTGCAATACCATCCCAAACATGCAGCGTAATTCTGATCGTTCCAGCGTACGAATATCGTGACCATCGATCAGGATTTGACCCTTTTGGACGTCGTAGAAACGCATCAGTAATTTCACCAGCGTGGTTTTTCCCGCGCCTGTTGGGCCAACTATTGCCACACGCATACCGGGTTCCACTTTGGTGGAAAAGTCATTGATGATGATATTTTCCGGATCGTAGCCGAATTGCACGTTACGGAATTCAACGCTGCCTTTGACAGATTCGAGTTTGATCGGGTTTTCCTCTTCCGGTACTTGTTCTTCTTCTTCCAGGAATTCAAAAACGCGTTCCGCTGCTGCAGCAGTTTGTTGTAACACATTGGAAATGTTTGCCAGCTGGGTGATGGGTTGGGTGAAGGAACGCACATATTGAATAAATGCCTGAATATCGCCTACACTGATTAATCTTTGAATCGCGAGGTATCCACCTACAACAACCACGCCTACGTAACCCAAATTCCCAATAAAACTCATCATTGGCATCATTATGCCAGATAGGAATTGGGATTTCCAGGCTGTGTCGTAAAGTTTGATGTTCAGCCCGTCAAAAGTCTGGATGCTTCGTTCCTCTGCGTTGAAAGATTTCACTTCCACGTGGCCACTGAACATCTCCTCAATATGCCCGTTTACATTTCCGAGGTAATCCTGTTGTTTGCGGAAGTATTTTTGTGACCGTTTGACAACAAATTGAACCACTACCAGGGAGAGGGGTATTATTAAGAGTGCGACCAGTGTCATTTGCCAGGAGATCGTAATCATCATGATGAGGATGCCTACGACTGTTGTGACGGATGTGATGATTTGAGAAAGACTTTGGCTAAGGGTCTGATTGACGGTTTCAACATCGTTGGTGATTCTGGATAGGACCTCTCCATGGCTGGTACCATCGAAATACTTGAGAGGCATCCGGTTGATTTTAGAGGCAATATTTTTGCGTAGATTGTAGGTAATATCAACAGATACACCGGTCATGATCCAGCCCTGTACATAAGCTAAAATGGCAGAAAGAATATACAATCCCAGCGCTGTTAGCAGGATAGTACCGATTGCATTGAAGTCAATTCCTGGTCCAGTACCAGTAATTTGTTGCATTACACCTTCAAAGAGCACGGTGGTGGCATTCCCTAAAATTTTAGGGCCAAAGATGGAAAACACCGTTGAAGCCATGGATAGGATGATCACAATCAGGGTTGCTAATTTGTGAGGGCCGAGATAGACGATTAGCTTCTTCATGGTGCCTTTAAAATCGCGTGCTTTTTCACCTTTCATCATTGCCGATCGACCACCACCAAAGGGTCCATGCCCGCCTCTTTGAGGAGATTTGGGTTTATCGGACGAGTTATTTTGATTGCCTTTAGGAAAAGTTTTATTGTTTTCGCTCATGATAATTCCTCCTGGCTTAATTGAGAGAGTGCAATGTCACGGTAAACTTCGTTGTCCTTCATCAATTCCTGGTGGGTTCCTTTGCCGACGATTTTTCCTTCATCCAGAACGATGATTTGGTCGGCACTTTTGATGGTAGCGACACGTTGCGATACGATAAAAACAACGCTATCCGCTACATATTTGCGCAAAGCTGAGCGCAAGGCTGAATCTGTCTTGAAATCGAGAGCGGAAAAACTGTCATCAAAGATATTGATGGGTGCTTTTTTAACCAATGCACGGGCAATGGCTAAACGTTGGCGTTGTCCACCTGAAACGTTGGTGCCCCCTTGCGATATTTCAGCTTCTAATCCATCTTCTCTTTCGTTAACGAATGAAGAAGCTTGCGCAATTTCAATCGCTGTTTTAATTTCTTCTATGGTTGCCTCTTCATTTCCTAACCTTAAGTTCGAGTCAATCGTACCTGAGAAAAGATTGCTTTTTTGAGGAACATAACCGATTTTTGTGTGTAATTCGTGTTGGGAAACATCGCGAATATCGACGTCATCAATTAGTATCTTGCCATCGGTGACATCAAAGAAACGTGGAAGTAGATTCACGATGGTGGATTTCCCTGACCCGGTAGTACCGATAAATGCAGTTGTTTCTCCCGGACAGGCTTTGAAAGAGATTTCATGCAGGATATCCTCTTCTGCATCCGGGTAGTGGAAGCACACATCACGGAATTCCACCACACCGCGGAATGGTTCGGGAAAGCGTTTGGGTTGTGGTAAGTCAACGATGCTGGGTTTGGTATCGAGTATTTCAACGATACGTTCTGCTGAAGCGGATGCTCTTGGCAGCATGATAAACATGAAAGACATCATCATAAACGCAAAGAATATTTGTGTGGTGTATTGAATAAAAGCCATCATATCGCCAACTTGAATTTGTGCCTGGGCAACTTGATGCGATCCGACCCAAATAACTAGAATTGACACAGAACTCATCAGGAACATCATGAGTGGCATCATAATTACCATCACCCGGCTGACAAACAACATATTGCTGGTCAGGTCACGGTTGGCTTTATCGAAGCGGTTTTCTTCAAAACGCTGTCGGTTGAATGCGCGCACCACCATCATCCCGCTTAAATTTTCACGAACAACCCGATTTAAGTTGTCGATTAATTTCTGTATCAATTTAAAACGCGAAATGGTGACCGAGAAAGCAACAGCGACTACTGCCAATAAAATCACAACCATGCCAGCAATGATCCACCACATGGAGGGAGCCTTGTCGAGGGCACGGATAATACCACCGACACCCATGATCGGTGCGAAAAACACCATACGGATGATCATCATTGTGACCATCTGAATTTGGGTGATATCGTTGGTGGAACGTGTGATCAGGGAAGCTGTTGAGAACTTCTCGATTTCAGCTTTGGCGAAGTTGGTAACCCGCCGGAACACTGCTTCACGCAGATCACGGGCAAGACCGGCAGCCACTCGGGCGGAAAGCAAACCGACCAAAATGGAAGCAATCACAGCTATCAGGGACAATAATAGCATCCAACCACCAGTATTTAAGATATAGTTGGTTTGCAGGGAAGCAGTATCGACCCCGAGCGCTTCGTATTCCGCCTTGGTGGCAGCAATTCCCATTTGAGAGATCATGCTGTCGCCAAGGGTTTCGAATTGCTCTTGCAATTGTGTAACTAATTGAACGCGTTGTTGTTCTGGAAGGTTGGTGAGCACCGTAAATAAATCCATACCTGCCGGTATTTGAGTAATATCAATGCCCAGGTTCTCTGCTAAAGATGCAGCATTTTCAGGATCAGCGGCAGCTTGTTCGAGAAAGGAAACCGCTACCATAGCACGGCTCAAAACAGGGGTAAGTTGGGTAACTTTTTCGGGTTCAAGTTCAGTGAGAATATAAAGAGCTTGACCATTAATCTTGGGGTAGTTGACGATAATCTCAGTGTATTTTGGGTCAGTGGGGTCAAGCAACTGATAAGCGTTGGCAACCATTTCGTTTTCTTCGGGGGTTAGAAATAATTGGGTACGTTCGTAGGAACTTACCCGCATGGCTACTGGTACTGCCGTATCCACGCCACCCTGTTGAATCCCGATATTCACAATTCGCGAAAGATAGTCAGGCAGGGTTAATTCAACGTTTGCCTGCAAAAACAGCAAGAGAATTGCCCCGAGAATCATCAGGTAATAGCGTTTGATGTAAGGAAATAATTTAAGCATAATTCATTGTTCTCTTTCCGTTCACTGGTTGTTAAAAATTGAGCCCATAAATCGACGTTGCTTTGTTAATCAGCAGACGTAGGGCAGAATCAACCTGTTCTTTTTCTTGTTCTGTGAGGTTATTAATTAAATCGGATAGCCATTTTTGGCGTTCCAATTGGGATTCACCTGCAATTTTTTTGCCTTCGTCGGTTAGGACGAGAACTTTTTGACGGCGGTCTTGCGGATCTTCCGTGCGTAAAACCAAACCCAATTGTACCAATTTTTCCAGTACCTGACTGATGGCGGCATTGGTAACCCCAAATTCCTCACCCAGCCCGGACACGGTGCATTCCTTGTGGTGTGCAAGGTGGATTAAAGCGCTTAGCTGGGATATAGAGTAGTTTTTCTCTTTGGCAAAACGCATGAAGTTGCCTAGCGAGTTGCGCATGTTGAGATTCATCCAATCTTCGAATGTTTTATCTAAGTTGACTGACATATGACCTCTTATTAGTTAAGATCGCTAAATTATATAGAGGGGTTAAGTAATTGTCAAGGAAAGTTGTATGGGGTAGGATTCACGATTCAGGTTTTAGGTTTCAGTGACACCGTGACCCGTCCTGAAATAGCTTAAATGAGAAAAATTGATTTGGAACGCAGAGACAAAATGGTTTTAAGAACAAGACGCAAAGGGAACTTATTTGTGTCCATTAAATGGGTTCAATGTACCACTTTGTGCCTTTATATAATAAATCTTTGCTCCATCGCGTTAAAATCTTTCCCCTTCAATTCTCAATACATCACGGCATATACACGACGCGATACACCCGACCGCCGGCATCATCCGAGATAAACATTTCACCATTCACCCCAAAAATAACATCCGCTGGGCGGCCGTAGGTGCTGGGATCCCCGCATTTTTTGTCCGGCTCGCGCCAACCGGTGGCAAAAGTTTCACTGCCTGTTGGGACACCGTTTTCCAGGATGACCCTTTCTACTTTACAATCACGATAATTTGTGACCACATTGGTGTTCCAGGAACCATGGTAGGCTACATACAGGTCATCATCAAAGCTGGGTGGAAAATTGGTACCGGATGCGATTTCCATCCCCAACGGGGCGGAGTGAGCTGGTGCCGTGAAAATAGCAGGCACTGCATCACCGCAGTTGAAACCATTAGGAAGGGTAAGGCGAGTATCGCGCACTTCACTCGTATTAACTGCACCTACACCCGGCGTGTAACAATATGGCCAACCATGCGAGCGATTGCCCTGCACCGGAATGACGATCTCCTCCGGAGGAAGGTCATCGCCCAAGCCATCACTACCCATGTGGTTAGCCCACAGATCTCCCAAAGGTGACCATAGAAAATCGACACTGTTACGCAATCCCCAGGCATATACCGGTCGTTTGCGAATATCAGCGTCATTGGCAAAGGGGTTGTCAGCCGGGATAGATCCATCCGGGTTGAAACGCATAATGGTGGCGGGGCGAAGATCGGTTTCCTCACAAACATTACAGGTGGAGCCAGCACTGACGTACATCTTACCATCCGGGCCAAAATGGATGGTACGTGAACTATGCCCGACCGGTGGAGGAATGTTGTCAGTCACCAATTGTAAGGCAGAAAAATTACCTTGAGGGTTGGGACCCTGCATGCGTTGCACCCGGTCACCGGAAGCGATGTAGAGATAACCATTGTAAAATTCCAAACCATGGGGGAGATTGATTCCACTGGCAATGATCTCCATATCATCCGAAAGCCCATCATGATTGCGATCCGGTAGTCGCACTACCNNGAGATACCCATCCGGGCCAATGGTCATGAAGCGTGGTTTGCCTGCCAGGTTATCGGCAAAAATGCGGATGCGGAACCCCTCCGGCACGGTGATACGCTGGCTGGCTTCATCTGGAAGAGGTAATGAACTACTTCTCGAAACCAAAGGTAAATAGATAGTTGTTTCAAATGCGGTTTGTTGTGCTTGCGCGGGAAGATTCCATAATGTTGCTCCTAAAAGCACGAAAAACAAGAGAAATAATATCAATTTTCTCATATTTATAATCATAACGAACTTGTATAAACAATCAACTCAATGGGTTATACAAAGGCAAATTACCCCTCCGATTTTTTTACGCCTGAAGTAGTGTAAAATTAAGGAAGTGTTTCTCGCTCACATTAATACCGAAATCAAACAACGTCCATCAACCGAGGAGTATCCCAACCATGAAAATTCTGATTCCCACCATCGGTACTCGCGGAGATGTGCAACCTTACATTGGGCTTTCACTGGGGTTGACAAAAGCCGGACATACAGTCACCCTGGCATCTCACCCCTGCATGCGGGCATTAGTGGAGTCGTATGGCGTCTCCTTCGCTCCGATGGGTCCCGATATCGACATCGCGGAAGAGACAGCCATCATCCGCCTCAACTCACCGCATTGGATGATTGGCTTTATGCGTGTAATGAATTTCTCCTTTAGTATGTTGGAGAAGGCACACCAGGATTTGATGGACTTGTGTCGTGGTGTTGACCTGGCAATTGTCTCTCACACTGCTGCCGGTTTTAAAGCCGGGATTCCCGCTTTGGTCATCCCGCATATAATAGACCAATTCATTTGGGGAAATAAGGTATTTGGTTTAGGTGTTGGTCCGAAACCCATTCCCCGTGATAAATTGACGGTCGAGAATATGAGTAAGGCGTTAATTGCCTTGCAGAATCAGGAAATGAAAGACAAAGCTGCTCAACTGGGGGAGTCCATTTGTGCAGAACCGGATGGGGTGGGGGTAGCTGTCGAATTGATCACGCAAACCCTGAAATAAAGCCGCTATAATAAAGAGTGGAAACTTTTTCTGATTGGGGGCAGAGAGAAGGAATTTGGGAGGTATGATGCAATATCGAAAATTAGGACGAACTGGATTTGAAGTGTCCTCCGTTTCATTTGGTGCGTGGGCAATTGGTGGGGATTGGGGGAGTGTGGAAGATAAAGAATCGATTGCGGCACTGCACAAAGCGATTGATGAGGGCATTAATTTTATTGATACAGCCGATGTTTATGGCGATGGACGTTCTGAGCGCCTGGTTAAACAGGTATTAAAGGAACGCAAGGAAAAGATCTATGTGGCTACCAAAGCCGGGAGACGGCTGAACCCGCATGTAGCCAGTGGGTACAACCGTGAGAATCTGACAGCATTTGTGGAGCGCAGCTTGAAAAACCTGAAGAAAGATGCTCTCGATTTGCTGCAATTACATTGCCCACCGACCGAAGTTTATTACATGCCGGAGACTTTTGGCGTGCTGGACGATTTGATGCAACAGGGAAAACTGCTGCATTATGGTGTGTCGGTAGAGAAGGTGGAAGAAGCTCTGAAGGCGATTGAATTTCCAAATGTCAAAACGGTTCAGATTATTTTTAATATCTTCCGGCAACGTCCTGCCGAGCTGTTCTTTAAGGAAGCATTGCGAAAGCAGGTGGGAGTGATTGTGCGGGTGCCGTTGGCAAGCGGAATGCTGACAGGAAAAATGAAGCCCAGCACCACCTTCGCAGACGACGATCACCGTAAATTCAATCGTCATGGCGAAGCTTTTGATCGGGGTGAGACCTTCGCAGGGGTGGATTATGAGACTGGCTTGCAGGTGGTGGAAGAATTGAAGTCACTCGTTCCGGCTGGTTGGACGATGCCGCAATTTGCCTTGCGTTGGATATTGATGCATGAGGCGGTTAGCTGTGCAATTCCCGGTGCCAAGAATCCCAGACAGGCGGAGGACAATGCCAAAGCTGCGGACTTGCCGGAGATCTCACCGGATGTGATGGAGAAAATATCCGAGATTTATCGCGAGAAGGTGCGCGAGCTGGTGCATCATTATTGGTAGGAGGTAGGCTGAAGACACAAGGGAAAAGGCTTAAGAAAGTCGTCAAAAGTTGACATGTGACAGGAATATTCAGGCAAAAAGTAAAAGATAAATGATTGGTGCATTGCACTACCATCTCCTCACACCTATTAAAAACTGTAAACCTATTTCAGGACGACTCTCTCAATCCTCATCTCTAATACCTGCCATCTCTCACAACATTTTCTGCCAGTAACCCACGTCAATCCATTTTTCCAGTTTGAATCCCATATCTTTAAAATGAGCGACCTGTTTAAATCCTAGCCCTTCGTGCAAAGCCTGGCTTTTTTCGTTGGGGAGAGCGATGGTGGCGATGATGGAGTGAATCCCTTGTGTTTTGAGTTGGGCAAACAATTCCTGGTAAAGTAACTTTCCGATGCCTTTGCTGAGATAATCCTTATCCAAATAAATGGTCACTTCTGCGGTGTATCGATAAGCAGGACGGGGTTTCCATTTGGATGCGTAGCAAAATCCGACGACTTCGCCGTTCTCCTCATATACCAACCAGGGATAATTGTTGGTGTACTCGATCATTCTTCTTTCCATTTCTGCAATCGGAACCGGATCGGTTTCAAAAGATGCATGCGTTGTAATCACATAATGGTTATAAATTTCGCAAACGCGTTGAAGGTCCTTGGTTTCAATGTTTCTGATCATGTTGTTTTCCTGTCATGGATTTTTGAAAAGTAAACTGACGTTCTGTGTCTTTCAGAGAGCGAAATGACTTTGGAGTTTTCATTATACTTAATTTCTTTCTAAATAAGTTCGTAATTTGTTTAAAAAAATTTATCTGTTCTTCACTAATTCTTTACAATTTTTTTATACAGATCATCTTTACTTTCTTCCACTTGCGTTATAATTTGGGACATGTTGCACAGAAACCTTACCCGTCGCGATTTTTTGAAACTGACCGGCTTAAGTGTTGGGGCAATGGCTTTCCGACCCTTGATCTCCAGCCGTTTGGACGTCTTATCCATCCCCAAACAGCTAGCGGATTTCCCGAACAGTGAGATCATTGGGCGTGTGACTGATCCGGGGATAAATTTGCGCAGTAAACCAACCAATGAGTTTGGTTCGGATAACATCATTCAAACCCTGGAAGCTGATAAGCTCCTGGAATGGAATCAGGAGGTGGTTGGCAATGTCATTGGTGGGCTTTCCAACCAGAAATATGTCGAAACGCCAATTGGCTATGTATATGGCTCGGTGTTACAACCCACTCGCAACCTCCCAAACACCCCGATTACTGAAGTCCCGGCTGGCAAAAGCGGATTCTGGGCAGAAGTGACTGTTCCTTACATTGATCTGGCACACGAAGGTACCATTGCCTCTCCCTGGTTGCAGGATCATATCCTCTATAATTTTCCTCCACGGCTTTATTATGGGCAAGTGGTCTGGATCGATCGCATTCGTACCAGCAACGGTTTTGTGGAATACCGCTGGAATGAAGATGCCAATGGTCGCGGGTATGGTTATGGTGGCTCGTATGGTGAATATTATTGGGGAGATGGGACAGGGTTTAAGGTTTTATATGATGAAGATGTTTCGACCATCAGCCCGGATGTTGATCCTGCTGAGAAAACCATGCGACTCAATCTGGATTATCAGACATTGTCGTGTTATGAAGCCGGACGAGAAGTATACTTTTGTCGTGTATCGACCGGCATTAAATTCACATTAGATTATTCGGGCGAAGAAGTTGATTATTTGACTCCTCCTGGAACATTGCTAACACACTGGAAAATCATTTCCAAAAATATGACCGCAGGAGAAGAAGAGGGGGGGAGTGGTTATTCCACCCCAGCTGTTCCGTGGTGTGTTTACATTCAAGGTGGCATCGCTATCCATGGAGCGTTCTGGCACAATGCATTTGGTGAACCACGATCGCATGGTTGTGTAAACGCAAGTCCAGAAGACGCGAAATGGATTTTCCGTTGGAGCATGCCTTACGTTTCATTGGATGCTGGTGAAGAACGCCGCAACTTACCTGAACACGGCACAATTGTATATTCCAGGAAAGTCTAGAAGTCAAAGTTCCTGGATTAGTCAAATCCAAAAGGTAACCATTTGGGAACAAGAGGTCTTTTGTTCAACGGTGTACGTAATTTCTCTAATGGAATTTGAACAAGATTACGACACACATCAGCGATGTGGCTGGCAGATGTACCGTTGTTCTGAATAGGTTGCAGTTTTTTCAACGTGTCCAGATCGAAATAGGAATGTACTTCTTTTCCCAAAGCCATACCCCAATAAACAACCGAAGAAACCTGGGTAATTAATACATCACAATTTGCCACCATATGGATCGTGTTACCTTCTCTGAATATGATTGCCTCAGGAATGATTGCTCTAATCTCTCGTTCTGCACGGCGAACTTTCTCATTGGGATGTAATTTAAAGATGACCAATTTATTCTTTGCAAAGTGTTTAACTTTTTTTAAAAAGCCGATGCGGTCATCAAATTTACCAGTCTCACGAATACTTGAGGTGACAACCAGAATGTAGTTTTTGTAAGGGAAGGTATTGTCCAGGGCATTATGAGCGTGATCAAAATTTGGAATTCCTGTAACAATTATTTTTTCTGGTTGGATACCTTTGCTAATAAAATACTCGCGATATCCTGGAGACGCTACACAAAAACGGTCATATGCGTTGGAGAGGCCGGTTGCAGCTGTGTTGGCGAAGAAGCGGGGTAGTCTAAGGTTTTTAACATCCAATAGGTAAAATCATCCGGTTCAGTTATTCCTTCTTGAACCAGAACCATACGTTTATTGCGGATATTTGATTGAACAATAAGATCTGTACCTGTTAAGACAAGATCATATTCTCTCTGCTTTCCCGCTACATCCATGGGTAAATTTTTGTCTCTTAAGTAGTCACTGGTTGCCCGGAAATGCTTACCATCCAGGATGGTGTGTTTGAGGAATCCGGTTTTTCGAAAATCTTCCAGTAGATTCTCGGCATAAAATGGCGTGAAATAACACTCAAAATCATCCAAATTAGCTGCAATTTTATGCATCATGGTTGTCTGATTGAGTGAACCACAAATGAACAGGATATTATTTGTCATTGTTTTCTATGAATGCATAAATTGCGTCATGGTACTGATGGAAGCCAGTTTATTGATCTGTGCCAGGGTGATTGGTTTTTCCGGGCTTTCATTCCAGCTAACCCAACCGAGTTTCCTTAACATGTAGCGGGGAATGTAGGAAGTCAGAACAGCTGAACCGCTCAACCCATTCCCTTTTCTGGGTATTGTTGTGCGGGTAATGATCGCATTTTTTAGATCAGCAGAGGTATATCCATGGTAATAAGAAGCTCCCTGACCGATCATCGGTAAGATGTGTGAATCGCTATTGCCCAGTTGGGCTAATGGGAGAGTGTTACTTTCTTGTTGAACGGACGAATTTCCGCGTGTGTAAACCAATCCACCATTGAAGGTTTCCACACCTACCAGGATTCTTGACGCAACAGGATGCTTCAGAACCTGTCGAATTGTCTCAAATCGCAGGCTGTTGACACCTTTTGCCATTGGATGAGCAGCAATACAAATACCACCTTGATTTCCTACCATTAAAACTGTCTCTAATAAAGAAAGACCTGGTGGTATGGGTCTCTCAATAAACAGGCAAAGAACATGCCCGTCTTTAGAAGAAACCTCGCAACCGGGAATTACTTCTACATTGTAATAAGGGGCGAGATCCATTGCTTCCGGAACACCTTCCATACTGTCATGATCTGTAATTGCGATCACGTTCAAATCTGTATAATCTGCCACATATTTTAGAATCGCTGAGATGGAGGCTGTACCATCATAAGTATACATGCTGTGAATATGTAAATCTGCAAAACCCATATTTCCTCCTTTTTAACTCCATGTTGAGTCTAGCAAGTGAAGGTTAAGGTCAGGAGAAAAAATGATTAATTCCGTGTTAAGATTTTGCTAAGGTTTGTTTATTAAGGTTTGAAAAGTAAGGTGCATTAATAACGAAAGATGAATGGTTGTTGTCATTGTTAAGATTAGTCTGCAGCATTTTAAGATTCTGTGCGTAGAAGAATACTAGCTTTTTTAGGTATGACAAAATGATCAACATAAGTTACTACATGTCCTAGTAGGAGTGTCTAGAATCTTGTGTAAATGATTGGGTGAAATCATACCCTCACCTATGCTGATGTCGGCGACCGGGAATGGGTTTTTGATCAGCCATTTTTTATCATTCTGAATCTGGCGATTGGTGGACAATTACCTGGCCCGGTCGGGTTAGATGTAGAGTTTCCGAAACAGTATATTGTAGATTATGTTCGTGTCTTCCAAAAAGTTGAGTAAAGAAGAATTAGAAGTTCATTTTATCGTGTGAGTAATAGGTATGGCACAAATAGAAAAATCAAGTGCAAAAATAAATGAGGATATATTTTTTGAGGATTTCACCAGTGACAGGATTAATCGCGATCATTGAAACGTGAGAGTCACTGGTGAAATCTACAATAACGAGCAACAAGCTTATGTTGACTCGCTGGAAACCGTCTATACAGAAGCAGGCTCGCTGGATGAAGCGAATGGTATGTTGGTGTTGCAACCAAAATTTGAACCAAATTTTATTACCAAAGAAGGCAACAAGTTTGATTTTTTTTCTGGGCGCATTGATACCAGAGGTAAAGTAGAATTCATAAAAGGCAAGCTTTCTGCAAGGATTAAGATGTCATCCGGACCCGGCTTGTGGCCTGCTTTTTGGTTAATTGGTCAAGGCAAATGGCCTGGTTGTGGTGAAATTGATATTATGGAATTTGTTGGTGAGCCGGATTGGATCAGTTCGGCTGTGCACGGATTGGGTCATTCTGGCGATGCGGCACTGGTGAATAATTTTTATTTTCCACCAGATAATGATGCTACCCATTGGCATGTTTATTCTATAAATCTACAAGAAAATAATAGTATTGAATTCAGTGTTGACGACAAACTTATCTACCGGGTTAATAAACCATTAGTCGAATATTTTGGTTCCTGGGTTTTTGATGATCCAAAGTTTATAATACTTAATATTGCGATCGGTGGTGGATATCCTTATAAAATCAATGGTATAAAAAAACCATATTTTGGATTACCGGAAGAAACTGTTCAGGCCATTCAAAAAAATGAAGTAAGATTTATGGTGGACTGGGTTAGAATTTCCCATTCCTAGTTTTTGAGATCAGAAGTCGTTGGGAGTTTTCATGAATCAAGATTCGCGTCCTATTTGGATTGGAGATACTTTACAGCAACAACCTGCGGTTGCCACATCAGGGGATTTTGTGACCATTCAAGACGAACGGTTTTACAAAATCTCAAATGTTGATGTTTTGACTCCTTTTTTCATAAACCTGGTTAGCAGTTCAAATCATTGGTTATTTATTGGTTCGACAGGTGGCCTCTCTGCTGGGCGGGTCAATCCCAATCAAGCATTATTCCCGTATTACACTGTTGATAAAATCATTGAAAATCATGAAAACACCGGGTCTAAAACCATTATTTTAGTTGAACGAGAGGATAAACGATTTTTGTGGGAACCATTTTCCAATTTTTACAAAGGTTCTTATCACATTGAGCGAAATATATACAAGAACATTACTGGAACAACCATCATTTTTGAGGAAATCAACAGGGATTTGGAGATTAAATTTCAATACGCCTGGGGAACCAGTGATAATTTTGGTTTTGTAAAGACCAATTCAATTCGAAATATTGGTGAGAAAGATTGTCGCGTGGAAGTTCTGGATGGAATCCAAAATATACTTCCAGCCAACATAACAGAAGATACACAAAAGTCTCTCAGTTCGTTATTGGATGCATACAAGCGTAATGAACTTGATGAAAAGACTGGGCTCGGAATCTTTACCCTAAATTCAAAATTGACAGATCTGGCAGAACCGAGTGAGTCATTAATTGCCACAACTGTTTGGTATTTAGGTCCTGCTGTAGATCATATTCTCCTATCTTCCAACCAGCTTGAAGATTTTCGACTGGGGAAAAAGATATCAACAGAAAAGGAAACCTGTGGAATGCGGGGAGGATACTTTCCTGGTCAGTACATTGTCCAGAAAAAAGATTTTCTTGAATATGTCGCGCAACTAAATCAAGAAGTTTTTCAACGATACAAAACCCAAGGTTTGATTCATTGCAAATAACAAAAGAGATTTTTTGAGTGCAATGTAGATAATTAAAATCAAGCAAGCGGGATATAAATCGATCCAGAAGTGCTACAATTAAGAGACGAGTGAGGCTAATTTATTCGGGTCGCTAACAATAAAATTATTGGAGGAATTTTTACGTTGTTAAAATCATTGTTTAAATCAGAAAAATCTTCCTCTAAAAATGAGAAGAAAGAATTTAAAAAGAATTTTGAGAGGATTGTTGAAGAGACTCCTCTATCCGTTTTTATTACCGATCTTGAGGGGAATATTGTTTTTGTGAATTCTAAGGTCACTGAAATGACCGGTTTTTCAGCTGAAGAAGTGTTGGGGCAAAACACGCGTATGTTCAAGACTGAATTCACGCCA
>NPIE01005397.1_pt1 | contig 16838 bp, 19 predicted proteins | sample 8637661 | NCBI WGS metagenome assembly NPIE01 (sample SAMN07420842, study PRJNA396082) | bioreactor metagenome | isolation source: sample BA12 brine-fed electro-methanogenic bioreactor BA | place: Japan: Kochi | collected 2016-12-09 | reverse complement strand
AGTTACTTCATAAAACAAGGGCTCCGACGCTAAAGCGTCAGAGCCCTTGAGTCTTTTCTATGGTGCCGGAGGGGGGACTCGAACCCCCACAGGCCAAAGCCCGGCGGATTTTGAGTCCGCTGCGTCTGCCATTCCGCCACTCCGGCAAGCGGAAATAGTAGTATCACAGCATCCGCTTTATGTCCAGTATTGAAAATACTTTACTTGTTCTTGCCCGGGGCATTGCCAGAGTTGCCGGGGCTGCCGCCGGACTTACCTGGGGCGTCTCCCGATTTGCCTGGTGTATCCCCGGTCTGCCCCGGTGCCTGGCCGGATTTCCCGGGAGCGGAGTCTTCTTCACCCGGCTCGGCCTGTCCCGTTGACTGGCCCTTTCCCTGGGATTCTTTTTCTTTTTCTCTTTCACGTCTGGGCCCTTCGATCTTTTCCTCGATGGCCATATCCATGTCGGACACGCTGACCGATGTGCCTGGTCCCTGCACGGATTCCCGCCCTATGGAGTCACGGGTCTCCACGGCTCCTGAAAGGACCGCCACAGAAGCTATGCCATCGGCCACCATCACACCGAACTCGGTCCCCCTGACCGATGCGACCAACGTAGGAGTCCTGACATCAAGTTCGGTCCCGGGAGTCACCTTGAACCAGTTCATGCCATCTGGAACCTCGTACTGGTTCAATCCTTCCGGAGTCACACCATCATAACCAAGGGAAGATCCGCCGGTAACCCGGACACGTATGGAACCATCCTTTTCCTCCAGCACGACAAGACCCTTGCCTTCTACCACGATCACGTCCCCCGCCTGGAGCATATCGCCCTGGACCAGTGGCCTGGAAACCCCCGTAACGGTATTGCTTATCTCCGCCGCTCCAAAGACCATCTGGACCCCGGGCCCCCCGGAGGCAAAAACCGGCGAGCAGATCAAAGCGATAACGGAAAGTACAAGGAGACAACTTAAGGATAACCTTGAAATCCTCCTCATGGACATCAATTCCCTTCCCTTGGTGTAACTTTGTGCGCCTTGTTGATTGTCTCACGATTATAGCAGATAGCCCCCTCGCCAACTACCTCGAGAAGGGCCTCGACCACCGTTTCGTCAAACTCTTTTCCGGCGAGGGCCTTCATGTGGGCACAGGCTTCCTCCACTGTCCAGGACTTCCTGTATGGCCTGTCGCTGAGCAGGGCATCAAAAACATCCGCCGCCGAGACTATCCGCGAGGCCATGTCTATCTCCCCACCCGAAAGGCCCTGCGGATAACCCGATCCGTCAAGCCTCTCGTGATGATTCCTTACGGCTCTCAGCGCGGCTTCGGGAAGAGATACGGTTTCCAGTATCCGTCCCCCTATTGATGGATGCTCCCTCACAACCCCGTACTCTTCACTAGAGAGGGGACCCTCCTTGCCCAGGATGCTGTCGGGGATACCGATCTTTCCGACATCGTGTATTACAGATCCAAGATAGACCGCATCCACCAGATCATCGTCCAGACCAAGTTTTTTTGCCACCCTGGATGACAGTTCCGCCACCCTTTCGGAGTGTCCCGCCGTCGCCGGATCCTTGGCATCGAGTGCGGCGATCATTGCCTTTATGGTTTCTAACAGAAGGCACCTGTTTCTCTCGCTCTCCTCGAGCATTCCGTAAAACCACGACGAGGACATTATCCATACAGCCACGCTTTTGACCTGCTCCTCCGGGATATCCCTATCCCAGCCAGCGAGAGTGTAAGACGGATTTCCGGTACCGGAGTCTCGCATAGTCTGGACAAGCATCCTGTTGACCGGTTTCTGCCTTGCGCTCCTTGAGACAAGTATTTCTCCCGGTTTCATCTCTCTGCCGCTTTCAACCCCCGTCGCCGCAACGGCTTCGGCGGGAGTCATTGATGGCGCCAGCAGTTTCATGCCAAGGTCGCGTTCGACAGATGGCCATATCTTCTCAAGATACTCTCCGAAATCGGCCCCCGAATCCATCCCCGTGACCATAAGTCTGTAGATGGAACCAATGGAAAGGGTTTTGATCTCCCAGTCCCTGTGAAGGATCCTGAAACGCACATACATAACGGCAGAGAAGGAAAGAACAAGAGAAAGTACGGTGGTAACCGATGAGATCCACCAGCCATAATAAACAAAGGCCAGGTGGGTTGAAACCGGCATGGCCAGGAGCGCCCCCGCAGCCAGGAGCATTCCCTTCCTCGGACGGAAATGCCATGCCGCAAGAGATCCTGCAAGGGAGAGGATAAAAGCGGCGAAGCCGTCCAGAAGAGGGTCTGCCCTGACTGGCACGCCTCCCTGAAGAAGGGTGTTAAGGGCCTCCGCATGGAACCTGACGCCCGGAATGGCCTCTATCCCCTCCGGCAATGGAACCATGAGAAAATCTTCAATTCCCGCTGCCGTGGCACCTACAAGCACGATCTTGTCCCTGAAGACATCCGCCGGGACACGCCCCTCCAGCACATCGACAAATTCGTATTCGGGAAATGGCTCCCCGCGAAATCTCACCCAGAGCCTTCCCGAAGGATCAACAGGGACAGAAGAGACCCCCGTATGAAGAACGAGGTTGCCTCCCCTGGAACTTTCGAGTTTCGGCCTCTCTCCAAGCACAAGGGGGAGCGCGGCAACCGAGAGGGAGGGGACATAGGTTGATCCGCTCTTTCTGAAAGGGATGTAGTAACGGAACAGGCCATCGATATCGGGCGACACGTTCGTGAAACCTATGTTCCCTGAAGCCGAGAGGAGCGAAACGCATGGAAAGACGGCTATATCCTTACCGGAGCTGTCTGACACGAAATGCATCGCAAGGACTGTGTTGCCCGTCATGCGTAGAACCTCTGCCAGGACGGAATCCTCGACGGGGTCACTTTCTTCGGGAAAAAGGATGTCGAGCAGCACCACCCTGGCATCACCGATACGGCCAAGAAGCCGGGCATGTACTCCTCTGCTCCAGGGCCATCTCCCGAGACTGTCCAGGCTCCTCTCCCCCGCCGCTATAATCACGATGCCGCTCCCGGGGGACAACTCCGAAAGAGACGACATGTTCCTGTCGAAAACCTGCCGCTCCACCCTTTCAACGGGAGTCGGGCGCAAAAACCCGATGGCACCGAAAAAAAGGGCAGGGACAAGTATCAAAATCGCGAAACGGGTTTTTTTGAACCGCAAACGAATCCCCTCAGATCAAAGGTCGAATTTGAATTCATTAAGTATATCCCTTTAATTGCATTTATAATATAATCCGCGAAGGCGGTGATAGTTAGTGGCCATGATCAAACTTGAAGGTTCTAAGGGGTGCTTTGTCTGCGACAGAACGGGCACCAACGCCCGTTCTCTGGGAGTCACCCTTTACTGGGATGAGGATTCTCAAAAGACCGTCATACCTTTCACCCCCAAGGCCGACTGGTGCGGTTACGAGGGAGTAGTTCACGGGGGGATACTTACAGCCCTGTGTGACGACGCCATGGCGTGGTCGGCGAAACAGGCTTCGGACAAGTGGTCGGTCACGGCAAACATTTCGGTCCGTTTTCTCAGGCCCGTAGAGGCCGGGAAAAACTACACCGTTTCGGGGCATGCGTCGGAACCGGAGGGACGAAAGATTCACACAGAGGCGAGGATCCTTGACGAGGATGGCAAGGTCTGCGCCGACGCCAGAGGCGTGTTTGTGGCAATGAAAAACAAGGCGTAAACAGTAAATAGTGAACAGTAAACGGTAAGAGCAAAGTGCAAGATCAGGATAATTTTTGAAGAATTTAACCGTTCACCGTTTACCGTTCACCGTTTACCATTCGCGGTTCACCAATACCAGGGAGGTATCACGATGGAAGGAAACATGATCCTTATCAGACATTACGCACCGGAAGGCACCGACTGCGGACCCGTGAAGGAGACACTGGAAACGATAAGTTCACTGGTTGATCAGTTGGGGCCAAAACTGGAGAAAATGGGTTTCCCAGTAGCACTCGAAAGAGTTTCCTCCGGAGGAGACTCCGGGAAAAACAACATGGTTACCATGGAGTGCGCGAATATCGAATTTCCCGAGACACCTCTCGAAGAGATTCTGGGCTTCGAATCCAAAGTTGGACCCTGTAAGTGCTCCGGCGATGCAGGACATGGAGAGTGCCGTTCTATAGTGGCGGGCGACAGCGCCTACCAGGCGGTCCCCCCGGGCCTTATCGCCGATGGGCTTCTGAGGGTGGCCCTTTCGGCGACGGGAGGATGCGGCAGCGGCTGCGGAACCTGCGGCGGAGGCTGAGGGGTCTAGGATCAGGGGCTGCCGTCGGCAGCCCCTTTATCATTCATATCAAACCCGGAGGTAACTCTTATGGGAGAAAACTGGATAACCACCAGGGGCGGGGACAAGGGTACGACGAGCCTTGGAGACGGGACCCGGGTGCCCAAGGACCACCCCAGGGTCAATCTGTACGGCACTCTGGATGAATGCCAGGCCGCCATAGGACTGGCCAGGGCTTCCTGCTGCTACGAGGATATCCGCCAGGTTCTTTTCGAGATAGAGGAGACCATGGGCTCGGTCATGGGATTCCTGGCACTATTTCCGGGTATCCCCGAACCAGATCCGGCACAACTGGATGCCATTGTAGAAAAGGTCCGCGGAATCATAGGGGAAACCTTCCGGTTCGTACGCCCCGGGGATTCGGTTCCCGGTGCGGCCCTGCACATGGCTCGAACAATAGCCCGCCGTGCCGAAAGGCTGGCAGTGGCTATGTTCAGAAACGGGGAGATAGACGAAACTCCCTACGCCTGGATCAACCGTCTCTCCGACGCGATCTACGCCCTTTCCCTCTGGACCGACAAGGCAAACCGCGAATGTGAAAACAAAAACTAACTGGTGCTGGCTTTTTGAAAAATGTCGAGTGTATAATGGACAGAGTATACGCTCGACATTTTTTCGGGAGGCGGTCTCATGTTGAATGATCCACTATCTCCGGCGCGTAACGTTGACCTCCGGCAGATCGTCTATGAGAAGATCAAGGAAGCCATAGTTGAGGGTCTCATTCGCCCGGGAGAAAGGCTTTCGGAGGTAGACCTCGCGGACAAACTGGCAGTCTCCAGGACCCCCGTCCGGGAGGCCATCAGGCAACTGGCCCAGACAGGGCTGGTAACCCTGGAACCACGCCGGGGGGCTTTTGTATCACTTCCCACGGTCAAGGACGCGTCAGACCTTTACGACCTGAGGACCCATCTGGAAATAATCGCGGTGCGCCTGGTCACGAAGAACCAGCCTCTCGACGAACTCGAAAGGTGGAGACCCGTCTTTTCGGCCATGACGGATCTTACCGACACCAACCACTACCTGGCCGAGGACAGAAAGTTTCACGCCACCCTGTACGAGACCGCCGGGAACCGCTACCTTACAATGATGCTCCACAACATAGCGGACCTCATAAACCTCTGCAGGCATTATTCGGTGGAGGGGATCCCCCTGAGCACCTTCGCCCACGAACATATCGCGATCATCGATGCCATTGAGACGGGCGACCCCGACATGGCGGAAGAAGAACTTCGCGCCCACCTCGAAAGATCCAGGGGCGGACTCCTCAACTACCTGAGAGAACACCCGGAACTGACAGCGACCGGTGAAGGTTAAGTCCGGGATATGAACGATACCCAGTGGCTGGGTTATACCCTGGCTTTTTTGGCCGCTGTTTCCTGGGCAGTGGCTCCCGTACTCTACCGGCGAGGGGTGGATCATGTTTCCTATGCGGGTCTGGGAGCCATAAGATGTTCGGGATACCTCGTCAGTGCGGCCCTTTTTCTGCTCTTCACCATGGGACCCGGGGCCTTCGCCATCCCTGACGCAAAGACTTTGGGGTTTATCTTTTTGTGCTCCACCGTCTGGCTTGTCCTGGGCGACTTCTTCTATTTTTCGGCTCTCCACAAACTGGGGGTCTCTATATGCGTCCCCATAACCTCGGCCTACCCCCTGCTGGTGGTCCCTGCCTCGTGGATATTCCTCGGAGAGAGGGTCAACCCCGCCGTTTTCGGCGCTGCAGTCCTTATCGTCGGAGGGCTTGTTCTCCTTTCACCGAAAGAAAAAAGCGAGGAAGGAAGACGCCAGATAAGGAGCGGGCTTCTGGTGGCGTTCCTTGCGATGTCCTGCTGGACCTTTGGCATCCTCAGCAACAAGATACTTATGGGAATGATCCCCGTTCCCCGGCTGGAGTGGTGGCGCGCCATAAGTGTTACCGTCGGATCCTGGATCATGTACACGGCCGTGGACAGGGCAAGGGGACTGGGGAATATCTCTTTGAGGGCCTTTGTGGAGATGGGTATTGCGGGAGCTCTGGGTCTGACGATAGGGAACCTTCTGTTTACTTACAGTCTCTCTTATACACCCGTGGACATAGTGGCGTGTATCGCCTCAGTCAGACCTTTTCTGGCCGCGATCTTCGCGACTTTCGTCCTCAGGGAGAGGCTCACGTTCCGAATAGCCGGCGGCATCGTGCTGGTCGTAGGGGGGGTCATGGCGATCACCCTTTGAGGCCAGCCGCCTTGCTATCTTCGCCTCCTCGCCCAGATCCTGAGGATAGTAAAACCGCCTTTTTCTCTCCATATACTCCTGCTCGACCCAGTGCCCGGGACTATCGTGGGGGTATATGTACCCCTCACCTCCGGGCCTGAGGTGCCCGGGAACCTCCTGAATATCACCCTTTTCGATGGCCGACAGAGCGCTGTTCACTGCCAGGTAGGCGCTGTTGCTCTTTGGTGCCGCAGCAAGATAGATGACCGCTTCCGATAATATGATCCTGGCCTCGGGAAGCCCCACCATGTCCGCAGCCCACGAAGCGGATGCAGCTATGCTTATCGCCCGTGGATCGGCGAGACCTACATCCTCGGCCGCGAATATCATCAACCGTCTTGAAATGAACCGGATATCTTCTCCCCCTGCAACGAGCCTCGCAAGCCAGTATACCGCCGCGTCCGGGTCGGAACCACGCATGCTCTTGATCAGTGCGGAAATGATCCTGTGGTGCTCATCCTGGTCGCGGTCGTATCGCTGCAGGGCTCTGGGCGCCGCCTTTCGGACCGTTTCGGGATCGATCATGGATCCTCCGCCCGCCGCGACCGCCAGGGCCGCCAGTTCCAGCCGGGTCAGGGCCTGTCTTGCATCGCCCCCGGAACCAAGGGCCAGCTCACTCAATGTTTCGGGAGAGGCGGTCAGTTCCAGGTCTCCGAGACCTCTTTCCCTGTCGGCGATCGCTCTTTCCATAAGCAGCACCAGATCATCAACGGACAACGGCCGCAGTTCGTACACTACGAGGCGCGACAGCAGGGTCTTGTTTATCTCGAACCAGGGGTTCTCCGTGGTAGTCCCCATAAGAACAAGTTCGCCCTTCTCCACCGAGGGAAGAAGGGCATTCTGCTGTTGCCTGTTGAAGTGATAGATCTCGTCCACGAAAGCGACCGGCGTCCTGCCGCTCATTTTTCTGAGTCTTGCGGATTCGGATACAAGGTCACGGAGAGCTGCTATGTTGGCCGATACCGCGTTGATCTCCAGAAATTCCCTGCCCGTGACGGATGCCATCAGCCGCGCCATCGATGTCTTTCCCACTCCCGGCGGGCCGTAGAGGATGCAGTTAGGCACACGGCCCGAAGCGAGAGTCCTGGCAAGGGGTGCATCCTCCGCCAGCAGGTGTCCCTGTCCAGCTATTTCCGAAAGATCCGAAGGGCGCATCCGGTCGGCAAGGGGAGTTTCCCACTTGCTCGGCGGAACTCCCTGCCCGGTATGTGGATCATCCCAAAGGGTCCTTTCATCGTTCATTTCAGCCATGATCTGATCGCTCTTTCCACAAGCGAAGGATCCTCCGGCAGGGATCGGGGATAGTCGCTCCACGAGACAGAGACCTGCGGGTATCTCTCCCGAAGGGTTCGGGACATACACTCTGCCATGGGAGAGTCAACCGCCGAGATGGGAAGGAACGGGGCCTCCTCCCACTGCTCCAGGGAGATACGGGAATGGCCCGATATCCCGAACCTGCCGATCCCGAGGCGGGCAGCCCCCATGGCCACGAGGAACACTTCGGGAGATTCTTCCGGAACGGAGACCTCAATCCCCCATGCCTTATCCAGCCATGTCCTGCCCTTTTCCCCGACCAGTTCACGGTACTCCCTCGTAACAAGGGGTTCCGGATCTCTCAGAGAAGATACCATCTCCTCCAGCCTGCCGAAGGATATGTCGGCCCATCTCTCCCAGCCAGGCTCGGTCCGCTCGACCAGGACCGCCCTCATCCCCGCCCTGATCGCGCCGTAGAGATCGTAGATGAAATCCCCTATCATCACACAGTTGCCAGGGTCCACTTTTATCGAACCGGCAGCGGCCCAGAGCGCTCGGGGGTCTGGTTTAAGAGGTCCCTCGTCCCTGGAGAGGACCGTGCCGGGGAGTTCGATACCGCATCTGTACGCGGCCTCGAATATCGAGTCCCTGCAATTCCTCGATACGACCGCCCAGGGGATACCGGAAGAAGCCAGCCACTCCAGGAGTTCATGAGAGCCCCTGACGGGTGTTGCCTTTCGGGCTCCTTCCATCTCGAGATCATAGAGATCACGCTCAAGGGCCTCACGCTCAGAAGCTTCGAGACGTCCCGCGGCCTCCACCAGAGGCAGCCTCTCGCCGTTGAAGTACCGGGCCCTTATAGGCGAAAAATCCAGTTGTGTATCCGCAAGAACCCCGTCCCAGTCCAGAATGAAACCTTTGGAGAGAGCCGGGTGCCAGAATGGGGAAGAAATATTCAAAAGTCCACCTCCGAATAAAGAAAAAGCGGGGCATGGCAAGACCCGAAGCCGCCATTCCCCGCTTTATAAAATGCGCCCCCGCGAGTGCCGTGACACGAAGGCCTTGACCCGATCCTAAAAAGTGGAAGCCTCACCCGCCTCAACTCCGGCAGCGCCTTGGCGCCGCCATCGCCGGCGGGTAGAACAGCCTCCCATAACCGGGTGTTGGCTCAAGGCACTTCAATATGTTCACGAACACCGCAGGGCCTGTTCTCTTTTGTCGTCTACGAAGTCATTATAGCACAATGGGGCAAGACTCTTCTCTAACCCTTACCGGACATGGCATCGGCAGACCACGAAAGGCTCAGTTTTGCCAAAAGATCCTCGGGCCCCATGCATGATTCGTCCATTACGGCTGATTTGATCTCGACCTCCAGGGGAACCGCCGGAAAAGGCGAAAGGCCGGGCGCGTTGGAGGCAAGCCTTCCTGAAACGATATTGGCCCCTTCGGCAGGCGTGTGAGGAAGAAGCAGGAGAAGAGTGTCATCCCCGATCCTGCCCCCAATGTCAACGTTCCGCAGACTTTTCAGGGCATGCCTCGAGACTCTCTGAACCGTCTCGTCGACGGCCTCTATGCCGCCCCTGGAACGAATAACGTTCATGTTGGCTATCTTCATCATAATGAGGGTCAGCGGATACCGATAACGCCTGGAGCGGTTCATCTCCTGTTTCATTATCCGGTACATCATGTTCTGGGCGTAAAGGCCTGTGACGGGATCTCTCGTGTACAGCTTCGTGATGCCTGAAACGGCGCGGTTCCTCTCGGCCAGGGAAAGGAATATTGGCCACAGAGACTCCAGGACATCCCTGTTTATCCTGGCAAAGCACCCCGATTCCCGGGAAAGACAAAGAAGCACCGCGGGGCTTGACCCTGTCAGAAGAACACCGGCAAACAGTGACCCGAAGCCAGCCTCGGACATGAGCATTTCCCACTCCCCGGCATCTTCTGCCCACGGTATCCACCAGAGAGAACCATCCTGTATGGGCAGCCCGCCGAACTGGTGGCCAAATGGCCCGCCCCGTGCCTCGGACAGCCTGCGGGAGAAGGTCACAGCGTTGCGGAAGGACTCCTGCCTGAACTCTGCAGGATTGGCTTCGTCGCCGGAGAGGACCCAGTTCTCCCGCGCTCCATCCCATACGAAAAGACCAGCCCAGTCGACGCCGAGGTGCTCCACAAGTTCCGACAGCAACTGGGGGATCATACCCTTTGCGTCATAGAGGTTTATCAGGAAGAGTATCCTCTCCTTCATGGTCATCAGCCTCGTATGAACTTCGTGGGGGGTCATGTCATCGAAGAAGGCGACGAATTTGTCTCCGCCGTCGCCCCAGCAGAAGAGTTCCAGTTCACACTTTCCCTTTACAACCTGCCATCTCCTGCGCGACCACCCCTTGCCCCTGGCCGCCTCGTCCAGGGGAGACATATCCTTCGGACCGCTTATGCTGGAGAAAAGGGTTTCGGCGCTCTCAGGCAAGTCCATGATGGAGTCGTGGAGAAAACTTCTCAGGTTGTCGTTGACCTCTTCGACGATCAGGTCATCTTCCAGGACCCTGCCAGCCATGAGGGGCATCGGAATAAACGAAAGGATCTCACCGCATATCCCCTGGAGGTCATTAGATCTCATCCACTCGCAAACCTTTGACATGAAAGGCTTCCCCCTCGCCGGAACAGGTTAACCACGACACTATGATAAACTGAAAGGCAGAACTTTTGCAAAATATTGCCCGAAAGGGGCACGCGACTTGAAAATCCCTGTTGAAAGCATAACCGCAAAAGGAACTTTCGGGGACGGGGAAGTGCCCGTCCATATTTTCCGGCCCCGGGCCCAGAACCCGGGGTCCCCGCTCGTGGTGCTCCTCCACGGTGTCCATGGCTGCGCGGGGCCCGAGCCGGGGAACAAATACGGCGAACTCGCCAGGATGCTTTCCTCAGCGGGCATTGCCTGCGCCGTAACCGAAACCAGCCGGACAAGACGCGACAGGGAGACCTTTGGGGCAGACCGTGAAGGGTGGGCACGGGCCGCATTCACCGGCAAGACCTTCCTTGATGACCACGCCGATGCCATAGCCGGGGCGGAGGCTGCCGTTGCTGCTGTCGGCACCAATAACATCTGGGTCTTCGGCTTCTCACTTGGAGGGATACACACGGTTCTGGCCAGCGGAGAAAAGGGCGGTTTCTCCTTTAAACCATCGGGGATAGCACTGGGGGGGGTCGGTTCCATCATCAACCCCGAAGCGTCTTCCTCGCTCTCTTTGCCCATACTCAAAACCGTGCCTCCGGAAAAAACCCTGATTGAGGCGGCGGCGAGGCTCCGGACAGGTAAGGTCGTATCATTTTACGGATCCCTTGACGCCACGTTCCCGGAAGATTCCTGCAGGCAGCTGGTTGAAGCGGTTCCCCTGCCTTGCGAAAGAAAGAGGTTCATCGTTATGGAGGGCGTCGATCACGCCTTCCGCAGCATAAGGGGCATCCCTTCGATCAAACCTCTCGAAATGATATCCAGGGTTATGGCGCTTTCGGTCTTCTAACTCCAGGGCCAGCTTAAGGTCATACCGAGGAACCGGAAAAACCAGGTCCCCGAGATCATTGAAAGAAGACCCCCCAGGGCAAGGAAAGGTCCAAGGGGTATGGCATCCTTTCTTTTCACCAGTTTCAGCACAAGCAGGGACACAGCCACGACACCGCCCGCCATGAAACCAAGGTAGAGGCCCCAGGCGGTCAGTTTCCACCCAAGGGCAGCCCCCGTCCCGGTCATGAGGCTTGCGTCACCCCATCCCATTCCACCGCGGCTCAGGATGATTATCGCCGCTATTACAGCAAAACCCAGGACAGCCCCCAGCAGGCCATCGATCAGGCCGTCAGGACCGCCGCCCAGCCTCATCAGCAGCCCTGCCGCCCCGAGACCCCATGCAAAAAGGTCGTAGACATATCCGCTGTAAAGATCTGTGAGGGCATTCAGAAAAAGACCACAAGCTACTACCGAGGCAAAGGCAGCCGTCGGGGAAAATCCCCATCTCCACGCGATCAGGGCCCCCGTGACCGCTCCGGCAGCCTCAATTCCAAAATATCTCAGCGGGATTTTTGCCCCGCATGACCGGCATTTTCCCGAAAGAAAGATCCAGGAAAGCAGAGGAACCAGTTCCCCGGGAGAGAGTTCTCTGCCGCAGGAGTCACACGTGGACCGCTCGCCGCCCCACCAAGGACGATCCTCCACTGTGCGCGAGGCCACGACGTTCAGGAAGGATCCCATGCTGGCCCCTAGCAGGGCCGAAAAAGAAATAAATATCACCGTAACAGCAAAAGACATCTTCAACACCATCCGCGACAGGAGTCCGTAAAAAAGGCCCCGGCAAAAAAAGCCGGGACCCTGGAAAAACATCCAAAACTAGAGTATCAGTTTGCCGCCACCCCTGGGGTTCTTGCCGCTCATCTTGTCGAGCTGCTGCAGCACAGCCGGAGAAGCCACGTCTATCTTCGGCTTGCCGGCCTGCTTTTTCGAGGCTTCCTCGACCTTTTTCTCGTATTCCACCATGGCCTTTTTGATCGCTTCCACGTCTCCCTTTATCCACTGAAGGATCCCCTGGGAGATCGCCTCGATAACGTCATCGGCCGGCATCTCCTGGATTACGCCAAGATCCTTGAGGATACGGTGCTCCTCGCGAATGGAATCCCTGATATCCTCATCGGATATAAGGCCCTTCTTGTACATGGCACGCCCCAGAATATTGAACTTTGTCTTCAGGTTCTCCTCGTTGAAGGAGAGGCTGTCTACTCTTGCCACAAGCATGGACAGGATCTCGTCCAGGCTTATCTGCATCGGCATCTGCATATCAGGATATGCCCCCTTATATTGAGATCGGGAACAATTGTAACACGACCACCCTGAGGGTGGCTTATAATCATTTCGGCGAAACTTTTCTAAAAATCAGGGAGGAACGGGCGTATGCGGATCAGGAAAAAGATTGTTCATGCAACGGTTGCCGTCAGGAGAGAGATCCCCACATTCGCGCTAATGACCTTCGGCGCGACCATAGTGGCCTTCGGGATTATGTCTCTGACCATCCCGTACCGTTTCCCCGACTCGGGAGTATCCGGGATAGCGGTGCTCTCGAGTTATCTTTTTGGCATTTCCCCTGCCTGGATAGTGGGTATCGCGAACCTTGTCCTCCTTGCGTGGGGCCTGAAGGAACTATCTCCCCGTTTTATCGGGTGGACGGTATACGCCGTCATGCTCCTGACCCTCCTTCTGAAACTGTTCGAGGGAATACCCTACCCCCACCTCGACGAGAGGCTTCTCGTGGCGATCCTGGCGGGCGTGGTGAAGGGGCTGGGAGGGGGGCTTGTCCTCCGGTCGGGAAGTTCTCTCGGGGGAACAGACATCATCGTTGTGGTCCTGCGAAAGAGATACGGCGTGGAGGTGGGCAAGTTCACCTTCTATATCAATCTTGCGATACTGGGGGCATCGGTTTTCGTGGTCGGCCTCGAGGGAGCCATATACGGTCTGGTCAGCATATTCGCCAACGGTCTGGTAACGGACAACGTGCTGAGGTCCTTCGACCGGAGACGGCAGGTAATCGTTATAAGCAACACTCCTCGAGAAATAGCAGGATTCATAACTGGAGAAATGCACCGCGGGGTGACCATACTTCACGGGGAGGGGGGCTATACACACGAGGAACGCCCGGCGCTTTTATGCGTCCTGACCCCGCGACAGACCATGGATCTGAAGAACTATCTGTCTGTCCACGACCCGAAAGCCTTCATGATCGTATCCGACGCCTCGGAGGTAATGGGAAGGGGATTCAAGAACTGGACGGAACTGTAGGAAGGTAAACCTTCAAAACGTGAATCGTGATTCGTAAATCGTGAATCGAAAAAGTCAAAGGCAAATCCAGATCCTTCGCTCCGCTCAGGATGACAAGCCTTTGCCTTTCCTGCTTCCTGCCTTCTGTTTCCTGTCTCCCGCCTTTTCGATCCACACGATTCACGATTCACGATTCACGAAAAAACAGATTCTTCGCTGCGCTCAGGATGACAGGCCCTTCTTGTCATTCTGAGGAATGAAATGACGAAGAATCTGGTTTTGACCTTTCGATTCACGATTTACGAATCACGAAAACAAACCAGATTTTTCACCCTTCGGGTTCAGAATGACAGCAAATTTAAGTTTCGCCCTTTTCCAGTTCCTTTTCCAGGGCGGCAAGCATCTTCCGGGTCCGGAGGGTCAGCTTTTCCGCGAGTTCATTTCTGTACCTGACTCCCGCCATCTGGCGGTCCTCTTCTTTCCTGGCCAGAGCTCCCCAACTGTTCTTCTTTTTGCCCTCGTAAAGATCCAGGTCCACCAGCCGCTCTCCCGACAGGCCATACTCGAGTCCCATGAGGATTTCCTTGATCTTCTCAGGCTCAAGAAATGTCGCAAGGTGGAAACGGTAGACGGGCACGGGCATAAGCACATGGGCATAGTCCTTTCCCCACCCCTCGCCCAGAAGGAGTCCAACCTCCATCTCCTCCAGGATCATCCTGAGCCTTCGGACCTGCAGGTCATATCTCTCCCACGAGTCGTAGAGGCGTATCTCCAGGTTTCTCCAGTCGGCATGCCCCCTGGCCTCGTTGAAATAGGTCATGGCACGGCTCCTGAGGCTGCGCAACAATTTTTCGTAGGGCATCTTCACGAAAAGAACGTCCGGGAAAAGATCCTTCATGGCTATTGGCCTGTTGAGGCTCGACGCGGTGAAAAAGACGGCCGTCCTGCCGTTGTCGCGCCATTTCAGGAAAGAGGGGATCTTTCCGACACTGGCACCGTAATCTCTTGCCATCTGTTCCAGCATGGCCCCGTATTCCCCACTGACACGAAAAATGATCGTCCTGGGCAGGAGGCGAGCCCTGGCCACCCCTTCGGCAAGCCTCGCGTTTAGCAGGAACGCCAGTATCTCTCCGGGACCACAATCCGCCAGGAACACTCTTGGCTCCCCCCTCATCATCCCGCAGGGAGGAACAAAAAGCAGGGTCTGACCTTCTCCGGCCTCGTTCAGGGCATCATCGTAACCCTTCTCCTTGAGGGAAAAACCGGTTTCAAGGGCCTTCATTACCTTCGGTTCGGCGATCCTCAGGAAAAGGCCCCGGGATCCGCTCCGGACAAGAGAAAGCATCCTTCAGACTCCCCTTTCCACTTTCACAGGCCCCGCTTGCGCCTGCAAAGTCTGGACTCGTCGACGTAGCGCGGGTATGGTATCGCCGCGGTCTCTCCCGTTTCGGTATCTATGAGGTTGACGGCGGTTACACCGTTAAGGAAGATCTCCCGGATTCCGGGCGGAGGAGAAGAAAGATCGTGACCGTAGAGGTTGAACCTGGATGGAGGAGAAGGTATCTCCCGGATGTAGTGACCAAGGGCAATATCAAGGCCGCAGATCGTTGCGCGCCCCCCACCTTCGAAGAGAAGGCAACCTTTACAGAACTTCCGGATATCTTCGGCAATGTCATGGTTACCGCAAGCGATAGCAATATGACCGGCGGGGACCCCGCCAATGGCGTGGAAGAGCGCCTTGAGCCTTTTCCTGTAAAGCCCCATTTCTCCGGGGTGCAGACCCACCTTGACATCATCGGCAAGATCTCCCGTGTGAACAAGAAACACCGGGCAAAAGTGGTCGACCAGGCGCCTTAGATCGCCGTAAAAGACCGAAGGAGTATCGGAGACATGAAGGATACACCGGCCTCGGAAATCGTCGAGGCTCACCGGCAGGGTCATGCCGGGCACAAGTCCTTCGATGATGCGCAGAACCCTTGCCAGCATCGTCCCGCCTAGGTCCTGAGCACACTCAGGCTCTCGGGGGTGGCGATGGGCGACTTGTGGCAGTGGACCAGTTTCCACTCCGGCTTCTTTTTTGTGCCGAAGTTGTGAAAGACCCGGGTCTCGTTATGGCTCTTGTGGACAATCTTCCCCGGGAATACCGCCCTGACCATCAAGGTAAAAGTTACGATGGCGCACTCCCCGTAGACCTGGACACGGGGCTGCAGTATCTCGTGCTCGAATAACTGCTCATCCTCCTCGAGAGGATCGGCCCCTCCCCCGACCACTGACCTGTGGACCCGTAACTCCCTGATGTGAAAGTCAAGGCCGTCGATCCTCTGGGGCGATATATACCACTCGAAGAAGGAGCAGTCGTCGGCAGCAGTCTTTCTGTAGGTCTCGGAATCGGATTCCCAGATACTCCTGAGACTCGTCTCAAGGACCTCCATGACCTCTTTCTCCACGCTCTTTGCGGCTTTTGCCATGGACCGGACACCACCTTTTCGAAAACAATTTCACCGAGAACCATTATAACGGACAACCGGTTGAGCAGAGGGGTAATTTGCGCTAGAATGAACTGAGTCAATTTTACGATCGAAGCAAAACCCCAAAGAGGAGGGACTATTGAATGGCAAAGGCAGTCGTCGATAAGGATACCTGTGTGGGTTGCGAGGCTTGCGTAGGCACATGCCCCGTTTCCGCCATCAGCATGGAAGACGGCAAGGCCCACGTCGACCCCGACACCTGCGTTGAGTGCGGAGCCTGCGTTGCGGTATGCCCCGTGAGCGCGATCTCCCAGTAGTTGCAGGGGATCAGGATTACGGTTATGGGGGCGCTTCCGAAAGGAAGAGCCCCTTTTTTGTTTCCCTACGAGGCAATAACACCCCACCGCACAGGTTTTTGGTCAGTAAAGGTAAATCGTTTCATCGTCTTTTAGATAATATCTCAGATGGCTCAAAAGGACCCCTGAAAGGAGATGATCCCCGATGCTTAGAATAATTCCTCTCCGGGTTTCACGGATAATCTGGACTTCCGGAATTGCGGCGTTCCTGCTGATATCTGTGATGCCCCTGGGCCGGACACCACTCCAGGACGTCAGCGGCGGAGACAAGATAGCCCACTTCGCCGTATTCTTCTTACTGGCTATTTTCCCGATATTGACCAGGGCAGCCAGGACACGGACGGTAACGATCATTCTCCTGCTCCTCGCCTTCGGTTCGGAAGCCCTTCAATGCCTTACCAGTTACAGGTCAGGAGAAATCGGGGATATTGCGGCAGAT
>NPIE01004689.1_pt1 | contig 16846 bp, 17 predicted proteins | sample 8637661 | NCBI WGS metagenome assembly NPIE01 (sample SAMN07420842, study PRJNA396082) | bioreactor metagenome | isolation source: sample BA12 brine-fed electro-methanogenic bioreactor BA | place: Japan: Kochi | collected 2016-12-09 | reverse complement strand
CTAACGTATGAGCGCATCAGCAGCGCGCCCATGTTCTTCCTGCAAGTCTAGCGCTTGCGCGCCTGCTGGATGCGCTGGTTAGAACGGACCCCGGACTCTACGCAGCCGTCCAGGGACGGATCTTCTTCAACTCGTCTGCGAGCTGCTCGTGCGCGACCTCGGTATCATATGCCGCCTGGGCACGCAGCCAGTAGCCGTCAGACAGCCCGAAGAAGCGGCACAGGCGCAAGTCAGTGTCAGCCGTGACCGAACGACGCCCGGCAACGATCTCGCCGATACGGGTCGCAGGGACACCTATCTCCTTGGCCAGGCGGTACTGCGAGATACCCATGGGGAGCAAGAACTCCTCGAGCAGCAGCTCGCCGGGGGTCACCGGTGCAAGTGTTGTCGCCATAGTCATCACCTCTAGTGGTAGTCCACGATCTCGACGTCTTCTGGTCCCGCGGCGGTCCACACGAAACACACCCGGTACTGGTCGTTGATGCGGATGCTGTGCTGTCCGGCGCGGGTACCCTTGAGCGCCTCAAGCCTGTTCCCCGGCGGAACCCTCAGGTCATCGAGCCGACCGGCGATCTGGAGCTGGCGGAGCTTTCGCCGGGCGACCGGCTCGAAGGCCACGAAGCGCTTGACGCGCTTGCCGCTGGCCAGAGCCTTTGTGTCGGAGTCACGGAATGAGACGATCATGTGCCGATAGTAACGCCGCGCGTCAATAACGTCAAGCGTTACTATTCGATGCTACGGCCCGGGTGACGGATGTGGGGTCTCGTTCTAACGCTCTTCGGCATCACCAGCGCTGCGCCGCCGATACCGCTTCCAGTCGAGTCTAGCGCACGCGGCGCAGCGTCTGTGTGGATGCCGGGGTTAGGCCCACCCGGACATGCTTGCGTGTCCCGAGGCGTCAGCGATGTCGTTCACCTGCTTGCTGCAATCAGCTGATGCGTGAGGCCAAAGGGCCACAACCGGCCGGCAAGTCGATACTTGACAGGGCTAGGATAGAGGTAGAGAATAGGCTAGCACAGAGGTAGAGCCGAGACATTGGAGTGGTCACAATGGGCCTGAATCCGCGATTGGCCGCGTCCGCCATCTCTCTTGAGAAGGAGGTGCGCGCGGCAGCGTTCGAGATCATCGAGCAATCGGGCGACTACCAGGAGGCGCGGAACCTATTGCAGATTGCCGAAGACGTCGGTCTCCTGGCGCAGCGCCTCGGTGGCCCTGCCGCTCCCCCGTCGAGAGAGACGACTGCGGTGACGCCGCCAAAGGCGAAGCGTGCGACGCCCGGGTCTAGCACGGTTCGTGGCCGGTATCCCGTGTTCTTCATCGAGGGCGATCGCTTGATCAAGATCGGAAAGGGCAAGCAGCGAACTGCGAAGCCCTACCGCCACGAGGCCACACGAGAGACCTTCGATGCCGTTGTTCAGTGGATTAGCGGGAAGGTCACTTCAGGTAGCCAGCCGTTCAAGGCGGCTGCCGCGAAGGAGGATCTTCGCGCGGACTTCCCCAGCTATCAGGTGTATCTGATCATCGCAGCGCTGCATCAAATCGGTGTACTGACCGCCGGCAACAGGGGCCAGTACAGCGTGGATGGCGCAGCAAGCGTGTCCGCTGCTCAGTGGTGGACGGCGTTGGAGCGGCTGCCGCAACCGGAACAGGAGGGCTAGTCGATGCCTCACGAGGGTTTCGCCAATGGTCGCGAGCGTGCGGCCAACTACATTGAGATTTGTCACACCATCGTCGATCCCTATCCGCTCGGGCCTGTTCACGGGTTCCAGAAGGACGCAATCCAGAACGCGGTGGATGCCCACAGGAGCAAGAAGGGACTTGTTCGAGTCGATTTCGAGTACATCGAGAACCTAGCTGGGCGGTTCTTGACAGTGACCGACTCAGGGACCACCGGGCTGACGGGTCCATATGTTCGCGTCGAGGACTACGAGGACGATCTCCCGGAGGACTTCCACTGGGCGCGTTTCGAGGGATTCGCGTTTACGAAACAAGACCCAGAGGCCTTGGGCGCGCGCGGGCAAGGGAAGTTCGTCTTGATGCGAGCATCCGAAGAGTACCTCATGTACTACGACACGCTCCGGGCAGATGGGGTCTACCGACTCGGCGGGACCAAGGCGCAGCGCACCGGATGTCCGATTCTGCCGGCCGACCCGTTCAATGACCCCTGGGAAGGTGACAAGGCGGCAACCGAGCTCGCCGAGAGATGCGGCCTCAAGCCTCTCACTGAGATCGGTACTCGAGTGATCATTGTCAGTCCGCGTCAGGAGTATGTCGACGCCATGCGCGACGGCGAGTTGGCGGGGCAGGTCAGGGAGACGTGGTTCCGAGCCATCGAGAAGAAGAAGCTGATTGTCAGCTTCACACTCAACGGCAACTGCGTGGCGGTTGGGTCGGCATGGCCATTCCCGATTCCCGTTTCGGATAGCGGCAACGTCAAGACCTGGGTGCTAGGAAAGGACTTCCACGATGACACGGTTTCGGTCCGTGGGGACGGTGAGTTCCGCGTCAAGCACATGGTCATTGCGCGACTAGATCGACCTTTGCCAGAGGATCTGCAGGGTGTTGCCGTCTTGCAGAGTTCAATGAAGATTGAGTCCATTCCGATGATGGGAGCCCCAGAGGAGATCCGCGAATGCATCACAGGATATGTGGAATTCGATGGCGACATGGACGAGGAGCTTCGCAAGACGGCAAACCAGAAGCCAAACCACTACGAGCTCCACTGGCGACGCAAGGTGCCAAGGGCGATTAGGGCCTACGTGGACGAGCAGATGCAGGCGTTCGGAGAGGCGAAGCTCGGACTTGGGGGGGATCCTAGGCAGGAAAGGCAAAGACGGCGTTCGACCGCGGCCGAGCTCGCGCTACGCGAGATTGCGAAGTTCGCCCAAGACCTGGATCTGTTCTCGGGCCGAGGGACGACACCGCCTCCTCCCGGCCCCGGACCCACCATGCCGAAGGATATCGGCGTGAGCTTGCCCGGATTCGCGTATCCGGATAGTGATATCGCACCGCGAGTTGAGCGCGGCAAGGGTATCGACGGCCTCCGGGTTCTCGCCTACAACAAGAACAGACCGTCTGTGGACGTCTTCGTGGCCGTGCGAGTCCTGCATGGAGATGCCGTCGTCAAGACCCTACTGGAGCCGACAATCGTGACCTTGGCGGACGGTGGCTCGTTCGAATGGCCTGTCGCGTTCTCGGTCGACGACGAACTCGCGGAAGCCGGCCAGTACCGCGTGAGAGCAACTCTGGACGATGCCGATTCGGGCGAACGTATCGACGCCGTCGTGCGGCACTTCTGGGTAGACGCGGAGCCGCCCTTCCGAGCCCCGTTTGAGGTTCAGGCAGCGCCGAGTCTGCCGGACCGGCGCCAGTGGCTTGTTAACGGCAGCATAGGCAACAGCCCAACGGTGTTCTACAGCACATCTCACCCTGCGTACGAGCTGGCCGAGGACGAGGATCAGTTGCTCGACTATCTTCGGGAGATCTTCTTGGGCGCGGCAGTTGAACTCATACTTGACCGACCGGATTCGGAAGACGGCGCCCCGGACTTCCATCCCCTCGTTGCGAGCGCGATGCTGCCGGCAGACGCGAGTGGCGACATCGCCGGCATACCTCTCCGGGCCTACAGGGAAATCACCCGCTATCTCGCCGACCTCAGGTGGAGAGTACTGGAGGGCTAGACAGATGGCAGTGGTAACTCGACGGCTGCTAGACAGCGGCGTGACGCTCGAAACGTACCTGCCGGCTCGAACCCTTGGGCGTGAGGAGCGCGAGCAGGCGCACCGGCTGGATGAGCACCTCGGGATGACGATCTCCGGAATCGAGACCCGGGTTCTGGCTGACGAACTGGCTCGGTCTTCTATCGTCCGCAAGTGGTATCTGCTTGGCGTTGAGCTTCACCGACTTGCATCTGAGGACTTCGTCATGCAGGCCGACGTAGATAGCGGCGATCTGTGGAAAGCCTTGTGGTGGTACTTGCCCTCGAGCCTGAGACCGAGCAGCGCGGCTTCTGATGCAGACGAGTATGAACTCGGCCACAAGCGGAAGGACCACTTGTCACTGTGCTATGAGATCGCGAAGAACCCCTGGCCGAGCGTTGAGTGGATTCAGCGCTGGGACGACTGGCACCAGATCTCCTTCCGGCCTGCGGTCGCTCGTGATCCTAGAGTCCTTCAAGAGCTCGGGCGTACGCTCGTGGCGATGGACTCGTATCCGGACAGGGCCCTCTTCCGTGCAGTTGTCCGCAATCTCGGCGAGCGCTTCCCGACCCGCCAGATGGTGAACACAGAGGTTCTCGACGACACGGCGATCACAACTGCGGTGCATGAAGCGGTCTACACTGCCCAGCGGAGCAGGTGACTCGGGTCTGCAACCTGGCCGTGTTGGGCCCAACGTGTTTGCGCATCAGCGGCGGCGCTCTTGGCCGTCGCTGCCACTCACTCTACGACAAGCGGAGCGCCGTCCGCCTAAATGCGCGGGTTAGGCACCCGAAGGCCTACTCGGGGTAGTCGGTTGGGTCGTATCCGAAAGCCTCGATCGTCTCGGCCCCACGCCCACGCACTTCCGCGCGCACCGTGTGTCCGGTCTCCCTCCAGGCACCGAGAATCGCACGCACGACCGTCCTCCAGCGTTCGCTTGGCACGGGCACCTCGCAGAGCCGAGTCTCCGAACCGCCCGCACCTTCCAGGAACAAGACGATGGTGTGCACGGGGTCGTCGACGTCCATCAGACTCCCTTCGTAAGCGGTGACTGCACGCCACTGGATGACATGCAATGACCGGCCGAGGCCCACCAGAGTGCCTAACGGGTTTGCGCTTCACCCGCGCCGCGCTTCGATTCCCTCCCTGCCGAGGATACCTCACAGTCGCGGCGTCTGGTTGACGCGCGGGTTAGGCACGCCAGCCTACGGCTGCGGCTGCGATTCCGACGTCGTCTATTACCTTTGAGCGCTCAGGCTCAGGCATGGAGGAGATCTCCTGCAACGCCGAGAGCAGACGCTCGTACTCTGGTCGCAGCTTGCGCTTCCGCGGAGGCAGCGGAACGAAGGACGCCAGGCGCGGATCGAGGTTCAGCGAACTTACGACCTGCGATGCATGCTCGCGCTGCCTCTCGCGCTCGATCACCCCAGCGGCGAAGATCAGCGCGATGGTCTCAGGAGTGCTGAACACTTGGGCCCCCAATCACCAGGGAACCTGGCTGTTCCACCCTGGACGAAGGTCGAGAATGAGCGCACGCTCTGCGGCAGCAGCATCTGCCGTGGGATGAAACCAGAGCTCAAGAGAGTCGCCCTCCCGAGCGTGACGCAGGATGCGGTTGTTGATCTTGCAGTTGGTCGATTGACCGCCAACAAAGCAGTTCTTGGGTGAGATGGCACCGTAGCCCATGCCGCCCCATCGCTTCGCAAGGTTCTCGCACTTCCCCGCGTAGACCGGCGCGCCGTCGAGGGTCAGAACGTAGACCCCGGCGGCATTGATGCCCTGACCAACCGAGAAGCGGCAGAAAGGGCCACCGCCGTTCGGGTTCAGTGGCGTCGTGTCCGTCTTCGCATAACGGGACTGCGGCATGAACTCACGAATGGCACCTGTCGCGTCTCGCTCCGGATTGATCGCGCCGACCCTCTCAAACGTCATCCCCGCGAAGGTGCGTTCCACGAAGACCCCAATGCTCAGACAACCTGTCCAGCGAAGTAGATCACACGGGTCTGACATGGGAACAGGATGCGCTCACCCGCCGGAACCAAAGTAGCCGTACGCATCGAGCCGATCGCGCACCTTGTTCAGTTCCTGCCGAGTGAAGAGGCCGTGCCATTTCGGGTTGTCATGAATCAGCGCCTCGACCGAGATGTCTAGCCGTCCGAGTTCCCAGAGCTTGGTGTAACCCTCTGAGGGAGCATCAGTGGCCACCAGCCGCTTCGCGGCATCGAGCCCCCCGCGAGTGTTCACCATCTGCAGGAAGTACGTCGCGTTGTAGCCCGTCTCGCGCTTCGCACGATGGTAGATGTCGAGCATCGCATCATGGAATCCCAGTTCCAGCTTGTCGACCACCATGTCTACTCCTGCTGTGCCTAACGTGTTTCGGCATCACCAGCGCTGCGCCGCCGATGCCCCCTTGATGGAGTGTAGTTCACGCGGCGCAGCGTCTGTGTGGATGCCGGGGTTAGGCACCTTGGCGCGAGGACGTCCACCCTGCCGGCCACGACATGTCTCCATCCTGAGCGGTCCCTGGTCGACTCCAACCAAGCCTGGCTGAGGCGAGGAAAGACCCTCTGAGCTTCTCAAAGGCCCCGAGTTCCAATCCGCTCGTTTGTGCCCGTTTCGGGCTGTTTCAACTAGTTCTGCTAGCAAGATGCTAACGATCACTCTCCCGCTTCACGGTTGCGTCCAGTGACGCCCTCATCAGACAAACGGTCACTCGCCAACATCAGAAGCACTGTCGAGAGCGAGATCCTTGTCTCTGTACATGACCAAGACCGGATCGCTGGTGTCGGTACCTCGCAACGTGAGCGTGGGATTCCCGAGGCCGTCTTCTTCGAGCGTGGTTGGGAATTCGAGCGTCGTGCCCATGGCGGGGCGATTCATGGTGAGGACCAGGTCGCCGTCGTTCACGACCCACGTACCCGTGTACTCGGTGTCAATCTGCGTGCCACTCGGATCTGTGTAGTAGACGAAGTCAGCTTCGCCGCTCTTGTCCAAGGTGAGTTGCGTAAGTCCCATGGGGCGGGTGCCGGAATACCGCTGCCCCCACCATGTGCCTTGTGGCCCATTGCCGCCGCACCCTGCAAGCAGCAGCACGATGCCGAGAATCGGCAGCGCGACTATCCATTTGGCTTGAACGCGCATGTTCTTCCTCCTTGTGACAACGCCCGTGTTCGACGCCGTACCGTCGCCTGCTTAACCATGGGAACGCCCTCGTCCTCCGGTGGCCTCCAGCACTCACACCACGTCTGCCCTTCAATCCATCGTCAGAAGCAGGAAAGCTCATCATGAAGAAGGGATTTCGTACACATGCGACCAGCATCCTTGCGATTCTGGCTGGGCCCTGACGGCTAGGTGCTAGCGGCTTCGTCGAGATCGCGAGCCGACTCCTGTGTGATGTTGTAGACACCGTCCTCGCCACGGAGTCTCACCCAAGTCGGAAACTGCCGTGTCGCCTCGTATGCAGTTTGGCCGACCTCACTCACTCGTGCAGGATTGAGCCAAGCGGGTGCCGAAATGTGACTTCCTGTACCATCGCGAGACTCATCATAGGTGACCCGGACAAGCCCCACCTGATCAACGACAGAGTCCTTCTCGGCTTCAGCCAAGAGCAGCACTGTGCCGTCATTCGCGTAGAGCAGAGAGTACGGGAAATCTGGGGCCTCCGGATGCGCAATGGGCAACACACGCACGATTCCCTCTGGGTCGATGCGACGCGTTCCTCCGCGATGCGCGATGTCAATCAAGACCATGATGCCTCCATCTTGTCATGACAGGCTTCCGTTCACGTCGAGAAGCCCGCACTCCTGCCGTGGTCTTCGTGGACACTTCCACCGCAGCTGTCTTGCTGGGAAGCCGATTCATCATGCCTATCGAATCGTTGCGACGCCCCACATTGAGCCAGGCAATGTGAACAGAACTTGGGACCCATCGGGGCTAATTGAGACGTAGTCGACCTTGTACGGCTCGTTGATCTCGACCCCTGTGTCCACGTCCTCAAATGACGGGGGAAGGCCGGGAATCGGTCCCTTGAACTGCCGAATGGCTCCGGTGGAGTCCACGCCTAGACCCCAAGAGCTCTCGTTGTCCTGTGTCGACTGGGACGTAAGGGCGGTCGATTCACGATACAGCATAGAGATGGGGGTCTCGGGTAAAGCTACGTCTTGGTCAGAGTCGATGTCATCACCGATGATGCGACACCACCACACGCCGCCAGCGGTGGCCTTTGCCAGCACCCTACCTCCAGAGAGGAAGGCTAGGGGCATGGGGCATTCGGCGAAGCGTCGTGTCCACAAGAACTCACCTGAGGCTACGTCATACAGGCCTGCCGCCCACTCCTCATCGGCAACAAGGCGACTGCTTGATCCCGGACTGGCCGGCGCCAGAATGCCGCGGGCGGTGACAAAGGCCACGTCCTGCAGCGCGGGGGCCACATCGACGTTCACTGGATCGAACCGGCCCGCGAGCGGCACGCTCTCCCCCTCGGTCAAGGCAAGTGCCGCAAGCTTCTCGCCGAGTGCATCTGAGTCCAGGCCTGCCGGTAGCTCGGAACCATGAAGGGTCTTGATCGGCACCGCGGGGCGGAGAACGAACTGGCCCACACCCGACGACACGGTTGCTGTCTTGAAGTCGCGGTCATCGGGGTCGAAGGTGAGATCGGCAGGCGTTCCCTCCCATATCTTTTCGCCAGTTTGCGCATCGAAGACCGCGGGAAACGCTGTCACAACGTACTTGCCGTCCTCAGAGAAGTCAGGCGGCACATTGTAGGTCTCGTTGTTGTCGATCCATCCATTCACGGTCCACGCGTCCCCAAGAGTCGAAAACGGCTCGGCCGACGCTGTAGCCCCGGCCGATGGAGCGCCCTGGGACTCAGGAATCTCGACCGCCGTCTGTGCCTTATTGGCACATCCCGCCGCAGGCAGCACTCCAGCACATGCAACGCTGGCAATAACGAGAACGGCGCCAACGCGCCGCTGCGCCCAAGACAGACCTCCCATTTGCCTTCCCCCTTCTACGCCTAGCATGATGTGCCCCTGTTATCGGCTCGGACGAACGCCTTCTTGACATAGCCGTGTGCCTAACGCCTTTGCGGATAACCCGCGAGCGAAGCGAGTCGGGTTGATCCGCGGGTTAGGTGGGCCACCTATGCCTTGCTGTCCCCGATCACCTTGACTAGGAAGTCCACCGCACGCTGATTGTAGATGCTGGGTGTTGCTGCGGGAATGTATCCGGTCTCGCGAAAGCGGTCCTCTTGACTCTTGTTCCGGAAGTTGTACGCGGAGTAGCGGTGTTGTTCTTCAGGTCGTTATCAGCAATCGCGCGCCATACGTCGTGCTGAGTTGCCTTGGGACATCTCGCACACACCGCCGCGGCCAGCTCGGTCGCGGAGTACGGATACTCCTTCGTGAGGTGCTCCTTCACGTGCCTGACGACCTCCACCGACTCCACAGGGACGACGTCTCCGACCAGTTTGAGGGTTGGCGCTCCCACCCGCTCCTCGAATTCTCCCTCGCGAATGAAGCTCAACTTGCTGGCCAGATCCTCGTCTGCAACCAGGATCTGCGAGTCACCCTTCTCGATCAGTCCGTTCTCCGTGTCGAGAATCGCCGCATTATGGGGACCGGCCCGGCCGATCTTCTCCATGAGGTCGAGCCAATGCCTGTTGTTCTGCTCGATGCGCTGGCTGATGATCGATTCGAGCTCCGCTGACTGGATGCGTTGAGTTCTCCCGCCGTAGCGATAGTAGATTTCGCCGTTCTTGATGATCTGGTCCTTGCCCTCGTCCCTCCGCGCAATCACCGGCTTGCACCTGGACTCGTGAACGCGGAAGACGCCGAAGGTCTTCCCTCGATACTCGATCGAAGCCTGCTCCCACGAAACCTCTGAGGAGAAGATGTCCAAGAGGTAGCCGCTTATGCGCTCAGGGTCGATCTTCTCGAACTGGGCGCGCGAAGATCGGGACAGGCCGCCGAGCTCACGAGGCTTATCCTTCACACCAAAGATGAGGTAGCCGCCACGATTGTTCGCGAAGGCCGCGAAATCGCGGAAGTAGTCCGCGAGACCAGCGAGATTGAACTGCTCCTTGAATTCGAGCTCCTGACCCTCCCGGTGATAGAGGCGTCCTTGTCGCGTACGCAAGAGCTCGCGGATATGAGTCTCATCAATCAACCGTCCGGACACCTCCCACCGCCAGGCTCCACATGGGCCACGTCAGGCTTGATGCGTCGCCTAGAACTCGATTTCCACCCACCCGGCCGACAGCATTTCAGCCTGCTCGATCACCGTGTCCGTCGCTTTCTTCTGCATGTCCGGCGGGTACCCGTACTTGCGGAGCAACCGCTTCACCGTCACACGCATCTCGGCCCGCACGGTCTCCTTCACCGTCCAGTCGATGCGAGCCTTACCCCGCACCTCTCGCACCAACTCCGCCGCGAGCATCTTGAGCTTGTCGTCACCCATGATCGCGACAGCGCTCTCGTTTGCCGCCAGTGCGTCGTAGAAGGCGACCTCGTCGTCGCTCAGGCCAAGCTCCTCGCCCCGGCGTTGCGCTTCTTGCATCTGCTTCGCGAGTTCGATCAACTCCTCGATGACCTGTGCGGCCTCAATCGCACGGTTCTGGTACTTGCGGATGGACGCATCCAACAAGTCAGCGAACGAGCGCGCCTGCACCACGTTCCTCTTGAAGCGCACACGGATCTCGTCGTTCAGCAACCGCCGAAGCGTCTCAACCGCGAGGTTCTTCTGCGGCAAGTGCTTGACCTCTTCGAGGAACTCATCAGAGAGCACCGAGATGTCGGGCTTCTCCAAACCCGCCGCTGCGAAGATGTCGACGATACCGTCCGAGACAACCGCGCGTGAGACGAGCTGCCGAATCGCGCCCTCGACGTCGCCGCCCGCACCCGGCATGGGTCCGTCGCCCTTGCGCAGCGCGGCAGCGATCGCCTGGAAGAACGCCACGTCGTCACGAATCGCGAGCGCCTCGGGCGAGGGTACGGCCAGCGCGAACGCCCGCGACAGCTCGGCCTCGACCTGTAAGAACCGCTGCTTGCCGTCAGGCTGGCTCAGCACCTGCTCTAGCGCCGCGCGGTTGATCAGCGTGAGCTTCTCGTGGGATGCGGCGGTCTTCCACTCGCTCCAGTCGAACGGATGCATGAGCCCGCTTGCGACCTCATGCTTTTCCAGCATGATCGCGATGGCTTCGCTCTGGTCGAGCGTGGTGGTCCCGCGTCCGCCGCTGTCGGTGTAGTCGGCGAGCGCTCGCTTCAACTCGTCCGCGAGCCCGAGGTAGTCGACCACCAGACCACCCGGCTTGTCCTTGAACACACGGTTCACGCGCGCAATCGCCTGCATGAGGCCGTGGCCCTTCATGGGCTTGTCAACGTACATCGTGTGCAGAGACGGCGCGTCAAAGCCGGTGAGCCACATGTCGCGCACGATCGCGATCTTGAATGGGTCCGCCGGGTCCTTGAAGCGATTCGCCAGAGCCTCGCGCCGAGCCTTGTTCCGAATGTGGCCCTGCCATTCGATAGGGTCGGAGGCCGACCCTGTCATGACGACCTTGATGACGCCCTGGGCGTCGTCTTCCGAGTGCCATTCGGGATGCAGTTTGACGATCTCGTCGTAGAGTTCGACGGCGATACGGCGGCTCATCACGACCACCATCGCCTTGCCGTCCATGACCTCAAGTCGACTCTCGAAGTGTTCGACCAGGTCAGCCGCGATCGCCGCAAGGCGCGTCTTGGTGCCGACGATCGCCTCGAGCTGCGCCCATTTCGTCTTGAGACGCTCGCGCTTATCGACCTCTTCGCCCTCGGTGACTTCCTCAAAGTCGGCGTCAAGGTGCGGCCGCATGCCCTCGTCGAGTGCGAGCTTCGCGAGACGGCCCTCGTAGTAGATGGGGACTGTCGCGCCGTCTTCCACAGCACGCTGGATGTCGTAGACCGAGATGTAGTCGCCGAAGACCGCCTGGGTGTTCTTGTCGGTTGATTCGATCGGCGTTCCTGTGAAGCCGATGAACGACGCGTTCGGAAGCGCTTCTCGCATGTGCTTGGCGAACCCGTCGATGAAGTCGTACTGGCTGCGGTGCGCCTCATCGGCGATCACGACGATATTCGAGCGGTCCGAGAGCAGCGGATGGTCGCCGCCGCGCTCATCCGGAAAGAACTTGTGCACCGTCGTGAACACGACGCCACCCGCCTCGCGCGTGAGCTTCGCGCGCAGGTCCTGACGGTCCTGAGCCTGCTCAGGGGGTTGCCTCAGGAGCTCACGGCACCGAGAGAAGGTGGAGAACAGTTGGTCGTCGAGGTCGTTTCGGTCGGTGATGACGACGATGGTGGGGTTGCGCATGAGCGGTTCTGAGACCACACGACCCGAGTAGAACGCCATCGTGAGCGACTTGCCGCTTCCCTGTGTGTGCCACACCACGCCGATGCGGTGGTCGCCGAGCGCGCCGCCGTCCCCTCTAGAACCGTCCTCGGCGGCGAGCAGCGCGGTGTCAGTTGCCGCACTCGCGCGCAACGTCTGCTCGACCGCCCGGTTGACCGCATGGAACTGGTGGTAGCCGGCGATCTTCTTCGCGATACCTGAGTCCCCCGCGTCCTCGAAGACGATGAAGTGCCGTACAAGGTCAAGGAAGCGCCGTTTGTCGAACATGCCGCGCACGAGCACTTCGAGCTGAGGCATCCACTCGGGAGCGAGTGTCTCGCCTTCGATGGTCTTCCACGGCATGAAACGCTCGGCACCCGATGTGATGGTGCCCGCCTGGGCCACGAGCCCGTCCGAGACGACGAGGACCTCCGAGAAGCGCATGAGCGATGGGATCTGAGACTTGTACGTCTGCAGCTGGCGGAACGCCTGGTTGATGTCGGCTTGCGGGTCCGCCGCGTTCTTCAACTCGAACACCGCGAGCGGGATACCGTTCACGAAAACGACGACGTCGGGCCTGCGGACGTGATCGCCGTCCTTGACGCTGTACTGGTTGGCGACGAGCCAGTCGTTGGCGTCCACGTCATCGAGGTCGATGAGCCGTGCCTGCACGTAGCCGGTCGAACCATCCGCGCGGCGTACCTCGACCGGGACCCCGTCGACGACCATGCGGTGGATCTCACGGTTGACGGCGACGAGTGATGGCCCGGTGCTGCCGTGCACTTTGCGCACGACCTCATCGATAGCCTCGGCCCCGAGGTCCGGGTTGAGCGTCGCTACGGCGCGTCGCAAACGCTCGACCAGAAGCACCGCCGAGTAGTCCGCACGCTCCGGAGCCTCGCCGTCGGGTGCGATGACAGGCCCGTTGATGACCTGCCAGCCGAGGTCTTGGAAGTAGTGGAGCGCGGCCTCCTCCACATCGGACTCATACAGCCACGACCCGTCCATCAGGACGCCTCCCCGTCTGCTGAGGTTGGCACTTCGATGCGGCCGTCGAGCAGCGGCGGCAGCAGGGTGTCGCGGATCTCGCGGAGTGTGTCGTTCTCGGACTCGAGTTCGTCGCGACGCTCCAGCATCGGCCGCACGACCTTGTCGAACTCATCAATCAGGTCTCGCGGTGGCACCACGATCCGAGGCACCGACAGAGCGTCGGACGACAGGTGGTTCACCGTGGTGCCGTTCGCAAACCCCACGACAATCCGATGAAAGCGAGGATCCCGCAGAAGCATGTATAGGTAGCGGACAGTGAGTGGTTTGCCCGGCTTGGGGTCAATCCGGAAGAGATCGGCGCTGAAGACAGAGTCAACGCCGAACCGCGACGGAACGATTGCGGGCGAGCCGATTACCTCGAGATTCTGTGTCACGTCAACATTGGCCACGAGTAGCCCACCAGCAGCTGCGCGGTTGCGCTCCTTGTGCGGCCCCGTGAACCACTTCAGACCTGACGGTTGGTAGCCGCGCGCGAAACTGATTGAGTTGAGGTTGTGCATGGGCAGGCCCTCGCCCGGCTCTCCCAGGTTCGCACTCGAGTAGCTCAAGCCGCGAACAGCGTCTACGTGCTCGCCCAGCCGCTCGACCTTCCAGCCCTCCGGCAACCACTCACCGCCGGACGGCCACGCGTGCCCCGCCGGCTCGACGAACCACAGCCTGAATAGCGTCTGTGCAATCTCGTCGAGCGTGTCCGCCATCCGCCGGTTCAAGTCGATCTTGTCGTCGAAGGACTCCAGCATCGCGGCGATGGTCCACCGTACGGGTTCCGGTGGCCACGGTACCTCTAGCCCAAGCAGGTCACTGCGCTTTGCCGCACCGAAGACGGAGCCTCCACCTTCAAGGACAACCCACTGATGAGCCATGCTTCGAAGTGCGATCTCAATGAACGTCGTGTCTTGCGGACGCCTTCCGCGAATTGCGGCAACGCCTCGCCCAATGGCGCAGTGCTCAACTGAGCGATTCACCTCGCCAATCGGGGCACGGACGCTGAACAGAATGTCGCCCTGTTCCGCTGCGCGCGTTGGCTCCGAGCAGTAGACGCGTCGGCTTGGGAAGCGTTCGCCAAAGTCCCGCACACCTTGGTAGAAGGGCAGACCCTCACCGCGCTCGTTGTAGGTGTGGCCAGGAGGGGACTGACCCATTACTACCTCAGCTACACGCTCGAGTCGCTCGCTCGGCCATCTAGAGCCCATAGCCGATCCTCTCAAGATTCTCCCTGATCGCTTGATCCAGGCGAGCGGCCTCAGCCATCTGCTGAGCTAGCTGAGCGGTCAGGCGCTGCATCTTGTCATCGAGCGGCTCGCCATCGTCTTCGATCTCAGGAGCGCCCACGTACCGGCCCGGGGTGAGCACATATCCGTGCTCGCGAATATCGTCGAGCTGCACTGACTTGCAGAAGCCCGGGATGTCCTCGTACTCCACGTCAGTATCGGGGTCCCCGCGCCACGAGTGGTATGTGGTGGCGATCTTCGCGATGTCGTCAGGGGTCAGCTCGCGATGCGTTCGGTCGACCATCGTCCCGATCTCACGCGCGTCGATGAAGAGCACCTTACCCCGCCTGTCTCGCAAGCGGTTGTTGTGCTTGTCGCGCGCAAGGAACCAGAGACAGACCGGTATTTGCGTGGAGTAGAAGAGCTGCCCGGGCAGCGCGACCATGCAGTCGACAAGATCGGCCTCAACGACGTTTCTGCGGATTTCTCCCTCGCCTGACTGGCTCGAGGACATGGAGCCGTTGGACAGGACGAAGCCGGCCGTGCCGGTGGGCGCCAGATGTGAGATGAAGTGCTGCACCCAGGCGAAGTTGGCGTTGCCCTTCGGGGGCACCCCGTACTGCCAGCGACGATCATCCTTGAGAAGCTCGCCGTTCCAGTCGGAGTCGTTGAACGGAGGGTTGGCCAGCACGTAGTCGGCCTTGAGGTCCGGGTGCCCGTCCGCGTGAAAGGTGTCCCCGTGCGCGATGTTCGCCTCAATACCGCGGATTGCGAGGTTCATCTTGGCGAGGCGCCACGTCGTGTAGTTCGACTCCTGCCCGTAGACGCTGATGTCGCCAACGCGGCCGCCGTGTTCTTCGATGAACTTCTCCGACTGCACGAACATGCCACCCGAACCGCAGCAGGGGTCGTAGACACGGCCCTTGTACGGCGCCAGCATCTCCACGAGCAGCCGCACGACGCACTGCGGCGTGTAGAACTCGCCGCCCTTCTTGCCTTCGGCGGACGCGAACTGCGAGAGGAAGTACTCATACGTGCGCCCGAGGACGTCCTGACTGCGACTTGCCCGGTCACCGACGGTGATGTTGCTGACCATGTCGACGAGCTGTCCGAGGCGCGACTTATCGAGGCCCGGGCGCGCGTAGTCGCGCGGAAGAACACCGCGCAAGGACTTGTTGTCACGCTCGATAGCCAGCATGGCCTCGTCGACCACCTGGCCGATCGTCGGCTGCTTCGCCGCGTCCTGCAGCACGGACCAGCGGGCATCCTTGGGAACCCAGAAGACGTTCGCCGCGCGGTACTCGTCCGGGTCTTCCGGGTCAGCGAGCGGATCGGCCTCGAGCTTCGCGCGCTGCTCCTCAAAGGCATCGGAGATGTACTTGAGGAAGAGCAGCCCGAGCACGACATGCTTGTACTCGGCGGCATCCATGCTGCCGCGGAGAGCGTCGGCGGCCTTCCATAGCTGCGCCTCGATGGGAAGCACAGCGCGAAGCTGCTGCACTGGCTTGTACTTCTTGCCGCGGGCGGCCAGCCACGCCTCGACCTCAGCCGCGTCGAAGAGCGCGATTGCCGCATCCGGAGGTGAGACAGGCGACGGGAACGCGTCGGGGAGCCTGTCGCCGGTCTTGGAGTCCTTGGCCGGATAGCGGTCACGCCAGTTCGAAACGGCGGAGAGACCCACGCCGGCCATGTCTGCGATCTCCTGGAGGGTAACCGTCTTGACGCTGGCAGCAAGCGGGGCGGTGCCGTCCAGGTTCACTCGATCCGTGGTGCTCATTATGCGACCTTCCTCAATGCTGCCTCGCCAATCGGCTCAGGCAGGTCCGGTATACGAACAACCGTCGTGGCTACGCGAGCAAGGCTCGCGGACAGCGACGACTCCCTCGAAACGACGGTGACGGGCACGCCCATCAAGCGCAAGGAAGCGGCCATGCTGGTGAAGATGTGGTCACCAGAGCCGATGACGACTCCGTCGAAGCGTCGCGCGACGTCCGTGACGGCAGCTGTACCGACGAGGGCCGAGTCCGCGCCGTCGAATCCGCGCCCCACTAGGATCCTCGCATCAGGGACAGCGGTGTGCGACGGAATCGCCAGTTGAGGGCTGCACGCCACAATCACGTGATCATTGCGACTGGGTGCCGCAGCCTCAGCGTATTCGCACATCGCCGTCGCGACAGATGCATCGGACACGTGCGACCCCCCGCACAGGTTCTCGACGTCCACCAGATGGAGCTTCCGACCCTCTGGAACCCAAGCGGCCCTACGATGGTCTCGAACACACGCTGCGGTACTCATGGGGACCACCCCCTCACTGCCGTGAACCGACTTCACGGCGGAGTATACGCGTGAAACCGTTTCACAGTCAAGGGGTTTCGTGAAACTCTTTCACACGCTTCCCCACAACCGCAGTGTAGAGCTCCAAGACAGGGCTCGCAACTCGAGTCGAGAGCCGACGTGGGTGGAAGCGCAGAGGGCTCGCCGGCATGCGGATCCGTGGCCCCACCTAACGCATGAGCGCATCAGCAG
>NPIE01001336.1_pt1 | contig 16847 bp, 14 predicted proteins | sample 8637661 | NCBI WGS metagenome assembly NPIE01 (sample SAMN07420842, study PRJNA396082) | bioreactor metagenome | isolation source: sample BA12 brine-fed electro-methanogenic bioreactor BA | place: Japan: Kochi | collected 2016-12-09 | reverse complement strand
ACTGTTGCATTACCGACCGAATATGATGCTTTTCCTTTGGAAAATTTTACTTTCGATATTCAAAATACCAAAATCCTGGCGACAAATCACATCATGCTGCACATGTTCAAAACCCGCGGCTTCAAAATGGAAAAACAGGAAGACAGTTACTACGCGGAATTAGAGCTAAAAAAAACAGATTAGATTTTAGTTTGTTTCCTGCCCAAAATCTGAGAGCTGAGAAGATTGACTCTGCAGAATGCTGAAATCAATTTTGCAGGAGATCTTTTAATTGCTAAGATTAAGAAGACTATCGATTTTTTTCTGATCAAATCCAACCACCGGTACATTGTTTACCCACATTTGGGGAACTCCCTGCTGTCCGGTTTTGCGCATCATGTCCTGAGCTGCTTTGGTATCGCGCGATACATCGATATCGGTAAATCTGATCTTGTTTTCTTTCAGATAGCTTTTCAACTTTCTGCACCAAGAACAGGTCGGCGTGCTGAAGACGATAACTTTTTTCATACAAAAATTTCCTTATGCACATCTTCTTTATCTTTAAATTAATGTAATATTTGATGATGCCAAACAATTTTTCGATTAAGAATAAAACTTTATTTTTGAAGTCGATTTGCCATTCATCAGATCAATCATCTCAAAAATATTTGACTTAATCAGATTCAAAATGATTTTACCACTATGAAAAATGAATATAAAAAATTAAAGCAAATCGGAGAGGGAGCTTTTTCTACTGTCTGGCTGGCAGCAGATTCTTCAGGCAAAGATGTTGTCTTGAAAGAATATCACAGCAATTCCGGGAAAGAAGCTCGGCGTGAATATCTTTTTCTGCAGGCATTGAGTTCCGACTATATCGTAAAAGCATTGGAGTTCCAGTCAGAGCCACCAATGCTGGTGCAGGAATATGTGAAAGGCACAACCTGGCAGCCAACGCTACTCAAGACGCGGAAGCAAAAAGACCTGTTTTTGGCCAGGTTGGCCGCCACCCTTTCTCAACTGCATTCTGCCGGGATCTGCTACAACGATCTGAAGCCGGATAATATCATCCTGCGGGAGGGTGAACCGGTCTTGATCGATCTGGGCCTGGCTGTTCCCAATCGTTTTGCTGATGACATTTTCCGCGGCACTCCGGCTTATGCTGCTCCCGAAAAAATCAACTATCACATCAATTCCCTGGCTGCAGATGTTTTTGCCTTTGGCCTTATCGCCACTCAAACTCTCTACAACATCCTTCCTGCCGATACCATGGAATTCGCTGAATACAAGAAATTACTTCGAGCACCAACAGAATGGCAGAAATACCTGCAGGCAAATGTAACAGACAAAATGCTGCAGTCATCACTATCACTGGCTCCCGACCAGAGGCCTGCTTTGGCTCAATTATCTGTTTATTTTGCTGGTAAAGCTGGAATTTCGCTATCGGAAACAAAATCCGATATTATCAAACAATATGTGTTTCAATGTCAGCAAGCTGCTGTTCAAAAGCTGCTACTGGAAAAAAAGATCATCTGCGCCGAAAATGATGAGCCGGAAAAGATCATCGAGCAGGTTATCTTATGGCTGGAAGCGGCAGGGAACGAAACTCTGCTGCTGAAGGAATCCGATCTCATCTGGCAGCCGCAATCTTTTTATCAACAGATGAAGAAACAGGTTGCCAGTGAATCTGAGCTGCTGGAACTTCTGAAAACCTGCAAATCTCGCTTACTGATCTTTCGGGATTTACCTCGAGCTCACACCAAACTGTTCGATCAGTTGTCTCAATTGCCTGAAGTGCTTCTTATCACAAAATCCTCCCGAAGTTCATTGGGCAATGCCACCTATTCAGAACTGCAGAATCTCAGCAAAAACTTCGATCTGAAGATCATTTCCCTTCCCTCTGATTTTGCAGCCAAACCAGCTTTAACCCGCTTACAACTTCTCAAAGAAAATGGTGTGGTCCTGAAGGGAAATGCACCGCAGAAGATCATTGATCTAATGTCTGCAATCCAGCATCCTCTACCGGTTCTACTGCTGGAAAACATCTGGCCGCAAGCATCAAACCATCTTCCTGCTCTTGTGTCACATCCGGCTATTCGCCTCAAGAATGATGGCCTGTATTTTGTGGGAGATGCAACGGGAAAACTACCTTCCAATTCTCTTCTGGAAAAGGTCACTAAATACTCCGAAGATTTGGGATTTTTCTCAATTGCAGCCAAGGCAGCTCTGCTTCTCAAGCAGGATTCCAGGGCATTAAGTTTGATCGAGGAATACTTGAATTCTCTGATCTCCCAGGAATTTTATACTTCTGCTTATGAGGTTTTGCAGCTCTTTTCCGCCGAAGTATCGCTTTCACTTTCACTGCAGAAACGGCAGGCTTTTCTTCTGCGTAAGAACGGTTATCTTCAGGAAGCTCTGGAAAAATATGAAGAGTTGAAAGCAGAAGCTGACAGCCTGGAATTTGCCACGATCGCTTCTGACCGGGCAGTAATCCTGCAGGAATTGAACCGCTTGGAGGAAGCACTGAAAATCCATCAACAGGTTTTACCTGTCTTTCAAAAGCTGGAAAACAAGAAGTCAGTGCTGCGTACTTTGAATAATATTGGAGTTATCCAAGTGCAGTCCAATAACTTTATCCAGGCAGAGCAGACGTTTCTGCAAATGCTGGAAATGGCTGAGAAAGCAGCTGATAAGCAATTCATCACAATGGCTCACCTTAACCTGGCCGACGTTTATCTACGGCGGGGAGAATGGAAAAAGAGTCTTTATCAGGCGCAGACAGCAGCCGAATTAGGTCGTAAATTCAACCGTAAAACAATCGAGATCTGGGCACAGATATATGGCATTCAAGCACGATGGGCTCTGGGTTCAGTGGTAAATCTGGATCAAGTCATCCTGCAGATTCTGACTGATGAAAAGCTGCAGGAGCAAGCGCAACTGCTGGAAAATTTCGCTGTAAATCTGCTACCTGTCATGCTCAATCTGCAACCGCAGAAAAGCGAAAGTTTATTCAGTATATTGAATTCTTCTCAAACCGCATCTGAAGAAAAAAATCAAGCGCTTTTCTGGTATTTCATCTATAAAAATAATTTCTTTAATGCTTTTGAAGTGATGCAAAAAGTGGAAGAGCGAACTGCAAAGCATCTGGCAAAAGCCTATCTGGCCGGCAATAGTACACTTCTGGCGAGCCTGTTCCGTGAACTTGGACTTAGAAATGACTGTTTCGGCTACCTGAAAACAGCGCTGCTGGTTTGTCAGAATCAACATTTTAGGACTGCTGAAAACCTGCGAACCGAAATCTCCTCGTTTTCCTCACTTCATCCGTTTCACCCGCTCACAACGATAAAAGAGAAAATAGAAAATGAACCGCAAATGCAGCATTTGGAAGTTTTGTGGGAAATCGTATCTCTCATTCACAGCAATGAATCTTTCGATACAACCATGCATTCCATCCTGGCTGGCATCATCCGCATTGTCGGCTTGGAACGAGCTGTTTATTACACTTTTGTGAACGGCGAAATGAAACCGAAACTCGGTCTGAATCGTGATTTCAATCCTCTGGATCTGGCTGATATCCGAATCAGCAAGACAATCTTACAGGAAACGATCAAACTCGGTCATATTCGCTTTTTCGAAAGCTTGCAGGAAGAGACTCCCTTTGATATTCATTCCAGCATTTTTGGCCTGGGATTGCGCACTGCTGTCTGTTATCCCATCATAGTCAATAACGAAATCCGAGGCGTCATCTATGCCGATGCAACTGCTGCCAAGGAATTCAGCGAGCAGGAACAAAACCTTCTGGAAGCTCTGTTTGTGCAATCCCGCGCAGCCCTGGAAAAAACTGAAAAGATCGAAACTCTGCTAAAAGAACGACAGCAGATTCTGGCATCTGCCGAATCTTCCTATCCCGAGATCATCGGGAACAGCCAGCCCATGCAGAAAATCTTTACTTTGATGAAAACAGTTGGCTCTCACAATGTGAACATCCTGATCACAGGCCCCACCGGCAGCGGCAAGGAGCTGATCGCCAAAGCCTTGCATCGCGAGTATAATGCCACAGCCCCCTTTATAGCCGTCAATTGTGCCGCTATCCCGGAAAATCTTCTGGAAAGTGAACTTTTCGGTTACAGCAAAGGCGCTTTCACCGGTGCTGTGAAAGATACAATAGGCAAGATCGAAGCTGCTAACGGTGGCACTCTTTTCCTGGATGAGATCGGAGATATGCCGGCGGCTTTGCAGGCAAAATTGCTGCGTGTTCTGCAAGATCGCCTTATCACACCTCTGGGTACCACCAAAGATATTCCGGTCTCGTTCCGCATCATCACTGCTACCAATAAAAATCTGAAGGAATTGGTGAAACAGAATGTTTTTCGGGAAGACCTATATTTTCGACTGAATGTAGTGGAAATCAATCTGCCTTCACTGGCAGAAAGAAAGGATGATATTCTGCCCTTAGCCGAATTTTTCATGCAGAAATTTAATGAAAAATTTGGCAAACATCTCAAGCAGATCAACTCACAATCGGCTCGCACACTGCTGCAGAAAGCATGGCGAGGCAATGTTCGCGAACTGGAAAATACGATGGAAAAAGCTGTTCTGCTCTCGCCAGGAGAGGAATTGGATACACAAGCTTTGGATCTGCAAACAGATGAACTGAGTTTGGCATCACACGAGCAATTACCTGTGGAATGGGAAAAATATAGAACATACCGTAAACGGATTATCCACCAACTCGATAAGCGCTACACCGACCAGTTATTGGAAAAAACCAATGGCAATATCAACCAGGCCAGCACATTAGGCAAAATTCCCCGCCCTCAGATCTATCGTATACTAAAAGATTTGTAACATTTATGAGATTATGTTTCATTAATTTTACATTCCTCATATCCTTTTTTATTGCAGACTCTTAACATACAATTAAGACTTACTCATGCCTCTCTTCATGCATTGCTGATACAATATTGATTCAATACGATTTTCACTTTGCAGAATTTGTCTTATCGGAAGGAGATTTTTTATTTTTTTTATTTTGTTGTATTATATGCAGTTAAGGTGCATTCGAAAAAAAATTCAGCCTGATATATCCAAATGGCACAGGCTGTGCTTAATAAAGGGGTGTGGAGCAAAGAGTGAAAAAAAAATAAAATTTCCAAAGGAGGAAAAATGAAGAAAACAATGATGTTAATTGCAGCCCTGGCGATTTCAGCTGTAATGTTTGCTTTAACGGTGGATGGTTATGTAACAGACATTGATACCGGAGAAGCGATCGAGGGTGCAACAGTCAGATTCATGCTGATCGAAGGCGGCAACTGTGGCGGTGGCTGTGGTGGTAATGCTGGTAATGGCGGCAACGGTGGCAACGGTGGTCAGAATGGCAACATGGGTAATGGGATCACAGTCGTTACAGATGCCAGCGGTTATTATGTCATCGAAGATCTGGATGCCGGAATTTATAATGCTCTGGCTCGTAAGCCTGGTTCATATGCATCTCAGCATGTCTATGATCTGGAAATTTCCGAAGATACCAGTGTAGATTTTGAACTGCTGGGAGGCAATTGTGTACCTCCAGTTGAACGCCTGCTTCGTTCTAACAAATAATCTCATATTTGATTAGACGGCATGCTTTTTGCCGGCGGCAGATAAGTCGCCGGCAAGTATCTTTTGGAATGAATCATGCAGAAGAAAATCTGTAAGGAAGGAAGAAGATGAAAATATTTATCCTGATATTAATATTATTGGCTGGTATTATACCGCTGGCTGCTTATACGATCAGTGGTCAGACCAATCTGATCGATTCACCCGTAGAAGGTGCCGTGCTGGAGCTTTACAGCCAGCAACCTCATATGAATAATTCTCTGATCGATGTGGTTTACAGCGATGATAGCGGCTTTTATACTTTCGAGATAATTGAGCCGGGAATGTATTACGTGGCAGCCATCATCGAATCCCCGGTTTATCAGAGTCTATTCTATGATAATGTGGCCAATCCCTGTCAGGCAGCTCCTATTCAGGTCAATAATATGCATCCGGTCTATTCGGATATCGATTTTGAGTTTCAGCCGACCATTCCTTCCGGCAATAATACACTTTCAGGAGAGGTTCTCAATCTCAACGGAAATGCTGTAGAAGCTGCAAAACTGGTTTTGCATCATGTTCAATACAGTCATCCCTGGATGTCTCCCTTCATCACCTATTCCGATTCTAACGGCAATTACCTGCTGGAAAACCTGCCGGATGGAGAATATCTTCTATCTGTTCGTCATCAATCATATTATCGTTACTTTTACAACGGAGCTTCCTCCTGGATGCAGGCAGATGAGATCCTTTTAGAAAACGGTGCGCTAGTGAATATAGATATAGTGTTAGAAGCAAATGAGGATTATATTGTTTCGGGAATTGTCAGCGATTCTCAATCCGGTTTACCACTTGAAGCGGCTCAGATTTTTGCCTTTTCACAGACAGGACATCAATCCAATTGCGGCAATGGCGGCGGGAATTTTCCTACTGCCGTTACAGACGAGACTGGATTTTATGAGCTCTATGTTTCAGCAGGATTATATCATTTTATGGCACTGGATCCTCAGACAAACAGCGTAATTTTCTATGAAAATGCTGCTACACCAATTTCCGCTACCTGGCTTGAAGTGAATGGAAATCTCGAAAACATCGACTTCCAATTGAATGCAAATGCGGGAGGTGAATATTCCATCAGCGGAACTTTGACCCACAGCGGAAATCCCAGCAATCCCATTCCCCTGCTTGCTGTGGCGGTTTCCAGCGATGAAGACTGGGAAGAAACTGTGATGGCAGATAATTTCAACGGTGGATACATCATACCCGATCTGCCTTCCGATTCCTATTACGTTTATGGCTTCTCTCCCACTGCGCTGCCTACTTACTATGAAGATGCGATCAATTTCGAAGAAGCGGTTCTGGTGGATTTACAGTCAAATATCAACGGCATCGACATCGTTCTGCATGCAGCTCAGGAAAATGGGTATAATGAATGCACCGGCATCGTCAGCGACGAAATCGGCAATCCTGTCACCAATGCCACTGTAGCGTTTGTGGATGCTTTTGGCAATGTACATGATTATGCTTTCACCGATCAGAATGGAGAATATTTTGCGCCAGCACTGGGTAGTTTGAATTATACAGCTTTAGCTACCAAAACCTTTTATGCCAGTGATTCTATCCTGCTGCCGGTCTATGGAAATCAAACCTGGGATTTTGTTCTCTCTGCTACCAGCACTGATGCTGAAAATAATCTGATATTTAATGATCTGTTAATACCGGTAGCTGCTTATCCCAATCCCTTCAACCCTGTTACCACGATCAAATTTGATCTGCCGGCTTTCTCAAATCATACTCTGATCGAGATTTTTAATACCAGAGGACAAAAAGTATACCGCAAGATGATGAGCGATCTACCAGCCGGTTCTCACTCAATTTCCTGGCAGGCGCAGGACGATGAAGACAGAAATCTCGGTAGCGGAATTTATCTTTTAATGATCACAGCAGATGAGTTTTTGGGAAAAACCAAATTGTTGCTGTTGAAATAAGCAGACTACTTCAGCAAAAAAACCTTCCGCCCAGAAATGAGCGAAAGGTTTTTTTTATATAATCCTGCCTAAATGCAGTTGAGATGAGATTTTTATTCTACTTTCAGCACTTCTTTGATGATCCTCACCATTTCTGCTTTGGGATAAGCTCCTGAAACCATAGTCGGCTGACCCTGCGTGGGAATGAATAAAATCGAGGGAATGCTGCGAATTCCAAACATTCCGGCCAGCTCTCGTTCCACTTCCGTATCCACTTTATAAATGATTACTCTGCCCTCGTATTCTTTTGCCAGATCATCCATAATTGGTGCTACCTGTCGACAGGGAGCACACCAATCGGCATAAAAATCTATGATTGCCGGAATATCACCAAGATAATTCCACTCATTATTATTCTCATAATCAAAAACCTTTTCTTTGAAATCCTGCTGGCTCAAATGAATAGGCTTTACTTCTTCGGCGATCAAGACTGCGTTAAAAATCAATGCTGATGCTAAAATCAATATTCTAAAATTCATGGTTACTCCTAATTTTTTATTTCTAATAATTTATCGATTTTATTCTGATCAAATCCAACCACCGGTACATTGTTGATCCACATCTGCGGAACGCCCTGCTGACCGGTTTTGCGCATCATGTCCTGAGCTGCTTTGGTATCGCGCGATACATCGATATCGGTAAATCTGATCTTGTTTTCTTTCAGATAGCTTTTCAATTTTCTGCACCAGGAACAGGTCGGCGTGCTGAAGACGATAACTTTTTTCATACTAAAATTTCCTTTATGCACATCTTCTTTATCTTTAAATTAATGTAATATTTGATGATGCCAAACAATTTTTCGATTAAGAATAAAACTTCATTTTGAAGTCGATTTGCCATTCATCAGATCAATCATCTCAAAAATATTTGACTTAATCAGATTCAAAATGATTTTACCACTATGAAAAATAGAAAATTGGAAATTGATTTATTAGTCAGCGATGGATTGCTGTTAACTTATAATCAAAAACCCGGAATCGGCAGTGTTGCCGTCAAAGATAAGAAAATCTTAGAAATCGGTGATGATGCTGTTTTGAGCGAAAAATATGTCTGTAACGAGCTGCTGGATGCCGGAGGAAAAATCGTCATGCCGGGATTTGTGAACACCCATACTCATGCTGCCATGAGCTATTTCAAGGGATTGGCGGACGATCTGCCGTTGATGGATTGGCTGACGAATTACATCTGGCCGGCAGAAAAACATTTTCTGACACCAGAGTTCGTGTATGATGCAGTTCTGCATGGCTGCGCCGAAATGATCCGCCATGGCATCACCTGTTTTAATGATATGTACTTTTTTGGCGATCAGGCTGCACAAGCTGCACAAAAGGCGGGCATTCGAGCTGTTCTGGGTGAAGGGGTTCTGGATTATCCTGTGGCAAATTATCAAAATGCTGATGAGATTTTTGCCTATATCGCTGATATGCACTCCAAATACAAAGATCATGATCTGATAGATTTTGCCGTGGCTCCCCACGCTATATATTCCTGTGGGAAGATCAATCTGATCAAAGCAAAAGAACTGGCAGCAAAACTGGGAATTCTGCTGCATCTGCATCTTTCGGAAACCAGGCAGGAAGTGGAAGACTGCATTAAGGAACATCGTTTGCGACCCGCTGAATATCTGGATCAATTGGGTATCTTTGAACAGCCTGCGATCGCAGCTCATGCTATCTGGCTGAGCCGGGAAGAACAGGATATTCTGGCGGAAAAAAAAGTCTCTATTGCCATCAATACCAGCAGTAATCTGAAGCTGGCTTCCGGTTTCGATTCCTTTGCCTATAATCTGGAAAAAGGGATAAATCTGAGTCTGGGAACAGATGGCGTAGCCAGCAATAACAATCTGAGCATGCTGCAGGAGATCAGTTTAACAGCAAAATTGCAGAAAGCGCTCAATAATGATCCGACAATTTTACCGGCAAAACTGATGATAGAAATAGCCACGCTGGGCGGAGCAAAAGCTCTGCAGAAGCAGAACTCGATCGGCTCTTTGCAGGAAGGAAAACTTGCCGATCTGATCACAATCGATATCAACCGGCTGGAAGCTCTTCCCATCTATGACCCCTTTTCGCATCTTGTTTATTCGCTTTCTTCCGAACATATCAGGGACGTAGTGATAAATGGCAGAATCGTGATGAAAGATCGCCAACTGCAATTTGTGGATGAAGCCGAAATGAAAGATAAAGCCAGATACTATCAGAACAAAATTACCGAATTTGTGGCAAAATGATCCATAAATTTATCTGATAGTTTTTATGGAATCTGCTCCTGAGTCTTTTTTCTTCTTTTAATATGATTCAAAATCGAGGGGAAAAGTGCCAGCAGCCCCAGCAGAATAAAAGCCAGCAGAATATTCCATGAGAATATATCTTTCAGTGAATTGATCGTGTTCAATTGATTGCCGGTGTAGGTATAAACCAGCGATCCCGGTAAAATGCCAAAAGCTGTGGTCCAGGCATAAGTGCGCAGCGGAATTTTGGTAAGCCCGGCAAAGAGGTTGATCATCCAGAAGGGAAAGAGCGGAATGAACCGCAAAGTAAGCAGATAGCTGTAGCCATTGATCTTTAGTTCTTTATTGAATCTCGCCAGTTTAGCGGCATATTTTTCCTGCAGTTTTGTCCCCAGCAGATAGCGTGCAAACAGAAAAACTCCGATAGCACCGGAAGTGGCTCCCACATTTACATATAAAGCTCCCAGAATGGTGCCGAAGACCAAACCACCTGAAAGTGTGAGAATAGTGGCGCCTGGAATGGAAAAAGCCACCGAAACTGCATAGATCAAAATGAATAGAATGACAGCTAAAAGATAGTTGGCATCAACATATTCCTGCAAAATACTTTTCTGTTCCTGGAGATTTTCGAAGGTAAGATATTTGTGGATGCCGGTAAATCTGATTGCCGTAATGATCAGGATTATCACCAGCAGGATAAGCAGTTTTTTCTGGTATGATTTCATAACTGATCCTATTGTTTCTCAGTTGATTTTGTCAGCAGCGTCACGTTGTCTTTGGTAAAGAAACCGGTGAAATCTCCGTAACGATGAATGTATTCATTAACCAGCAGAGTGTAGGGCGAAGTTGTTGTGAAAGTCTGTTTCAAACCTCCGGCAGGCGAACCGATCAAATCAATTAAAAATTCCATTTTGTCTTCTTTCAGTTTTTCATAAACAGTTTCTATTTCTTCGGTTACGAATGCCATGTGATGCGTTCTCGTGCCATAATTATGGATGAATTTTTCAGTGGGACCGGATTCTTCCAGATTTTTGAAAGGAACAATTCCGGAAGTGAAAACCATGGCAAAATCCTGGCTGGAAAGCCGGGCGACATTGGTGATCGAATTGAAGCTTTTCACATAGATGGCAAAATCGAAGTGATAATTGGTGAGTTCCATAAATTCGATGATAGCGGCATCGCGGTCTGTTGCTCGCACACGAGTTGCTGTATGATCCAATAGCCCGATCCTGCCGAGATATTTACGGGCTGGTTTTGATAAATACCAATTAAGTGATCTGGAATTGGCAGTCTGATATTTTCCTGATCCTTTTTTCCATTCGATGATACCAATGGAAATGCCGGTATATTGCGAAGGAACAGATTGGATGAATTTGAAATTTTCTGTTTCCAGCGGTTCATTTTTCAGAAATTTTTTGCCCCGTTTTGTTTGAATTTCAAAATATCTGGCGACATCTATTGCTTTAAAGACAAAAGTCTCCAATCTGGTATTGGGCAGATGTTGCGATTTGGAATAAAGATTGAATTCCCGAAATGGATTATCCGCATTTTTTCTGCTGCGCAATAGAATATCGGTAGACCCGTCTCTCAGCAGCAGGCAATTCACAAAATTTTCATCCTCAAATGCAGAATCGAAGTTGTAGCCGGTATAATCCAGAAATTCCTGAGCTGCCGGTTTCAGGTTTTGCGGTTCGGTATTGATGATGATCGCCTGCAAACCGCCTACCAATCCCTGCAAACCCAATTCCCTCTGTTCCCGAGCGACGCGTTTCACCTCTTCCTGCAAAAATTCATCGCTGTTTTCGAAATCATAAAAGGAACCTTTGTGTTCTGGATGAACCGGACACTTTCCATCCTCTATTCCATCATGTACTTCCAGGCATATCGAACATACAATTTTGGACATTATCTCTCCTTACAAAAAAAGTTTTTCGATCAATTTTTTCATCCAGTCTTTGAATGAGCGTTTCATATATTCAAAACTGAGCCGCTGGAAGATCTCTGCCTGGGTGGGATAGGAAAAAATAACCGAAGCAAAAGCAGAAGCTTTCATATTTTTAGCAATTGCCAAACTGGCGATCGGGATCATCTCACCTGCTTTTTCACCGACCAGCGTAGCCCCGATGAGCTTGCCTTTTTTACCGAGGATCAGCTTCAAAAATCCGTCTCGGTCGTTATCGGCTTTGGCTCGATCAATTTCTGCAAGCTGGAAGATCAGAGAATCTCGATAGATACCCAGTTTTTCTGCCCAGGGCTGCGTGTAACCGATATGAGCAACTTCCGGCTTGGTGTAAGTCGTCCAGGGAACCATCGTGTAGCTGGCTTTTCCACCAAAACCAAGAATGGCATTGGGCACGACCTTTCCTGCCTGATATCCCGCCATGTGTGTAAATTGGAAGGGGCCTGTCACATCGCCGGCAGCAAAGATATTTTTTATCGATGTTTTCATTTTATTGTCGGTGATGATGTATCCTCGTTTATCTGTTTTCACACCGAGTTTATCCAGATTTAAACCGCTTGTATTGGGAAGGCGTCCGGCAGAAACCAGAAGCGCATCGCCGGAAATATTGATTTCTTTTCCGGCTTTTTCCACTATAATGGTTTTCAGCTTATCCTGCTGAGAAACCGATTTAACTTTGCACTGCAAACAAAGCTCCACTCCATCGCGATCAAAAACCTTTTTCATCACTTGCCAGACTTCCGGATCATCTTTGGGGAAGAGATGATCGTTTTGATCGATGATGGTAACCTTCGCTCCTAAATGTCGGAAACCCTGACCCAATTCCAGACCTATGGGACCGCCACCGATGATTACCAGATGATCTGGCAGCTCATTCAGATCGAAGATCGTTTTATTGGTGAGGAAATCAACTTTATCCAAACCGGGAATGGGCGGAATGCGAGCTGTGGAACCGGTGGCAATAACAATTTTCTTGCCGGTTATTTGCTTGTCACCAAGCTGCACAGTGTGCGAGTCGATAAGAGTTGCTTCATCCAGAAATACTTCTACTCCCAATCTTTCAAATCTCTCTTTGGAATCATGGGGTTCGATCTCGGCGATCACCGATTTTACCCGCTGCATCACTTTTTTCAGATCGACTTTTTTCAGATCCGCAGCCAGGGCAAATTCCTCAGAATTTGTAATGTCTTTTGCCAGATGGGCAGTCCGTAAAAAAGTTTTGCTGGGAACGCAGCCGTAGTTCAGGCAGTCGCCGCCCATTTTATGATTTTCGACCAGAGCTACTTTGGCGCCCAGTCCCGCTGCACCGGAAGCAACTGTAAGACCGGCGCTGCCTGCACCCAATACTATTACATGATAATCACATTTCATTTTCCTGTTTCCTTAGGAAGGTTCAGATTCCAGTTATAATCCAGATACTTGATTTTGTAATCACTTATATCAACATCAGAATATTTCTCGATAAATTTCGGCACACTTTCAAAATCGTCTTTGAACCATTTGAAAATTCTGGAAAGCTCCGCAATTCTTTTGGCGTGATTCAATGTCATACCTTTTGTTTTGTTCTGCAAAAAGCGTTTTGTATTTTTTTCCAGTTGTCCGATCACAGTTTCAGGTCGATAAGCTTGTTTAATCAGATCGGGACAGGAAAGCGATGCACAGACTATGCCGAAATGGATAAGCGGCTCGTTCATCGGGCGCAGTATTTCGTGCTCGATCTCGCCCAGTGAATAAATCCTGCCGTCAACATCTATTGCATCATTCTTCCAAACCGGCTTAAATAGATTACCGCCATCTTTTATGCTGGCTGGAATCTTGTTATCAAATACAACTTTGACGGCTGCGATGTTGTAAACATTGATCCAGAATGCCAGTTTCTCTTCGTGATTTGACAAATGGGAAATGTCGAAGTTCTGCAGTAAAAGAATGATTTCGGCAAATATAGTATCGTTTTCTAATTTTCGATAGTCCAGACTATGGAATGCTACGCCTTCTTTGGTTTCTGCTTGAATATATTTATTACTCAGTTCATCCCATTTATCATAAATTTCGCTCTGGGCTGTCAGATTCAGGATTGTTAACAACAATATCGTTATCAGTGCTATTTTCATAGTTCACCTCGCTATTTAAGATACGGCTGATTTCCCGAGCAACTCGTTCATTGCTGTTTACTTTACCCAGGAATTCTTTGACATCATCAAAATTATCCAAATCACATCTTTCTTTAATAACGTATAGTTTATTGTTGTAATCCAAAACTTTTTCTTTGGTTTGCCGGAAAACCTGATCTGTGCTCCAGGCGATTCTTTGAAAATATTGCGGATCAAAACTCTTTCTGGTAAAGCCGATCAGATAATATCCGCCATCTTCGGCAGGACCCAGGACAACATCATTTTTCTTCAGGGAATCGGCAGCTTCCAGAATCAACTCCGCGGAAAGTTCCGGCACATCAGCTCCGATAAGTACAGCGGCATCGAATGGCTGCCGAAAGCAGCCGGCAAAAGCATTTGCCATTCGCCAGCCCATATCAGTTCCGGATTGCAGATTAAATTCCTGCTCCAGCCCTAGAAGTTGCTGAAAATTTTTCAGAGAAGCGGCAGGCGAATATTCGATGCCCACCGGCAAGCCGCTTTCGATAACACGCTGCCAGTTATCTAGTAATAAAACTTTATAGATCTCTGCTGCTTTTTCCGCCCCGATCGCTCGGGCTAATCTGGATTTCACCTGACCCGGCTGAGGATATTTCGTAAAAAAAATAAGTTTGCATTTCATTGCGTTGAACGGAATAAACTATTCCGAGATTTCGCCCCCTCAGCTGGAGCCGCTGCCAGCTGTGCAGCCATAGCAGTGATTGGCAACAGCGATCGTTCTGGCCAGAATTTTATCGAGATCGAAATCTCTGATGTGACCAATCGGAGTAGATTTGATCTCCAGCATCTGATTGAAATCACAATCGTAGATATAGCCGTCGTAACTCACCGAGATCTGGTGACGGCACATCAAATTATCTATGGTACAGGAATTATGAGCATCTACCAGCATATCCACGTAAGCCTGCAATTTATCTGCCCGCACCAGAATTTCCAGATAGCGGTTGATCGGGAAATTATTTAAGCAGAAGAGACTGTTGAAAACAATGTTGTAATTTTTCTGCAAATCTTCTTTGAATTCTCTTTCCAACTGCACCTGATCTGAACTTAAAAAAAGTCCGGTGGGATTATAGACCAGATTCAAGGTCAGGGTTTTTCCATAGCCTCGTTGATTCAATTTCTGCAAAGCCAGAATTGATTTCCGAAAAACGCCATCGCCCCGCTGCCTTTCGGTGGAACTGGCTCGAAAATGCGGCAGTGATGCCACGATCTGCACCTGATTCGCCGCCAGAAAATCATAGAGATATTCATAACCGGGGTTTTCCAGAATGGTCAGATTGCAGCGATCGATAACCTGCTTGCCGGCCTTCCGCGCTTCTGTAACAAAATCGCAGAAGTTTTCATTAATTTCCGGAGCTCCGCCCGTAATATCAACCGTTTCGATCTGGGCAGTATTTCTGATCACATCCAGACACAGATCCACAGTTTCACGATCCATTTCACGCTCATCATTTGGTGAAGAATTCACATGACAATGCCGGCAGGCTTGATTGCATTTTCTACCGATATTGACCTGAAAAGTTTTGAGACTGACCGCTTTTAACGGATATGAACCAGCTTCCTTTAGTTTTTCTTCAAAAGGTGGTGCCTTCTCCCGCAGAAGCGTCAGCTGTTCTTTCGTTTCCATCTATTTCAGATCAGCGTCTCATCGATCTTATTCATCATCTGGGTGCTGTGAACCAGAGTTATGCCGGCAAGCATGGCAGAAGCCACATGCACAGCTTCATTCATCTGCTCTTCATCGGCACCTTTGGCCAGACAGGCATCGGTATAGGCTTCGATGCAATAGGGACACTTCTGCGTATGAGCCACCGCCAGAGCGATCAAAGCTTTTTCTCTTTCGCTGAGCGCTCCTGCCGCCATCACGCTATTATAATAATCAAAATACTTATCGCCCAATTCTTTGTTCACGCGGGTAATATTGCCGAATTTCTTCAGATCATCCGATTTGTAATATACATCCACTTCGTCTCTCCTTAACTTTTATTTTTTGCTCTTGGATAAAATCTAATCAGTTTCTCTGCCGGTACACCCAAAAAAAATAATCCCGACAAAATTGGATTTCTCAGCATCACAAAAAAAATACCTTCTTCTTCCCAACGTCTCGCCGATGTTCTCATTTTATGTGGAATTAGGAATACTTTCTCTTTTATACTTCTTACTCTCTTCATTATTTGAATGTCTTCCATCAGTGGAAGTTCGGCATAGCCACCTAATACATGAAAAAAATACCTGCTGAAAAACTGACCTTGATCTCCGTAGGGAATTTTGAAAAGGCGGCTGCGGAACGATGCTGTTCGAGAGATCACTTCACGGATCAGCCAATTCCTGCTTTCAAACCAGATATCAAAAGCACCTGCTTTGAAACCGCTGTTGATTATCTGATCGATCATTTTCAGTCCATTTTCGGGCAGGAAACTATCGGCATGCAAAAAAAGCAGGATGTCTCCCTGCGCCATTTTCGCGCCAGCGTTCATCTGGGCAGCCCTGCCAGGTCGGGAAGCTGTTTTGATGATCTCGGTATCTTTTATCAGATCAAGAGTAGCAGCTTCTTTCTGCCCATCTACTACGATAATCTCAAAATCCTGATACGACTGCCTGCGTATCGCCGCCAGCGTCTTGTTTATCTCCGGCTCATTATAAACTGGAATGATGATCGATATCATGAATCAATTTTTCTGCAAAAGCTGAATCCGGCAAGATATAAAATCTTTCCCATAAAACTCTTTACTCTATCTCTATCTCGATCTTACCGCCGTCGTGGTCTTTCAGATTGTTCGTGAAGGCAATGATCATATCCCGTAAGGCATTATGGACAAACGGCACCAGCGGTATTTTCTTACCACCTATCTGCAAAGATAATTTCCTGCCTCTGCTAGTTTCGGTTTTAGATTTGCAGATCATTTTATTTATCATCAGAGCTGGAG
>NPIE01007661.1_pt1 | contig 16870 bp, 9 predicted proteins | sample 8637661 | NCBI WGS metagenome assembly NPIE01 (sample SAMN07420842, study PRJNA396082) | bioreactor metagenome | isolation source: sample BA12 brine-fed electro-methanogenic bioreactor BA | place: Japan: Kochi | collected 2016-12-09 | reverse complement strand
GCCTAGCCACTCGGCCACGAGACCGCATTTGCAATGCAAAGATAGGGATTTTTTCAAAAATTAGTACATATTGATACTCAATATCCCCTGTTAAACAGTTACTGCTTGCTGGTTTCTGGTTACTGGTTTGTTGATTTATCCAATGATTGCAGAAATAGGTTGATCTTTTTACCTGATAAAACGATTCTGCTCCGCAGTTCCATATAACTCACTTTATCCTCTATTGATTGGCATAAAAAAAGTGTTTCCAGGTGATCAAGAATCTCGTCATTGATTGATTCTCGGGATAACTCCCAAATCTGTAGTTTTTTGTAGCTCATTCGCTTTTGAGTTTAGTCTATATACTTATGAGTACCCAAAAACTAAAAATGACGCACCTAAACCAGAAACCAGAAACCAGTGACCAGCGACCAGCGACCNNGAACTACGGCAGGATACGCGAGATTACACTTTGCCGCTAACAACTTTCAAACATTCCGGGCATAAACAGGGCTTTTTCAGCTTGGAAACATCCACACCCGAACGCTTTAAACTCATGTTGCCACTGCATAAACAATTGCCGGGGCTCAGGCAGTCAAAAGTATGCCCGCACTGGCATTTGATCTCTTTTATCTCGTATTTTCGGTCTTCTCGCCTCCTTGCATTTCCATCGTAAGACTTACATTCTTCATCTTTCCCCCAAGCGGAGGATTCATCTTGGAGATCTTGATCCGGGCAGATGAAACGGCCGGGAACGCTTCCCTGATCGCATCCAAAATTCGCCGCCCGACATGCTCAAGCAATTTGCTCTTCTCCTCCATTTGTCTCTTCACTAACAAATAAACCTCCTGATAGTTCACGGTTTCCGCCAGATCGTCACTGGCCTCAGCCCTTTGCGTGTCAACCTCAAGCTCAAGGTCAACCAAAAAACGGGTGCCGATGATCTGCTCCTCACGAAAACATCCGTGATAAGCGTAAAATTCCATTTGTTCAATTGAGATCGTGGACATGGTTGGTTGCTGATTACCGGATACGAGATTCCGGATTCCGGATTCCGGATTAGTTTTGTGTTTTGTTATTTTGCTCTACTGCAATAATAAAACGAATTATTTTTTTTCCCAATAATTTATATTGCTCCGACAGATGATCATATATAAACTGATCCTTAAATGAGCCTGTTTGATATAAACATTCCAGGTGATCAATTGTTTCATCGGCAGAAGCCAGGGCGAAAGTAAGAAATCTTATGAATTCCTTGCCATACCGCCTTCTCCCATAACCTTCCACAATATTCGACCGCACTGATTTTGAAGACCTTCTGATCTGCTGACCGGTCTCATACTGTTCAAACTTCGGAAGGGATAATGAGACTTCATGGATTTGAATTGCCAGTGTCCTGGATAGCTCAAATATTTCAAGCTTTCGGTAACTCATAGTAAACTAACTCTAACTATTAATACCCAAAAACTCAAAATGTCCCCCTAAAATAAGAGAAAAATACTGGAATCCGGCATCTGGAATCCGGCATCTGGCATCCGGCATCAGCCGATCTGCTTTATTCCATTCTCAATCCTCCCGATCGTTTCTTCCCGGCCGATCATTTCCATGATCGTAAACAGGTCGGGGCCGGTGCCGCTGCCCACCAGGCATAAGCGCATCCCGATCATCACCTTGCCCATACCGATCTCTTTCTCCTCGAGATAGGCAGCGACAGTGTCGTGAATGCTGTCGCGGGTAAAGGGATCCACCCCTTTTATCACATCCAGAAGATCCGTTAACAAGCCTGCAGTATCGTCTTTCCAGCGTTTCTTTACAGTTTTTTCATCATAGCTTTCGGGAGCCTTGAAGAAAAACCACGACTGATCCCACAGTTCATGCACGAAATTCACCCGCTCCTTTACCAATGCAACGACCTTTTCCAGGTATCCGGCACCTGGTATCCGGCATCCGGCTTCTTCTACTATCGGGGCAAAAAGGCCGGCAAGCTCCTGCTCACTTTTCAATTGAAGATACTGATGATTGAACCATTTCGCTTTCTCGGGGTCAAAACGGGAACCGGATTTGCCCACCCTGTCGAGACTGAAAGCCTGCGCCAGCTCTTCCATACTGAAGACCTCCTGTTCCGTGCCCGGGTTCCAGCCCAGCAGGGCCAGCATATTGATGAATGCCTCCGGAATATAGCCGTCTTCACGATAGCCCCGCGAGATCNNCGGGTCTTCCCATTCCAGCGGGAAGACCGGGAAGCCCAGGCGGTCGCCGTCGCGCTTGCTCAGCTTGCCTTTCCCGTCAGGTTTTAACAGCAAGGGCAGATGGGCGAACTTCGGCATGCTGTCCTCCCAGCCCAGGTAACGGTACAGCAAAGTATGCAAAGGCAATGAAGGCAGCCATTCCTCCCCGCGGATCACATGGGTGATCTTCATCAGGTGGTCATCCACCACATTCGCGAGGTGGTAGGTGGGCATGCCGTCCGATTTATACAAAACTTTATCGTCGAGGGTGGCACTATCAACCTCCACCTCTTTCCGGATCTCGTCATACACGTTTATGCTTTCCCCTTCGGGCATTTTTATCCGGATCACATAGGGATCGCCCACCGAAAGCCGGCGCATCACCTCATCGTTCGACAGGCTGAGGGAGTTGGTCATCCGCATGCGCGAAGCCGGGTTATAGCTGGTATTCCGGGCCCCGGATGCCTCCAGTTCCTTCCGCATGGCATCCAGCTCTTCCGGGGTATCGAAAGCATAATAGGCATGGCCGCTATCCACCAGCTGACGGGCATATTCCAGGTAAATGGTTTTTCGTTCCGATTGTTTATACGGACCATAGTCGCCGCCAACCCCTACACCTTCGTCAAATTCGATCCCGCACCAGCGGAACGACTCCACAATATACTCTTCCGCCCCGGGAACAAAGCGGTTCTGGTCGGTATCCTCGATGCGGAGGATCATCTTCCCCCCATTGCGGCGGGCAAACAAAAAATTGTACAGGGCCGTCCGTACTCCCCCGATGTGCAGGGGACCGGTCGGGCTGGGCGCAAAACGCACCCGGACTTCAGTATCGTGCATAATGGTGTTTTTCTTGCGGCAAAGATAAATAGAAACATGATTTAGGGGGACAAATGAGGATATTTGGTATTAATAAGTATGAGGAAAAAAGTTTATTACGTATACATCCTTGCCAATCAATCACGGAAAGTCCTTTATACCGGGATTACAAACAATTTGAAAAGAAGGCTTTTTGAACACAAAACGGGGTACAATCATGGTTTTACAAAAAGGTACAATGTTCATTATCTGATGCACTACGAAACTTTCCGGGATGTTCGACTGGCTATTAAACGAGAAAAGCAAATTAGAAAATGGTATCGTCGGCAAAAAGATGAACTGATCAGCAAAAGCAATCCTGAGTGGAAAGATCTTTCAACGGAGTGGGAGGGGAAATTTGAGGGATTCCCGCAGGGCAAGCCCTGCGGGAATGACACCTGCCAAAGATCAATTTGAGCAGGTGTCATTCCCGTTTGTGCGTGCACAAACGGGAATCCCTCTCCCTCGGCACCTCCCCCAGCAAAGCAAAGGGGAAAGGGGGTTCGGTCAAGCCTCCCTCTACATCCTCACAAACCGCCGGCTGAAACGATTTTCGCCGTCGGTCACCATAATGAAGTAGGACCCCTGCGGGAGCCCGGAGAGGTTCAGGCGGATGCTTTCGCCGGAAGCAGTCTCATTCTGCATCACCTTGCCGGTAATATCATGTATGCTGATGTCAACATCGCCGGTGCTGTTGACCATGTAAAGGTTCATGTATTCCCTGGCGGGATTCGGACCGAAAGAGAAATACACCGGGTTTTCGGTTTCCTCAACACCCACCGAAATGGAGCCGGACTTGTTCAGCACCCAGTTGTTGGGATCGATCAAAATACCACCAACCTCCCCGGGCAGGGGAATGGTGAACTGGGTAAAATTGGCATCGTGGTAAAGGGTGATCACCGTGTCCACCTCGGTAGTCACCACGCGGTATTCCATATGCATCTTAAACAGCGGAGTAACCGAAGGGTATGAAGCCGTTTGCGTAACATTCATGTTCAATCCTTCAGGGGTCTGGTTCCACACGATGCTGTAGGTGGGATAGCCTTCGCCATAGTACCACTGGTCGAAGAAATCGGTGAAATCCATGCCGCTCACACTCTCCACAACGGCTTTAAAATCATCGCCGGTGGCCGTGCTGTCGGCAAACTGGGTCTGGAATTCATCCAGCACCTCGAAAAAGAGATCGTCGTCCTGCAGCTCAAAGCGGATCATGTGAATGATGGATGCTCCCTTGTCGTAGGAAAGTCTTCCACTGAAAATGCGGAAAATATTGTCGAGCTGGTCAGGCGGAACATACACGCTTCCATCAGGGGCGGAAAGCACGTTGTTGTGGGTCGAGCTCATCCAGCCGCTCGCCGACGACTGTCCCTGAATAAATTCCCTGGCCAGGTATTCGCCATAAGAAGCAAAACCTTCGTTGATCCAGATATCGGACCAGGTGGCACAGGTCACATTGTCGCCAAACCACATATGGCCCAGCTCATGCGAAACCAGGTCGTAGTTAAAGCCCCCCATGGTACTCATGGTCTGGTGCTCCATACCGCCACCGAGCTGGGTGAGGGTGTGGCCGTATTTCTCTTCATGGAAGGGATACAGCACATAAAGGTCGGAAAACAACTCAATAAAATCCACCGTACGGTCGATGTCGGCCTGCACGGAGTTCAGTATGTTCGGATGATCATATATAAAATTCTGGACCAGGATGGAATCCCCGGCCATTTCATCCGGTTTGGCGTAAATGTTATACTCCTGGTAATCGGCTACGGCAAAGGAGATCAGGTAATACGCGATCGGATATTTCGATTTCCATTCATAGCGCAGCTTATTATCGGGCATGGGCGTAACTGCCGTGAGCAAACCCTGGCTGCCGGCCATATAATCCTCGCCGGTGGTCAGGAACACCCAGCACGAATCCGCCTTGTCGGGAAGCACCTGCTTTACCGGGAACCAGTCGCGGGCCGCGTAAGGCTCCGACAGGGTCCAGGTTACGTCTTTATCCCAGGTGGAGGAATAACTGTTGGTCACCCCGGAAAAGAACCCGCCGCTGGGCGGGGTGCCGTGATAATACACCTGCACCACGAAGTTATCGCCCTGGTTCAGGGTAGTGGGTACCAGCATAAAAATATGGTTGTTGGTATGCTCATGGGCCACCTGCACGCCATCTACGAAGACCGAATCCACGATCATTCCGTCGGTGTATTCCAGGGCCAGGGTGTCGAGGGTATTGGCAACCACCTCGGCATGGATGCTTACATTGCCGCTGATGTCCACACTGGTGGGCTCCACCTCGATATCCAGGAAATAAAATTTAACATCATAGTCCCAGAGGAAATCGCTCTGGAAATAAAAGAACTCCGCAGCGCCCTTGTGCGCATGGCCTTTGGCATGAGAGCAATGCATGTGGTTATCGCGGGGCACATTGTGTTGCGCGAATACAGCGCCGGTCATGATCAGCATGGCCGACAGCAGGATAAGTTTTTTCATGTTGTTTGCAGTGTTTTAGAATTTGAAGCTTCAATAATAGTTAAAATGGAACATTTACACATCAACATTTGTTTATTTAAGGCTAAATTGTGTAATCTTTACCCGAAGGGGATGGAAGGCATGCAGAACTTGGTCTCAACAGAGCTTTGCTTACCTTTGCAGCAGGCTTTTGAAATAATTGCAATGGGCTGCCGTTCAAATTAAAATACCAGCATGCAGGATCAGTTCGACATATTGAGCGCAAAACTCCGCAAATTCATCCGCCGCTACTATCTCAACAAGATGGTGCAGGGAGGGATCTGGTTCCTGGCCGCTTTTGCCCTTTTTTTCCTGCTGGTAAACGGTATAGAATACTATTCGTGGGGAAGTGTGGGCATGCGCACCAGCCTCTTCTACATCTACCTGGCCATCAATGTTTTTATACTGGTCAGGCTGGTGGTCATTCCGCTCCTGAAACTATTCCGCATCGGTACCCTGATCAGCGAAGAGGAAGCGGCCCGTATCATCGGCAGGCATTTCCCGGAGGTGGGCGATAAGCTCCTGAACACCTTACAACTGAAGCGCCTGGGAGAAAATAATGCCAGCCTGGAACTGCTCAGAGCCGGCATCGACCAGAAAACGCGCAAGCTCCAACCCATTCCTTTCGTCAGGGCCATCGACCTGAAAAAGAACAGGAAATACCTGCGCTATGCCATCCCTCCGCTCCTTATCATCCTGATCCTGCTCTTCGCGGCGCCCAGTACCATCACCGGGCCATCGGAACGGCTTATCCGCCACCGCGCGGCCTTCGAAAAACCCCTGCCCTTCCACATCCGGCTCATGAACGAAAAACTGGAAGCCGTGCAGCAGGAAGACTATACCCTGGATATCCTGGTGGAAGGCGATGAACTCCCGGCAGAGATCTTCCTGTCCTCCGAAGGCAAACTCCTTCCGTTTACCAAAACATCCGGTCCCCGATATGCATACACCCTGAGCAAACTGCAGCAGGATATGTCGTTCAGCATCCTGGCCGGGGAATACAGTTTCGGTCCCTGGTACCTGAAGGTATTGCCCAAGCCGGTCATTATCGGCTATGATGTAGAGGTGGACTACCCGGCTTATACCGGGAAAAAGGATGAGGTATTCAACAATACCGGCGATTTTGTGGTGCCCGAAGGAACAAAACTCAGCTGGAAGGTGGTGACCCGCGACGCCCGGAACCTCAGCTTCCGTTTCCCGGATACCAGCATCATCCTGCCGGCAGGATCCTCAAATGTTTTTGCTTACGAACGCCGTTTTTACAACAATACCGACTACAGCATTGCCGTGGCCAACGAACACCTCAGCAACCCCGACACCCTGGCCTATTCGGTGAGCGTGATCCCCGACATCTACCCCACGGCCATCTTCGAGGAATTCCGCGATTCGATCTATGAAAAACGCCTGTATTTCCGGGGGCAGATCAGCGATGATTACGGCTTTTCCGCCCTGAATTTCAAGTATGAGTTCCTGAATAATTTCGACACCTCCCGCATCGAAGGAAAGGCTTATTCCGAAGCCGTTGACTATGCCTCCAGCCTGAGCAAACAGATGATCTTCCACCACTTCGACCTCCGTCGTTTGAACATCGCCCCCGGCGACGAGATCGCTTATTACTTCGAGGTATGGGACAATGATGCCGTGAACGGGGCCAAAAGCAGCCGCTCCCACCGCATGATCTTCCGCGCTCCCAGCCTGGAGGAGATCAACGAACAGGCCGAAAGTGATAATACGGATATCAAGGACGAGATGGAAGATATTATGCGGGAATCGCAGATGCTGCAGCGGCAGCTCGAAAAGCTGAACAAGGAACTGATCAATAAGGAAAGCCTGAGCTGGCAGGAAAAGGAACAGATCAGGCAACTGCTCGACCAGCAGGAGCAATTGCAAAAGCGCGCGGAGATGCTGCAGCAGATGAACCTGGAAAAGAATGCCCGGGAGCAGGAATACAAGCAGGTGAATGAAGACCTTTTACAGAAACAGCAGCAACTGCAGGAATTGTTCGAGGAGGTCATGACCGATGAGATGAAAAAGCTCATGGAAGAGCTGCAGGAAATGCTGGATGAGATCTCGCGCGAGGATGTGAACGAGATGCTGGAACAAATGGAAGAAAACGCCGCCGACCTGGAGCAGGAACTCGACAAGAACCTGGAGCTTTTCAAGCAGCTTGAATTTGACAAAAAACTGACGGAAAACATCGAAAAACTGGTGGAGCTGGCGAAAAAGCAGGAAGAGCTGGCCGAAGAAAGTTCCGACCGTAAATCGGATGAGGAAAGCCTGGCTGAGGAACAGCAACAGCTCAACGAGGAATTTGAGGATTTCAGGAAGGAGATGGACGAGCTGGAAAAGCTTAACGATGGCCTGGAAAAACCGCATAAAATGGACCAAACCGACGAGCAGGAAGAAAGCATAGAGCAGGACATGCAGAACAGCTCGGAAAACCTGCAGGAGGGAAAGAAAAAGAAAGCCGGCGAATCGCAGCAAAGTGCCGCGGAGAAAATGCAGGAAATGACCCAATCGCTCATGGATATGCAGTCCCAGATGCAGTCGCAATCCAATGCCGAAGATATCCGTGTGCTTCGCGAGATCCTGGAAAACCTGCTTACGATCTCCTTCGATCAGGAACAACTCATTGCCGATGTGCAGGGCACCAGCACCTCCGACCCGCGCTACCCCGCGATCATAGAAAAACAGCACGAGATCGAAGACAATATGCAGATCGTGGAGGATTCGCTCTTCGCCCTGAGCAAGCGGCAGATGGCCATCGAATCCTTCGTGAATAAAGAAGTTGACAATATCCGGAAGAACATTGCCGATGCCTACGAGCAACTGGAAGACAGAAGAAAGGGCGATGCCGCCGCCTCGCAGCAGTATGTAATGACCTCCGTGAACAACCTGGCCCTGTTGCTATCGGAAGCCCTTGCCAAGATGCAGCAAATACAGAACATGAACATGCCCGGCAATTCGAGTTGTGACAATCCCGGGGGGAACAACCCCAGCAGCATGCCCCAGACCATGAGCCAGATGCAGGAACAGCTCAATAAGCAGATGCAGGAAATGAAAAACGGACAGAAGAAAAACGGGCAGGGCGGAAAGATGGGCCAGAAATCGATGAGCGAGCAATTTGCCCGCATGGCCGCCGAGCAGGAAGCCGTGCGCCGGCAGATGCAGGAATATCTCGAACAGCTGAAAGCCATGGGCGAAACCGGCGATGCCGGATTGAACAAGCTCATGGATGACATGGAGAAAACCGAGCTTGACCTTGTAAACAAGCAACTTACAGAGGAAACCATGAAGCGTCAGGAGGAGATCATGACGCGCCTGCTCAAGCACGAAAAAGCCATGCGCCAGCGCGAAAAAGAAGAGCGCCGCGAATCAAATGAAGCAAAAATGCAGGAGTATAGTAACCCTAATAATTTTTTAGAGTATAAGAGATTATTACTTAAAGAAGTTGAACTATTAAAAACAGTTCCACCCGATTTAAAACCATTTTATAAACGCAAAGTGAACGAATATTTTTATAACTTTGGTAATTAATTCATTCGACCATGGGTAGGAAGGAAACACTCGCACTAAACTCCAGGCCTGAAAATATCAGCTCAGTAGAACGTTTTGTAGAAGAGATCTGCGACTATTACAACATCAACGACACCTATTTCGGAAACATTCTCATCGCCCTTACCGAGGGCTTCAGAAATGCCATCGACCACGGAAACGGCAACGATCCCGATAAAAAAGTGACCATCGTTTTTGAATCCAAGCCCAAGGGGCTGTCATTCACCATCAGCGATGAAGGGGAAGGCTTCGACCCCCTGCAGGTCCCCGACCCCCTCGACCTCGAAACCGATGTGGAAACCTCCACCGGAAGGGGCCTTTTCCTGATGCGTTCGCTCAGCGATAAAATGGAGATCTCCGATGAAGGTCGGAGCATCGAAATGTTCTTCCGCATTTCCGGCATCGGCCATGAGGCCATGAAGAAGCGCATCAGCAGCTTTAACGAATACTTTCAAACCAAAAAGCAGAAGGTCTGATCCGGCCCTGCTCAGTTCCCGTCATGACCAGCATTGTACAGTTCTTCTCCGAAGAAGTCGATTTCCGGGTAGCCCATGAGGAAGCCGTGTTGAACTGGATCCTCGATGCCATCCATGCCGAAGAACAAACTGCGGGCGTGATCAACATCATCTTTTGTTCGGATGCCTACCTGCTTGACCTGAACCAGCGTTTCCTCGACCGGGATACCCTGACGGATGTAATTGCTTTTGATTACGACGAGGAAGACAGTGTGTCCGGTGATGTATTCATCAGTATTGAACGTATCCGTGAAAATGCCGAATCATTCGACCAATCCTTTGAAAATGAGGTAAACAGGGTCATCATCCACGGTATTTTGCACCTCTGTGGCTATTCCGATAAAAGCCCGGAAGAAAAGACCGCAATGACCGCCAAAGAAGATTATTACCTATCTTTGCTGCCGTTTTAACAGCTGAAATTTCTGTTTATGAGCATGTTCGGACCATACGATGTGATCGTGGTCGGCGCCGGCCATTCCGGTTGCGAAGCCGCTGCTGCTGCTGCTAATCTTGGATCTTCCGTGCTGCTCATCACCATGAACATGGCCAATATGGCCCAGATGTCGTGCAATCCGGCCATGGGCGGCATTGCTAAAGGCCAGATAGTCAGGGAAATAGACGCTCTTGGTGGCTTGTCGGGCATTGTTACCGATAAGACCATGATACAGTTTCGCATGCTGAACAAAAGCAAGGGTCCGGCCATGTGGAGCCCCAGGGCGCAGAGCGACCGCATGTTGTTTTCCATGGAGTGGCGTGAGCAGCTTGAGCAGATCGACAAGCTGGATTTTCTCCAGGACATGGTGGTGGGTCTCGACATCAGCAACGGAAAAGTAAATGGTGTTCATACTTCCATGGGGCATCATATTTCAGCCCGCTCGGTGATCCTCACCAACGGCACCTTCCTGAACGGCATCATGCATATTGGTGAGAAGAAGATCTCCGGGGGCCGGATGGGCGAAGTGGCTTCAAAGGGTATTACCGAAAGTTTGCAGGAGCTCGGCTTTGAATCGGATCGCATGAAGACCGGAACACCGGTGAGGGTGGACGGGCGCACCATTGATTTTTCCAAACTGGAAGAGCAGCCCGGCGATGAGAAGCCCTCCCGATTTTCATTCACCGACACCCCTGGTCTGAAAAAGCAACGAAGTTGTTACCTGGCATTTACCAATACGAAAGTTCACGACCTTCTCCGCACCGGTTTCGAATTCTCGCCCATGTTCACCGGCCGCATCGAGGGCATCGGTCCGCGCTATTGTCCATCGATCGAAGACAAGATCGATCGTTTTGCCGGCAAGGACCAGCACCAGCTTTTCGTGGAGCCGGAGGGATGGACCACGGTAGAATATTACCTCAACGGTTTTTCATCCTCGCTTCCCCAGGAAGTGCAGTTCAAGGCCCTGCAACTGATCCCCGGTTTTGAGCATGCCAGGATCTTCCGTCCGGGATATGCCATCGAATACGATTACTTTCCACCTGTTCAGCTGAAATATACTTTGGAGACCAAATTGGTGGAGCATTTATATTTCGCGGGGCAGATCAATGGCACCACGGGCTATGAAGAAGCCGCCGCCCAGGGGATCATGGCCGGCATTAATGCGCACCGGAAGCTGAACGGTCTGGATGATTTTGTCCTGGGCCGCTCCGATGCTTATATCGGCGTACTGATCGATGACCTGATCACCAAGGGGGTGGATGAACCATACCGTATGTTCACCTCCAGGGCAGAATACCGTATTTTACTCCGGCAGGACAATGCTGACCTCCGCCTCACTCCCAAGGGGCATGAACTTGGTCTGGCCGCACAGGAACGTTTCGACCGGGTGCAGCATAAGGAAGAGCTTCTGCATCGCATCATCCGTTTTTGCAAAAAGGAGAGTGCAGCCCCGGAAGAGGTGCTTGATGTGCTGGAGAAAAAGGGTACGGATCCCCTTCGCCAGAAAACAAAGATCGCCAGCCTGCTTTTGCGTCCGCAATTGCACATCCGCGACCTCATCCACAGCATTCCCCGCCTACAGAACTTCCTGAACGAGCTCGACGGACTCACCGAAGAGATCGTGGAGCAGGCCGAGATCCGCATCAAGTACCAGGGCTATATCGACAAAGAGCGTGATCTGGCCAATAAACTTGGAAGGCTTGAAAATGTTCCCATCAAAGAGGATTTCGACTTTCAGCAACTCAGCTCTATTTCCTTTGAAGCCCGCGAAAAACTGAGTCGTATCCGCCCCCGTACCATCGGGCAGGCCGCCCGTATTTCCGGCGTTTCCCCCGCCGACATTTCCGTTCTTGCGATTTATTTAGGCAGTTAAGGTTCCACGTGGAACAAGAGCATAGGGATCCTAAGCTCCAAAATCCAGTGAAAATCCAAATTCCAAAAAACAAAATCCAATGAAAATCCAAATTCCAAAAAACAAAATTCAATGAAAATCCAAATTCCAAAAAACAAAATTCAAATAAACTCCATAAATTAAAATCAAAATTTCAAATAACCTTAAGAACCAAAAGCTTGAACTAACTCAAAACTCAAAACTCAAAACTCCAATCCATAATTTGCCACCCTGAGCGCAGTCGAACGGCATAATTCATAATCACATTGCACATTGCACATTGCACATATAATATAGAATATAGAACATTGCACATTGAACATTGAACATTGAACATTGAACACTGAACATATCAAAATTCATATAGCACTTAGCACATAGCACAAAGCACATAGAACATATCAAATTTCATATAGCACATAGCAAACAGCACATAGCAAATAGCAAATTCCTATATTTGTAATTTGTTCCACGTGAAACATGAAAACCGAAAAGCTAAGTCATTGTACCGTATGTGGTTCGGAAAATCTTGAGGATTTTCTGAGCTGCAAAGATCACTTTGTATCGGGTGAAACTTTCCGTATTTCCCGCTGCAGCTCATGTGGTTTTTGTTTTACGAATCCCCGTCCGCGCCTGGAGGATATCGGACCGTACTACGACTCCTCAGAATATGTTTCCCACTCCAAAACATCGCAGGGATTCACCAATCGTTTGTTTCACATGGCCCGGAATTTTACCCTTGCACGAAAGAAACGCATCCTGAAAAAATACAGTCCGGGCAAACGTATCCTCGACTATGGATGCGGAACGGGGGAATTCCTGGCAAGGATGAAATCCGCCTCCTGGACATGCACCGGCATCGAAGCCAATGCTCCGGCCAGGGAACATGCCATACAGAAATACGCCTTGACGGTAACGGATGAATCGGAATTGGAAAACCTGGAAGATTCCTCGATCGATGCCATTACCCTGTGGCATGTTTTGGAACATGTTTATCCGCTGCGCGAACGACTTGAGAGCTTTCACAAAATACTCGATCCGGATGGCACTATCTTTGTTGCCCTGCCCAACATGAATTCCCTGGATGCAAAGCTCTATGGAGCACACTGGGCAGCCTATGATGTTCCCAGGCATATTCATCATTTCACACCGGCAAGCATTGTCCGCCTGATGGAACAACAAGGATTCAGCCGTGTGAAAACCCTGCCCATGCCACTCGATGCCTATTACATTTCCATGCTGAGCGAAAAATATAAACATGGAAGCGGCAGGATCATTCATGCAGGACTGAACGCATTCAGGTCAAATTTTCAGGCCCGATGGAGGACCGGCAATTATTCAAGTTTAATCTATATCTTTAAAAAGTCAAAATAAGCCGTTTTCAGGCCCTCTGGTACACGATTGACCCATTATGGGATAATTCCCCTCGGGAAAGGAAATCAAAGCTTAAAAGGGCTAATTTTGACTCGGCATTTAACTTATTGATATTCTTATATTTACGTGAAAATAATACACAAAATACCGATCCTGAACAGAAAAATAATTTTTTACTTCCTTTCCGGACTTATTTTTATATTGTTTGCGGTAACATATGAAACATTTTTAATGCGTAAATATGTTCCCGACACCCTGGCCGGGGAATTCCAGTCGGAACTGCTCGAACTCGAAAATGAACTCGTGATCCTGCTCAACGATCTTTCTTCCGAAACCTATCTCGGAGATCCGCGCCGAACCGATACCCTGGTCAGAAACAGTCTACACCATTCGCAGGAACTGATCATTTTTACCTTCCGGAATGATTCACTTACATACTGGTCAGACAACTCAGCACCGTTTTCCCAGGCAATCGATGAGCACAGCAGCCAGGGCAGTATGATCGAATTGCCCAATGGGATCTATTATTTCCGTGATACCATCATCGGCGATCACCGCATTGCCGGACTTTTTCAGATCAAACACAAATACCCCTACCAGAACAACTACCTGGAGAACCGCTTTCATCCTCCCTTTGATCTTCCGCCCGGAACAACGATTTCCCTGTACCCCGGCACCTATAACATCCATGGAGAAAACGGATTCCTGCTCTCGTTCGAACCTCCCCTGAAAATCGAGGCCAGCCGTACCTCCGGCCTCATCATGCTCCTGCTTTATGCTTTGGCATTCATCGCCATATGCGCAGGGGTATTCCAGCTTTACCTGCGCTTCAGTGAAAAATTGCGTTCCCGTCTGCTCATGATCATCGCCTTTACCATCGACGTGATCATTCTTCGGGCGCTGATGTTCCTTTTCCGCATTCCCGGAAAACTTTACGATACCTATATTTTTTCGCCCGGATCCTTTGCAGCCTCCGATCTCATCCCCTCCATGGGTGATTTCCTTTTCAATGCTTTGGCCTTGCTGGTGATCGCCTATGCGCTTTTCATCACCTATCCGAACATCACCCTGAAAAAACACCGCACTGCATTCGGACGGTATTTTCTGATCTTTTCCCTCTTCCTGCATATATTCATTTTCTATCGTATATTCCTCTGGGCTGCATCCAGCCTTATACTCGATGCTTCCTATTCCCTTAACCTGAACAGGATCTTTTTCCTGAGTACGGAATCCTTCATCGCTCTGCTGATATTTACCTTGCTCCTGTTCAGTTTCTTCCTGGTGAGTTACCGCATCCTCGGTCTGGCATTCCAGTATTCCAAACGTTCGGCCGGGCTGTATTTTATCCTGCTTATCATCACGACCGGCGTATATGCCCTCATCTGCATATTCATGCACGATTGCAATTACCTCCTCTTCATCCCCCTGCTGGTTTATGCCGTGGCCTTTTTCCTGCTATCCTACAGCAATGAAGAGATCAGCCGGGTACTTTTTTCCGCCTCAGTGCTTTATTTATTGCTTTTTGCCGTGATCAGCACTGCCGTGATCTCTACCTATAATCACACCCGTGAAAACGAAGAACGCAAACTCCTGGCCATCGAATTATCGAGCGGTGATGACCCGCTCACCGAATATGTTTTCCAGGTGATGAGTGAAGAAATGAATCGGGATACGGTATTGCAAAAAATGCTCTCGATGGCCCCCAGCTCGATCGAAAACGAAAACAGGGCCATTGCCTATATTGAAGATGTTTACCTGGCCAACCGTATGCGCAAATATGAATGGATGGTCACCCTTTGCACACCCGACCGTTCCCTTTCGATACAGCCGGATGCATACCTCATAAACTGCCGGGAGTATTTCGACGGCTTCATCAATGAATTTGCTACTCCCGCCCTGGGCAATAACCTTTACCGCTATGAGAATGAAGCGGGAATGTGCAATTATTTATCGAACCAGGAATACGTACTCAATGATGGCCGCGATACCATCAATATCTATATCGAATTGTTCTCCTTTTTCATTCCGGAGGAAGGACTGGGCTATCCCGAATTGCTCATCGATGAAAAAATGGAAACTTTCACCGGTCTGGAAGAATATTCCTATGCCCGTTATAAAGACGGTAAGCTGGTGTTTAAGTACGGCACCTATCCCTTCAGTACCAGTTTTGAAGCCTACAGCCGGTATCTGCCATCCGGCTTTTTCGAGCACAACCACGCCAATCATTATCTGTACTATATCGACATTAACGAATACCTGATCATCACCCGGGAAGGAACCGGCCTGCTGGAGGTGCTGGCCCCCTTTTCCTACCTGCTGATCTTCTTCACATTATTTATCCTCATCTTTCTTATTGGTGTGAACTTTCCTTTCAGGAGAGCCCGTTTTGCATTCAATTTCAGGAACCGTTTGCAAACCTACCTCGTTTCGCTGATCATTGTTTCTTTCGTGATCGTGGGCATGATCACGGTGAATTATGTGATCAACCTGAACACTTCCAAAAACAAGGAGATCCTGGAGGAGAAGACCCATTCCGTGCTCATCGAACTGGAGCATAAACTGGCTGAAAGAACTTCGCTGACCCCCGATCTGCAGGAGTACCTCACCAACCTCCTGATCAAATTCTCCAGGGTTTTCTTTTCCGATATCAACCTTTACAGCCCTTCAGGGCAATTACTGGCTTCGTCCCGCCCTGAGATCTTCAGCAAGGAATTGGTATCCACGCTCATGAATGCAGATGCTTATCGCATCCTCACCGTCGACAAAAAACTGTTGTTCATCCATACGGAAACCATCGGCGATCAGGATTATTATTCGGCATACGTGCCCTTTATGAATGAAGAAAACAAGGTGGTGGCCTACCTCAACCTTCCGTATTTTGCAAGGCAAAACGAATTGCAGACTGAAATTTCCTATTTCCTCAATGCCTTTCTCAACGTGTATGTGCTGCTGATCGCCATTGCCATTTTCATCGCCCTGCTGATCTCCAGGTATACCACACAGCCCCTTCAAATGATCCGTAACAAGATCGGCAGCCTTTCGCTCGACGGAACCAATGAAAAGATCAAATGGTCGCGCCGGGATGAGATCGGTATGCTTATTTCCGAATATAACCGCATGGTGGATGAGCTTTCGAAAAGTGCCGAATTGCTGGCCAAATCAGAACGGGAAAGTGCCTGGAGAGAGATGGCCAAGCAGGTAGCCCACGAGATCAAGAATCCGCTGACCCCCATGAAACTCAGCGTGCAATACCTGCAACGTGCCTGGGATGAAAAAAAGCCCGACTGGGAAGAACGTCTGAACCGCTTTACCCAGACCATTATTGAGCATATCGATACCCTTTCTTCCATCGCAACCGAATTTTCCGACTTCGCCAAGATGCCCGCCAGGCATGAGGACCGCATCGACCTCGCGGAAAGTATCCGCAAGTCGATGGGCTTGTTTTCCGACCAGGAAAATATCCGCTTCAGCTTCACCGATAAGGACAGCGAACCGCATTATGTGTATGCTGACAAAAACCAGCCCAACCGGCTTTTTA